>JAEEGL010268873.1_pt1 | contig 81599 bp, 60 predicted proteins | sample 9134231 | NCBI WGS metagenome assembly JAEEGL01 (sample SAMN16246548, study PRJNA631951) | gut metagenome | biome: gut microbiome; feature: rumen; material: fiber-attached | host: Bos | place: Iran: Karaj | collected 2018-10 | reverse complement strand
TCTCCTGCACCTCTTTCGTTAGCTTCGTGTGCCCACTCGAACAAGCCTCGGTCCGTAGGGATTCGTCCTCCGTTCAGATAGCAGGTCCAGCCCTTCTCATCCAAACGGGCATCTATTGCCACTACGCAAACCTGACTGCCGAAATTATAGGTTATCTCGTCGATGAGCCCAGGGGTGCGCAGGGCTGCACTATTGATGCTCACCTTGTCTGCTCCTGCCGACAACATCTTCTCAACGTCCTTTAGCTCGCTGATGCCGCCTCCCACTGTAAAAGGGATGCTGACCTCGGCTGCCACGCGCTGTACCATATCGGTAAATGTCTTTCTGCCTTCGTGACTGGCTGTTATGTCTAAGAACACCAACTCGTCTGCTCCTTGTTCGCTATAGGCGCGTCCCAGTTCCACAGGGTCGCCAGCCTGTCTTAGGTTTACAAAGTTTGTTCCTTTTACGGTCTGCCCGTCCTTGACGTCCAGGCAAGGTATGATTCGTTTTGCTAACATGTCTGAGGGTACTTTTTAATCAGTTCTTTTAAGTCGATACGTCCTTCGTATATCGCTTTGCCGAATACTACGGCAGGGATGCCTGCTTCCTCCAATGCCGCAATGTCTTGCATGCTGCTGACGCCGCCGCTGGCAATCAGGTGACAGGTGGGATGAGCCTTCATAACCTGCTTATACAGGTCCACTGCCGTCCCCTGCAACATACCGTCCCTGCTTATCTCTGTGCAGAGTACGTTGTGTGTGCCTGCCTTCATATATCGGATCAGGAAGTCCGTCAGATCCACGTCGCTATCCTCCAGCCATCCGTTTATGCTTACCTTTCCGTTGCGAACGTCGGCACCTAATATCAGATGGTCTGCTCCGTATTTCTGCAACCAGTCCAGATACAACTCAGGGTTAGTGACGGCTATGCTGCCAGCTGTTACCAGTGTGGCGCCGGCCTCGTATGCTTTCTTTAGGTCGTCTTCCGTCTTTACGCCACCTCCGAAGTCAACGGTCAGCTTCGTAGCCTGTGTGATGGCCCTCAGTGTAGCATCGTTCACCACATGCTTGCTCTTGGCTCCATCCAAGTCCACTACATGCAGACGCTTATAGCCCAGTTGCTCAAACTCTTTGGCCATGCTCACGGGGTCGCCATACTCCTTCTTGGTAGAGTAGTCACCCTTGGTCAGGCGTACACATTTGCCGCCTATAATATCTATGGCAGGAATCAGTTCTATCATAGTTCCAGGAAATTCTTTATGATGCGTTCACCTACGCTTCCGCTCTTTTCCGGATGGAACTGCGTTGCATAGAAATTATCCTTGTGCAAGGCTGCACTGAAAGGCTTGATGTATTGAGTCGTTGCAATGGTGTTTTCGCATACGGGAACATAGAAGCTGTGTACGAAATACACAAACTCTCCTTCACAGAATCCCTTGAACAGTTCTGATTTTGGACCTTCCAACTGATTCCATCCCATGTGGGGCACCTTGTCTTCGTGCTTCTGAGGCACAAAGCGCAGCACGTCAGCATCAAAGATTCCCAAACAATCCGTATCGCCTTCTTCGCTGTGGCGGCACATCAACTGCTGACCTATACAGATTCCCAGTATGGGGTTCTTCAGGTCTTTTATTACTTTGTCCAGTCCGTGTTCCCTCAGGTAGTGCATGGCATTGCTGGCTTCTCCTTGTCCTGGGAAGAGCACTTTGTCTGCTTTCTGCAACAGTTCGGGGTCGTCTGTAAGGATGGGGTTTACACCAAGCCTCTGAAGGGCGTGGATCACTGAATATATGTTTCCTGCGTTGTATTTAACTACTGCAACATTCATCTTTTTACACTTTTCGGCCTGCAAAGGTACGAATAAGCGAGCGGAATACAAAATAAAAGTATATTTTTATTTTTATTCCCTAGCGAAAGTACCTTCGAGGTTGTTTCCAAAGTTGCGAAAAAGCGTGCGGAATATAAAGAAAAGTTGAAAATTGGTCGTTTGGGGAGTTTGTCGTTTGGGAATTAGATAACCGCAAACAGTAAACGGTAAACAGAATTCAACTTCTCTTCCTAAGAAACAAACTCTTATCTATGCACTTCGGGAACTCCTCCTTGTAATGTGTCACCATCACTAGCGTCTTGTGCTTACGACTGCAGAAGGTGTTGATGATTTCCTTCACCAAGTGTCGCTGCTGCAAGTCAAGACCATGTAGCGGCTCGTCCAGTATCAGCAGCTCTGGGTCTTTCACAAAGGCACGTGCCAATAGGCACAGACGCTGCTCGCCGCTGCTCAGCTTCAGGAAGGTTCGGTCTGCCAGCTCCTTGATGCCAAAGATGTTCATCCAGCTCAGGCAGATCTCTCGCTGCTCAGACCGTGGGCGTGTATATAGGCCTACGGAGTCCGTCAGTCCGCTTGCCACGATGTCTATGGCTGGCAGGTCTTTCAGATAGGCTCTGTGCATCTCAGGACTTACGTAGCCTATGTGGCGCTTTATCTCCCAGATGCTCTCGCCTGTTCCTCTGCGATGGCCAAACAGCTCTATATTGCAGGCGTAGGCTTGTGGATTGTCTGCACAGACTAGACTTAGCAACGTGCTCTTTCCTGCTCCGTTCTCGCCGCTCAGTGCCCATTTCTCTCCCTCGTTGACAGTCCAGTTCAGATTTTTCAGGATGGTGCGCGAGCCATAGCGTATGGTTACATCGTTGAATTTCAGTATCTCCTGTCCTTCCTTGGGGTAGAACGACTCTTTGCTCAGGTCCTTCTGTGGAAGGTCCAGAATCCATTGGCGCTTCTCTTCTGAAAGCGGCTTCAGGGGTTTCTGCTGCAACTGCTGCTGATACTCCTCGCGTGTAATCTTAGGCAGTATGTGTAGGCCCTCGATAGGTATGACGTGCGTGATAAAGTTGGGTATGTCGTCCACCTTGCTCAGTACCAATACAATCAGCAGGTGCGTCTCCCTTGTCAGCTGTTCCAATAGGTCGCGTAGCAAATCGCGTGTTTGGGCGTCCAGTCCGATGAAGGGATTGTCCATGATAATCACACGTGGACCTGCGCCCAGTGTCTTGGCCAGTTGGAATTTGCGTAACTCACCACTGCTCAGCGAGATGATGTACTTGTCTGCCATCTCTTCGAGGTGGAATATATCTGTCAGGATATTTCTTAACTTTGTGCGTTGTTGCTGAGCCGTCTGGCGTGCCTCGTCCGATAGGCCGCTCCCTATGCTCTCATCAGCCTGCTTGTAGGTCTCCTGCAAGAGTGTCCCGGCTGTGGGCGTGTTCTCGTCTATGTCGTGCTGGTTCCATCTCTGCTGATAGTAGTATGTTCCGTCCTTGTCGCCATACGAATCGCGAAAGGTAATGTATTTCAGGTTCTCGCTAACCATCTTTAGCGGACTGGGACTAAAGTCGTACTTCACCTCGTTCATCAGCAAGGGAAAGTGGCTGCTCAGAATCTCCACCAGTCGACTCTTTCCTGCCGCGTTATCACCAGCGATAGCTATCTGTTCACCCTGCAGTATTTCTATGTTTACGGGCTCTGCCATCCTCCAGCCAGGATGACGTGTTATTCCGTTTTCAATCTTAATTATCATCTTGTTATATCGTTCCCGTTAACGTTCCCGCTCAATTTGTTCAACGCTAACCGCTAACATTTAACCGCTAACCTTATTTATGTTCTTCGCTACAAAGTCTTTCCACGAGCGGTACTTCGTTTCAGTCTGTGGACGGTTCATCTGTAGGTAGTGGCAATAGGCGGCAGCCAAGGCGTCTGTAGCGTCAAGAAATTTTCCCGTCTCCTCGGGCGCTATCTTCAGCATCCTGCGCAGCATATCGGCCACCTGCTCCTTGCTGGCATTACCGTTGCCTGTGATGGCCATCTTAATCTTTGTGGGCGCGTATTCTGTTATAGGTACCTGTTTGCTGATGGCCGCCGCCATAGCTGTTCCCTGTGCTCGTCCCAGCTTCAGCATACTCTGTACGTTCTTCCCAAAGAAGGGAGCCTCTATGGCCAGCTCGTCTGGCAGATAAGATGTGATGATGCCGCTAACCCGTTCAAAGATGTGTCCCAGCTTCAGGTAATGGTCATCGATCTTACGCAAGTCTATGACGCCCAAGGCCAGCATTTCGGCCTTGCGATCAATCACTTTCAGTACACCATATCCCATGATATTGGTACCAGGGTCTATGCCAAGAATTATCTTTTCCAACTTTTGAAAGCCAACTTTACAATGTGCAAAAGTACAAAAATATCTTAAATTATAAGGTATAGATGTTACTTTTCTTACCTTGGAGAGTCCTATTTTCAAAAAACAAGCTATATTTGCAGAAATTTAATTGATTTAAAACGATGAATAAACTCTTGATAATGTCCTTCTGCCTACTGATGATTTCAGTAGCTCAGGCTCAGACACAGAAGCAGAAAGTAAATACCAGCGAGGTTAAAGTGACTGGTGTAACCAAGGCAGAGAACTATGCAGAGATTAAGTTTGATACCTTACGTCATAATTTCGGCAAATTCAGCAAGAATGATCCTATAGTTAAGTGCAGTTTCAGGTTTACCAATACAGGGACCGCTCCCTTGGTTATTCATCAAGCAATTGCCAGCTGTGGCTGCACAGTTCCTACTTTTACCAAGGAACCCATTAAGCCTGGTGCTAAGGGTGTTATTGACGTTACCTATAATGGAACAGATAAGTTCCCAGGACATTTTCAAAAGACTATTACCATACGTTCCAACGCTGTTTCTGAGGTCACTCGCTTGATTATAGAGGGTGATATGGAGTGATGAGGATGGCTAATGCTATGTCCTGCAAGGTTGTAATATGACGTTTTCTCCGTTGTGGTATCGTTCCGTGAGATTGCTGTCTCATTCTTTATGTCGCTGCCGTCTATTTTGTTGTCACAGCGATTACTGCCCACAACTCTTTTCCTGGTAACAGGTCGCGAAGGATTTATTGCTTTTATATTTCCAATGGCAAACTAGGCGCCTTGGTAAGGGGGCAACTATTTCCTGTTATATCTCATCATGTTATGTGTGTTTGTCATTTGATTATCTTTTTGCTCACCACAGTTCCGTCTTCATACAGAATACGACGGATATATATGCGAGCTCCACTGGGACTTTTCAACTGCTGACCAGCAAGATTGTAGTACTCTACAGATTGTATCTGACGTTGCAGTGGCTGTTGAATTGGATTGATGCCAGTCTGATTGTCGAAGGGAATGACGATAGAATGAGTGTTGATGTGATTGGTTTTTCCAATAGTGATGTGGTCAAAATTCGCAAGATTATCCGTCCCGTCAGGAAAACGGCCAAAGCTTTGCCAGCGCCCTTGTGCCTGATACCTGAGACTGTCTGTCCATGAGCCATCTTCGGCTTGGATAATGACAGATGCATTATTAGCGTTTTCTAACTTAAATGTAGCATGTAACTGATTTATAGGCTCTTTATTATCGCACCATACAATTTTATAGTCGTGCGGTTGGATTGTATTTCCCGTTCCAAATGGAATCTGATACTTTTTGATTTTTGCAGGGTTGTCACTTAGATAAACGCCAGAAAGGTCTATGGCCTCATCTGTTGTGTTGTAGAGTTCTATCCAGTCGCTTTTCTTTAGATATTCGCTGATATAGATGTCGTTGGCCGAGCTAACTTCGTTTATCCTAATTGGTGAAATGTTGTTGCTGCGTTGTAGGGCCAAGGTGATGTGAGGATTTTGGCTAGCGTAGTTCATGGCATTTAGTAGAGTGTCTGTAGAAACAATGTTGCCGTCCACCTGCCAACCTAGGAATTTGTAACCCTCGGGAATCACGGCTTTGAGTTCTGCCTTCTCAAATAGCGTACCAGAGAAATATGAGGTGGGTATCTCCTGCCCGTTAAGCAGGATGCGAGCAAGTGATGTAGTAGCATCTATCTTTACCTTAAGTTGTTTGGTTAGGCCAAACTGACAGGCAAGGCTGCTGATTCGTTTTTCGTGCTGATTTTCGCGGTCGGTAAGTGCATTACACAACTTGTTGGCTCTTGTATGTGGCTCGTTTTTTTCCCATGAAAGAGCAGGGGTGATATTTGATTCCCATTGACGTATGATGGGTACGCATCGCTCTGGCAGGAAGATACTACCGCCCATCATGCAGTAAGTATCTATAAATTGTTGCCTGAATGGTGGATATCTAAGCATATTTTTGAAAATCTCTACCTGTTTGCCGCTTCCTTTGCGGTATATCTGCTCTATCATGTTTGTGTCTCCAAAACATCCGTCCAGATCAAAAACTACGATGTGAATCTTGCCATCATCCTTGTTGCATCTGAAGCCCTTAATATTCTTCAGCCCCCCACGCAGCCAGTCTAGGTTGCCCATGTATATCTCTGCAGCCATGTAGTTGCAATACTCATCGATGTCAACAATGTTAGCGATTTTCTTCCACAAAGATTCTATTTCCGCCTCTGTTTCAGATTGTTGGCCTGTTTCGGATTCTGATTCTTTTGCTGCAAGTTGCTGCGTTAGTTTATACCAGTTATTATAGATAACATTAGTACCGGCTTTAACAGAAAATTCATTCTCCCATTGGTCCACTTCGTCGCTATTGATTCCATAGTTGCTGTAAGCATATTGGCGGTTGCTGGCTTCCCTCAGGTTGAACATGCCTAGTGGAATTCCGTTCAGAAATATGTGTGCCGGTTGGGCCGCTTGACAGTCGAGGTTGATGCCACTACTGATGAGTAGTTGCTGAATAACGGCATCCCAGATTCTCCCATATTGGTCTTGTCCGCCGTTACGGACGAGTATAGTTTTATTCTTGATATAAGGTTTATCCTTAAAAATAGGATAGGTGTAGAAATTAAATCCATCGGATAATTTGTCGGCTTTCAGTTTGAACGATGGTTTATACTGAAAGTTCTCATTCCCATCGTTGAAACGCGTCCAACCACCAAAAATGGAGAACAGGGCACCTTGATTCATACCTTCATACCATTGTCCTGTTCCTTGATGGGGTATAAGGTACTCAACGTTAACGGGACGTTCCCAGTCCATGTTCTGGTTCATAGGTGTTGCCTTGTTGTTGCCGGAAATGCCGTTTACACCATTTACATAAAGGCCTATGGAATCGCCAAATAAGTTATCTGGGTGTGTTGTCACACTCACGATGGGTAAGTAATAGTCATGCATCTGTTTTATGAATGAGCGCGTCAACACAGGACTATTAAGGTAACCCTTTCTTGTGAGCATAAATCGAAAAATGGAGGTTTCGTCTACAGAGAAAATTCCTGTTTGCGAAACCAGACTCTTGCCAGGACGTGGCGTGGAACCATCTGTGGTATAATAAAGCGTTGTTCCTGTAGGTATTGGTATTTTGAAAGTGAACGGTGTATTAAACACACCGCCCTTTGTTTCCAATGTTGGTGCTGTCAGACGTTGTTCTGCAAAGGTGCTCTGGTTGTTAGAACGTGATGGGCTTGGTTCGGATGTTATTCCCCATATGCTTCCGCCATCGGTTATACGGGCTATGGAGCAACGTGTAATGGCGGGTTGATATTCTATGGCATCCAGCAATCTGTCTTTTGAATCCAGCATTTCCACAATGCCTCCATCGGCATCCATCTTAAACGGAATCTGCTGTCCCGCCGTCTTTCCATAATGGCCGTCCTTGCTGTTATGATCGAACCATAGGACGCGGAAACCATGGGGATTTAGCGTGCCATGTGCTATGGTCAGTTTCTCTTCCTTGAGTGTGCCTTCTGAGTCGGTATGTCTTAATTTGCATCCTGACAGAGAGATCGTTTCTTCTGTAGGATTATACAACTCTATCCAACCACCATAGTTAAATGAAGGATCAATAAACATGTCCACGTTGGCTACTTGAATTTCGTTGATTAGTATGTGGTTGTCTGCAGAAGCCTGTAGCGTGACTATTGTACATACTAAAAAAACTATCTTATTTGCCATGGGAATGCAATTGAAAAGGATAGAACCTTATTATTAGGAATGCCTGCCACCCTAGGGATTGGGTAGCAGGCATTGTTGTCCTATTTTGTTGTGTTATTTTATAAAACCCTCAGCCGTGTAGTATTTGCTCTTGCTCATGGGCTCGATATTGCCGAATTGACTCCACTCGGCATCTGATTGGAACTGACTAACAAAGTTATCAGGTACATATAGTGTACACTGCTTGTTAGGTTGGCAGTTTTTTGGCATGGGGTAGAACTCTGTGGTTAAGAGATAAATTTTACGGAACTTCTCGGGATTGGAGAACATGCCAAACATACGATTCTTGAAGTCGTTGGGGATGCTGAACTCTTCCATAGAAGAACATCCTTCGAAGGCACCATCTTCGAGCTTGCTCATTGTGTCGCCTAGGATAATCTTCTTAAGGTTCTTGCAGCCATAAAAGGCACCTACGCGAATCCAATAAGAATGTTCGCCTAAAACGACACTCTTAAGTGATGTACAACCCTTGAATCCTTCAACTCCAATGGTGTAAACGTCCCCCTTGAGTTCCTCTAATGAAGAGCAACCATTAAAAGCTCCGTCGTTGATAACGGGCAAAGGACCTGCTAGGTGAATCTTTTTAAGATTGGCACATCCCTCAAAAGCGCCGTTGGCAATATGCTGTACTTGATCACCTATCCAGATTTCTTCCATTATTGTATTACCGCTGAACTCGTTAGTGTTGATACTACCCAGTTTCTTGCTAATAAGTACTTTGGCCTTGTTGGGTTGTGTATTGCTTTTTCTGTTTTCTCCAGTATAGATAAATACGTCACCTGTTGGCTGGTCAATCTCGCCTTCCTTCTCAGTCTTGACCTTTTCTGTTGAAGATGTCTCTTTCTTTTCGCCAGAACATGCGGTTAGTAAGCCAATAGCAGCCATACTAAGCAGATAATACTTTACTTTCATTTTAGTGTTGTTTTAAATATATATAATGTGTTAATTTTGTCGTGACGACTGCACAAAGTTAATGAAAAAAACAATTCATAGGTTTATATTTTACAAAATATCGTCGGAAAAAGGCGGATTTTTTGTATCTTTGCGGTCAAAAGTTAGTATTTTTAATGATTTCTATAGATAATTTATGTGTTGAATTCAGTGCTCATCCTCTTTTTCGCAACGTTAGTTATGTCATTAACGACAAGGACCGCATAGCTTTAGTTGGTAAGAATGGTGCGGGCAAGAGTACAATGCTTAAGATAATTGCAGGGTTGCAAGAACCCACGGGCGGTATAGTTTCTATTCCGCGTGATACTACCATAGCTTATCTACCTCAGGTGATGGTGCTGTCGGACAACTGTACGGTACGCGAGGAGACGGAGAAGGCCTTTTCGCAGATACATGAGATGCAGGCCGAGCTGGACCGTCTGAATAACCTGATGGCCGAGCGGACTGATTACGAGAGTGCGGAATACATGCATCTGGTGGAGTGCTTTACTCATCTGAACGAGCACTTCCAGATGATGGGCGGCATGAACTATCATGCCGAGATGGAGCGGACGCTGCAGGGCCTGGGCTTCAGGCGCGAGGATTTTGACCGTCCCACCAGCGAGTTCTCGGGCGGATGGCGTATGCGTATAGAGCTGGCCAAACTGTTGCTGCAGCACCCCGATGTGCTGTTGCTGGACGAGCCGACCAACCACTTGGATATAGAGAGTATTCAGTGGCTGGAGCAGTTCCTGAGTACGCGTGCAGGAGCTGTTGTGCTGGTGAGCCATGACCGCGCCTTTATCAATAACGTTACCAACCGTACGCTGGAAATCAGTTGCGGCAAGATATACGACTATAAGGTTAAGTACGACGAGTATGTGAACCTGAGGGCGGAACGAAGGGAGCAGCAGTTGCATGCCTTGGAGAATCAGCAGAAGGAGATTGCCGAGGCCCGTGCCTTCATTGAACGATTCCGCTATCAGGCTACCAAAGCCATTCAGGTGCAGCAGAAGATAAGGCAGCTGGAGAAAATCGTGCCCATAGAGGTGGACGAGGTGGATAACTCGGCGCTTCGACTTAAATTCAAATGCTCGTTGCGCAGCGGTGATTACCCCATTATCTGCGAGGATGTGGCCAAAAGCTATGAACATGTGGTTTTCAGCGGTGTTAACCTGACCATCAAGCGTGGCGAGAAGGTGGCTTTCGTGGGACGTAACGGCGAGGGTAAGACGACGCTGGTGAAGTGTATCATGGGGCAGATTCCCTATGACGGCAAGCTGACTGTGGGCCACAATGTGCAGATTGGCTATTTTGCGCAGAACCAAGCTCAGCTGCTGGATGGCGAGATAACGGTCTTTGACACCATAGACCGTGTGGCTAAGGGCGATATGCGCCTGAAGATCCGTGACATCCTGGGTGCCTTTATGTTCGGCGGCGAGGCCAGCGAGAAGAAGGTGAAATTCCTGTCGGGTGGTGAACGTACCCGACTGGCGATGATAAAGCTGTTGCTGGAGCCTGTGAACTGTCTGATTCTGGACGAGCCGACTAACCACTTGGATATGCGCAGCAAGGATGTGTTGAAGGATGCCATACGTGATTTTGAAGGTACGGTGATACTGGTCAGTCACGACAGAGAGTTCCTGGACGGGCTGGTAGAAAAGGTGTATGAGTTTGGCGACGGCAAGGTAAGAGAACATCTGGGTGGAATCTATGATTTCTTGAAAACCAAACAGATAAGCGAGCTTAGCGAATTAAACACTTCAGCTATGTCTCAGCAGAGAAACCAGCCGGAAGGTGACAATGCCGAGGCTCCTCAGAAGGAGGCAGCCTTGACTTACGAACAGCAAAAGGCTGCATCCCGACTGAGGAAGAAACTGGAGAAGGCGGTGCAGGAAGCCGAGGAGCATGTGGCCCAGTTGGAGGCTGCGGTGAAGATTCTGGAAGCGCAGCTGTCGACCCCCGAAGGCAGTATGGATGTGGCTCTGTATGAGAAACATGGTAAACTGAAAGCTCAGCTGGCCGAGGCCGAAGAGGAGTGGGAGAAGGCTTATGAAAGTTTAGAGTTGAAAATTGAGAATTAGATTTTAGGCGCTAGGCTTTAGACTTTAGCTAACCGATAACCGATAACCGCTCAATTTAATTGAGAGTTGAAAATTGAGAGTTGAAAAATCGAAATGACGAAAAGGTATCCTTAACGAATTAAATAAGATAAAGAAAAATAAAATATACAATGATGAGAACGAATTACATTTTAACGGGAGTATTACTTGCTGCAATGGCTTCTGCCTGTACGGGCAACAAGGAGTTGAGTTCTGGTATTAATCTGGCTAATATGGACAGTACTTATCAGGCTGGTACAGATTTTTATATGTATGCTACCGCTGGTTGGCAAAAGGCTAATCCGCTGACAGCAGAATACAGCAGGTATGGCAGTTTTGATGTCTTGCGCGAGAATAACATCAAGCAGTTGCAGGACATCATTGACAGCGTTTCGAACCTGAAAGACCTGAAGGCCGGTAGTGTGGAGCAGAAGATTGCTACCCTCTACAACTCGGCTATGGACAGTGTTAACCTGAACGAGCACTACTGGGGTGCCCTGGAGGAGTTCCTGCTTTGCGACGGCTATCAGTGCTCGCGCGAGATTACCGAGAACTGGCTCAAGGAGGTCTGGCCCCGCATGCAGCGTCAGGGCGTTAGCGGCTTGTTTAGCAGCTGGATCGGCGCCGACGAGAAGGATAGCAAGAATAACATCTATACGATTATGCAAGGCGGACTCTCGCTGGGTCAGAAGGATTATTATGTTGAGGATGATGCCAGGACACAGGAGATAAGAAAGGCCTTCCGGAAGTATATTGCCGACCTTTGCGTTCATTCCGGTTTCTCGGAGAAGGATGCCCAGCGTATCAGTGACGACGTGCTGCGCATAGAGACACGTATCGCCAAAGCCAGCAAGAGTATGACGGAGCTGCGTGATCCCGAAGCTAACTACAATAAGTTTACATACGCTGAACTGAAAGAGCAGTTCGCAGGTATCGACTGGGATGCCTATTTTGGCGTATTCGGCATAAAGGCTGGCGAGGTGAAGAATGTTATTGTGGGTCAGCCACAGGCTATTCACGAGGTGGAGAGTATCCTGAAGGAGGAGACACCGGAAGCCCTGCAGAACCTGTATCTGTGGCATGCCCTGGATATGGTTGCCTCGTACATAGATGATGAGAGCCGTGCCCTGAACTTCGCTTTCTACGGAACGGTAATGAGTGGTAAGACCGAGGACCGCCCACGTTGGAAGCGTGCCGTAGAAAGCGTGGAAGGTGGTCTGGGCGAAGCTCTGGGTCAGCTGTATGTGGCCCGTTTCTTCCCACCAGCAGCCAAGGAGCGTATGGAGAAGCTGATACGTAACCTGCAGGTTGCCTTAGGCGAGCGCATTGATGTTCAGGAATGGATGAGCGACGAGACGAAGAAGGTGGCTCGCGAAAAACTGGATGCCTTCTATGTGAAGGTTGGTTATCCCGACAAGTGGAAGGACTATAGCAGCCTGGAGATTGGTGACAGCTACCTGAGAAACATGCTGGCCATCAACGAGTGGGAGATTCAGGATATGATTAAGACGAAACTGAACAAGCCCGTTGACAGGGACGAGTGGTTTATGACGCCACAGACGGTGAATGCCTACTACAATCCCACGACCAACGAGATCTGCTTCCCTGCAGGAATACTGCAGCCTCCTTTCTTTGATATGAACGCTGACGATGCCTTTAACTATGGTGCCATCGGTGTGGTTATCGGTCATGAGATGACACACGGATTTGACGATCAGGGCAGCAAGTATGACAAGGACGGTAACCTGAAAACATGGTGGAGCAAGGAAGATACCAAACGCTTTGAGGAGCGTATAGGTGTGATGCGCGAGTTCCATAACAAGATAGAGGTGCTGCCTGGCCTTTTTGCCAACGGTTCGTTGACACTGGGCGAGAATATGGCTGACCACGGCGGCCTGATGGTAAGCTTCCAAGCTTTCAAGAATGCTACGGCAAAGGCTCCCCTGAAGGATATCGACGGCTTCAGCCCTGAGCAGCGTTTCTTCTTGGCTTACGCCAATGTATGGGCCCAGAATATACGTGACGAAGAGGTGCAGAAGCGTGTGAAGAGCGATCCTCACCAGTTGGGTAAGTGGCGCGTAAACGGTCAGCTGCCTCACATTGATGCATGGTACGAGGCCTTCGGTATCACAGAGAAGGACCCCATGTTCGTACCTAAATCAGAACGTGTAACCATCTGGTAAGTTGAAGATTTTATTCTTCGCTTATCATTCTTCACTCTTAATTCTTAATTTAAGAAAAAGATGCCATTAAGACTTCCAGATAAGTTGCCAGCCATTGACTTGCTGAAAAACGAAAACATCTTTGTGCTGGCAGATTCGAGAGCTAATTCGCAGGATATCCGTCCGCTGAGGATTGTTATCCTGAACCTGATGCCTCTGAAGATAACAACAGAGACTGACTTGATTCGTATCTTGTCGAACAGCCCCTTGCAGTTGGAGATCCAGTTTATGAAGGTGAAGGCGCACACCAGCAAGAATACGCCAATAGAACATATGAAGGCGTTCTATCGTGATTTTGAACTGATGCGCAATGAAAAGTTCGACGGAATGATTATTACCGGTGCTCCCGTTGAGCACCTAGATTATCACGAGGTTACGTATTGGGAGGAGATAAGTGAGATATTCTCGTGGGCCCGCACGCACGTCACCAGCACCATGTATATCTGTTGGGCAGCTCAGGCAGGGCTGTATTATCACTATGGCGTGCCCAAATACCCGCTACCCCAGAAGATGTTCGGTATCTTCCCTCAGTATCCTTCGGATAAGACGCTGCCCATCTTCCGTGGCTTCGATGATGTGTTCTATATGCCTCACAGCAGACATACGGAACTGAGGAAGGAGGATATCCTGAAGGTTCCCGAACTGACTCTTATTGCAGAGAGCCCCATGAGCGGCGTATCGATGGTGATGGCACGCGAGGGTAGGGAAATCTTCATTACGGGACACTCGGAATACTCGCCCAACACCCTTGACACAGAATACAAACGTGATTTGGGCAAAGGGCTGCCCATTCAGATGCCTTATAACTATTATAAGGACGATGACCCTGCATTAGGACCGCTTGTTACGTGGCGCGCCCATGGCAATCTGATGTTCCAAAACTGGTTGAACTATTATGTATATCAGGAGACACCATACGATATTAATGATATTCATTGAGAATTAGTTTACTGTTTACTGTTTACCGTTGTTTTCATTGAACATTGAGAATTGAACATTGAGAATTGAACATTGAGAATTGAACATTGAAAACTATTGAGTTACTTTCTCCTGCACGCAATCTGGAATGCGGCTTGGCAGCCGTTGACCATGGAGCAGACGCCGTTTATATAGGCGCCGCCAAATATGGTGCCCGTGCCTCGGCTGGCAACTCGGTGGAGGATATAGCAACATTGTGCAGGTATGCTCATCAGTTTAAGGTTAAGGTTTATGTGACGGTCAATACCATCCTGTATGACTCGGAACTGCAGGACACGCAAGACCTTATATGGGATTTGTATCGCGCTGGTGCCGATGCGCTGATTGTGCAGGATCTGGCCTTGCTGAAGCTCGACCTCCCGCCTATACCATTGCATGCCAGCACGCAGATGGATAATCGTACGCCGGAGAAAGCTGTAGCGCTGAGAGAGCTTGGCTACCGGCAGATTGTGTTGGCACGTGAGCTCTCGTTGGAGCAGATAAAGGAAATCCATCAGGCAGTTCCTGACATACCTCTTGAGGCTTTTGTGCATGGAGCCCTCTGCGTTTCGTATAGCGGAAGGTGCTATGCATCGGAGTATTGTTTCGGCAGGTCGGCCAACAGAGGTGAATGCGCCCAGTTCTGCCGTCTGCCTTTCTCGTTGGAAGATAATAACGGTGAGACGATAGTGGCAGATAAGTACCTTCTTTCCCTGCGCGATATGAACCGCAGCAAGCATCTGGAGGAAATGATGGATGCGGGCGTAAGGAGCTTTAAGATAGAGGGAAGATTAAAGAATGTATCGTACGTCAAGAACATAACGGCTTACTATCGCCAACATATAGACGCTATCCTGCGCCGGAGGAAGGAATACCAACGTTCCTCGATGGGCGTGGAAGAGTTTTTCTTCACCCCTGATCCTGCCCGCAGCTTTGCACGTGGGTTCACCAACTATTTCCTGCATGACAGGACAGACGACTTGGCTTCGCCTGATACACCCAAAAGCAGAGGGCAAGTGGTTGGACACGTAAAGGAGGTTAGACACGGATGCATCATCGTAGCTGGCACAACGTCCTTCAGTAACGGCGACGGTCTGTGCTTCCTGGATGCACAAGGTCAGTTGCAGGGGTTCAGGGTGAACAGGGTGGAGGGAAACCACCTGTATCCTGCCGAGATGCCCGATGTGAAGAAAGGAGATACCCTATGGCGTAATTACGACCAGCAGTGGGAGAAGATTATGGCTCGTAAGACTGCTGTCCGCAAGATTCCTCTTAGCATTACGCTAACAGAGACAGGAGATGGTTTTGAACTGAAAGCGCAGGCTCAGGATGGAAAAATCTGCTCCATGCGTTTTGAGGCAGAACACCAGATGGCCCGTACTGACCAGACGGCAGGCATCAAAGAGGTAATTGGAAAGTTGGGTGACACAATCTATTGTGCAGATGAAGTAGAGATATGCTTTACGCAGCCTTGGTTTATTCCCCGCAGCCTGTTAGCTGACTGGCGTCGCAGCTTGGTAGAAAAGCTCTCGGACGATAATGGAATGGCCAGAGAAGAGGCTCGGAGGCCGCAGCAAAGGATATCCCCGGGCTCAACTGCCGATTTCGACTTTAATATCAGTAACCGCCTTTCCCTGGAGTTCGTGTCAGGTGGTTGTGAAGCAAAAAAAGTCAATGCCCTGGAGGTGACAGGCAGGCTGGCTGAAGAACAGCCCCTGATGACGTGCCGTTTCTGTCTTCGCTATCAGATGGGATGGTGTCCTCGCCAGCATCGGGTAAAGAGTCCATACGAGGAGCCCTATTTTCTCTGTTCGAAGGACGGAAGACGTTTCCGGCTGGAATTTGATTGTAAGAAATGTGAAACGAAAGTGTTGCATGCGTAAGGTTTGTCTGTTTTTTATGGCTTTGGTGTTACTCTCGGCTTGTTATTATCCAGCTGATGAGGCTACCCTTTATGCTGTGAATGACAACTTCAACCTTGCAGCAGACTCGTTGAGACTGCAGACGGAGGAACCGCTCCATAATATGCCCATAGATACGCTTTCGGACAGCATTATGTTGCGTTACAACGATCCGCTGGTGGTCGCCCAGATAGTGGTTATCCCAGAGGATTCAATAGATAGCGTGTGGGTGAAAGTGGCACGTGACCAGTTCACACAGGGCTGGATTCACCAGAGCGATTTCTTGGCGAGTGTTGTGCCGGACGATCCGATTTCGGAGTTCATCTATCTGTTCAGCCAGCGCCATCTGTGGTACTTCCTTGGTGTCGTCTTTTCTGTCCTGATGCTTTTTGTGTGGCGACAAACCAGACGCTATCATTTCTATGTGATTTTCTTTAGGGATATCAGCTCGTTCTATCCAACCCTGCTGACGGTTACGCTGTCCAGTTCGGCTGTCTTGTATGCGAGTATACAGCGTCTGATACCCGAGACGTGGGTGATGTATTATTATCATCCTACGCTTAACCCCTTTGACTTGCCGGTTATCCTTGCCCTTTTTATTGCCAGCATCTGGTTGCTGGTGGTTCTGATTATTGCCACTATTGACGAGGTGTTCAGCCTATTGCCCATACCAGAGGCTATACTGTATCTGTTCTCTTTGCTGGGCGTATGCGTAATATGCTATATGGTGTTTTCGCAACCTGTTCTGGGGTGGGTGGGATATCTGCTATACCTTGTCTTCTGCGTGTCGTTCGTATGGAGGTATATGAGGTACTTCCGAGCGCATTGTATCTGTGGGCGATGCGGAGCCAAGATGCATGGGAAAGGATATTGTACACGGTGTAAAACGTTAAATGTTTAATTAATAACCAAAATAAAATTATTAACTATGTCTGTTTTTTCACAAAAACTAATTTTGTTTTTCCTCTTTTTTTGCGTGAGTGTGACCATATTTGCCCTTGAGGACGGACAGGTCGTCAGATTTGTTAGGGGCGGTCGTTCGCTGATGGTGGAAAACTCATCGCTTGAAGCAACCAAGAATGCTGTTCTTTGGACAGAAACCAACACCCATTCCCAGCGATGGAAACTTGTGGATACGGGGCGCGGAACATTTTACCTTCAAAATGTCTATTCGAAACTCTATTTAGGTGGAATTTCTTCTGCCACTAATAAGGCGGTAATTGGTCAGATTAAAAAAAATCTTTCGAGGGGAGCCTGGGAATTGGTGCCTGTTGAGGGGGCTGATAATAAATACAATATCTTTATAAGTACGTCACGCAAGTATGCTCTCACTGCTTCAAATGCTGATGTCACCGACGGAACTGGTGTTATCCTACTTACTGCCGCAACGGCAGATCCTGCTCTTTTGGAGTGGAACATAGAGGTGGATGAGGAAGTGGAGCCTTACGGGTTCTCAAAACTAATGCGCGATGATATGATGCAGAAGTTCAGGGACCACCATTACAAGCGTCAGAGTTCTGGATATAGTATAGATAATGGTGGCTGGTGGGGTGATGCTGAGATGTTTGAAACCATTCTTGATGCCTATGAGACAACAGGTAACTTAGAGTATGCTACTATGTTCGATAAACTTTATACAAACTTCATAACGCGAAATAAAAGCACATGGTATAAGTCGGGCGTCAGTGGATACAATGAGTATAACGACGATATTACATGGATGTGTATTGCCTGTACCCGTGCTTATTTGTTAACGGGAACTAAAAAATACCTCACAACAGCCAAGAATAACTTTAATGGCATGTTTGAGCGTGCCGACTGTTATGGTAACGACCTCTTGCAATGGAAGCACAACTCGGGACAGGGAACGAATGCGTGTATTAACGGACCTGCTTCGGTCTGTGCCTGTTATCTAGCTATTGCAACAGCTGATATGTCGTATTACGAGAAAGCTAAAAAAACATACCTTGCCAACCGCAAGCAACTATATGAGTTCTCTGGCGCAAAACCAACGGGTAAAGTGTGGGATTCGTATGATCAAGGAACGAAATCATATAATTACTGGGCCTCGACGTACAATCAGGGAACTTGTCTGGGTGCAGCCCTTATGTTGTACGATTATTATAAGGACCCTATGTTCAGGACTGATGCTGATGCTATCATTAGGTGGACTGTGAAGAATCTAGCTGACAGCTATGGTATTATTAAGGTCTGTCAGACGGTTAGAGGTGACCTTTGTGGGTTTAAGGGTATTTTGATGCGCTATATTCGTAAATATGCTGAAGATATGGATTCCCCTGAGTATTATGAATGGTTGGCCAAGAATGCTTATCATGCCTGGAACAACCGTAATTCGGGTGGCATTACCTCTTCTGCATGGCTTACCAAGTCAGAGGAGAACTACAAACATCAGGAAGGCGATGAGCTGAAAACCTTTGAGGCATTCGGTAACAGCACTTGTCTGTCTGCTGCCTTTAACGCCCATCTGGGAGTGGTGGAACATCATAATGCCTATGAATGCATTCAGGCGGAGGATTTCTTCTTTATAAAGAATGCAGATGTTTTGCACAGTGGTAATAGTGATGATGGAACTGGCGAGGTGTCTAATATGAAGAATACAAATAGCATAGGATACAAGAACGTTGATTTCGGTACGGACTCTGCCAAATATGTTACAGTACGTGCTAACTTTATGCTTTCCACCTCGAAACTGAAGATCTATGCCGATGCACCAGACGAAGAGAAGGGTACATTGCTGTGTACGCTATCGAGTGCCGACGGTGAGGCAGGAATCAATGCATGGGAGAGTTATACTAAGACACTGGATGCTCCGCTTTCAGGCATACATAATATATATATGGTGGCAACAGGAAGCACCAGTGTGAAGTTGCTTTCTCTGAACTGGTTCCAGTTCCTGTCTGATTCTGTGATAGATAATATAGGGGAAATCCGTGATTCAGGATTTAGCAGTCAGGATGATGCCTGTTATGATCTGTCAGGTAGAAGGGTTGGACGTTCAGAAATTAAGAAGGGTTTGTACATTACTAATGGCAAATTGAGTGTCCTGCGCTAAACGATCGAGCACAAAATTCAGCATTTGTCTAAAAAAATGCTTTAGAATTTTGGCAGTCTCGTTTAAACTTCATACCTTTGCAGCGCTTTAAGACCAAAAGCCTCTCAAGTGAGAGTCCGGAGAGATGGTAGAGTGGTCGATTACACCGGTCTTGAAAACCGGCGTGCTGAGAGGCACCGGGGGTTCGAATCCCTCTCTCTCCGCTCAAAGTCAAACTGGTTGAGAAATCAACCAGTTTTTTTATTGCAGGGAAGTCTTGGCATAATTTTCTACTGTCGTTTTCGATCCATAACAATGTTGTTGTTTCTTTACGGCAAGAAAAATGGAAAATATTTTTGCTCGTTTTTCAATAATTCATATATTTGCATGCTACAAGCCTAAAAACATTACGAAACTAATTAATCTAATATATATGAAACGATGTTTCTTGATTGCAGTTCTTTCTGCGATATTTGTGGCCTGCACAGAGTATGTTGACACGTCAGCTAGGTACGTGTTTACTGATAAAAACATTATGCAATACTTGCAGAGTAAGGAGTACTATAGTGAATACGTTACTCTTCTCAAACAAGTACATGTGAGTGAGGTGTCCAACACAACAGTTGGGCAATTGTTATCTGCACGAGGACATTATACCGTATTTGCTCCAACCAATGATGCAATACAGATATACCTTGATACGCTTTGTGCGCAAGGTTTAATCACAGAACCCACTTGGAATGGTTTTGCTTGTCAGAATGATTTGGATAGTATCTCCCGGGTAATTGTATTTAATAGCATTTTAGATAGTGGGGATCAGCCTGCGTTTGATGTGTTAGATTTTCCTGATCATGAACATGAATTTGGTCTCTCTAATATGAATGACCGAAAACTTCGTGTTTTTTACAATGAAAATGATCCTGACAGCATCAGCATAAACGGATTAGTATCGGTTAATAAACGGAACCGTGGTATTACATTGACCAATGGCTATATTCATCAGGTAGAGGGCGTAATTGCTCCCAGCAATGACCGTTTGGGTGACTTTATTACCCAATGGGCATCTCAACCAAAGAGTGGTTATAGTGTGATGTCTAAGTTGGTGATAGCATGCGGTTTAGTAGATACGCTTAATGCCTTCCGTGATGAGACATGGGAGCGCCTTTATCTTACGGGCGGTGTGATAGACCTTCCTAAGCGTTCATCTGATGCAGAGGATGGTACTATCCCGCCACATCGTTATTACGGTTTTACAATGTTTGCTGAAACGGATCACTTCTGGGAGGAGACATTAGGCAAGTCTGTGGAAGAGATAACTGTTAAAGATGTGTGTGCGTATTTGCAGAAGAGTGGGTTGTTTGACCATATTGAGGGAACAACATTTGACGAAGACCACATGCAGCAGATGAACTATCTTAATCAATTTGTTACGTATCATCTGTTGCCCCAGCGTATAGGTCGTGAGAAATTGGTCATTCACTACAATGAGTTAGGATACAACTATACACAGGGCGGAAGCCCTACAGTTCCCATCTGTGATTTTTATCAGACTATGGGATTACCTCGTTTGCTAAAGACATATGAAAGTCATGAAAGTAAAGGTATCTATTTAAACCGATTCCCTGTATTGAGGAATGGGGTTGGAAGGTTCGGTAAGTCAAGGGAGAATGTGAACGATTACCATGAAAGTGGTGATTTCTTCCCTTTGAGTGGTAAAGCCAGTGCTCCCGATGAGAACCAAGGTATAAAGGTGCTTACTTATACCGAGGCAGGTACAGATAATAGCAGTGTGTCCAACGGTATTGTTTATCCTATCGAGCATCTGTTATGCTGGTCTCAGAATGTAGTGAATACGATGTCAAGTCAGCGTATCCGTATTGATGCCGGATGTATGATGCCAGAGTTAATGACCAACGATGTGCGTGCTCCTCGTGCATATTATACATTTGGAGCTCCTACCTCTCGAGGTATCCCAACCAATTATCCGTACATTGAAAATGTCGATATTAATGATGGTACGCTTTTCTATTATTTTTCTGGTTATATGCGTAGTTGGCATAATTTGCAGGGCGATGAATTTAATATCATTGGTCGCTATGACTTTACTATAAAGTTACCTCCAGTTCCACGTGCAGGACAATATGAGATTAGATTTGGTGTTGCCACGGGTTCACGTGTGCGTTCTATGGCACAGGTTTATTTTGGAACTGACCCAAATATGTTGCCTGCAGCAGGCATTCCTATGGATCTCCGTTTAGGCGGAAAAGAAAAACGCGATGGTGCCGTTACCACAGATTCTGGTGTGGGTTGGGAAGATGACACAGAAGACCAAGAGTATAACGATGAGGTTGCCAAACGTATGCGTACAAAAGGATTTATGAAGGCGCCTAACCTGTGGAGTAACCAGTTGGGTAGTAGCACTTCTATCCGTACCTTTCATTATATGACGCGACGTATTATGGTGAATGCGTATTTGTCCCCCTATCAGAATTATTATATTAGGTTTAAGTCTGTACTTGATTTAGAGGATAGACAGTTTTATATGGATTACTTTGAATATGTTCCCAAAGAAGTATATGATAATCCAAGCGAACCAGAGGATATTTGGTAAAGTATTACATGAAAGTTAGATGTCTTCTTGCTTTTCTGTTTGTTTTTGCAACAACGTTGTTGTCGCAAGATATAACGTACAATAAGACTGTCGATGAAATATGGGGCGGCCGTGTGTTTATGGAACTAGATGGCCAGTATGCTGGTGTTTCTCGTAACGACACATACATCAATTGGCCTACCAATGACAAGACAGTAATGGTGTATTGTTTGCGTGTGCCTCGTGGTCACGTAAGAGCAGATGCGATTTTTACTTCAAAAGCACGAAAGACGGTGACTTTTAACTTACGTGTTGTAAAGGCTAGTACAGGCGAGGTCATGACAGAACATACAAGTCAGTTGGAATGTAAGGCGTCTGCAGAGCAGACGTTGGAGATTATGCCGGACTTTACCTTTCAGACTGACACATGGTATCGCTTTGAGATAACAAGTCCCCAAGGGGGTAATACAATGTCTCAGTTTACCAAATTGCGTTTCCAACGTAAGTCGTCCTTGTCTGTTGGTGATTCTCCTATCTATATGGCTCCCAGCGTTCATTTGTTTACTTATTCCAGCACAGATGAGAACGCTCCTGCAGGTGAGTCTTATGATTGGATTTATCAAGAGGCTATGATTCCGCCTGCATTTGAGCGTCCAAGCACATATGCTATGGTAATTGGTACAGATGGGGGTTATTCGGGTTTCCAATCAATATATAGCGGAAATAACAATTGGACGCGTCCTATCCTTTTCTCTGTATGGGATAATGGTGATTTAGACAAGGATCCTGCCATGCCGGAATACCTTAAATCTGGTGTCGTAGATAAGGGAAAAGATGTTATTGGCGTTCGTTTTGGTTCAGAAGGAACGGGAAGCAGTGCCCGACTGATGGATGGTAGCTGGTGGACACCAGGTAAATGGGTGCAATTCCTGTGGAATGCTCGTCCCGAGCAGGTGCAAGTAACACTCAAGGATTATGAAGGAAATGACTCGGTGGTTAGCTATCAGAATACATTAGTGAGCTGTTGGTATAAGAATGAAGATGATCCTCAGTGGCACTATATGGCTACATTACGTGAGAGTGGGCGCAACCATTATTATAGCGGTTTCTATGCTTTTTTGGAAAATTTCTATGATGTAGGAGGAGAACTGGTTCATCGTGCATATTACCGTAATGCTGCTATGCGATCTATGGCTTCGGGTAAGTGGTACGCAAGAAACGTGGTAGATTTTGGACATACTCAAAATGATGGGACTAGATTCTCTCGTAAAGACTATGGGCATGGTGTTACCAAGTTATATGACAACTGCTTCTATCTGCAGTCAGGTGGCTTTGGTAATGTTCAAGACAGTGCAAAGACTCTGCCCTTGCCACAGAGTATGCCGTGGGTGGACACTATTGATATAAAGTCACTTACGGCACGTGTGGATGAGGCCGTTCGTAGGGATGAGAAAACACAGGCGGAAACGAAATTTGATTCATTTCGGAAGATTGACATGACATGCATGAAGTTGTTGGCGTTCTCGGACGAAGAAACCGAGGGGGAAGGTGACAATGGAAGAGCTGCACAAGCCTTGGATGGAAGAAAGTCTACTTACTGGCATTCGCAGTGGAAACCCTCTAAAACATCATTCCCGCATTATATTATATTAGATGCAGGAAAAGATACTACCATTACTGGTATTGCTTTGTATCAGGAACGCGAATCGGCCTACAGGGCCAGAATATACCGTTTGTCTACTTCGGACAACGGAAAAAACTGGACAAGGCGTAAGTATGGTACTTTTGCTAACGTGAATAACCCCGAAGTTAATTTTGGTGAAGAAATTTCCAGTAGATATTTTAAATTTGAGATTGTCTCCAGTTATGGTGGTGAAGTAATGGCCATCAATGAGATAACGTTTCTTTGTCCATACAATTTGGATAATATGATGAAAAGTGCCCGTGAAATTATACAAAATGCGGACAGATTGGGAGGCTATAGGTCAGCTGATTTACAACGGATGATTAACGTTTATAATGATGGGGATTGTTCTGATGTAGAGGCATTGAAGGCTGCGTTTGAAGAGTTGGCAAATGTTCAGTCTCTAAAATTTGGCGTTGTCGGTAAGTTGCAGAATATCAATACGTCAAGATGCTATCAGTTACATAACACATCAAGAGGGGCTGTACTTTATGGTACTATGAATAATGATGTAACAGAGTTCGTGCAAGATGGGAAGGAGAATGCTATGGATCCATGTGCTAATTGGCTAATTTTGCGTTCAGAAATGTTTGACGAATATTATATTTACAACATTGGTACAGGTTTATATTTGTGTACCTTAGGCAGCTTTTTTTCCCTATCCCCCAGACCGCAGTCTGTTAAGATTTCTTCCGTAAATGGTTGTTATAAACTTGCAAATTTTGCTGACGAATACAACTTCTTAGACAATTACTCTATGGCTCCAGACATGGACATGGTTTATGATCAGCTTCTTAGTTGTGAGGTTTCTCTACATCCTGAGTTGCAGGTCACTATTAATACACCTCGTTGGTGTGATTCTGTTGAAGCAATATATGATTTACAGGGAAGGAAACTTAATGTTCCTAAAGGGTTGAATATTATACGCTGTTATGATGGAACGTCAAAAAAGTTCTTGACTAAGTAGTTATGAATTGTCCTACAATTTATGCAATTCTGTTGTTCCCAGTTTTTAATTAAGATACTGTTTTCCCCTGATTTTTATTATATTTAACGCTACAATAACTATTTGTGAGCAATATAAAGTATTTTTGACAGAAAAAGAATGAGCTTTCTTTTGTTGTATTAAAAGATTTCTATACTTTTGTATTTGTCAACGGTTTTGACCGATTTGACAAATGATAAACATTGGCAAAAGGTGAACTCTGTTTCTGTATTAAAATATTATTTTAATTTGTTTATGGCATATAGCACATATTATTTGCAGTATGCTATAAATATGTTTGCCGATTATCCGCCTGAGGTCAAAGTCGCAGTATTGGTGACGGTGCTGTGTGCTGTATTAATGTTGATTATGGGTATCGCTCTTTTCAGTCTTTCGCTCAAGAGAAAACATTGGAACAGAATTCATCGTAGGTTTGAGAGAAAATATGGTGAAAAAATGGACTATATGTTTTCTGCTGATGCACAGAAGAAGATGTCCAAATATGAGATTGCGGATGTTTTCGACATCCCTCATGAGCGTATTGGTAAGGAGATTCTGAAGAACAGACGTGAAAAGGAAGTTTTTGTACAAATCTTCTATCAGAAGTTCATTACGGAGCGTGCCGATTATACAAATAGAGAGAATATTACAGAAGTGCTTTATCTGTTCGGTATTCCTGAATTCTTGGAAAAAGAAGTGAGTCTGAGGAGCACTAGTAAAAAGGCGGATGCTATGAGTAAAATCAGAACATTCAAACTGCCCATTAGTACTTGGGTCATCAATAAGTTGCTTAGCTCTAAATACTTGAGCGTTCAGCGTTTGGCTATGTACTCTAATATTATGCTTAGTTCTGATACTGATTTAGATTACTTTGAAACCGACTTCTTTGATAAGCATAGTTGTATTAAGGATGAAATGGAGTTGGCATATTCTTTGCAGCGTCGTAGAAGAGCTGGCTTGAAATTACCTAATTTGGCAAGATGGGCCAATTTGCAGAAGAATGAACATTCTCAATGTATGTTTGTTCGTTTGATGAGGAGATTTGACGAATTAGAGTATTGCGGTCAACTTACAAAACTTTATACAACTCAGACTAGAAAGAAAAAACTTATTGAAGAAATATCACGTACATGGGGCTATCTACACTATACAGAAGGAGAAGATTTGCTAATTGATGCTTTGTTAACGCAGCCCGATGATACTAAGGTCGCTATTATGCATGCCCTGACCCGTTTCGCTACAGGTAAGGGCATTGGTGCTTTATTGGAAGGATATAGAAACACCACTAATCCGCACGTTCGCTTTGAAGCTCTTAGGTGTATGTACAATTATGGGAAAAAAGGACGTGCTATGTTTTATGAATTGGAGAAGAATGCCAAAGAACAAGACAAAAAGTTTTTTGACTTTTTTAAGAATCCTATTACATTAGAGAGGATACGTCTTGATAAGGAACAGGCTTACCATCCCTCTGTGGAAACTATATATAACGGGTAATTTGAATAGAAGAGGTTTATGTGGATTTTGATATATTACATATTCTGTTATCTGATCTTTTTCTATACTATGATGCTGATGGTCAGCTACATGTATTTGGTAATTATGAGCCATAGAGCCCAAAAGCATCTTAGTGTAAATATTCCTGATGATGAGACCATTAAATACTTTTTGCAAGGATCTCCACTAACACCGGCAGTATCTATTATTGCGCCGGCCTTTAACGAGGAGGTAACCATTCTGGATAACGTGAATTCACTGATGAACATTGATTATCCCAACTTTGAGATTATCATTGTTAACGATGCAAGTACAGACCGTACTCTGGAACTTCTTATCAACGAATATAGCTTGGTTGAAGTTCCGTATGATATTGCTATGAAGGTGCAGTCAAAGCCTATTAAACGTGTGTTGAAATCAACAGAAGAGAAATATAGTAAATTAGTTGTCGTTGATAAGGAACATGGAGGAAAAAAGGCTGATGGTTCTAATGCCGGTATTAATGTTTGCAGCAATAAATATTTTGTTTGCACTGATGTGGACTGTATCATTGAGCCAATGGCCTTATATCGTATGATGTGGCTAGTCGTGAATAGTCACAGGCCTATGATTGGTGTAAGTGCTACCATGTTGATGAGTAACGGATGTATTGTAGAAGACGGTAGGGTGGTTGAGGCCGCTGTTCCAAATACATTGATTCCGATGTTCCAGCAGTTGGAATATTTGCGTTCTTTCCTTATCAGTAAGTTAGGATGGTCTTGTATTAATGCCTTACCTAATATTTCTGGAGGTTTTGGTTTGTTTGATACTGACGTTGCAGTGAAGTCTGGAGGTTACGATCCCACTAGTATGGCTGAAGACGTTGATATGTTGCTTCGTATGGTAACATACATGAAGAATACGGGCCAAGATTTCCGTTTGGCTCAGGTTCCTAAGGTATGTTGTTGGACAGAAGGCCCAGGATCGGTAAAAACATTATGTCGCCAACGTATTAGATGGGCACGCGGTCTTTTTGAGATTATCTCCAATCATAGGAAGCTTTTCTTTAATCCACGTTATGGTCCAATTGGATCTTTTGTCTTGCCGTACATTTTCATCTTTGAGTTTATTGCACCTGTTTTGGAGTTGACGGGTTTTCTGTTCATGATTTGGCTTATTCTTACAGGTGGTGTAAACTGGGATTCTGCAATTATTCTTTTCGGAATGATATACATCTTCTCCGTTTTTATGGCATCATTTGTAATTTTCTTTGATTACTCTGCAAAGGCTGTTGAATGGAAGAATACTAAGTTAAGTTATCTTAAACTGCTTATGGTAACATTGCTAGAACCTTTTTTCTATCATCCTATCATTACATATTGCTCGAATGTAGGTTACTGGCAGTTTATAAGCAATCAGACATCTGTTTGGAAACCCATTCAGCGTCAAGGTGTTAAAAAGAAAAAATCATGAGAATGAAGCATATACTTGTCCTGTTGTCATTTCTGTTGGCATCATATTCTATGGTGCAAGCCCAGAATATAATGCATACGCCGCGTTATTATGTTCATCGTGCAGAGGGGTATGTGAACTCTAATGCATGGAATACTGCGAAGCGTGAGATTGATGCAGGATTGAAGGAGTATCCAGACGACCCTGATTTACGATACCTAAATGGTCGATACTATTACGTGATTGGTGATATGAATGAGGCTAGATATAATCTGGTAAGGGCCACTCAGACAAACGACATGCATTTTAAAGCCAAACGTGTTCTAGTCGATGTGGAGGACAAACTGAAACATTATTCAAGTGCCATTTGTTATATAAATGAGTTGTTGGAGTTCCAGCCATATGATCGGGATTTGTGGCGTCGTAAGATTTCTTTTTATAGAAAATTGAAGAATGATGTTGAGGCAGATGCAGCCTTGAAACGTTTAGCTCATATCTATCCGAATGATTCTGTTGTGGTGGCAGATGTCAGAAGACACAATCACGAGAATTGGGATAGGGTCTTGAAAAGAAGTACTTTACGTGAAGCCGCGGATAATCTGGAACAATGGATTGATCAGGATCCTATGATGCGTGAGTATTATCTTGAGCTTGTTGGTACTTACATAAAGATGGGCGAATTTGAGAAAGCCATTGGTGCTGCAAATAGAGGCCTTGTACATTTCCCCAATGATCAGGAGCTTATTAACAAGGTGGTGGGGCTTATGTCAGACCTTGGTCTTTATACTCAGGCATTTGCTTTTGTCAAAAGTAAGAATTTGGGAAGCAGTGCATATAATGACTTGTTGGCTGAAGTAGCAGCCGATGCTCGTATGCATGATCCTTATGAAGCCAACGGACGTCTGTATTTGGCAACACACGATCGTGATGCGCTGACATATCTCATTAACACCTCTCTGACTAGAGGTTATTATGATGATGCAAGGTTTTATATAGAGGAAGCAATGAAGTTAGATGGCCGTACAGCTGGACATCTGATGAAGTTATATGTGTTAGAAAAGAAATCTGGAAACGAAAAACGCTGTCTAAGGATTCTTACAGAATTGTATGAAACGAATCCAGAGGACGAGGAACTTTCGGAGGCTTATGCAGATATGATGTTGCAGCTCTCGGACTACGATTTTGCATCAGAGCAGTGGGAAGATGCTTATTTGCATTTAAACAAGCTCTTAGAACTTCTGCCAGACACTGCTGAAACGTGGCCGGCTGCGATTTCAAAACAAATAACGGTTTTGGGTCACCTTAATAAGCAGCAGGAGGCACATCAATTATTTGTTGAGTCATCAAAGAAGAACCCTTCGTACAGAAAACGTTTTGCTTCAGCATATGAGGATTTTGCTGGGAATCGATTGAAATTTCTTATTGACGAAGAACGTTACGAAGAGGCTTTCAGTGAGGCTTTGGCACTTCTTGAGGTTGTTCCTGGTAGTGAAGTGGCTATGCGTTGTCTTATTAATATGAGTCAGACGCTGAAACGAGATGAGGAATTTTACAAGTACGCTGCAAAGGGCTATGAATTGTATCCAAATGTTCCGTACTTTGTGGTTAAACAGGCGGTATCATTACAGCAACAAGGTAAAACAGATGAAGCTTTGCTATTGCTTAGTCCACGAAAGAAAACGGGTGAGTATATTAGTCCGCAACTTATTGCTGCTTATACTGGTATTAGCCACGAGTGGGCTACTCAGTTGTTGAAAAACAGAATAGCTAACGTCGCACTTCAGGTGATAGACTCGGCCTTGGTTTATGATGCGGAAAACAAGGACTTGTTGTATGACAAGGGGATTGCTTATGAGTACTTGAAACAATTTGACAAAGCATATGAATATCAGCAACGTTACTATAATCCCAGTAATGCTGAGCAGGAGGATTATATACGTCACATGCGCTATTTAGGTTTCAAAGGCTGTAAGAATAGAGTTGATGCCACTTATACCAGTGCATTCTATGATGCTCATGACGAGACGTTATCTACAATAGCTCATCTGTATTCTCTTGCCTCTGTCTCATATTCAAGGCTTTGTCAACGCAATACTTATACTGGACAGATAAATTATAAGGGTATTGATGGATATCATTCCTCAGGGGAACAGGAAACAGGTGGAGTTGGATTGGAGTTTATGGGACAATGGGAACATGTCTTTAATGAAAAATGGAGTGGCATGATAAATGCAGCTATCTCTACCCGTTATTTCAACAGGTTTGGTGCAAACGTGTCTGCTACTTATTCTGCTCCAAAGGGATGGACGCCATCGTTACGTATAGGATATCGAAAGACATCGCCTACATATCTCTATCTAGGAGGTGATAATACAGGTTTGGTTTCAAGGGATGAATTTAATCTGTTTCTTATTACCCCTTCTGTTGAAAAAGCGTGGGAACGAATTAGAGTGACGGCAAATACAGATTTTACCATTATGTCAAGTAGCCTATATTACAATGTTGGTCTTAAGGGGAAACTCTTTATTAACAATGACAATGTTACTTCAGTATCCCTGGTTACTGGTTTTGGTTCTTTCCCAGAGTTGACATTCTTTGAGCAGACAGCTTTGCAGGATGTCTCTCATACTAATGCCATGGTTGGTTTTGATGTCCAATACTTATGTTCACGTCACCTCTGTTTGGGCCTCGCTGGTAGTTGGAATACCTGTTACAATCCTTATATGCGTAATAACGAGGTGATAGGTTCATATAGAAACATTTACTCAGTTACACTGCAATTTCATCTAGCCTTTTAATTTGTTATCATGAAAATCTGTTGTTTGAATTTTTTGAAGAATAATTGCAAGATTGACAGCGTGATGCTGTTATTTGCACTTCTGTTAGTGGGGTGTACCCGTGTAACACAGAATACTGATTTTTCTCCCTTTGAATACAAAGAAGTTTATCTTCCAAAATTATCTCCTGAAGGGAGTATTGCTTTGAATCTTAACAATATAGATAGTGATTGGGGAATATGGGGGCATAACCTATCTGTTGTCTTGCCCGAGAAGCCATCGTCAAATGTGTATGCCAAGAGTGGAAAGATTGTCAACCGCGACCAGTTTTGTTTCTCATCAGAAGCGCTCTTTGAATACATTTGTAAATACATTAAGACTAATTATGGTAAGGGGAAACCTATGCGTTTTGCGATTCTTCCCAATGATAATTCCGTTGTATGTTTATGTAATAAGTGTATAGAATGTGGTAACACTGCGAGCGATGCTTCGGGGGCAGTATATTATTTGCTAAACCGTTTGACAAAGCAGTTCCCGATGCACTATTTTTTTATCTCTTATTATAGAACTACATGTAGTTTGCCGAAAACCCCTTTGCCTGAAAATGCAGGAGTGCTTATTAGTGCCATCTTTTTCCCTCTTAGCTCATGTTATACGCCTAAAGAGGATGATTTCATGGCTCTCCTGAACCGTTGGTCTTCATATACAAAACGTATTTATGTTTGGGATTATATCAACAATTTTGATGATTATTTCACGCCATTTCCCGTTTTTAATATCTTCCAGCATCGTTTACGCCTATATGCAAACGCAGGTGTGAAGGGTGTTTTCCTGAATGGAAGTGGTCATGAATATAGTACTTTTTCTCAGTTAAAGACATATGTTTTGGCCTCCTTACTATCCAATCCAGATGTTGATTGGCGCCCATTACTGAGAGATTTCTGCAAACAGAATTATCCTGTAACTGGTGATGTTATTCTCGATTTTATAGTAAAGCAGGAAAATATGGTTGAGAAGAATCAAGAGCATTTGTCCTTGTACGAAGGTGTTCCTGTTGCAGCTCGAACCTATCTTCCCTCCGATGATTTTACTAGATTCCACAATAAGTTGCTCAAGTTGCTGCCAAAGACCAAAGGTGAAGAACGTGCAGCTATGGAGAAGATATGTAGGGCAACCATGCTTACACGTCTTGAACTAAATCGTATGGCTTCAGATACCATAGGTTGTAAGAAGATGCTTAGGGAGTTGGAAAAACTCTCATCCGATGAGATTGTTGCATATAGCGAGGCTGGTGGAACTATAGAAAGTTATGTGTCAGATTATCGATATATGCTGCGAAGAGCTGATGAAACATGGGGAAACAACCTTCTTAAAGGTATTCGCTTAGTCCCTTTAACGGCCTTGGATGAGGAGTATAATGATATTTCAATCCTTACTGACGGCCTATTGGGAATACCCTCTTGTTACCACAGTGGGAATATGTTGTCATCAGCCTCGCCAGCTCTTAAGATTGCTATTCCTCATGTTCCTGGAATGACATGCTTGCGTGTTAATATGGTCAGAAATCCTATATATCATATATCATTACCGTTACGTGTTGTTCTCACTATGGATGGGCATGAAATAGGCAATGTTGTTCCAACTCCAAACCCTTCGGCCCTTCATCGTTCTGTAGCAGAATTCGTGATCCCATGTAATTGTCATGGGAAGCTTGTTCTTGTTGTCTATCGGGATGAGAATGACCGAACCATGGCATTAGATGAGATAGAAGGATTATAGTCTTAAAAGTATAAATCTCGTTTAAAAACGATAATTGGTGAAAACGTTCAGTCATAAAATAACACAGATAAGTAAGGCGTTTCTTTTTTGCGTTGCTGCATGTGGCCTGGTAGCTTGTGATAAACATCTGAAGCCTGCATCGGTAATTCTCCTTGATCCTGTTCGTCATTATTATCCTGTTATTCAGGGTGAGATGATGAATATTAGCTATGAGATAGAAAATACTTCAGATAACCCTCTTTTTATACAGGAGGTTCAGACGACATGCGGATGTGTAGTGCCGCGCGAGGAACTTCCCATTGTGGTTTTGCCACACAAGGTTGGATTTGTTAATCTTACCTTCAATACCATTAAGAATACGGGCTATGTAAACCATTTCGTATACTGCTATGGTAATTTTCAGGATTCTACATGCGTAGAATTTGAATTTGATACTAATGTTGTCCCCAGAGCCGATTATGTGAGAGATTACGAACAGCTTTGGCATGAGCAGAATGATGAGAATAAATCCCTCCGCGATTTTGTTGACGGAATGCCAGGACAGAAAGGTTATTATACTGAGACTGGAGTTGATCCCCGCACAAGAAGAAGAGATGCTGCGCAGAACTTCGTGGATGAGATTGCACCTTAATCGCATTATATAGTTATTCCAGTATCTCTCGATGAGAGGCTTTTAGTGGAAATAATTACGGCCTAACTAGAGAATTTTTACTCTCTAACTAGGCCGTATTTTTTTTCTAGTTAAGAAAAAAACGTGGTTCAGTTGTTACTTCCATACCAGTAGTCGTCCTATTTGGTCATATATGCTTGCCCAGTGTGACCGGCTCTCAGCATCAGTAGCTGAAGTAGATGCTGTTTTTGACTTCTTTTGCAATTGCTGCAGTGTGTATAGTACTGCAGGATGTATGTCTTGATTGCCGTTTCCGAAGGCGCGTCCCAAATGATTCAACATGCTATTCTGTAGTGCCATACGGTAAGGAGTTACCTTGCGGTTGTTATCTAACTCAGTGAAGACAAGTTTACTCAGGTCGGTAAGATATTGTTGAGGAGTATAAAGTTCATTCAGTTCATCCAAACGATTCATCATACTTGATACGACACTTACGCCAACAGTATTTGTTAGTGACTGTGGGTCAGATACCAGACGCTTGGCATATGTAACCTCACGCAACCAAACGGGCTCGTGCAAGAATTGTTCATCAAGGAATCTTATGGCAGCCTTCTGTTTGTTAAGGGGCTGTGGTTCATAAACATCGCCACCCATGCCTTGTGTCTTAGGTTCTACAAGGTATCCACCGATATTTCGTGCAACGTGTCCACAATATCGCATCAACTGAGTACGAATGTGATTGTACATTGTCCTGATGTTTTGGTCGTAGATATCTTTCTCGTCATCAAGAGTATATCGACGCAGATTGTCTGCCAGTCGCTTGAGGTTCTTTATACCATAATAGCTTGCTTTGACAGGGTCGTCGCCCAAGTCTTCGGTTTGACGACGGGGATCTCTGAATTCTCCTTCGCCATCTCCCCACCACAAGCGGCGGTTCTTGAGTGATTCCAATACCATTGGTTCCAACATCTTGTGGTCCTCCAATTCATCCTGTGCATCCAGCATTGGCTTGTAGCCCCATGTTATGGCCCACATATCATAATCGCCTATGCGTGGGAATATTCCTGTTCTTGAAATTCCGTCCTCAGGTTGTGCTACATAATTAAAACGCGCATAGTCCATGATACTGGGTGTGTGTCCGTGAGCCTCGACCCATTCCTTGTTACGGAGGCTGTCAACAGGAACTGTACTTGAGCTACCGAAGTTGTGACGCAGGCCCAGAGTATGGCCAACCTCGTGAGAACTTACGAAGCGTATAAGTTGTCCCATCAACTCCTCATCATAATTCATCTTTTGGGCGGCTTCGTCAATTGAACTGGCCTGAATCATGTACCAGTCATGAACCAATGACATTACATTGTGATACCAACAGATGTGGCTTTCAATAATCTCACCTGTACGAGGATCGTGAACATTAGGTCCGTAAGCATTCTCTATGGGGCTTGCCAGATATCGTATGCAACTGTAGCGTGCATCCTCCATGCTCATGGTACTGTCGTTCTCTGGCCATTCACGAGCTTGGATGGCATTTTTGAAACCGGCTTTCTCAAATGCTTTCTGCCAGTCCTCTACGCCCATAATCAGGTACTTACGCCATTGCTTTGGAGTGGCAGGGTCAATATAATATACGATAGGCTTGATAGGTTCAACCAATTCGCCGTTTTTCATTTTTTCAATATCCTCAGGGCGTGGCTCAAGACGCCAACGTGTTATAAAGGTCTTGCCCTCTACACGCTGTTGTTCGTCTGTGTAGCTGGTGAAATGATCGGAAAAGAAACCGACGCGGGGATCGTAATATCGGCGCATCATTGGTTTTTCGGGTAGGAGTACAAAACTTATGTTCAAACCAAAAGTTGCTTTTCCTGTACGGGATATAGACATTATTCGAGGGTTGTTTCCTGCACCGTAGAAAGTTTTAACTAATCGAACTTCTGTATTTGTTGGGAACGACTTGATGTCTTCTATATAGCTTACATCTTGGTTAGCCAGTGCAAACTGTTCTTTGGCGTAACGGGGGAGACCAAGTGCAGGATTATCTTGATTGAAGAAGCCTCCAACTTTTATCTTGTAGAAACCATTATTATGGCTTTCAATTTTGAATGCACCAATGATGGGGTTCTCGTTACTGATTGTAATGGCACGATTGATCTTCTGCGTGGTATCTGCATAGTTGATTAGGAGTTTAGCACGCATAAGCAATCCATTGTCAGGGGCTACTTGAAAATAAACCGTTTGCTGGTTTACCTGCTCACCACCGAATTTCCCAATATTTGCTGGTGTGCTGGTGTAGCGTGTTGTAGTCAGAAACTCACGACCTATCAGACTGTCAGGAATCTCAAAAAACCACTCGTTCTCTACCTTTGATACACGGAAGAGTCCATTACGTTCCACACTCTTCTTGGCGTCTGGGGCATTTGCCTGAGTTTGTGCTATCTTTATGGCTTCCGTGGGGTCGAATTTTCCAACGGCTTTTACTTGAAAGCGGTTGCCCTCATCAGCGATATCCCATGAGTTGATAACGATTTTTTGGGAATCGTCCATATTGAGGTAGAATCTTGCTCCATTGCCTTTTTCTGCATACATCATGTACTTATACTTCCCGTCGGATTGTTTACTGTTGAATACGAAGGGTGTTCCCAAAAAACTGACAAAGTTGCCGCTGCCCAGCAGAAATTTCTTTGTCTTGGGACTGTAAAGATATTGTTTTCCGTTCAGTGTGATGATGGCAAATTGCTTTTCATCCTTGGATACATTGGGGCGTACCTTTCCAGATGAGAGCCCGGTGCCTTTTTCGTTCATCACCAACTCTCCACGTTTGCATGCTAGCGTGTATAGTTTGTAGTTGCTGAAGCCATTAGGATTCTTAACTTTCTTTTCTTTTGAGTCCTTCTTTGTTTGTTCGGTTTTGGGTTTTTCTTTTTTCTCGTTAGCCACAATCGGAGTTGTGGTTAGCAGTGCTGCTGCAAGCAGGATGCTTAATACTTTAATGTTCATTTTTCTAAGTGTAATAATTTATCGCATTTTTTAATTTGACGTCAAAAGTACAGAATTATTGCGAGATGTACGTCTGATATTTAAATAAAATTTGTAATTTTGTATTCTATTAACATATGAAGGAGTTTCAACTTATATCAAAGTATAAGCCAACGGGGGACCAACCTGAGGCTATTCGCCAGTTGTCTGAAGGTATAAGGCAAGGTGTGCCTGCGCAAACATTATTAGGTGTAACTGGCAGTGGAAAAACATTTACAATTGCTAATGTAATTGCTAATGTTGGTAAGCCTACATTGATATTGAGCCATAATAAAACACTTGCGGCTCAACTTTATGGTGAGATGAAACAGTTTTTTCCCAATAATGCTGTTGAATATTACGTTAGCTATTATGACTATTATCAGCCAGAAGCTTATATCCCAAGTACAGACACCTACATAGAAAAGGATTTAGCTATCAATGGGGAAATTGATAAGTTAAGGCTTGCCGCTACAAGCGCTCTTCTTTCTGGCAGAAAAGATGTAATAGTAGTTAGTAGCGTTTCCTGTATTTATGGTATGGGAAATCCTTCCGCTTTCTATGAAAATGTTATAGAACTTAGGGTGGGGCAGAAGATGGATAGAAATGATCTTCTACGTAAGCTTATGGACAGCCTTTATGTTAGAAATGATTTGACATTGAACAGAGGCGAAGTTCGTGTCAAAGGCGATACTGTTGATATTGCTTTGGCCTATAGTGACTACCTGCTTCGTATTACTTTTTGGGACGATGAAATAGAAAGCCTCGAGGAAGTTGATCCCGTTAGTATGGCACGGATTTCTGCTTATGATGACTATAAAATTTATCCTGCTAATCTTTTTATGACAAGTCATGATATGCAGGAGCAGGCTATTCGTAAGATTGAAGACGACTTAAGAGATCAAGTCGCATACTTTGAAGAAGTTGGCAAAACCTTGGAAGCAAAACGCTTACATGAGAGAGTAACCTATGATGTTGAGATGATTCGTGAGTTGGGACATTGTTCGGGAATAGAGAATTATAGTCGATATTTCGACGGAAGGGAGCCCGGCACGCGTCCGTATTGTTTGCTTGACTTTTTTCCAGAGGACTATTTGATGGTGATAGATGAAAGTCACGTTTCTGTTCCTCAGATTGGTGCTATGTATGGTGGTGATCAAGCTAGGAAACGTAATCTGGTAGAATATGGTTTCCGCTTGCCTGCAGCAAAAGATAACAGACCCCTTAAATTTGAAGAATTCTGTGAGTTGACACATCAAGTGATTTTCGTTAGTGCAACACCTGCTGATTATGAGTTAGAACAGAGTGAAGGCGTAGTGGTAGAGCAACTTATCCGCCCAACAGGCTTGCTTGATCCTGTGATTGATGTTCGTCCTACAGAGAATCAAGTTGATGATCTTATGGAGGAGATCCAACTGCGCATAGAGCGGGACGAACGTACTTTGGTGACAACGCTTACCAAGCGTATGGCAGAGGAACTTTCTGAGTACTTATTGCAAAATGGGATAAGGACGGCATATATTCACAGTGACGTTGACACATTAGAGCGTGTTCAAATTCTGAATAACCTTAGAGACGGCCAATATGATGTGCTGGTTGGCGTAAACCTTTTGCGTGAAGGGTTGGATCTTCCTGAGGTAAGTCTTGTGGCTATCCTTGATGCCGACAAGGAAGGGTTTCTCCGTAGTCATAGAAGTCTTACTCAGACCGTTGGTAGAGCTGCTCGTAACCTTAATGGAAAAGCCATTATGTACGGTGACGCCATTACCGAAAGTATGCAAAAGACTATAGATGAAACGAACCGAAGGAGAGAAATTCAGTTACGTTATAACGAAGAACATAATATTGTGCCTCAGCAGATTAAGAAGGAACGTACCATGGGTGATCTTGTTCAGGTTCAGCAGCAATCTGAGAGTAGGGCTTACATAGAGCCTACTGTCGATTATCTTCAGGTTGCAGAACAAGATTTGACTTTAATGTCCAAAGATCAGTTGGAAGCTAAAATCAAGATGATAGAGAAGAAGATGCAGGATGCTGCAAAACGACTTGATTTTGTTGAGGCTGCTCTCTTGCGAGACGAAATGTTACGAATGAAAGCGAATTTGTGTTAAAAAATTGAATAATCCAATATTTATTGGAAGTAGTTTGGCATAATTTACGGAAAAAGTGTTACCTTTGCACCCCGTAAAAGTATATACATGCGAAGATATAGTCTCATATTGTTTGTTATCTTACCTATTCTGGTTGGTTGTGGCGATTATAACTCTGTTATGAAGACTGCAGACTACGAGTATAAGTATGAGGCAGCAAAAGGTTATTACACAGAAGGGAGTTATAGAAAGGCTGCAGAGGCATTGGGTCAAGTGTTGTCTGTTCTGAGGGGTACTCAGTATGGCGACGAATGTCTTTTTTTGCTTGGCATGAGTAACTATCGTTCCGGAGACTATGAATTTGCTACCCAGTATTTCAAGAAATATTATCAGAGCTATCCTAAGGGCAAGTATGTCGAATTAAGTAGATACTTCTGCGCCCTGTCTTATTACAACAGTGTTGTTGATACCAGGCTCGACCAAAGTAGCACAGTAGAGGCTTTAAATGAGTTTTCAAGTTTTCTTGAATATTTCCCTGATACAAAGTTGAGACCTCAAACGCAAGAAAAGATATATGACTTGCAGGATAAGTTGGTTGAAAAAGAATACCTGTCTGCTAAGTTATATTATGATTTGGGTTCTTATTTGTTGAATTGTATTACTGGCGGAAGCAATTATGAGGCATGTATTGTTACGGCGCAGAATGCACTTAAAGATTATCCATACGCTTCTCCAGAGCGTAAAGAGGAACTCTCCATTATGGTACTCAGAGCCAAATATCATCTTGCTCGCCAGAGTGTTGTTGAGAAGCGTGTAGAGCGTTTCCGTGATGCTGTAGATGAATACTATGCCTTCCTGAATGAATTTCCTGAAAGTCAATACCTGAGGGAGGCGAAAAATATTCTCAATCATTCTGAACGTGTTATCGCAAGAAAGGGTGTGATGGAGGATATAGAAGAAGACGAATCTAAAAATTAAAGTTCAAATTATATAAAATATGATGGATTACAAAAAATCGACTGCTCCAACAAATACCGTTAACCGTGATGTTATGGAATTGTGTGAGGAGACTGGTAATATTTATGAGAGCGTTGCTATCATTGCAAAACGTGCAAATCAGATTTCTGCCGACATCAAGAATGAGCTTAGCAAAAAGTTGCAAGAGTTTGCAAGTTCTCAGGACAATCTTGACGAGGTTTTTGAAAATCGTGAGCAGATAGAGATTAGCCGTTTCTATGAGAAGCTTCCCAAGCCAACACTTATGGCAACTCAAGAGTTTGTAGAGGGTAAGGTTTATTACCGCAACCCCAACAAGGAAGCTGCTCCATCTTTGCTTGACCAATGATTCAGCGTATTCAAACCCTATATTTGTTTCTTGCAACTGTGTTGACAGTTGCCTGTATGTCAATATGCATAGGGGCTTTTGTTTCTGAACAGGGTGAGGTAATAGGCAAGTTGTACAACTTGCTTTATTTTACGATGGAAGAAGGCGAGAAGACAGCCTCCAGTTTTACTCCATGGGCTCTTTTCGCTATTCTACTTATAAGTGCCACACTCTCGTTTATGAATATCTTCTTGTTCAAGTATAGAGCCTTACAAATGCGTGTATGTACTTTCTGCATGATTCTGTTGGTGGGATGGTACATCGCCTATGGCGCATTTGCATGGTTTATTATGGGACTTCTACAGGCTGCATCTTTTAGAGTTGGTGCTGTTGCATCCTTTCCTTGTGTTAGCCTAATATTACTTTATTTGGCTTTCCGTGGTATCTTGAAGGACGAGAAACTGGTTCGTTCTTTAGATCGTCTGCGTTAACGACCAGTCTTTAGAACATCAAATAAATAAGCTACCTTCACCGTAATAAAGTTATTGGCACTACGGCTGAAGGTATCTTTTTTTGTACTACTGTAGATATTGCTCAGGCTTAATCCGTACCTCCCTTCAAGCGAGAAATGATGTCCGCTTTTGGTGCTGATATCCATTCCCAAGCCAAGTGTTATTCCATAATCAAATTTGGTTTCTATTGGTTTGTCGTTGTGCAATTCTATTTGTCTTGGCAACAGGTGAGTCCCATTCCAATCTCCCTCCTTTGTTTCTTTTTCACCAAGACAGAAAGCTAAGTGTGGTCCAGCGACAATGTATCCCTTTACTCCACCTCTTTCCTTTCCGAAGCCGAGATTGACCAAAATGGGCATTTGCAAATAGTTTACATCTCGTTTGTAGGTATATGTGCCATCTGGGTCATCCTCGGTCCATCCCAACTGTGCATAGTTCAGTTCACCTTGTATGGCGCAAATCATGCTAAAGTACTTTTCGCATGTATATCTTACTGTTGTTCCCATTGTAATGCCGCCGTGCATTGTCTGATTTATGCTGGGACTGAAACTAATCTGGTTAAGTACATATCCACCATTAATTCCGATGGCTAGATCTCTACGATATTCACCAACCTGAGCAAACAATCCTAAAGAAGATAATATATATAATGTGGTAAATAATATTGTTTTTTTCATCTGATAAGTTCTATTTGCTTGTTTCTCGTGTAGTGAATCAACTGTACAAATCTGTTGCAGTATCCACCATCTTCAGTATCCTTAACAAATTTGTATATATTTTGATAAGGTTTGTGTTGATTATCTGTAACTTTCCCATCTTCCATGAATTCATGTATGAAGTAGTATGCAAGGTCAAAGCCCATCATAGCATATCTGGGGAAATTAACTGCCATAGGTTTCCCGAAGTTCTTTGTAAATGCATGTTCAAATGCTTTTGTGTTTGTTGCTAATGCATTGTAGTAGTACGTGCTATAGGTATAGGTGTCAAATTTAAAGAAATTGTTTAACATCGTGTTGGTGTATGTCTGCCACTCGGGATAACCCAATAGAGATATGTTATAGTTGGGATGATTCTGTCTGAAGGAATCTAGTTTTGAAACGAGAATGTTTAATGACTTTATGCCTGGATCGTCTAAAACGATAACATTGTCTTTAATGGGGTTCATGACAGATTCGTACGTAATGTCGTCACTTTCTTTGTTCAGATAATGTACAACATTCCCTTGCCTGCTTAACATGTCAGATAAGGTCTGCGTAAACAGATTGCCTTTAGAATTAGTATTATTTGATTTGAAGATGATAAAATTCTTGTCACAGTAAGCTTTTGAGACCAATGACGCAGCTTCGGAAATAGTAACTGCATTGTTCGGACATGCAATGTAAAGGTGTGAATTGCCATTGGTACTCTGTCCGTTGGTAAATGGTAGTATAAGCTTTATGTTATATTGTTTGCAAAAACTTATGGTTGCGGGCAACTGTTGTTCGTCAACGGGACCAAAAAGATAATCAAGTCTGCTCATCTCTGGTTTTCCGAGAATCTCCATCACTTCGGCTTCCTTGGTACCGCTGTTATAGGTGTATATGTCAATGTTTAGTCCTTCTCTCTTAATACTATCAGCTGCCATTAAGAAGCCCTGGTAGAACTCCACCATTTTTTTTGCTCTATCAGTTTTCTCTTCAAATGGTAGGATAATACCGACTTTTATATTCGTTGGGACTTCCTTTTTTGTCACGCTGATTGTGCTCGTTTCACTTTGAGACGTTTCTTCTATTCGGGGAATTATCAGATAAGAACCCTTCTTGAGTTTTCCATTTTTTTTTATTTCAGGGTTTGCTAACCTAATAGCCTGCTCAGTAACATTATATTGTTTGGCAATTACCATAATGTTTTCTCCCTTGCTTACCTGATGTAGTCGGTTTAGTGCCGACAATGTATTCTGTGCATTCGATATGAACGGAATGCACAGCATTATTGTAATGACGAGCTGTTTCATAAGCGCAAAGATAATGCTTTTTTTTCGCCATTTCAGACTTTTTGAGATTAAAAAATGATTATCATCCTTAGAAATCCATTATTTTAGCCAAGAAATAGACGAAGTTACTCTGTAACTACAAAAAAAAGAAATAAATTCTTTTATACTGCCCCCGTTTTTCGTAATTTTGCAGAAATATTTATGAACATGAAGCGTATAATATCATTATTGTCGATAATATTCCCTTTCTGTGCTATTGCACAAACTGTAAATCCTACAGGATTTATTGTTGTTGATAATGCAGATGGTACGGCTGATACTACAGAGATCAACGGTACTCCGCAGGGTGCTCCTTTGAAAGTCTTACTAAAAGCAAATCCTTCAGGTCTGGAAGGTTATGGTACACCACGTTATGAATGGAAAATTTGGAATACCAACGACCCTTCAAATATTTTGATTCACCGTGCGGATGAGAATGTAGAGCATACCTTTACCACAAGCGGCTCTTTTACAGCGCAATTGTATGTTACTTTTTATAATGCGGACGGAAGTGTGAACTACGAATTTCCGGAGGAAGGTGAAGATCCCAAGACTATCTATTTTAGTATAAGCGAAAGTATTTTGGATTTCCCCAATGCTCTCTCTCCTAATGGCGATGGTAAGAATGACGTCCTAAAGGCCAAAGACGGCCATCAGAGTATTGTGTCTTTCCATGCTGCAATATTCAATCGCTGGGGTAGTAAAATCTATTCGTGGGACGATGTTAATGGCGAATGGGATGGAAAGTATAAAGGAAAAGTTGTTAAGGACGGTGTTTACTTCCTAGTTGTGAATGCCAAGGGTGCCGACGGAAGGAACTATAGTTTCAAAAAAACAATCAGTGTGATTTCCGGTTATAACAACGGTGACGGCAGCGCGGCTACAGGTGATGAGTGATAGTAAGATTTTTGTTTGGGGAGCGCGCGTTCATAACCTCAAGAACGTTGATGTTACCATACCAAGGAATAGTCTTACTGTTATTACAGGACTTAGTGGTAGTGGTAAATCGTCTTTGGCATTTGATACCATCTTTGCCGAAGGGCAGCGCAGATATATTGAGACGTTCAGTGCCTATGCCCGCAATTTTTTGGGTAATCTGCAAAGACCCGATGTGGATAAGATAACGGGTTTAAGTCCTGTTATCAGTATAGATCAGAAAACCACCAATAAGAATCCTCGCAGTACGGTAGGTACCACGACAGAGATTTACGATTTCTTTCGACTTCTGTATGCACGTGCAGCTGAGGCTTTCTCGTATGAGACAGGCGAGAAGATGGTACGCTATACCGAGGAGCAGATTATAGACCTTATTCTCAAGGATTACCTTGGGCGTAAGATTTGCATCCTTGCTCCCTTGGTAAAGAATAGAAAAGGTCATTATCAGGACCTTTTTGAGAACATTCAGAAAAAGGGATATCTTTATGTCCGTGTAGATGGTCATATTATGGAGATTATTCCTGGCATGAAACTAGACCGCTACCGCAACCATGACATAGAAGTAGTCATAGATCGTATTAAGGTTCAGGATAAAGATGATAAACGCCTTGTTCAGAGCGTAGCTACAGCCATGAAGCAGGGTGATGGTCTGATGCTGGTCTATGATATGGAAACAGAGAAGGTACGTTATTATAGCAAACAGTTGATGTGTCCTACGACTGGCATATCATACCGCGAGCCCGCTCCACATGATTTTTCGTTCAACAGTCCCCAAGGTGCCTGCCCCAGATGCAAAGGTTTGGGATATGTGAGTGTCATAGATCAGGATAAGGTATTCCCAGATAGGTCTTTATCCGTGAAACAAGGTGCTATTGCTCCTTTGGGAAAGGCACGTTCTGCTATGATTTTCTGGCAGATAGAAGCCTTGCTGCAGAAATACGACTGTACAATGGAGACTCCTCTTTCAGATGTCCCACAAGAGGCATTGCAAGAGATTATCGACGGTTCTTCTGAGCGTTTAAGGATTGCCGCAGAGACAGCCAAAACCACCAATGACTTATATTCAACTTATGATGGTTTAGGCAAATATATCAGTCAGATGCAGGATTCTGATATGTCCACCAGTGCTCAGAAGTGGGCTGAACAGTTTAGCTGTACAGCGGAATGCCCTGAGTGTAAAGGTCAGCGTCTTAACAGAGAGTCTCTACACTTCCTCATTGCGGGAAAGAATATTGCAGAGATTTCCAAGATGGACCTGAGAGAACTTTATGACTGGGTTTCTGATTTAGACGAAAAACTTTCTTCTCAGCAGCGAAAGATTGCCGCGGAAATTCTTAAGGAGATTCGTACTCGTCTGCGTTTCCTCTTAGACGTAGGTCTGGAATACCTTTCTTTAGGCCGTTCTTCTGTCAGCCTTTCTGGAGGTGAAAGCCAACGTATCCGTTTAGCTACGCAGATTGGAAGCCAGTTGGTTAATGTCCTTTACATCTTGGATGAACCAAGTATTGGCTTGCATCAGAAGGACAATATCAAGCTTATAGATTCGCTTAAGAAACTGCGTGATACGGGTAATTCTGTTATTGTCGTTGAGCATGATCAGGAGATGATGGAGAATGCCGACTATATTGTTGATGTCGGTCCTAAAGCGGGTCGCAAGGGCGGCGAGATTGTCTTTCAGGGCAAGTACACTGATATGTTGAAACAACATACCCTTACCAGCCAGTATCTGAATGGAGAGCTAAGCATTGATGTTCCCGCTGAACGTCGAACCGGTAATGGAAATTCTATTGTTTTGCGTGGTGCCCGTGGCAATAATCTTAAGAATGTTGACGTAGCTTTTCCGCTGGGCAAACTTATTTGTGTGACTGGCGTTAGCGGCAGTGGAAAGAGTTCCCTTGTCAATGACACATTGCATCCCATCCTCAGCAAATATTTTTACCGTTCTTTGCGAGACCCACTTCCATATCGTAAAATAGAAGGACTCCAATATATAGATAAGGTGGTAGATGTGGATCAGAGTCCTCTTGGTCGCACTCCTCGTTCTAACCCTGCTACATATACGGGTGTCTTTAATGATATCAGAAACCTCTTCTACGAACTCCCAGAGGCTCGTATTCGAGGTTATAAGCCTGGCCGTTTCTCCTTTAATGTCAAGGGAGGACGCTGTGAGGCTTGTAATGGGAATGGTTATAAGACCATAGAGATGAATTTTCTACCGGACGTTTATGTTCCTTGTGAGGAGTGTCGTGGTAAACGTTACAACAGAGAAACGCTGGAGGTTCGCTACAGAGGCAAGAGTATTGCCGACGTGCTGGACATGACCATCAATCAGGCCGTAGAGTTCTTCGAGAACGTACCAAATATCTTGGGTAAAATTAAGGTCTTGCAAGAGGTGGGCCTTGGCTATATTAAATTAGGTCAGCCCAGCAATACTTTGTCTGGTGGAGAAAGTCAGCGCGTTAAGTTGGCTACGGAGTTAAGCAAGCGTGACACAGGCAAAACACTTTATATCCTGGATGAGCCTACTACGGGTCTTCACTTCGAGGATATCCGTGTCCTGCTCTCAGTCTTGAACCGTTTGGTTGATAAGGGCAATACGGTTATCGTGATAGAGCACAATCTGGATGTCATCAAATGTGCTGACTGGCTGATAGATATGGGGCCTGAAGGTGGTAGGGGAGGTGGACAACTTCTTTTTTCTGGAACGCCTGAAGACCTTGCCAATAGTGGCATCGGTGCGACAGCTCCTTTCCTGAAAAAGATACTTCAAACACGTTTTCAGCAGTAAATCTTTTCGTCTTCTTTTAATGCTATGGCGGCAATTACGAAGGGCAGAGCCATGTTAAAGTATGTGATGTCATAACGTGATTCGAATAGCTCTCCCCATTGGTTGTATATATACATACGGCTTAGGAATGTTATCAGGACAAGTGCAGTCAGACAACTTCCTGTTGCCACAAGGTAGTTTTTCCATTCTCCTCTCAGGAATAACGACGCCAGAAGGCACAACATAATTATTATGGGGGTGTTAAAGGGAACACCCTGTCGGGTTTGCAGAGCAAAGGGACTGTATTCGAAGTAGAATAGCATATCCCAGTTCCATATCGCAAAGGGCAGAAAAGTTAGCCCGAAAACCAGAAGTATTAAAAGCGGTAATCCTACTATCTGCTTCCAGTTACAAGCATATAAGTAATCCCAGAAGAGGAATAGGAAGAACGGGATACAGACAGCCAGTCTTGTACTCATCATCAGACCGCAAATTATAGCGATGGTTACCCAGTGGCGCTTTAAATTGAAACGATAGCGATGCATATACATGATGATGGCGGCGCAGAGCAGGAAGTTGCTTATCAGGTCGCTGCGTACACTTACCTCGTACAGGAAAGCAGGCGAGAGTAATAACAGCATAAAGGCTTCTGCTGCTACTCTAAGAGAGGACAGACGTCTTACAGCATCTGTAAACAGAATCAGACAGATAACGAAAGATAATCCCACGTTCCCTATCAGATAAAAGGGTAGGTGCATTACCTGCCATACAGGGAAGGGAGAACCGTATCCTCCTAGATGTGTCTGTGCTGCGTAGGGATATTCTCCATGAAGCAGGTACTGTAGGAAGTTGTGTATGGCAGACCACCTGTCCACCTGCACAGTCATGGGGTCTATGAAATATTGGAGGACTATCAGTGCAGCAACGGCAACACCCATCAGCCAGAGTGTTGCCTTGCAGCTTAGGCGTTTCAGAATTCTTTCCGTATATCCCAGCACTATCGCCATGGCTGCCACATACGCTACACATCCGCCCACGATTGTACTTACGGGTAATATGCGTTGCCCGTATTTCAGTATGAATAGTATGTTAATAACGCTGTAAACTGCAAACACCAATAATCTGCTTATCTCCTTCCTTATGTTCATTCCTGTTCTTTTATCAAGGCCTTACAACCTTTTTGCCACTCTCGATATATACTCCCTTACTCCTTAAGGAACTTGGATTTAGTTTACGTCCAGAGAGGTCGTATATATTTTTCATTTCTTTTGTCTTTTCGGTCTCTACGGCACTTATACAGTCAGGATCTTCATACTCCACGGTAATGGAATTAACAAGATTCTTATACGTTGATGTCAATGACTTCCGATCCGTTTTACAGAGAATGTTGGACCCCGTGTTTGTGTTTTTTCTGTACAAACGTGCTGAAGCACCGTCTTTTAGAATTTTCAAGGATTCTAGGTCGTTGGCTTTAACGCCATATACAGCTAAGTCTGCCTTCGTGTAGGTGCCTACAGGTAGTTTTACGCTGTATCCTGTGTAGTTTGTACCACTAAAGACTTCCACCATAGCATCTTCTTCGGGCACCTCTACAGCCTTGTAGACACGATTCATTCCAGAAGCCCAGGCGTTCAGATCCCATTCCTCGCTGTTATAGACCCACACGAAACCGCCTGTTGCTACTCCGTCATCTTTCCATTTTTGAAACTGGGAGATATTACTATCCACATTCCAGTTGTTGGAGTAATACATAAGTCCTGCCTGACGGTCTTTCACGCCTGTGAAGGTCCAGCTGCCCACTTGATCTGTATTTTGTGCTCCGCCGTCGTAGCATTGTACCATAATTCTATCTACGGCTTTGCTTCTGCTTGTTCTTATTTTTGTGCATAGGTTCTGCCAGTATGTCTTGTTGGTATAGGGGGCCAGAGTCGTCTTGTAGCCTAAATCATACATCATGATATGGAACTTCGCACCAGTCTCCAAATCATAGCAGTGTTCGTCGTCGTTGTTCACTGCCTCTATCTCAGGCACAGCCTCTTTAAGTGCCTTAAAGTTTTTGTACAGCATGGTAGTTTTACCCGTTCCGTTTTTCTTTATCAAATCACGAATGTGGTCGTACGAATCGTTTCCCCATCCGCCTATAACTATTTCTACGCGTTGTATGCTTGTAGGAGCCGTTTTCAGGTCCTTAACGTCCTGTTGATAGTATGGTTGTGTCTGATGAAACACATATTCACCGTCTTTGCAGATAGTTTCGCCATCCGTCATTAGCGTTCCGTCTGTATCTACGTGAACATTAAAGAGTAGGGCATAGGTGAATCCTGATTCGCGCAGATTCTGAATCGTTTGAGGGCGTTCTCTGCGAATATGTCCGCCCACATATACGCCTGATACTGCTTTAATTTCCGGTTGCGACCATAGGGGTAGCTGAATGAGTGTAGAAAATAATAAAATCAATAGGTTAATTTTTTTCATTTTGAATGGGTTATATGTATGGTTCTTTTATTTTGCTTGCAAAGTTACAAATTAGCAGGAAAAATACAAAATTAAAAGCTTCTTTTCATTTTGTTTCTGATAGAATTCTTTTTCCAAATGCATGCTCCAGAGTTTCGATTAGCATTATATAGCCAGCTTCCTTTAGATGACCCGTTTACTTCCTTTAGGCGGCCCGCTTACTACGGGTAAGCTGAATTGTCATGAGGCGAGGGGCAATAATCTTCCTCGTGTACCCGTAATTATTCTCTCGTGTGCGCGGATTTTTTTTCACGTGTACCCGTAAATTCGCGTTCGTTAATGACATACATCATTCTTTTTGTTAAAAAAAGATTAAATATTGTATTCGTGTTATTTTTACGCTAACTTTGCATGACCTATGATGAAATACAAATAAGTTAGATATGGATTTCAATAAGACGTATAGCGCTTCTGACGAATATCGAAGGGAGGAGTTGATAAAGAAAATAGAACGTGCGGTGAACAATCTCACAATAGAAGAGTTGGAGGCGCTGCACTACGATATGATAACCAAGAACTATATCAACGAGTCGTTCTAATATCGTATGCTTAGATGATTAAAGTTTGAAGCCTGAATTTGAAGAGTGTTCAGGTTTCAAACACTTTGAATTCAGGCTCCATACGAAACCCAAGTGACTTTTGTATAACTGCAACTAATATTTAGTGCTTGAAAAGGACAGTTTGGACCACCTTGTTCTTGGGTGTTTTACATTCTTTGTCCTGTTCGTTGTCAGGCTCTTCCTCTGGCAAATCCCAGAAGAGGTCAAGCTGGACTGCTACATCGGGCTTTATGGCATACACTCCGTAGGAGTTATGCTTGAAAGGCGACTCTCGCTTCTGCGACTGCTTCCACAGAAACATGCCAACAGTTTTGTAGAGATCCTCATAATGGATGTTCTTGTTAAACATATCTACATGCTGGTTGTAGAGATGTCTAACAATACATGACAACTTCAAACCTTCCTGACCATGGGGGAGAAGTAGCTCTATGATATCTCTGTAGTATATATTGTTCATGATGACAAAGATAAACATTTTTTGTTAAACACAATTAATTGTGATAAAATGTTTTTGCTCTTACAACGAAAAACAATAACTTTGCATGTCAAAACAACAAAACAAATAACAGAAATGATGAAAAAAGCTTATTCACTGGGTGCTATCGCTGGTGCTCTTTTATTGTTTGCCTCTTGTAACAAAGATCCGGAAAATCATGTTTTGAGTATTGTTCATCCTTATTATTCCACAATTGACGGCGTTTTGTATGCCGAACAGGACAATGACTCCATTATATTTGAGTCTTTTGACAGCTATTATATGGAACCAATGGTTGATTGGATTAAGATAACAGCCGGTGAATCATACGATGTTAAATATGACTATACAAAGCTTTATACGTTCAAATCATTTGTATCTTTCAATCCAAACACAACTGGTATAACACGTGTGGGTTCTGTGAAGATTAGCAGCTATTACAATTCTGCTGCAGTATTCTATCAGCTTGGCTGCTTGAACATTAATCATCCGGCTCCCGGTCAAACCGAGACAAGAGATTCTGTGTCATTCGATTTGGACGTTACAGCTACTTCTACATTGGATAGTATCTGTTTCAACGTGTCAAAGCCTTGGACACTGAATTATGCTGAAAATGCAGATCAGACTTGGGCTACCATAGATCAATCTGAGGGTGAGGCTGGTAAGAGCAAGGTGACATTGACCATAGAGCCTAACAATACAGAGAATGCTCGTGCTACAGTATTCGAACTGAAATGCGGTGGCGTTACCAACCTGATTAATATTAATCAGGCTGCAGCTAAGAATAATGACTAAAGAATGATGATCTAAACTCTGCCTTTTGTGTGGGATGTCTATTTCTTGATGACCATTATGGACATCTCATACAAAAGGAACAGAGGAACAAACACCAACATTAGCGTAAACGGATCTCCACTGGGTGTTATTATGGCAGCAGCAACCAATAATATCACTGTGGCATGTTTACGGTATTGACGCAGAAATCCTTTTGTAAGTATCCCAAACTGGGAGAATAGCCAAGCTAACAATGGCATTTCAAACACTATGCCCATAACCAGGATTAGCATAGTGAAATTTCCAATGTAAGAAGACAGGTTTATTTGATTCTGGATGCTGGGGCTGAGCTCATATTCCATCAAGAATCGGAATGTAAAGGGAAATACAAGGAAATAGCCTACAGCACAGCCCAGATAAAACATAAGTGTACCACCCATAAAGGCAGGGCGGATATGCTTTATCTCGCTCTCATAAAGTGCCGGCTCTATGAATTTCCATATTTCCCAAATAAAATAGGGGAAAGCAATAACGGCTGCCAGAGAGATGGACGTCTGAATGTGCGTCATGAACTGACTGGCAACGTTGATGTTGATAATCTGAACATTAAAGTCGGGGCTGAATGATATCATGCCGTGACTAACCTTGCTTAGCCACCGGTATACAAAGAAATCATTGCTGGTAGCAGCAAGAATAAAGTTGTCAAAGATATGGGGCAGGGCGGTAAACGTACCGATTAAACAAACAAGTAAAACGCATGCCGACCGAAATAATGCCCAACGCAATACTTCGAGGTGATCCCAAAACGACATACCTTCATTTAATTCTTCTTCCTCGGTGTTCCCAGCCTGTATGACTTCTTTTTCTTCTTGCATAATTTTATATTCAGAAAATTATGGGTTACGGGTTTATTAGCCCATAACCCATAATTGTATTACATTATATTATTATTTAGCGTATGAGGGCTTTACAAACTTTGCGGACTTCAGATAGTCTGCACATACCTTCATACCATCCAGGATGTTGGGTCTGTTGCTTCCTTCCAACTCTACAACCAAATTCTTCAAGCCTGCCTTGTCTGCATTATTGAAGATAGCATCAAATCCTACCATTCCGCTCTCGCCGAATTCCTTGTGGTCTTTGATGTGAAGCAGGGTAAAACGACCAGGATACTTGTTGAAGTACTCAACAGGACTCACTTGACCGCGTACTGCCCAATATACATCCATCTCAAAGAAGACCTTGTCAGCATCTGTATGCTCAACCATGTAGTCATACCACACCTTACCTTCTACCTTGCCGAACTCATGTGAATGGTTGTGGTAGCCGAACTTCATTCCGGCAGCATTCACCATTTCACCAACCTTGTTCAGGTATTTACAAATAACGTCAGCCTCTGCCAAGTTCTTGGGATAGTTTACTCCAGGGTTTACGATGTACTGCATGCCGGCACGCTTGTGTGCATCAATACACTGAGCCCACCATTTGAGGGCATTGTCAAAATTTCCGGACTTCAGTTCCTCACCGTTGAGGTTGTGTCCTACGTGGCTTGAAAGCACCTTCATTCCGGCAGCCTCAATATCAGCCTTGAACTGCTCGGGAGTAACACCGTACAGTTTACCATTGTCGTAATTAGCTGCCTCGATAGCTGTAAATCCCATCTTGGCTAGTTCCTTCAATATCTTCTCGTGATTCTGCGCATACTTGCCAGGATCACCAATAAGGCTACGTACAGAGTACATCTGAAAGGCGATATCCTTCTTCTTTGCCTCTGCACTTAGGCTCATAGAAAGAGCCACCAACAACATTAATGCAAAAGAAAATACCTTTTTCATGTTTGATTATTATTTATTACTTTAATACTTTTACGCGGATGTTACGATACCATACCTCGTCTCCATGATCCTGAAAACCGAAGTATCCGGGTTCCTTTCCGCAATCCTTCATTATTTCGAATGCGAGGGGCCAGTTCTTCTGGCTGAACTTAGATGTCTGCAGCAAGTCCACCCATGATTTGTTTGCCAATGTGTAGCTGAGCACTTTGACACCATTCTGGTAATGGGTAACCTTACCATTCTTAACAACAATCTTTATCTTGTTCCATTGACCAGCAGGATTAGCGTTCTGAGGCTTAGCAACAATCATGTCGTACAATGAGGTTGACTGACGGATACCTAGAGTTGCACCTAATTTTGCATCAGGATGACGCTCGTTATCCAAAACCTGACATTCGGGACAAGAGATGTAGATGGGCTGATAGTTCAGTTTTGCATCCTTCTGAACTGTAATTGTGGCCTTAATGGGGCCATCGCTCAGTTCCTTCGTCTCCTGACGAGGTCCCTCTATTGTGGCAGTTTCCTTACTTAGATAGAAAATTCCAGAGTTACCACCCTCGGCAATCTTCCATTCTACTTCAAATACGAAGTTCTTGAAACGACGTGTGAAGATGATGTCTCCACCTTCGCCCTGGCCGCGTCCGTTAAAATGCAACGCACCATCCTGAATGTTCCACTTGCTGGGGATGTGATCCTTGCCATATCCTCTCCAACCATCGAGGCTAGTTCCATCAAACAAAACGTAGTATCCATCTTTGTCGGTCTTCAGTGAACTAAGTTCAACTTCGGGGTTCTGGACAATAACGTATTGCATGCTCTGCGCTGATGCTGTAAATGCAGCCATCAGAGAGGCGGCTGTTAATATATTCTTGATTTTCATTGCTTTAATAACTTTCTTGTGAATATAGAATTAAAGACAATTAGAGACACTCACTAAGGATGTCTCTAATTGCCATGTTATTCATTAAATACTATCTTATCGTATTAATCCTGTGGCAGTTCTGGCAGAACATAACCATTCTGATATTTAGGCTTAATCAGCTCAGCCGCGAATTCACGTGCATTGACGGGATCTGTCCACTTCTTGTCGAATGTAGGATGTCCGTCATGGATAGAGAATCCATCCTTAAGCATTGACTGAACGGTAGCCTTCTCGGGGATGTTGGTGAACTGCATGTTCTCACCATCCCAGTCGAGAACCTGATTCAAGCCCTGCAGACGTGTGGCAACTACACCCATTGCAACCATCTCGTTGAATGGACCAGCTTCGCTGAAGTCTGATGCTGTCTTTGTCCAATCCTGCTTACCTGCACGGATTTCCTTGATAGCACGGATCCAGTCACGCTGATGGCTTTCAGTTACACGACGGCATACCTTGGGAGCGTTGGGAACACGACCGCTTACCAAATAAGGCTTTTCACCATAGCAACCAACAACCAGAATGTCCTTAGTACCGTAGAAGATGGCACCACCACCGCTGATGTTCAAGTTCTTGCCAATGGCTAGACCTTCTGGACGGTATGGGAGAATACCACCATCGCTCCATGTTACAACAACTTCAGGCATAGCTACCTTAGGACGGTTGGGACGAGCGGGATAAGTCAGTTTAACAACCTGAGCGCTGGGGCAGCAGTCAGACATAAGTGGGGTAGAGCTACCCTCTGCATGGATGGGATAACCCAAATCCAATGCCTTGAATACGGGGTGCAGAATATGGCAAGCCATATCACCCAGAGCGCCAGTACCAAAGTCCCACCATCCACGGAAGTTCCAGGGGTGATAGATAGAGTTGTAAGGACGCTTAGGTGCGGGACCAATGAAGGCATCCCAGTTCAGTGTGCTGGGGATTTCGTGTACCTCTGTAGGACGCTCCAAACCCTGTGGCCAAATAGGACGGTCTGTGAAAGCATCAACACGTGTTACCTCACCAATTTCTCCGTTCCAAATCCACTCACAAACGAGGTTTACGCCCTCGCCACTTGAACCCTGGTTACCCATCTGTGTAGCAACACCAGCCTTCTTAGCCAACTTGGTGAGCAAACGAGATTCGTAAACGGTACGAGTCAGAGGCTTCTCGCAATAAACATGCTTGCCAGCGGCCAGAGCCTCAGCACAGATGATAGCATGAGTGTGGTCTGCGGTTCCGCAGATAACAGCATCAGCCTGATCCAGCAACTCTGCATACATCTTCTTGTAGTCGTTATATCTCTTCATATTGGGGAAGAGCTTCTGGTACTCGTCCAAAACACCCTTGGCGTACTTGAAGTCGACATCGCACATACCGATGAACTCGATATCATCATAGATTTCGCCCTTACCCTTGTATGTAACACCATTGATATCAGCGTGTCCGCGACCACCAACACCAACGCCTAAGAGTTTAATCTTACCGGTTTTAACGTTCTTTTTACTTGCTTTAGCCTTTGCCAGTAAATCACTGGGAGTCAAAGCCAACGCTGCGGTTGCAGCGGTTCCAGCCTTCAGGAAAGACCTTCTTGACATTTCTTTCATAATGTTGTCGTTTTTTTAGGGTTATTATTGAATGTTTATTTCTCTTCTTTCTTTTCTACTTCTTTTGTGTCAACCTCGGCATTGATCTCTTTTTCAATTTCATTCATGCCAGACTTGAAACTTCTAACGCCTTTACCAACACCATGCATAAGTTCAGGAATCTTTTTGCCTCCGAATAGTAGCAGTACTACCAAAGCAATGATAATAATCTCTCCTGTTCCTAGATTTCCAAAAAATAATAATTGTGTCATAATATATAATGTTATTAGTTTTATTTCTGGTTTAGTAAGCCGTAGCCGTTGGTCATATGTGCTCTGCGGAAATGGATCTGCTCCAACTCTTCATGTGTACCCTTTGACGGCATATCGTGCGTCTTAGCATCTTCAAGCATCTTCCAAGCATATTCCGAAGCAATGTAGGCATCTTCAAACTTGGGAAGGTTTTTGGGCCTTTCGCCAGTAAGGATTGCTTCGCCCATGAGATAGCAGAGACGGTCAATATTTTTGTCTCCGTATGGCTTTTCTACCACCTCGGTTATATGTTCGCCATGTTTCTCAACAACAGCTGTCTTGAAATCATGGTGCATCCTCACAAAGCCTTTGCTGCCAATAATTTCAGTGTATGAATTATGTGTTTGGTCTTTTGCTAGCTGTCCGTAAACAAATCCTTGGGTGATATCATATACGATACCATTCTCAAAGGTTCCGTGACACTGGAGCCACCATGGATCCTTATAGTCCCACATGCGTATAGCCTGTGCATGACCTGTCTTATATTCTGAATCGGCGTAATAACGCGCTATATCTACATAATGCATTCCGCAGTCGTGGAAAGAGGGGCCTTCGTATTCATGTCCTTCGCCAGGAGAAAGTCCTGGAGTCATGTGGCATATTCTGATAATGGCAACGTCGCCTATTTCTCCACTTTTTATGAATTCCTTTATCTCCTTAGTGTACCAAGCATTTCTTAGGTACAGATTTACGGTACATATCTTGTTTGAAGTTTTTGACAGATCAACCAATTCTCTTTCATCCTCCAATTTGTATGCAAGTGGTTTCTCGCATATCACATGCTTACCGTATTTAATAGCTTTCTTTATTCTTCCTGGTCGGCTGTCGGCAAGTGCATAAAGTCCAATACATTCTACTTCTGGATCCAAGAAAATCTCATCTTCATCTACTGTAAAGATGGCGTTGGGGGCTATTTCTTTTGAATATTCTGCTTTGTCGGGGTCGATATCACATACATATTTTACATCCCAAAAATCGCATGCAACGAGTTCTCTCAGATGCTTTCTACCCATTCGCCCCAATCCGATAATTCCTATTTTTACACGAGTCATTTGTTCCTTGTAAGCGGTTTTTAAGCGCAAAAACGGTTCTTAAACCTGCTTTCCGTTGTAAAGTTATAATAAATATTTTAACTATTATTTATCAGTTTGTTTTATTTTATCAATTTTAACAATTGATTTGTCTAGTTTTTTGTGTTTGTTTGATGCGGGAAATACGTTATCGAAATTCTCATTGGTTTTATTTTCCGATTTTATATCCATGTCGTAGGAATTTACAATAAAAAGAGGTGATGTATTATTGTTTACAAACACCTCTTTTATTATAAACTATTTTTCCTATTTTTTGCCGCCCTTTCCCCAGAATGCCTCCTCGGCTTTCTGCCTTGCTATAAAGTCATCGTAAGCCTTACGTGCCTTCTCGTTAGCAGCTTGGTTAGCCTGTGCCTTCTGTATGTTTGCTTTCAGACGTTCAGCAACAAGGCTAACTGTAATGTCTGCCTCAGATGCTTTTGTACAGTATTCAATTGCTTTTGGATACTGTCCCAACTGTGTGTAGATGTTTGCCATCTTCAGGCAAGCTTTACCTGCCTGATCGGGGTTGTACTCAATAGCCTTCTCGGCATATGTCAGCGCACCAGTAAACTGCTTGCTTTTGGTCAGTGCATTTGCAATGTTTAAGCAGATAACTCCGCGTGCATCGTCGCTCTTTGCCAACTCCAATGCTTTGTTGTAGTAGTCAAGCATCTTTTGCATTTCGCCATCCTTCTGTGCTTTCTGCGCTAAACCAATGGCACTTCTAAAGGTGGGTTCGATAGCATAAGCTGCCTCGGCGTACTGATAGTAGATGTCTGCATCGTCACAGTCGTTCTGAGCCATCAGGTTTATAGCGCTGTTCAACTTGTCTATGTCACCCTTATAGCTCTCAAATTTCTTGGTGTATATACCGATAATCTGATCGTGGTCTGCTGCACCGCTCTCTGTGAATATCTTTTCTATATCCTTCAAGGGGTCGTCATACTTGGCAATCAACTTATTTGCTTTCTCTTCATCCCCTTCAGCTTTGGCTTCCTTGGCAAGCTGTAGCATCTTCTCGCAGGCTTCCTTACTATCCAAAAAGTCCTGTAGATACTGTTCACGCAAGGCGTTGGGTGCACTCTTGTACATTGCATCGCTGACTCTAAAGAAGTTTTGCAGTACTGTCCCTTCTATCTCACGGCCGCCATTTTCGTTTATCATCTTAATGGCCTTGCTGTAATTGTCGTAGGACTTGTTCAGCGTATAGCCTGAACCTGTAATGTAGGGGGCAGTCCAGTTATAATATTCTGCCTTTACGCTTAATACATCTCCCAAGGTGTTTTTAATTTTGGAAAATGAGTTCAGTATCTCCAGATTTTTTTGGCGCAGGTCAAAGAGCTCCATCATTTCATTAAAATACTCAAGTTTCTTTGCCTGATCTGCCTCATTTGTAATCAGGAAGTAATATACGCGGGGACCCTGTGTATATATGCCGTTCAGAGCGTAGGGCGCATTGTTTTTCAACCATAAAAGATTGATGCGTGCTTCAGCCCAATTCTGTGTGTCCAAACTTTGCTGGAACAGAGAAATGTTCTGGCGGCCAATCTTGATGCTATCCTCGTTGTTGTTGTTGGAATAACCGATACGTTCATCGTAAGTCGTTCCCTCAAAGTTTTGTGCCATCACTGGGGCGGCGCTTATAGCAAGTGCAGTTGCTACTGCAAGTTTTTTGAGTTTCATTTTTGTATGATTTATTTGATTTTTTATTACTGTTATTTGCCTTTATGCTAATTTTTCGTTTGCAAATGTACAAAAATATTTTCAATTTGCAAGGTCTCATAAAAGGAAAAATCCCTACTCAAAAGTGAATAATCCCTATTTATTCCTATGTATATGCAAAAAAAAGTTATAACTATATGCCAATGTGTTAAACTTACCTTCGTTCAAATAAAAAAATAAGCGTGATTTATTTTGTTAATCTCTCACATAATCGTAACTTTGTGCTCTGTTATGATATTGATGAATTGTTTGTTGCTTATTGTTGGCATTACCCTTGTGTTATGGGGAGCCGACAGGTTCACTGACGGGGCATGCGCTATAGCACGCCGTTGGAATGTTAGTGAGATGGTTATTGGTCTCACAATTGTCGCTCTTGGCACCAGTCTGCCTGAGTTTATGGTTAGTTTCTTCAGTGTACTAAAGGGTAGTGCTGATATGAGTGTTGGCAACATAGTGGGAAGTAATATCTTTAATACTCTTGTTATTGTGGGTGCTTCAGCAATGATGATGAAGATGCCTGTGGAGCGTTCATTGCTGATTTTCGATATTCCCATCAGCTTATTGGCTGCTCTATGTCTATTCTCCGTTGCATATTTTGATGGCAATATAAAAAGGTTAGATGGTGCCGTCCTTATGCTTTTCTTTGTTTTCTTTCTGTATTATACTTTCTGGCGTTCCAGAAACAAATCTATAACTATTGGAGAAGAGGAAGGTAAAGGTGAGCAGGTGTCTATTCTGAAGATTCTTGTTCTCTTGGTTGTCGGCTGCGTCTGTCTTGTATATGGTGGTCAGCTTATGGTAGATAATGCAGCAGGTTTAGCACGCGAATGGGGAGTTAGTGAACGTGTCATTGGTCTAACTATTCTTGCAGCCGGCACCAGTCTGCCTGAGTTGGCTACCAGTGTAATGGCAGCTCGTAAGGGAAGCGACGGACTGGCTTTAGGTAATGCCATTGGCAGCAATGTTTTTAATATTGCCTTTGTGATTGGTGTCTGTAGCATTGTCAAGCCCATGGCTGTTTCTGACATATCTGTTGCTGATTGGTTTACACTCATCTTTTCAAATATTTTATTGTGGACATTGGCTTTCTCAAGACGTAGCCTTAATAGTTATAAAGGTTTTATACTTCTAACTGCATATATTGCATATCTTGTTTATATATTAATAATGTAATTTCGTATGAAACATATTCTCTTTTCTCTCTTTTTTCTATTGGGTATTTCTTCTATATATGCGCAAGGACCTTGGAAACTCAAGCTTTATTGCTCAGAGGAGGATATTCGCCTGCATATAGACCTTTATGAAGAGAGTATAGAAGTGCCAGGCATGGAGATGTTCGGTCCTATGAATGGCTATTTGGGTGGTAATATATATGGTGTGTGGATGATTACCAGCTTTAAAATACAAGATGACAAAACAGCAACGATTAAGTTGAGTAATGATTTGGGTAGTGAGACGCAGAAGGCTACCCTCACGCAACAGTCTGACAGTATCTACGCTTTACACCTTGACGGAACAGTTGTGGTTAAGCGTGTAGTAGATCGTAAGTTGGTGAAGGTTTCGTCTGATTTTAAAATGAGATTACAGTAGTCTTTTAAACATGTCTTGCAACTATCATCTCTTTAATAATATTCGATTGTGAACACAGATATAAAATATGCTATTATAACAGGTGCTGCTTCTGGTATGGGCCGTTGTTATGCCCTTCAATTGGCAGAGATGGGATATGGAGTTCTTTTGGTTGATATAAACGGGGAAGCCGCACAGGAGCTTTCCAAACAGATATCTCATAAATTCGGCGTTCCTGCACCTGTTATGTGTATTGATCTTACGCTGTCTGATGCTGCAGATCAAATTGCTAACCAATGTGAAACAATGGGTTGGCAAGTGAAAATCCTGATAAACAATGCGGGTATGCTCGTTACATCAGCTATTGAAGATACCGATCCGCAACGTCTCCAAGGCATCATCGCTCTTCATTGCACAACACCTTTGTTGCTATGTCGTCATTTTATTCCTCTTATGAAGGAGCTGAATGGCGGGTTTGTCCTTAATATTTCTTCTATTACCGCATGGATGGATTGGCCCGTTATAGGTATGTATGGATGTACCAAACGGTTTGTTAAGGGTTATTCGAGGGAATTGCGCATTGAATGTAAAGGCTCTCCGGTAAGTATTACTACAGCTATTTTTGGTGCTGTTGATACGCCACTTATTCGTTTCCCGCTTTTGATGCGTTACCGTAAGTTGCTTCTGCGTTTTGGTTTTATGATTTCACCAGAGAAGGCTACACGTCTTGCACTCAAAGCAATGTTCCGTCGTAAATCAACTCTCATTCCATGTCTTTCTGACCGTCTTGTAATTATGCTTTGTCCTATGATACCCAACTGTTTGCTTTCTTTCTTGATTCGGAAGATTGATTTAAAGTCATCATTCTAATATAAATTGTGTATGAAGAAGAATAGTAAAATATATGTTGCAGGACATCGTGGAATGGTTGGAAGTTCAATCGTTCGCGAGTTGCAGCGTCAGGGGTATACGAATATTGTGACACGTACTCATAGTGAATTGGATCTTACACGGCAGGCTGATGTGGAGAAATTCTTTGCCGAGGAGAAACCTGAATACGTTTTTCTTGCCGCAGCCAAGGTCGGGGGTATTGTCGCCAACCAAAGTGCGTTGGCTGATTTTATGTACCAGAATATGATTTTGGAGATGAATGTCATCAATGCTGCTTGGAAGAATGGTTGTAAGAAACTGGAGTTCTTGGGTAGTAGTTGTATCTATCCCCGCTTGGCGCCACAGCCCATGCCTGAAAGTTGCTTGCTCACCTCGTCATTGGAACAGACAAACGAGGCTTATGCGTTAGCCAAAATAAGCGGACTTAAGTATTGTGAGTACCTGAATCGTCAATATGGAACTGATTATATTTCTGTTATGCCCACTAATTTGTATGGTCCAAATGATAATTATCATCCAGAGCATAGTCACGTGTTGCCAGCTCTCATTCGTAGGTTTCATGAAGCAAAAGAAGCTGGTGCCGAAAGTGTTACCTGCTGGGGTGACGGCAGTCCTTTGCGCGAGTTTCTGTATGTAGATGACCTTGCAAATCTATGCGTATTCTTAATGAACAACTATAGCGGCAATGAAACGGTTAATGCTGGAACTGGTAAGGAACTTACTATTAAAGCGCTCACAGAATTGGTCGCCAAGGTCGTAGGGTACAAAGGACGTATAGAATGGGATACTACACGTCCTAATGGAACGCCCAGAAAACTATTAGATATTAGCAAAGCTACCAAATTGGGTTGGACCTATAAGACTGAATTAGAAGATGGCATCCGCTTGGCATATTCAGATTTCTTGAATAATCCTATGCGGGCTGAAAGATAAAATGAATTATATTTTGAGAATTAAAAGATATGAATAAAAAAGCATTAATTACAGGTGTTACGGGGCAGGACGGTTCCTTTCTTTCTGAGTTTCTGCTGGCCAAGGGATATGAAGTGCACGGCATTATTCGTCGTTCTTCTGTAGATTTCCGCGAGCGTATTGCTCATCTCGAGGGGAAACCTAATTTTCACCTTCATTATGCTGATATGGGTGACTCTATGTCACTTGTGAAACTTGTAGGTAAAGTTCAGCCGACAGAAATCTATAATCTGGCTGCTCAGAGCCATGTTCAGGTTTCTTTTGATGCGCCCGAATTCACTGCCGATGTAGATGCCGTTGGTGTGCTTCGTATATTGGAGGCAGTTCGTACTAATCATTTGGAGAAGAGTTGTAAGATTTATCAAGCGTCAACCTCAGAACTTTATGGTAAGGTTGAGGAGGTTCCTCAGAATGAGCAAACTCCTTTCCATCCATATAGCCCCTATGCTGTAGCTAAACTTTATGGCTATTGGATTGTTAAAGAGTATCGCGAGGCCTATGATATGTTCTGTTGTTCTGGTATCCTGTTTAATCACGAGTCAGAAAGGCGTGGCGAGACCTTCGTTACTCGTAAAATTACTCTTGCTGCAGCTCGTATAGCTCAAGGAAACCAAGATTGCCTGTATTTGGGAAATCTGGATTCCAAGCGAGATTGGGGATATGCCAAGGATTACGTAGAGTGTATGTGGCTTATCCTTCAGCATCCTACGCCAGAGGACTTTGTGATTGCTACGGGCGTACAGCATACTGTCCGTGAGTTTGCCACCCTTGCTTTTCACTATGCCGGCATAGAGCTTCGGTGGGAAGGCGAAGGTATTAACGAGATAGGAATTGATGTTAAAACCGGCCGCACGGTCGTTGCCGTCAGCGAGGATTTCTACCGCCCAACAGATGTCGTAAATCTTCTGGGTGATCCTACCAAGGCAAAGACCGAATTGGGCTGGAATCCATCAAAGACATCCTTTGAGGAGCTTGTCCGTTTGATGACTGAGCATGACATGGCTAAGGTTGCCGGCGAGGGCGTAGCTGCCAAAGTTCGTATGAATCTCGCAGAGTACCTAGAGAAAGGTATTGTTAAATAAGGTACCTTTATCTTAAGCGAGTATTCCGTCTGCCAAAACTTCTAAGGCAGGAATGTCTGCTTCCTTTAGCGAGGAGCGGATGGTGACAGTAGGCTCGACAATGTTGACATTCTTCATCTGTTCTATAATGGCGCGCATGGCTTTTCCTGCAGAAGGTGCCCACGTGCCATTTTCCAGAATACCAATGGTACGGTTCTGGTAAGCCTTGAGTTTTAGCTTCCACAAGAACATGTGCATGGGTGGGAATACGTCACCGTCATAAGACGAGGCGCAAACCACCAATTTGTTCATACGGAAAGCGTCTTCTATGACTTCCGCCATATCATCTCGGCAGAGATCGGCCACCACTACCTTCTTCGCTCCTTTTTGTTGGAGAATCTCTGCTAACTTCAAGGCTGCTTTCTTGGTATTGCCGTGTATTGAGGCATGAGCTACCAGAACACCTTCGGTCTCTACACCATAATTGCCCCAGATAGAGTAAAGCTTGATAGCTTCTTTCAATTTCACATCTTCCAAAATTGGACCATGTAATGGGCAGATGGTCTGAATATCCAGTGCTGCGGCTTTTTTGAGAAGGGTGCTTACAGGGACGCCGTATTTGCCACAAATGTTAAAGTAATATCGGCGAGCTTCACATGCCCAATCGTCGGAATCAGCATCTATAACGCCAAACTTGCCAAAAGCATCTGCTGAGAAAAGTGTTTTCTCTTCAGGGCAATAGGTTACAATTACCTCTGGCCAATGAATCATGGGGGCGCCAATAAACTGTAGCGTGCGTTTACCAAGGCTGATTGTGTCTCCCTCCTTTACGGCCATGGTAGGGGTAAAACATGTCTTTTCGTCAAATTGCTTCATGATGGAGAGGGCTTTCTCTGAAGCAACGATAGTAGCTGTTGGGTAAAGTTTACGGAATGCAGAGAGAGACCCTGAGTGGTCTGGTTCCATGTGTTGGACAACAAGATAATCGGGAGTGCGACCCTCGAGTGCTGTAGAAAGGTTCTGTAACCACTCGTCTGTTTTTCGCGGGTCAACACTATCCATTACAGCTATCTTCTCGTCCATAATTAGGTAACTATTATAACACATACCTTCCGGGGTAACATACTGGCTCTCAAAAAGGTCTAACTGAGCATCGTCGCAGCCTATGTATTTGATATTTGCTTTCATAAAATAGTGTTGTTTACTTTTATAGTTCATTTTTTCTTCTTGCAAAGGTACAAATAAGCGAGAGAAGAACAAAAGAAAAGCTTATTTTTCTTTACCTTTCCCGAGTGGAAGCTCTTGCCTGCATGGCCTGAGACAAATATAGCATGTTTTCATGTTTGTTGTTTGAGCGTAAATTTGCATAATTTCAGAAATAATACTTTTGATATGGTATTTTGTTTTGGATTTCTGACTTAAATGTGTATTTTTGTCCCGTGAAACAATTTTAAAATAAGAAATACCATGAAGTATAGTTTAGATGATTGGTGGATTCAACTCACCATTGCAGAGAAAGAGAGAATTGCAGGCAAGTTGTTTGAGGGCGATAATAGATACCCTCGTTGTACGGTACACTGGATAGGTCTCAGTGACGAGATTAAACAGAAGATTCATGACCATGTCACTGATGTTCACGGTCAGGTGATGTCTGAGTTCTCCGAGGGAATTACTTACAGCTATTAATCTTGCGAAATTCTCCGGGAGTCATGCCAAAGTGTTCTTTTACGTATTTTCCAAAAAAAGAAGCGTTTGGAAAATCTATCTGGTCACAAATCTCCTTATTGCTGAGGTCGGTCTGTAGCAGATAATACCGAATTTCTTCGAGGATGCGTTCACGAATCCACTCGTTGGCCGTCTTTCCTGAGCACTTCTTGCAGACAGATGAAAAATACTTTGGCGTGATACAGAGTTCATTAGCATAGGCCTCTACAGTGCGGTATTTGACGCCTTTATTGTTAAGTAACTCTAGAAATCGCTGGAAATGCAAATTTGCTGTTTTTGCATCGGCCGAAAGGGTAGTGGTGGGCAGGTTTCTCTTTATGCTTCCGCAAAATGCTAGAATAGCTGCACGTAGTAGGGCGTGTACGACCTCGGATTGGAATGGATTATTATGAAATTTCCCGATGGCCATCGTAATCATATGGTAGAAATAATTGTAGAATCGCATGCCATCATCTTCGAGGGTGATAACGTTAAGACGATGTATGTACATCACTGCATTCCATACGCTCATCTGGTCGCGTAAGAAACTCTGTAGGATATTTGTGGTAAGGAAGAGACCTTTAGATTCAAAGTCGGGGCTGATCATTAAATCCGTGATAGTTACATTCTGTGGAATTATTGCAATCTGGTTTTTGTGCAGTTCAATGGTATGTCCATTTAGTTTCCCCTGAACTTTACCTTTTAGACAGATGATGACCGCATTCATGGCGACATGGGCTTCGTTGATTTTTTCAAACATCTGAATGCTATCAATGATTACAATGTCATTGTCTGAATAGCCAATCTGGACCTCTTCGCTTTCTGCCAGCGTTTGAAATGTTATTTCTTCCTGATGATTCATGATGATATAATTTGGACGTAAAGATAGATATAAATCGTTATATATAATGGCAAAATCGACCAAAAAGATGTTCTATTTGACTTGTACCGGAGAAACAGAATGTAAAATAAGAGAAATGGGATATATGAGTTTGCTGATAATGTAATACTTTTGCAAATAGAATAAAATATATAAAAAGTATATGAAGAAACTTTATTATTTGTTGATGTTGCTACTTGTTGTAGTTTCATGCTCAGACAAACGAGTTGATGATAGATCTGCCAGTGGAAATCAAGGTGAGCAAGTCCCCACAAGAGTAAAAACTGAAATTGTAACGCCAACAACGGGCGAGGATAATCAGACCTATGTGGGTATAGTGGAAGAGAATGAAGCTACTGCAGTAAGTTTTACTAGTATGGGTGTAGTAAAGCGTCTTCTGGTCAACGAAGGTCAGGCTGTAGGCAAAGGACAGCTTATTGCAGAGATGGATGATACGCAGGCCCGTAATCTGCTTGCCGGTGCTGAGGCGCAGATGACACAGGCCAATGATGCCCTTCAGCGTTATGGCATGTTGCATGAGAACGGCTCTTTACCAGAGGTACAATGGGTAGAAATCCAAAGTAAGGTGGCACAGGCAAAGGCTCAATTGGAGGTTGCTAAGAAGAATTTGGCTGATTGCAAACTTATTGCTCCTGTGAGTGGCATCATTGGAAAAAAACAGGTGAATGCTGGCGAAACTGCCATGCCATCTCAGGCAGTAGTTAGTGTCCTTAATATTGATAAGGTTAAAGTGAAGGTTTCCATCCCAGAAGCAGAGATTGGTAGCATTGGTACTAAGACTCCATCAAATATTAAGGTTGATGCTATAAATCAGCAATTTAAAGGTGGTATTATTGAGAAGGGTGTACAGGCAGATGCTTTGACACATACATATGATATTCGTATCAATGTTATTAATGGTAGACATCAGTTGTTGCCAGGAATGGTAGCTTCCGTAACCTTTATGCTGGAATCAGAACAGACGACAGAAGCACGGCAGCTGACGCTTCCAGTGACATCTGTTCAAAAGAAAGCAAGTGGGAAGTTGTTTGTTTGGTCTGTAGATGAGAACAACAAGGTACATCGTACGGATGTAACTATAGGAGCAACTATGGGTAACAGGGTTGTCATAACCTCTGGTATTAAGGTCAATCAGTGTGTTGTTACTGAAGGATACCAGAAGTTGAGTGAGGGAACAAAGGTCATATATTAATTGATAATATGAGGATTAGACTTTAGTCCCAGGACTTTAGCAATTTGAAAGTTATGCAAACAAAAATGCAGAATTGGCTGGCATGGCCATTGGAACATTATCCAATATCCCTATTAATAATAGGCATCCTTTTTGTGCTGGGTATCATGGGCATGTATGAAATGCCTAAAGATGAGTTCCCCCAGGTTACCATTCGTCAGGGGGTGGTGGCTGCTATATACCCAGGCGCAACCAGCGAGGAAGTAGAGCAGCAAGTAGCGCGTCCGCTGGAACGTTATCTGTTTACATTTGGTGAAGTAAACCGCGTAAAAACTACTACTACATCCCAAAATGGACTTTGTATTGTAATGGTGAAGTTGAATGACGATGTAAACAATAAGGACGAGGTATGGAGTAAGATAAAGCACGGCCTGAGTACCTTTAAGCTAACCTTGCCACAAGGTGTTTTGGGTGTTATCGTGAATGATGACTTTGGAAACACATCGGCATTGCTCATCGCCATTGAGAGCGAGCAGCGCAGCTACCGTGAATTAAAGGAATACAGTGATGAACTGAGTGACCGTCTGCGCCGTATTCCATCGGTTGCTAACGTTAAACTGTTTGGAGAACAGAAGGAACAGATATCTTTATACGTTGACCGTCAGCGACTGCAAGCATACGGAATAGGTCAGCAGTTGCTCTTCAGTCGTTTACAAGCCCAAGGCTTTATCACAACCAGTGGTAGTATTAGCGATGATGACCAGCAGATTCCCATACATGTAGAACCTATAGAAAATTCGGTGGAGGAAATAGCCAATCAAATTATCTTCTCAGATCCTGTTACTGGTAAGGTCGCTAGAGTGAGGGATGTGGCCAAAGTTGTAAGAGAATATGATACAGAATCCAGTTATATCAACCAAAACGGACATCCTTGTGTCTTACTCTCCATGGAGATGACTCCAGGTCATAATGTGATTCAATATGGACGTGAAGTTGATAAGGTTCTAAATACCTATCGTGAAAACGAATTGCCATCTGACGTGATAATCACCCGTATAGCCGACAAACCTAAAGTGGTGGCTGTTAGTGTACACGATTTCCTCAGAGACTTGCTTATTGCTATGGTTATCATTATCCTGGTGATGATGGTATTATTTCCTCTTAGATCGGCTATTGTGGCTTCCGCAACAATTCCTATCAGCACATTTGTCAGTGTCTCTATTATGTATATGGTGGGCATAGAACTGAACATTATAACACTGGCTGCTCTTATTGTAGTGTTAGGAATGATTGTGGATAACTCTATCGTTGTTATTGACGGTTATCTGGAATATTTGGGCAAGGGCTATGAACCTAAGGTTGCGGCTATTGCATCTGCACGTCAGTATTTTATGCCCATGATGTTGGCAACAATCTGTATTTGCGCTATCTTCTTTCCCTTCCTTATAACGCTGAAGGGTATGTTCTTGGATGCATTGTACTATTTCCCTATGACCATTACCATTAACTTAATGGTTTCCCTTTTATTAGCAGTTACGGTTATACCTTTCCTTGAAGTACGTATCATTAAGCCTGGAAAGGTGAGTACTGAGGGTAATGTTATCACTAACTTTGTTCAGAAAACATACAATCTCGTGCTTGACTTTACTTTCCGCTTCCCTTGGATTACAATAGGTGGTGGTATCGCCGTGATTGCCTTGTCTCTGCTCATTGTTCCTACGCTTAAAATCAGACTTTTCCCATATGCCGACCGCGATCAGTTCGCAGTAGAGATTTATTTACCCGAAGGGAAGGGAATGGCGGAGACCCGAAGTGTGGCAGATTCTGTACGACATGTATTGGCCGATGATGAACGTGTTACGAACATTACAAGTTTTGTTGGTTGTTCTTCGCCACGTTTTATGGATGTTTATGCTCCTCAGTTGGCTAGTAAGAATTATGCACAGCTTATTGTTAATACCAAGTCAAATAAGGCTACCCTTGACCTCTTGACTCAGTATCAGCCACAGTTGGGAGAAGCATTCCCCAATGCATATGTTAAGTTCAAACGACTTGATTATATGGAGGTTCCTGAACTGGAATACCGTTTTTATGGGCAGAATTTAGACTCGCTGCATATTGTTGCAGAAAGACTTGTAAAGCGTATGCGCGAGATTCCGGAATTGGAGTGGGTACATACTGATTACATGCAGCCATATCCAATAATTAGTGTGCTACTTAACCCTGTAACTTCAGCACAACTTGGTGTCAGCAGAGCTACGGCGGAATTAGCCTTGAGTGCAACCTCCAGCGATTTACGTGTGGGACAACTATGGGAAGGTAATTATGAAGTACCTATTGTAGTAAAAGATGATGCCGATATGACATTCTCTGATATCGAGAACCTAGGTATAGCTACACCAGTAACAATGACAGCCACAGCATTTGGGCAAAAGAACACAACCGTACCATTACGACAGATTGCAGATGTTAAGCCCAAATGGACGGAAAGTCGCATCGTACATCGTGGTGGTGAGCGCTGCATTACTGTTACTGCGCACTTTGTCCAGGGTGTTTATACAATGCCTATTGAAAAGAAGATTGCTCGAATAATGAAGGAGGAGATTAAGTTGCCGCAAGGAGTTCGGAGTGAAGTGGGCGGTGAACTAGAGTATGCTGATGAGGCTATGCCGCAAATATACGGTGGTACAATAATTGCTATGATTATTGTGTTCTTCTTCCTGCTTTTCAACTTTAAGAAATATGGTATCACAATGATTTGCATGGTTGCGCTGACATTGTTGATTCCTGGCGCTCTTGTCGGACTTGGTCTGATGAATCGTGCATTGGGTCTTACTTCTATCTTTGGTCTGATCACGCTTATGGGTATGATAATGCGTAATGAAATTCTTATCTTTGAACATGCTATAGATCTAATAAAGAAGCATGTAGACGAGCATGGTGACTGGACAGTGAATCGTACTGCATATAACGAAGCAGTTAAGCGAGCCGCTTACGATGCTGGTAAGCGTCGTATGGTTCCCATCTTCCTTACAACTGCCACCACAGCTGTGGGTGTGTTGCCTATGATTATTGCCAAGTCGAGTTTCTGGATGCCCGTTGGTGTTACCATCTTTGCTGGAGGTATTGGTTCTCTCATTATGGTGGTGACTTTGCTGCCAGTAATATATTGGAAAGTTAGCCGGAAATAAAAGTAATAAAAAGTGAATAAGTGAAAAGCGAAAATAAAGTGATGAAAAAGACATTTGCATTCATAGTTTGTTCTGCCTGCTGTGGCATCATCATGGCGCAGCCCAAATATACATTGGAGCAGATTCTTGACTCTGCTCGTCATAATAACATTGCTATTCGTTCTGCAAAATTGAATGTGGCGGCGGCTCAGCAGCAACGAAAAGAAGCTTTTACAAAGTATTTTCCTAATATCAGTGCTTCTGGCGTTTGGTTCAATGCCACTAAGGATATGGCCAAAATGACAGTTAATCCAAGTGAGATGTTGTCTTCTCAGGCGATTGAGAATTTGGCAGAGATACTTCCTGCTTCTGCTCTTAGTGTTCTGGCTTCTCCAACCAGTATTACCATGCTGAAGAAAGGTATAATGGGATCGGTTTCCGCGGTGCAACCCGTCTTTGCTGGAGGACAAATTGTTAATGGAAATCGTTTGGCTAAAGTTGGAGAGGATGTTAGTAAACTGCAATTAGAACTTTCAGAAAACGAAGTTGAGAAAACTGCCGAACAATATTTTTGGCAATTGGCTTCTGTGCAAGAAAAATTAAAGACCATTCAAGCCTCTGAACAACTGTTGGGCGACATTCATAAGGATATTGATGTTGCTGTACGTGCTGGTGTTGCTATGCCAAACGACTTGTTGCAAGTTCAGTTGCGTGAAAACGAAGTGGCCAGCCAAAAGCTAAAGGCTGAGAACGCTCTTTCTCTTGCGCGCATGCTGCTTTCTCAGTATTCTGGTCTCCGTGACACTACTTTTGTTATTGATTATTCTTCTGAGAATATTGATAACATTCAATGTTCAAAGTTCAGTGTTCAGGGTCTTCCAGAATATCAGCTTTTGAGCAAACAGGTAGAGGCTGCAAGTCTGCAACGAAAACTGGCCGTAGGTCAGAACTTACCTACTGTTGGTGTCGGTGTCGGGTACAACTACCATAATTTATTGGATAATGACCGCTCCTTTGGTATGATTTTTGCTACAGTAAAGATTCCCATTTCCGATTGGTGGGGCGGCTCGCATGCTATCAAGCGCAAGAAGATTGAACTTCAGAAGGCCCAGGAGCAACAAGAGGATAACTCTCAACTCCTTCAGATTCGTATGCAGAATGCATGGAATTGTGTTCAAGAATCTTATCAACAACTTTCTCTTGCAGAACGTAGTATAGAACAAGCAGAGGAGAATCTGCGTTTGAATCGTAATTACTATAACGCAGGAACTGCCAAAATGTCTGACTTGCTACAGGCTCAGCTTTTGTATCAACAGGCACAGTACAGACGAATAGATGCGTTTGCAAATTATCAGAATAAACTTTTAGAGTACAAGCATTCTGTAGGACAATAAAAAGAAAAACTTGCTTCCATTTACGAAAGCAAGCTTTTTTGTTATGTTTACGAAATCTTAGTCATTCAAGTAGTAAACGACGGTTGTTACTACGCGGATGTTCTTGAGCCAGGGAGTGTTCTGGTCGCGGTCGTTGATGCTGAACTGCCCCTGATCTGCCGTCTTTATCTTACCCAATTCACTTTCTGAGTCTGTTGCAAACTGCTCTGCAGTCTTGCGAGCGTTTTTTGTAGCCTCGGCAATCATTTCTGGCTTGATCTCATTTAGGCCTGTAAATTCGTAGGTGACGGATGATGTTTCGTCATACTCATTACCAACAATGGTTACACCCTGACGCATTAGCTTAGCCTGATTGCTTACAATCTTACGGACTAAATCGACATTTTTGCTCACCACGGTTACTACGCAGTTGGCTTTGTAGCGGTAGCGTACTTGTTCACTGCTGTAGCTCATGTTGGCCTGCTGGTCAACCATTGCTGGGGGGGCGATAGATATTTCTTCGTCGGTCAGTCCATATCCCTTTAGGAATTTAACAATTGTTTGCGTGTTGTTTTCTATACGGTCATAAAGTTCTGCTGGGTCGTTTCCCAGTTCTTTGAATTTTAGTGGCCAAGTGACCTTGTCGGCCTTTACCTCTTTTTCGCAAAGTCCTTTAGCAGTAACCGTTCTATCCATCTCTTTGAACTTTACAATACCACTCTTGATGGCTCCTCCTGCCAAAAAGAGTCCAATAGATAAGATTAGAGCTTCACAAATGTACTTGAATTGAACGTTCTTCATAATTTCTCTTGATATAAAGGGTTAATACGTTTTATGATTCATTTTGTTATACTCATCAAATAAGCGAAGACATTCTTCGCGGTCTGTCTCAGTGAGAAAATCACCTAATTTTTCTCTACCGCCAAAGATGGTATTGAACTTATCATCACGGAATCCTATTTTGCCATTGTCGGCAATGGTGCATCCGTAGTAAACCTTCTTGATGTTGGCCCACAAAATGGCACATAGACACATATGGCAAGGCTCTCCAGTGGTATAGAGTATGCAGTCGCTCAAATCATGTGTTCCCAGTACTTCTCCTGCTTTGCGGATAGCTGTCACCTCGCCATGGGCGGTGGCATCATGATTTGCCAGCACCATATTGTGCCCTTTGGCAATGACCTTTCCATCCTTGACGATGACGGTTCCGAACGGACCTCCATGACCTTTGTGGATGCCTTCGCGGGCTTCCTCTATAGCCATCTTCATGTAATCTTTGTCTGTATTCATTGCTTTTCGATATTAAATTTTCCTTCTGTACTACGAACTTATAATACAAAGGTAAGTATTATTTTTGTATTATGATTCTGTTTTTTTGATTTTTTTAGATAGAATATTGTATTTTTAACGCCTGTTGAATTATGCGCAAAATATTAAACTTCAGATTTACAACGAATTACGCTCAAATTCAGATATAACAAAAAAAGAGCGTTGCATCGTTGCTGATGTTACGCTCTTTTTTCTCCTAATTCAGTGGTTGTGATTCGGATGGGGCTCGAACCCATGACCCGCAGCTTAGAAGGCTGCTGCTCTAATCCAACTGAGCTACCGAACCAGCCTTGTTTTTGTTTTGCGGGTGCAAAGTTATAGATTTTAATTCATAATTCATAATTCACAATGCATAATTTTCTTCTTATGCGTTATTTTTTTGTCTTTAATTACGAATTATGCATTTTGAATTATGGATTCGTCTAAATCTTTTTAGCTTTAAAGTTTGTTATTTGGCTATTGAAGTTGCCTGTGATGCTAGATAGATGTCGAGCTTCGTCTTGGAGGGAATTTAGGTTATCTTCCACACAGGAGTTTAAAGTCGCAATTAGTACAATTCTTTGCTTCGGGCGTTTGCGTGAAGTTATAATCGGGAGAGAATATTTGTTTTACTACCTGAGTAAGACCCTCATAGAATTCATCTGCCAAAGATGTAAAATCTTCTATTACCTCCTTGTTTATTGTAAGTGTAGGGGTATAATCCTCTGTGTAAGCCTTTCCTGGATAGAAAAGGGCAGGCACGAGAAGACGTTCTGGTTTGTCATTTTGCAGTACAGCATACGCGTATAGGAAAGCTTGCAGGAAATACCCTTCGTGCTTGCCTGCAGTATTGGTGACCTCGTCCATGCTCTTTATACTGGGTATGTGATAGCCAGTTTTATAGTCAACAACCCTTATGTGTCCGTCTTGCTCATCCAATCGGTCTATACGTCCTCCAGTCATTACATTTAATTGAACATCGCATATTGAGCATTGAACATTAAACATTCGATCGGTTTCCGTAGCAATGATGCGGAAGGGTGCGTGGCGTAGATCGTAACGTAGTAAATTGGTGAGGTACTGCATGAGTACACGACGTATGATGATGAGTTCGCCTGTATATTGATTACCTAGACGGGTGCCTCGGCAGACCATTTTCCATGCTTCTTCGGTTCTGTTCCATCGATCCGTGGGATGGAAATAAATGGTGTCAAATACAATATCTAGCAGAGGACCGACAAGTCCATCCATATCAGCAAGCAATTCTGATAATGTGCTGCGTTGAATGATATTGTTTTCCGTACGTTGTATGATACACTTGTAAATTAAATCTGCCGTATCGTGAAAAATATCACCAATAAGTGGCGCATTGAGTCCTTCCTGTGGGTCAACATCGGCTCTTAGGCCTGAGACGTGTGTAAGGAAGAACTTCAACGGACACGTCATATACGTATTAATGGCCGATGGACTAAGAGGAATAGCATTTTTCCCACTGGTATTAATATCGTATTTTTGCAACATTCGCTTAATAATATCGGAAGTCTTATGTACGGAAAGATCCTGTATATCCTGCAAACTGGTCTCACTTCGTAGCCAAAGCGTGCGTATGGGAATGTTTGTCTCTGCCAGCATTTGACGCAAGAAACGCGACATTTCATGCTTGCTATTCCCCACGCAATTCTCATTGTAAACACAGGTCAGATGCTCTGTACGTTGGATAAGTCTGTAGAAATAGTATGAGAATACGGCAATCCTATGGCGTGGAGTTGTCAGTCCGAATGCTTCGCGGATATTAGCCGGAATCATGGAGTTGCTTTGTGTGTTACGTGGTAGCATACCTTCTTCTACTGATAGCATAAGCATGTGTGAGAAGTCCAGACAACGTGTCTCCAAAACGCCCATCACCTGTAATCCGTGAGCTGGTTCACCGTGAAATGGAATACTGGTACTGCATAGGAGTGTACGAAGTAAGCGTCGTAATGTGATGTGCTGAATGACAAGTGGATTTTCCTCTTTGTTGATTAGTTGTAGAAACTTATTCAGGATTCTGTGCGTCTGGAAAATAGCCTCAATGTATAGTTGCTCATAGACGTCCGGCTCTTTTATTTTTGAGAAATGTAAGCCTACCAACTCTACCATATCTATAAGATAGGTTAGGAGTTGAACATTGTCTGTTGCCTTATAAATAAGCCATTGCCGTTCATCCACGAAAGGTGCATATACATGATGCTGAACGACCTGTACAAAGGGATGGCGGAAACGTTGCTGTGTGAGGTCGAATCCATCTGTCTGTAATGCAATTAATGCCATTACGAAGCTATAGATAGGTGCATCGGTAAGTGGGAATCCCATAGTGACATTCACCTTACCTGTTTGCTTGGGCAATGCGTGTAGGACGGGCTGTAGAAGACTCTCATTACACATTACAACGGCATTACGGTTGCTGATGGGGTCGTGTGACATTGTCAACCATTGATGGGTGTAACGTGCAGCTGCATTATCTGTATTGCAAGAGATAAATGTGGCATCTTGCAACAGACGCAGGTTGTTGAAGTGTTCTTTGCTCAAGGCGCAGGGGAAGTCCTTAAGATTCTGACGCATAAAGATGCCAGCCTCGTGCTCGAGGTTTTCTACATAATATGTGTCGTAATCCCAATAAAAGATTGCTTTCCCTTGCTTCTGAATAGCCGACATCAGAGCATGCTCTACATCGTTCAACACATTAAAGCCGGCAAATACTATGGCTTGCTTCTTTTCTAATAGCGAGGATAGAAGGCTATCATCTTTCTTCAGATTTTCAATTACACTGCGGAAGATTGCCCCCTCGTACATAGTGCCAGTCTGCATCTGTTCTTTCCGTAACTCAGTGTATATTTGGTTCATCTTAGACCAAACGTTCAGGAAACGTTCTTTGATTACAGAGTTATCCTCGGTTGAAAAGTTTTTAAAGAAATGTTGGAGGGTAGATTTTTGTTCGTCGGTTAGATAATCCAAACTCTCTAACTGCATCAACTCATATACGTTTGAGAAGATGGCGTTTGCATCTGCCATGTGCTTGTCCACATCATCAAAGTCGGAGAGAATGATTTCGCCCCATCCCCAGAATTTGTCCAACGAATATCCTTCCTGCATCTCTTCTTCAAGGAAATTCTTGCTGAAAATTTGATACAGTGATGTAATACTGTCTATGGGGTCTGCTTTTATGTATGGTGAAAGGCTATAAAAGAGGTCACTCATGGTAATGTAACGTGGTGTCCAGACTGGTTTTTCGCTAGCCAAGGCCAGTTCCTGGTTAAGGAAAAGACTTGCACGCTTCCCGGGGAACACCACCGTGACGTTGCTCATATTGGTGCCAAAGCGCTGCAGAAGGTCGTTGGCAACTAAACTTAGAAATGTCTTCATGCCTTTACCTCCTCTATTTTACCAGTATAAATATACCACAGATAGCCTTCTACTTGCTTCTCTGGGTACATTGTACTCATTAACTCTTTGTATGCTTGTACCTGCGTATGGTGCTCATACTCAGGTTTCCCGAATTTAAAGTCTATGACAGTTATAACGCTACCATTGATAATAACACGGTCGGGACGCAAGGTGTAAGGCTCGCCCGTTTCTTTATTGATGCTGGTGATGCCACACTCGTTGAATACCTGATTGCCTGCGCAGAACCATTGTTCTACCCTAGGATTCGTGAATCCTTTTTGCAGCCTTTTTATCACCACATCCATCAATTTACGGTCTGTTATGATACCTTCTGCCATGCAGCGGTCAAGAACTCTCTGTATTTGGCCGCTATGTTCAATCTGACTAAGCACATAATGCATAATCTTACCCACCTCGAGATAAGTCTGTTGCCCTGTTTCTGTATGCTCTTCCGTTCCTATACTGCCGATGAACTTGCGTGATTGATTGCTCTGCATAAAGTCCAGTGTTGGCGCATTGGATGTCATTGTTACTTGTAGGGAATCTTCTTCCTCATGTGACCTTTTCATGCGGTTCTTGTGCTCTGTTTTCTCTGTTTTGCGTCTTGTGACAGGAGCCCCCAATTCATATGTAAGGATTCCCGTTTCGGGCGAGTTAAAGTTCAGACTGGAACGTATCAGGTCACCAGCTATGGAGATGCTTCCTGCCTTCTCGGCAGTCAGCCCCCACACGTACAAATTATTTTCGGCACGTGTGAAAGCAACATAAATCATGTTTAGCGCATCTACACGTCGCTGTAAGTGTTCCTCGTTGTAATCAGGGGCGAATGCCGACTGCTGCATGTTCTTTCCCGTATTGATGGGAAGCGAACCCAACGCATTGAAAGGCTCCTTCTCTGCCTGACACCAGATGGTGTCGTCATTACGGTCTTTCTCGATTGTCCAGTCCATATAAGGTAGTAGAATGGTATGGAACTGTAGTCCTTTACTTTTGTGGATGGTAAGAATACGTATGCCATCAACTTCGCCGGCAGGGATTGAATGGCTATGAATGTTCTCGTCCCATGCTCTCAGGAAAGTATGGATGTCCGACGGATTGCTCCGTAAATGATTTTGCAACTCGTCCATAAAGGTAAAGATGTATGTGTCTTGACCAGCAATCTTGTCTAATTGGAATATCTGGTAGAGTCGTTCACATAGCAGATATAGCGGCAGTTGGGCCAGTTCCTGTTTATGTTGGGTGAATGTTTCCGGCAATAAGTCTTCAGGTTTGCCTGTTGCTATCTTTAGCATTGGCAACGGTTCTTTTAGCACATCATTGTGATAGTGCATCATTAAGTAGCGTTCAGGGATTGGGTTAAGATGCTTGTTATCGTTCAGTACGAAAAGGGCCGCTACCAACATCTGAACAGCTACGCTGGATTCCAAAAGAAAAGCTTCATCGCTGACCAGTTTAATGTCTGGCGCTAACAGGTGAAACCAATTCAGCAGACTTTCAGCATTACTTTTCTTGCGGACAAGGATGGCAAAGTCCTGTGTGGAGAGTCCTCCCTGTATCAGGGTGCGGATGTGGGTTATCATATCCGTTATCATGCGCCCCTCATAATTCTCAGGTGTAGAGTTTCCGCTTTTTGTGTAAAGTGTTATCAAAGTATAACCTTCATTTTGTGTTTGGAAGGTTAGCTGCTCTACATCACTATAGATGTCCTGCAGCTGGAAACGAGCTTCCGGTTCTATATCATCCAATGCTTTGGCGGCTCTAAGGAAGAAGGCGTTGTTGAAATCGATGATATTTTTCTTGCTGCGGAAATTGTAGCGTAATTCTTTGGCTTCTGGTGCGAGGTTGGCCAGTTCCTGCTGTACATTCTTCAGGATAGCCCAGTCGCCGTTACGCCAACGGTAGATACTCTGTTTGATGTCGCCCACCAAGAGGTCGTTGCCGCCTGTAGATTGATTCTCTATCAGCAGTACTTTAAAATTGTTCCATTGTAAACGGCTTGTGTCTTGGAACTCGTCAATCATCACATTGTGGAATTGTGTGCCAATTTTTTCAAAAACGAAAGGCGCATCTGTTTTCTCCACAAGCTTACTTAGCAGAGTGGGGGTCTTGCTCAGATTAAACTGGTTGTTTTCCGCATTGATAACGTTTACTTCCTGTTCTATGACATTCAGTAATCGTAGCGGATTCAGATAGCGTAATGACAGTTTAGCGGTATTAATCGCTATGCTGTTACTCTCATAAAGGCGGAGCAGCTCGGTAAGTTTTAACTGTATCTCTTTGGCTTCTCTTACCAAAACGGGATCGCTCTTGTCCTTAGCTTTTAGCATCACTTCATAATCGTCAATAGCCTTATAGATGGTGTTCGAAGGTGTATCTGTTTTCTCGCTTCTTACCAGATTTAGAAAACTTAGATAGACTCTTCCGTTGCTGATGCGTTCAAAGTTAAGTGTTTTCTTGTTAATGAAAGCCTCTAGGTTGTCTGCACCCTCAGCGAGTTGTTTCTTACAGCTGTTGACAATGGTATGCATTTCCTTTTTAAAGGCATTCATCTCGCCGGAATCGGATATTTTCTTTCGTTCCTCCTCGGAGCGGTTCTGGAATGCCTCCTCGAAGATACAGCGGGCAAACTGCTTTATCATGCCGGAAATATTCCATCTTTCGCCGGCTTGTAGCTGTTCCTCTACGTAATCCATTATCCATCCCTGAACATCCTTGCGGTTCTGCATGTTTTCAATCACCCGATCTACGGAGCGCGAAACCACCTCGTCATTGTTCAACTCTACCTGTAGGTTGGCTGTCAGCCCCAGTTCGTGTGCCAAATTGTGCAGTACGCTTTGGAAGAAGGAGTCTATGGTTTCAACGCGGAAATGGGTGTAGTCGTGCAGGATGGCACTGAGTGCCTCACCGGCCCGCTGGCGTATCATCTCTTCGCCCATCTCCTCGCCAATCTCCTGTAACCGCTTCTGAATGACCTTCAGATAACCGTCACATTCAGGAATGTTGTGCGAAAGACCATACAGCGTTTCCAGGATACGTTCCTTCATCTCGGCTGTTGCCTTGTTGGTAAAGGTCACTGCCAACGTGTGCTCAAATTCCTTTCTTCCTTTGCGCAGCAAGAGCAAGATATATTCGACAGTCAGTGTGAACGTCTTTCCTGCTCCGGCAGAAGCCTTATATATAGATAATGTATTGTTCACCGCGAGAAATGAGATAGATTTGTGCAAAGATAATGTTTTTATTTGTAACTTTGCAGCGCTAAACAAAAAAATAACATATAAATGTCAGCTTATATTGTAGAAGATACAAAGAAAATAACAACTCAGAAAATAATTCAAATGAAGAAGGATGGCAAGAAGATTGCCATGCTAACTACTTATGATTATACGACGGCACAGATTGTTGACCGCGCAGGTATGGATATCATCCTGGTGGGCGACAGTGCCAGCAATGTGATGGCAGGTAATCTGACCACGCTGCCCATCACCATAGATCAGATGATTTATCATGCACGTAGTGTTGCACGTGGTGTGAAGAGGGCTATGGTAATTTGTGATATGCCTTTTGGAACCTATCAGGTGAGTCGTGAAGAGGGTATCCGCAATGCCGTGCGCATGATGGCCGAGTCTGGTGTGGACGGTCTGAAGCTGGAAGGAGGAGAAGAGATTATAGATACCGTGAAGGGTATCATCAATGCTGGCATTCCTGTTGTCGGTCATTTAGGACTGACCCCTCAAAGCGTATATAAATTCGGCGGATTCGGTGTTAGAGCAAAGGAAGAGGCAGAAGCGGATAAGCTGATGAAAGACGCCAAGTTACTTGAAGAGGCAGGATGCTTCGCAATTGTATTAGAGAAGATTCCCGCTGCCCTTTGTCAGAAGGTCTGCCAGAGTATATCTATCCCCGTTATCGGCATAGGTGCTGGAAGTGCCGACGGACAGGTGCTGGTGATTCAAGACATGTTAGGTATGAACGAAGGATTCAAGCCTAAGTTCCTGCGCCAGTATGCCCAGTTAGGGGCCATTATGAACGATGCCATCGGTCAGTATATTTCCGACGTGAAAGATGGCAGTTTCCCCAATGAAACAGAAAGTTATTAATCAATATTCTAAACACAAAACAACATTATGAAAATCCCCTACAAAATTTATCTTGAGGAGAACGAGATTCCTACACAGTGGTATAATGTGCGTGCAGACATGAAGAACAAGCCTGCTCCGCTTCTTAACCCCGGAACCGGTAAGCCTCTTACGATAGAAGACCTTAATCCCATCTTCTGTGAGGACCTTAACAAGCAGGAGTTGGACAATGATACTCCCTATTTCGATATCCCCGAAGAGATACAGAGCTTCTACAAGATGTACCGTCCATCTCCCTTGGTACGCGCTTATTTCTTGGAGAAAGCATTGGGTACACCAGCTAAGATTTATTATAAGTTCGAGGGTAACAATACTTCTGGCAGTCACAAGTTGAATTCTGCCATAGCTCAGGCTTATTATGCTAAGAAACAGGGTCTGAAAGGTGTTACCACTGAGACAGGAGCAGGTCAGTGGGGAACTGCGCTGAGTATGGCATGTTCTTATTTCGGTCTTGATTGCCGTGTATATATGGTGAAATGCAGTTATGAGCAGAAGCCTTTCCGCCGTGAGGTTATGCGTACCTACGGTGCCAATGTTACTCCATCACCCAGTATGACCACCGAGGTAGGACGTAAGATTCTTGCCGACCATCCTGACACTACAGGTTCTCTTGGATGTGCTATCAGTGAGGCAGTAGAGGCTGCTGTTACCAGCGACGGTTATCGTTATGTCTTGGGTTCTGTGCTGAATCAGGTGCTGCTGCATCAGACAATTATCGGCTTGGAGGCCAAGAGAGCCATGGATAAATACGACATCAAGCCCGACATCATTGTAGGTTGTGCTGGCGGCGGTAGCAACTTGGGTGGTCTGATATCTCCTTTTGTAGGCGAGATGCTGCGTGGCGAAGCTGATTACAAGATTATTGCTGTAGAGCCAGCATCATGTCCCAGCTTTACACGTGGTAAGTTTGCATATGACTTCTGCGATACAGGTATGATTTGTCCCTTGGCTAAGATGTACACCCTGGGAAGCCAGTTTATTCCTTCTGCTAATCATGCCGGTGGTTTGCGTTATCACGGAATGAGCCCCATTCTGTCACAGTTGTATCACGATGGTTTGTTTGAAGCCCGTTCCGTAGAGCAGACAGAGGTCTTTGAGGCAGCTACACAGTTTGCTCGCGTCGAGGGTATTTTGCCCGCACCTGAGAGTAGCCATGCTATTCGTGTGGCTATCAATGAGGCTCTGAAGTGCAAGGAGACCGGTGAGGAGAAGACTATTCTGTTTGGTCTGACCGGTACTGGATACTTTGACCTGTTTGCCTACGAGAAGTTCAACAACGGAACGATGTCTGATATCATCCCTAGCGATGAAGTCATCAAATCATTCTTGGATAAGTTGCCCAAAGTATAAGTTGGATATAGCATTTTAATCCCTATAGTAAGAGCTTCTGACTGTTCAGAGGCTCTTATGTTTTTTATCACCGAAATACTCCCATTCGGAAAAATCCAAATAAAATTTGTTTATTCTCTCACTTATTCGTATCTTTGCACCCCAAATAAATAAGGTAATAATATATACAAAATATGGGCAAAAAGTTTGCAGAGCATAATAAATTGAATCTAAGTGATGTCAATAAGGAAGTTCTGGAGCAGTGGAAGGGCGAAGACCTTTTCCACAGAAGCATATCAGAACGCGAAGGCTGTCCTTCTTTTATCTTCTTTGAAGGACCTCCATCTGCTAACGGACATCCTGGCATTCATCATGTGATGGGACGTACCATCAAGGATACTTTCCTGCGTTACAAGACTATGCAGGGATTTCAGGTTAAGCGTAAGGCCGGTTGGGATACACACGGATTGCCTGTAGAGCTTAGCGTGGAAAAAAGTCTGGGTATTACCAAGGAAGATATTGGCAAGAAGATAAGCGTTGACGACTATAATAATGCTTGTCGCAAGAATGTAATGATGTACACCGATGAGTGGTCAGACCTCACCAGCAAGATGGGTTATTGGGTTGACCTGGAGCATCCGTATATCACTTACGACAACAAGTATATCGAGAGTCTTTGGTGGCTGCTGAAGCAATTATATAACAAGGACTTGCTTTACAAGGGATATACCATTCAGCCTTACAGCCCTGCAGCAGGTACTGGTCTTTCCAGCCACGAGCTGAACCAGCCTGGATGCTACCGAGATGTAAAGGATACCACCGTTACAGCCCAGTTCAAGGTTGTTCTTGATGGGACAGAAAGCTCTCAACTCTCAACTCTCAACTCTCAACTGTATATTCTGGCATGGACCACAACACCATGGACATTGCCTTCAAATACTGCATTGTGCGTTGGCCCTAAGATTGACTATGTAGCCGTTAAGGGTAGCAATCCCTATAGCGGCGAAGAGGCTGTTTATATTCTGGCAGAGAGTAGGCTGAGTGCTTACTTCCAGGCAGAAGAGGGCAAGGAACTGGAGATCCTGTGGCGTGGCAAGGGTACAGACTTGGTGGGCCTGCATTATCAGCAGCTGATGCCTTGGGTGAAGCCTTGTGCCTTAGAGGGTGACAAGGTAGTAGAGAAGAGTGCCGAGGCATTCCGCGTAATCCCAGGTGACTATGTTACTACCGAGGATGGTACAGGTATTGTTCATATTGCACCCACCTTCGGTGCTGATGACGCCAAGGTGGCTAAGGATGCCGGCATACCTTCCTTATTTATTATAGACAAGGCTGGCGATACCCGTCCTATGGTTGATTTCCAGGGTAAATACTTCCTGAAGGAGGATATGAATCCCGATTTCGTATCTGCCTGTGTCAATGAGTCATATTGGAAACACAGCGGTGATTATGTAAAGAACGCTTACGCCCCCAAATACAATATCGACGGAAAGTACGACGAGAAGGCTGCCAACAAGGATATGGACCTTAATGTCGTTCTTTGTCTGGAGATGAAGGAAGAGGGTACAGCCTTCAAGATAGAGAAGCACGTACACAACTATCCTCATTGCTGGCGTACAGATAAGCCCGTGCTATACTATCCCTTGGATTCTTGGTTTATCCGCTCTACCGCTTGCAAGGACCGCATGGTAGAACTGAACAAGACCATCAAGTGGAAGCC
>JAEEGL013787678.1_pt1 | contig 81623 bp, 54 predicted proteins | sample 9134231 | NCBI WGS metagenome assembly JAEEGL01 (sample SAMN16246548, study PRJNA631951) | gut metagenome | biome: gut microbiome; feature: rumen; material: fiber-attached | host: Bos | place: Iran: Karaj | collected 2018-10 | reverse complement strand
AGGTAGTTCTTGGACAGGTGTCGCTGAGAAGGCCCAGACCATAACCTTAAAAGCTGGGACATTTACAATCTCTGCCGCCAAGGCTTCCGGCAAGACCAATCCTACGGTCAATGGCTCGGCGAATGACTGCCGTGTCTATGCGGACGGAAAAGTTACTATAGAGACAACTGGCGATCCGATGACAAGTATTGTGTTCAATATTTCATCACAGGGTCTGAAACGTCTCACCAAGATCACCGCGGATACAGGATCGGTCGCTTCACAGGCCAAGGGCGACAAGACCGTGACATGGACTGGATCGGCCAAGAAGGTGACATTCACTGTCGGTGATACAGCGGACTATGGATCGGAGACGGGAAAGGCTGGTCAGTTTGATTTCTCGAGTATCGTGATCAAGTAAGTTGAGGTTAATCAATTCATATTTATTGTCTTCAGTGGCGGCGCTTTTGGCGCTGTCACTGATTGCCGTCTCGTGTGGTGACTCTTCCAGTACCACAAAGGAGGAACCGCTTGTCCCTCCGACGGTCAGCATTAAGACGCAGAACGTGTCAGGCGAGTCCGGGAGCCAGTTCCTAAGCGTATCCTCGACCGGGAACTGGACGATTGTGACTTCCGCTCCCTGGCTGACCGTCTCCCCGGCTACAGGTTCGGGAAACTCAAACACCGTCGTGCTTTCCTATGCCGAGAACACCGATGCGGTCCGGACCGCCACAGTGACCATCTCCAGTTCGGGAGGTTCCGCCACAGCCAGCATCACTCAGAACAAACTGATCGTGGCGGCTCCGCCATCTCCTCCCACGCCTTCTCCTGGCGGAGAGGAAGAAGATGATGAGGACCATCATGACTTGAATGGCTATGGCTTCAAGATGGCCCCTTATTCCTGGTTGGAACTTCCGGAAACACCTGAGGATGATAAACTTGAGTTCTTCACTCACTACATGACACTTTCCGGTAAGACTGTCCGGAACTACTCCTTTGACTGGGATTATGACAACCTGGTCGCTCCTTGGGTGGCCTATCCTCTTTGTGCTGGTAACATCGGAAGTGGCAGCCGCAGCGACCAGTGGGGTCTTGACCCTCTGCTTCCAGACAAGAAGCAACCCGTATTATACAACGCCTATTCTGGATTTGGAGCCAGAGGTCACCAGATTCCCTCCGCAGACCGGTTGAACAAGGATGCCAACGTTCAGACCTTCTATTTCACCAATATGACTCCGCAGGATTATAATTTCAACGGAGGCATTTGGGCGATTTTGGAGGGCAAGGTCCGGGATTGGAGCAGAAAAACCGGACCAACGGCTGGGACCGATACCCTATATGTCGTGACGGGTTGTTTTGTCGGGAAGTCAACCATTAAGGCGTATGACAATCACGGTAAAGCCGTAGCGGTTCCGGAAGGATATTTCAAGGCCTTGTTAAGGTACAAGAATAACGAGTCGGTCGGTCATAAGGGTTTCATGGCCTGCGCGTTTTATTTCGAGAATGCGAACAAGTACGGCTCAAAGATCACGAAGGAAATGAGTTTGTCCGTGGCCGATCTCGAGAAAAAACTTGGTTACAAGCTTTTCGTGAACCTTGAGAAAAAGGTCGGCGCGGAGACATATAAACAGATCAAAGAAGAGAATCCTGCCACCGTCAGCTGGTGGTGGTAATATTAATAACACAAATAACTGATGAAGAATAGATTAATCGGCATATTCATAGCCATTTCCGCTGTCCTGGCGCTCTCTCCGGCGGCTTTTGCCCAGAAGGTGCAGAAGAGCCATGTCATCGGGTTCTACAACCTTGAGAACCTGTTCGACACCTATCACGACGAGGGCAAGAATGACTATGAGTACCTTCCCGAGGGTGCGAATCAGTGGACAGAGGCCAAGTACCGCAAGAAGCTCCACAACATGGCCGAGGTCATCCGGGCGATGAAAGATGACAACAAAGTCTGGCACACCATCCTGGGAGTCAGCGAGATCGAGAACCGCAACGTCCTGGAAGAGCTCGTGATCCAGCCTGAGATCGCTGAGGCCAACTACCAAATCGTCCATTACGATGGCCCGGATCGCCGAGGAGTGGACTGTGCCCTGTTCTACAGGCCGGACCAGTTCACTCTGCTCGAGAGCCGCTCGATCCCATTCACTTTTGACTCGTCCGACATCAAGTTCAGCATGACTCCTGAGGAGCAGGCCAATTTCCGTACCAGGGACATCCTTGAAGTCCGCGGGACAATAGCGGATGAGATGTTCGCTTTCTACGTGACCCACCTGCCATCCAGGGTTGGTGGAAAGAGCGGGGACCTGCGAAGCCGGGGCGCTGAGATCATCTATGAGAACGCCATGGCGATGATGGAGAAATATCCCGGGATCAAGATCGTGGTGATGGGCGACATGAACGACAATCCGACGGATGAGAGCATGGCCACCTACCTCCACGGGAAAGAGCGCATCGACGAGATGGGCCAGAGCGATTTTTTCAACCCGTTCCTCTCGATGATTAAAGCCGGTTTCGGATCATTGGCTTACCAGGGAGTCTGGAGCATATTCGACATCATCATGGTGAACTCCAACCTTGCGAACGCTCCCAAGGGGACATTCGAGATCCAGCCGATAGTCAAGAAGAAGTTCTACGGCAGGGTCTTCCAGAAGCCGTTCATGACTCAGCAAGAAGGCCAGTACAAAGGCACTCCGAAGAGGACAATGTCCAACGGTGCCTTCATCAATGGCTACAGCGACCACTATCCCACGTACATAGTAATATCTAAGTAAAATGAATATTATCAAGCGATTAACCTTAATCCTCGCCGCTGTTTCGGTCTCGGCCGGCCTTTTCGCCCAAGCCCCGACCGGCGGAGTCAAGGGAAAGGTTGTGAACAGGGCGGACAGGAACCCCGTCGTAGGAGCGGTCCTGACGCTCAAGTCAGGTGCCACTGAGATCGGGACCATCAAGTCCGACCCTCAGGGAGACTTCCTCATCAGTGAGCTGGCGGACGGGATGTATGACCTCGTCATCGAGGCTCCAGGCTACCTCCCCACGACAGTAAATGTGACAGTCAATGACGGTTACGTGAAGAATATGTACAACCTCAGTCTGTCGCCTTCCGTGGTGACCGGTGAGGTTGACGACTCTTCTTTCGGCGAATTTGACCTCGACGGTAACGGCTATGAGGACACTCCCACGATCCTCTACGACCAGAACGACGTCTTCAACAACGCCGCCAGCTACAACTTCAGCGCGGTTCGCTTCAAGGCCCGCGGTTATGCCAGTGAGTCGCAGGACGTTTACATCGCCGGAGTGAAGATGAACGACGCCCTGACGGGATTTTCCCCTTATTCTCTCTGGAGTGGCCTCAATGAGGTGACCAGGGCGAAGGCTTCCGTGATCGGTTCAGAGATATCCCCGTACGGGATCGGAGGTTACAATGGCCTTACCAACATCTACGCGACTCCTGGTCAAGTCCGTCCCGGGAAAAGGTTCAGTGTCCTTACCAATAGCGCTCTTTACCGCATGAGGGTGATGGGCACATGGGCGGTGCCTGAGAATGACAAAGGCTGGTCTTTTGCGGTCAGCGCCTCCGCACGTCTTGGCGGAAACGATTGGGTACAAGGAGTTTACTACCGTTCTTTCGCATATTATCTGGGCGTTGAGAAGAACTGGAATGATCGTCACAGGCTCGCTCTCGTCACTTTCGGGGCCCCCGGTCAGAGGGGTGCGCAGAACGCCTCGACCCAGGAGGTTTACGACCTGATGGGGGACAATATGTACAACTCCAACTGGGGTTACCAGAACGGAAAGATGCGTAATGCCCGAAACAGGATAACCTTCGAGCCGATCACCTTCTTGAAATACGACTTCACCCCCTCAAAGCGGTTCGAGGCTTCCGCAACCATTCTTTGGAGGACTGGAAAGAACGGCTACACCGCCCTCGACTGGTATGACGCTCCCGATCCCCGTCCGGATTACTACCGCAACCTCCCGAGCTATTTCTACATGGCGAACGAGGACTACAACCGTCTGAATCCCTCCAAGGCCGCATGGGCCAGAGAGGCTTGGCAAAATCACGATCCGTCGGTCGCCCATGTCGATTGGGACAGGTTGTACTCTGTCAACCGGAACTCTGAGGGAGGACGCTCCAAATACGCTCTTGAGGAGAGACATGTCGACCAGAATGACCTCAACCTGGCCACGAGCATCCTTTGGAAGCCTAAATCGACAATCGCCGTGCGGGCTGGTTTCAATGCCAAATACAACCGTACCGAGTACTATAAATCAATCAACGACCTTCTCGGGGGTTCTTACTTCCTTGACGTTGACCAGTTTGCCGAGAGGGATTATTCATCCTCGGCTGCCAGGGTACAGAACGACCTTGACTATTATCTCGCCCATGGAGAGGCCCGCAAGATTAAGGTTGGAGACAAATACGGCTATGATTATTATGCCCATCTGATAAAAGGCGAGGCCTGGGCTTCAGGAAAGTTCGCGCTCGGCGGGCTCGACCTGACCCTTGGAGGCCATCTCGGGACTAACTCTTTTTGGAGGGAAGGACTTGTCAGGAAAGGCCTTTTCCCCGGACTTGACTCAAGCGGAAATCCGATCCAGATCGGAAATGACATATACACCACTTATGACGGGAACGGCGATGCTATCACCTCCAAGGGGAACTCCAAGAAAAGCTCGTTCCTCACATATGCGGGCAAGATCAATCTCGCTTATACCCTGACGGGAGGACATCGCCTGTACGCCAATGCGGGTTATTACAACGTAGCGCCTTACTTTGACAAGGCTTTCGTGGCTCCGAGAACCAGGAACACCTTGATTGAAGGAATTGAGAACACAAAGACATTGTCCGCGGATGTGAACTATATGTTCGCCACCAATGGCTACAGCCTGCGTCTGACGGGGTTCTACACCAACATCACCGACCAGACCGATGTGATGAGTGTCTATTACGACCTCGACAACTCCTTCGGAAACTTCGCTTTGAGAGGAATAGACGAGAGGCACACCGGAGTTGAGCTCGGTTTTGAGGTCCCGACTCCTTTGGACGGCCTCTCGGTCGTTGGAGTGTTCACCACGGGTGAGTACATTTACACCTCGACTCCGTTCCTTACCGCCACGGTGGACAACAGCGCCGTTCTAATCTACAACGATATTCCGGTCTCGTACTGGAAGAGTACCCCTAAAGTTGACGGGACAAGGCAAAAGCATTATGTGCCCAGCACGCCTCAGACAGCCGCCAGCCTCGGTCTCTCTTACTTCCACAACTACTGGTTCATCGATGCGGATGTGGACTACTTCGCCAATTCCTACCTGGACATGAGTCCTTTGAGCAGGACCGACTACGCCACGGCTGGTCCTGACGGGGTTATCACCCCGGAGGAGGTTGAGGCCATGACTCTTCAGGAGAAGTTCGATCCGGCTTGGATAGTGAACTTCAGCGTCGGCAAGTCCTGGTACATCCAGAGGAAGTACCAGCTTGGTTTCTCTCTCAACGCCAAGAACATCCTCAACAAGACAGATATCAAGACCGGAGGTTTTGAGCAGACCAGGATGGTTGACAACACCGTCAGCAAGTCCCGCTACTACAGCTTCGATCCGAAGTATTTCTACATGTCAGGTTTCAACTACATGCTGAACATTTATTTCAGATTCTAAACAGGGAGGACGATCATGAGAAAAATTATATATTCATTTGCGATAGCGCTCTCGTTTTCAATTGTTTCCTGCCAGGAATGGGAACCCGTCTTCGGGAATCAGGGTGAACCTGAGGAACCCGCGGTGGCGGCTCTTCAGGTCACGACAAGCATCGCTGACCTGAAGGCCATGTACACCGGGAAACCGCTCCATATAGACCAGGATATAGTCATCGGAGGGCAGGTCACCACGTCTGACGCTTCCGGCAACATCTACCGCTCCTTGTACATCCAGGACAACACGGGTGCCATCGAGGTCAAGATCGGGAATTCCGGTCTTTACAATGACTATAAAGTCGGCCAGACGCTCTATGTCAAATGCCAGGGACTGGTTGTCGGCAATTATGGAGGCATGCTCCAGATCGGCGCCGAGGATCCTACAGGGGAATATGAGACCGCCTACATAGATGTCAAAAGCCTGATCGCTTCCCATGTGTTAAAGGGCCCCCAAGGGACACCGGTCTCTCCTCAGGTGGTTACGGAGGATGAGGTTAAGGCCGCCCTGAGGCAGGGATATAAGAGCCCCTATTTCGGGAAACTCGTGACTCTCAACAACTTGACTTATGCCGACGAGATCTTCGTGCTGATTTATCTTGACAATAACGCCGACAAGAAAGCGTCGTCCAATCGCCTTTTCCTCTCCGACAGCAGGTGGGGAGTTGACACCTGGGCCTTAAGCGAGGGGGGGATGAAAAGACTCCTTCTTTGGGGAGCCTGGGATTCCGCCAAGATAGGTAATTCGGGTGATTACAATTACGGCACGGTCCGGGACAACCTCAAGCAGTTGATGGACAACGCCGGAGCGTACGCTGTCAGCCAGTATTTCACGATGCCCGGAGGAACTGAGATACAGATCCGTTCCAGCGGCTATTCCAAGTTCGCTGACACGGATATAGAACAGACTGTCCTTGAGCAGAAAGCGAGGATCAATGTGACAGGCATTCTCACCAATTACAATGGCGCCGCGCAGTTCACCCTGATTGATCTTGACGGGGTGAAAATTGCGAATTGACAGGAAAATTGATAACTTTCGTAGTTGTATTAGAGCTTGACTATTTATGAATAAGGTACTATTGGCTACAGGAGCTATTTTGGCCATGACAGCATGCGACCAGAACAAGAATCCATTCCTCCAGGAATGGGACACCCCTTACGGCATTCCGCCGTTCGAGAAGATCACCCTCGCGGATTATATTCCGGCGGTCAAGGCCGGTATAGAGCAGCAACAGAAAGAATTGGAAGCCATATTGGACAATCCTGAGGCTCCGACTTTCGATAACACCATCGGCACCTATGAGCTTTCCGGTGAGATCTTGGACAAGGTCACCGGAGTCCTCTATAACCTGCAGGAGACGGATGGCGGAGAAGAGATGGAGAAAGTCGTCGAGGAGGCCACGGAGCTCCTGACCGCCCATGAGAACGCCATCTCGATGAACAAGAAGTTCTTCGAAAGGGTCAAAGTCATCTACGACGCGGACCAGAGCGCTCTCACAAGGGAACAGCAGATGGTCCTGAAGGATCTCTACAAGAGTTTCACCCGCAATGGTGTGGACCTTGACGAAGCCTCCCAGGAACGTCTGAAAGAGATCAACATCAAGATCGCGGGACTGCAGCAGAAGTTCGGGACGAACCTGCTGGCCGAGAATAACGCTTTCAAGGACAAGTTCGGGATCCCGGTCTCGTCTTACACTGACGAGATGACCTCTTGCGAGGACAGGAACCGTCGCGAGGAAATGTTCAAGGCATATTCTTCCAGAGGCAACAATGGCAATGAATATGACAACAAAGCGTTGGCCCTTGACATCCTGAAGCTTCGGGCCGAGAAGGCCAGGATGCTTGGCTTCGACACCTTCGCCGCTTATGTCCTTGATGACCAGATGGCCGGAAATCCTGCCGCTGTCGATGAGTTTCTGGCCACTATCCAGACGGCCGCCAATGCGAAAGCCAAGCAGGAAGTAGCTGATATGCAGAAAATTATGGATGAGGACATCGCCGCAGGTACTCTTCCCAAGGGGTCCAAGATCCAGCCTTGGGACTGGTTCTACTATGCCGACAAGGTCAGGGCTCGCAAATATGCTCTTGACGAGAACCAGACGAGGCCATATTTCCAGATGGAGAATGTCCGCCATGGAGTCTTCGCCGCTGCCCACAAGGTCTATGGAATCAACGTCGAACCTCTTGAGGGGGTGCCGGTGTACAATCCCGCGGTCGAGACCTTCAAGGTCACGGACGCTGACGGCAGCCTTCTCGGAATATTCATGACTGACTATTTCCCCCGTCCCACCAAGAGGGGAGGCGCCTGGATGAACGCTTTCCGGGAGCAGTACAAGGGGAAAGACGGGAATGATGTGCGTCCTATCATCGTCAACGTCGGTAATATGGCCTCCCCGACTGAGACTGAGCCGGCCCTGTTCTCCATCGACAATGTGGAGACGGTGTTCCATGAGTTTGGGCATGCCCTCCACGGCCTTCTGACAAAGTGCGCCTACAAGTCTGTGAGCGGCACCAGCGTCAAGAGGGACTTTGTCGAGACCTTCTCACAGTTCAACGAGAACTGGGCTTTCCAGCCAGAGATTCTCGCTGAGTACGCCAAACATTACAAGACCGGTGAGGTCATCCCCGATTCCCTCGTCGCGAAGATAGGCAATGCCCGCAAGTTCAACCAGGGTTTCATGACTTCCGAGCTTTGCGCCGCGTCTATCCTTGACATGAAGTGGCACGAGCTGACCATGGAGGAATTGGAGAAGATGAGTGGCCCCAATGTGGCGGCGTTCGAGGAAAAGGTTTGCAAGGAGATGGGGCTTATCGATGAGATTATCCCTCGCTACCGCACAACCTATTTCAATCACATATTCAACAGCGGCTACAGTGCCGGGTATTATAGCTACCTTTGGTCGGAAGTGCTTGATAAAGATGCGTTTGAGTTCTTTGAGCAGAATGGGATCTACAATCCCGCGGTCGCTGCCAAATTCAGGAAAACCTTCCTTGAGAGGGGTGGAAGCGAAGAGCCCATGGTTCTCTACATGATGTTCCGTGGTGCCCAGCCCGATCCTGGCGCGCTTCTCCGGGCGAGAGGTTTGGAATAGTAAAGTAATTGTTTAATCCATAGAGTATGAAAAGAATCCTAATGATGGCCCTGGCGTGCGGCCTGGCTTTCTCCCAAGTGGCGAATGCTGATGAAGCGCGCTTGCTCAGGTTCCCCGCCACCAACGGAACCGATGTCGTATTCTCGTATGCTGGTGACCTGTTCACCGCCCCTCTTGCCGGAGGTGAGGCTATCCGCCTCACATCCCATGTGGGATATGAGATGTTCGCGAAGTATTCTCCTGATGGCAAGACCATCGCGTTCACCGGAGAGTACGACGGTAACCGTGAGGTCTATGTTATCCCTGCCAAGGGTGGCGAGCCCCTTCGCATGACCTACACCTCCACCAATGGCCGTGATGACCTCGGAGACCGTATGGGTCCTAATAACATTGTTATGGGATGGACTCCCGATGGGAAGTACATCATCTACCGCAACAGGACAGGTGACGGTTTCCCCGGAAAGCTTTGGAAAGTCTCCATCAACGGTGGTATGCCCGAGGAGATTCCTCTCCCCGAGGGAGGTTTCTGCTCTTATTCCCCCGATGGGAAGAAGCTGGCCTACAACCGCGTTATGAGGGAGTTCCGCACTTGGAAATACTACCGTGGCGGTATGGCCGACGAGGTCTGGATCTATGACGGGAAGAAGGTCGAGAAGATCACCGACAACCCCGCTCAGGACATATTCCCGATGTGGGTCGGTGATGAGATTTATTTCGCGTCCGACCGTGACATGACGATGAACATCTTCGTCTACAACACCAAGACCAAGGCCACATCCAAGGTTACCAATTTCGAGGATTTCGACGTCAAGTTCCCCAGCACCAACGGCAAACTGGTCATTTTCGAGAAGGGAGGCTTCCTTTACAAATTAGACCCGGCCACCAAGAAAGCCGAGCAGATCCACATCAGCCTCACTTCCGACCTGGTCTATTCCCGTCCCGAGCTCAAGAAAGTCAGCGGACGCGGCTTCAGCGTTTCTCCTGACGGAAAGAGGGCGGCTGTGACTGCCCGCGGTGAGGTCTTCGATGTTCCTGTCGGCAAGGGCATAACCAGGAATATCACCCAGACCCCGGGAGCTAACGAGAGAGGCGCGTCATGGAGCCCTGACGGCAAATACATCGCCTACATCAGTGACTCCACCGGAGAGAATGAGGTTTATCTTTATGAGCCCGCGACAGGCACGACCATCCAGGCCACGAAGGATAACGACACTTACATCAGCAACCTGATGTGGGCTCCGGATTCAAAGCATGTCTATTACACGGATCGCAAGAACCGTCTGGTTGAGGTGGATCCGGTCGCCAAGACCAAGAAGGTTGTCTACTCTAATCCGGATGCGGGTCTCTACGGAGTCTCCTTCTCCCCGGACAGCAAGTGGATGGCCTACACCAAGCCCGCTTCCAACGACATGAGCATAGTCTATGTCCGCGAGATCGCCTCAGGCAAAGAGTATCCTGTCACCGAGAAGTGGTACGATTCCGGTTCCCCTATCTTCTCATCTGATGGGAAATACTTGATATTCACCTCTGAAAGAGATTTGAACCCCATCTATAGCCGGATTGAGTGGAACTATGCGTACAGCAGCATGACCGGGACCTACATGGTGATGCTGGCCAAAGACACTCCTTCTCCTCTGCTTCCTACCGATAGTGAATCCGCTCCCGTTGGAGAGGACTCCAAGGCCGCTCCCGAGCGTCCTGGTCGTCCGGACGGTCCCGGCGCGAAACCTGGTGATAAGCCTGGAGACAAGGGTGAGCAGAAAGTGACCGAAACAAAGATTGATCCGGAAGGATTGATCGACAGGGCAGTGAAGCTTCCTGTCAGCGGCAGGGTTTTCTTCTGCGACGGGAAGAAAATCTGGTTCTACGGTGGAGCCAGCGGTCCTATGGCTGGAGGCCGCGGCGGTTTCGGTGGAGCCGGTGTCAAGACCTATGATTTCGCCTCCGGCAAGACAGAAGATTGCTCTGATGGAATGATCAGCTACAGGCTTGGTGACAAGAAGGCCGTCCTGTCAAGCAGAGGCAAGAGCACGGTGGTCAATTTCCCTTCACCCAAAGTTGGCGGAGGCGAGGAAATCGACGCTGACAACATGTACGCCCTGGTCGACTACTCCCAGGAGTGGCCTCAAGTTTACAATGAGGTCTGGAGAGCCTTCCGTGACGGTTACTACACGGAGAATATGCACGGGCGCGACTGGAAGGGTGTCAAGGCCAAATATGAGCCGCTTCTCCCTTATGTCAAGACTCGTCTCGACCTCAACTATATCCTTGGAGCGATGATAGCGGAATTGGCCAGCGGTCACGCATACGTCAATCCTGGCCCTTATCCCAAACCGGACCGCATCCCTATGGGTCTTCTCGGCGCCAAGGTCAGCAAAGACAAGGACTATTTCAAGATCAACCACATCTATGCCGGAGCGACCTACAGGCCGGAACTCCGCAGCCCCCTCACTGAACCCGGGATGAACATCTCCGAGGGAGACTATATCACCGCCATCGACGGAAAGTCTCTTAAGGATGTGGACAATATCTACAAGCTGCTCATTGGCAAGGCTGACAAGCTCATTGAGCTGACTGTCAACAGTAAAGCTGCCGAGGGCGGACGCAAGGTCGTTGTCAGGCCAATCGCTGACGAGTATCCTCTTGAGCATTACGAGTGGGTCCAGAACAACATCAAGACCGTAGAGGAAAAGTCTGGCGGCAAAGTCGGTTACATCTATATTCCCGACATGGGTGCGGAGGGACTCAATGAGTTCGCCCGTTACTGGTATCCACAACTCGACAAGGAGGCCCTCATTATCGATGACCGTGAGAATGGTGGCGGAAATGTCTCCCCGATGATCATCGAGCGTCTCCTCAGAACCGCCTACCGTTTGAACGCGGGTCGCGGATCCAGCCGTGTCAGGACTATTCCTGATGGCACTCACACAGGACCCAAGGTCTTACTGATCAATAAGTACTCCGCCTCGGACGGCGACCTGTTCCCTTGGGGCTTCAAGGCCAATAATCTGGGAACCGTGATAGGTACGAGAACATGGGGTGGAATCGTCGGTATCGGTGGATCCCTTCCTTACATGGACGGCACTGATGTCAGGGTTCCTGGGTCGACCAGTTTCGATCCTAAGACGGGAGAGTGGATCATCGAGAATTACGGTGTCGATCCTGACATCCTTCTTGACAATGATCCGATCAAGGAATATTCCGGTGTTGACGAGCAACTCCTTAAGGCTATCGAGGTGGCTCTTGAGCAGGTCAAGACTCAGAAGTCCCACAAGGATCTTCCTGGCAAACCCGCACCTCGTACTTTTGAGGATCTTGGATTGCCGCAGATAAAGTAATTTTTTATTAATCACTTAAATATGAAGAAGTTAATCTTTACTATCATCGGAGCTTTCATGCTCCTTGCCGGTCCGAAGACCTTTGCCCAGATCTCAAACATCGACGGAGTTTGGTCTTTCGGTGGCGGTTATTCAATGCTGAGTCTTTCCGGAGAAAGCGCCGCCAAAGCCAAGGCTCTTGGTTTTGAGTCCTTGCCTGGTTTCTATTTCGGAATCATGCTTGACTATCCATTCTCCTCTATTGAGGGTTTCACTCTCGAGCCTGGTCTCAGCATAATGCATTATGGCAAGACCTTCACTTTCGGAAACTCTTCCGAAAAGAAAAACAAGTCTTATCATTGCAATTATTTCTATATCCCCGTTAACCTGAAGTACACCTTCCCTGCCGGAGACTCCGGTTTCGGTATCGCGGTGTTCACAGGTCCCCGTCTTAACTTGGGTGTCGGTGGCAACTGCTTCAGCACAGGTAACACCTATCCGAGTATCAGACCTATCGATGCCCAGTGGGGTGTAGGTTTAGGCATTACTGTCGCGGATGCTGTAGTTATCCGAGGCGGATATGACTTCGGTCTCACCAAGTGCTTGAAAGACAACAAGGACATTGGATATAACGATGAGATAGCCTACAGGAACACTCTCAACATCGGAGTAAGCTTCCTTTTCAAATAGCTTTATGTTCTTCTTTTAACAGTAATTACCAGAAAGATTCTTCGGCAGGCCAAAGAATCTTTCTGGTTTTTTAAGCTTATGAGAATCTTCAACCATATCGGTGCGTTTTCGGCATTGATCGTCATCGTGCTCATAGGAGCCTCCTGCGCCTCCCGCCAGATCCGGGAGCATCTCGCTGACATCGAGTCCTACATCGACTCCCGTCCGGACAGCGCCCTGGTAGCCATCCGCCAGATCGACACGACCACCCTCCGCGGCAGGGCGGTCAAAGCGAAGTACTCGCTGCTCCACGCCATAGCCCTGGACAAGAACTACATAGACACCGCCGACACCCGCATCATCCAGCCCGCCGTCGACTGGTACGCCCGCCACGGCAGTCCCGAGGAGAAGCTCAAGGCGAACATGTACCTTGGCACAGAGCAATACAACGCCGGGCAATTCAACCAGGCGATCATCTCGTTCAACCAGGCCGCGGAATTCGCCGAAAGCGTTAAAGACCAGAACCTTCTGGGAATCCTCTACTCGAGGATGGCGGACACGTTCACAAGAACTATGGATCATCCGCAGGCAGCAAGTTACATTGAAAAATCTATGCGATGTTTCCATAATTGCGGGAGAAAAGACCAGGAGGACATTGAACTCCTTCGTAAAGCAGGAAATCTGGCGCAACGAAGAAAAAGAGACGAGGCGGACAGTTGTTTTCTTTTTATTCTGTCGGATACCACTATTAATGTGTCTGTAAGGAACATGGCAAGTATGGATTATGCCATGTTCCTGTTGAGTTTACCAGAGTCAGATGATGAGAGAGCCATGAAATATTTTTCTTCGGCATTAAAGAACGGAGCTCGGTTTGAGGATCCATCTCAGTTATATGCCTACGCTTATCTTTTAAACCAACATGAAGAAGCTGAGAAAATTTGGGAGATAACAAGTGCGGGGGACCTCAAAGCCAATTTTAATTATAATTATTGGCGACACCGCAAGAGTTTAAAAGATGGTGATTATGAGGCCGCTTATAAGTACTTATGGTCTGCGATGTCTGTCCGCGACTCAATATTGGAAGAGAACTATGAGAACTCCGCAGCTATTTCACATACATTTAATCTCGAGACCAATAACGTCACGAACAAGATTAGAATAAAAGAACAAAGGTTTTTGATCTCATCACTCTGCCTGATTTTCGCACTTGTTTTAGCGGTCATATACTTGTTATTTCAAAAGACCGTCAAAAAAAGGAGGGATGATTTTGAAAAAATGACTATTGCTATAGATAACCTTCAGGAGCAACTTCTTAATAAAAGAGAGTACAATACTAAAAAAGCTAAATTATCTTTCTTGGCTGAAGTCTACGAGGATGCGTTTCGTGGTTGTAGAGATAAAGATAGAGCTGATGACAACCTCTCAGCAGTCCTTCAGAAGAGGATCGGAAACTTGAAAACCGACCCCGAGGCACAACGAGGTTTTGAAAACATGATCGACCATGAGATGGATATGATAATGACAAAATTCAGGAAAGATTGTCCGGGATTATCAGATTCAGATTATCGAATGGCTAGTTACTATTTTGCGGGATTTGATAACACGACAGTCATGGTAATAATGGGTATATCTACCTTGGAGAACACTAGATCAAGGAAGAGGTACTTACGCCATAAACTCTCTATTAAATTTGGTAAAGTAGGAAGTTACTATTCCTCTCTGATTGGAGATAAGCTGTAATTTATTGATTATTAAGAATTTAGTTCGTGAAAGGCATTTGGGTTTATAACTAGCTTATAATCAACGAATTAACGGTATCCTTAAACGTATTTTCACGGCAAAAGCGTGAAATGCTTTGAAAAGAGCCCTTGTAGACCGCTGCAAAGGCTCTTTCTGTATCTGACTTTTTCACGCTTTTTTTCTTTTGAATACTAAACGTTTCCGCCATAACCCCGAAATTTGCAAAAAGTCGAGTTCCTATGCGTTTCTTTTTATTCTTATTCTCTTTTCTCTGCGCTAATGTATGTTTCGGAGCAACAGCGGCCCATCATTCCAAGATTGAATCCGCAGATTCCGTGATCGTAATTGATCCTTTCCCAGGCACAGTCCCTAGGCCCGGGCCTAAGATGCCCGCCCTAGTCCCTATCTCGGTCTCGTTAGAGTCCTTGATCTCAACTCTTTTTATGACCTTCACCTCGAATCTCGGCGAGATTGAGGTCGAGGTCATGAACACCACAACCGGAGACTACATCTCCGAAATGATCGACACACAGTTCCTTTCCGCCATCGTTCCCATAACAATGGGACCAGGTCACTACCTCATCCTATTCACCCTACCGTCAGGACGGCAATATAAGGGTGAATTCGACCTTTAATAGATAAATGTCTTTTATTTTAATTTTTGATTTCTATGAGAACTATTAGTAATGTTTTGGCTTCTTTTTTATTTGTAATCTCCTTGTTTTCATGTTCTAAGGAAAATCCATTAGTGCTTCCCAACCAGAACATGGTCAATTCCTCAATTAGTGTTCGTTCTGATATCAAACCGGATAGCAATAGTTTTGATATTACAGAAGAAATGGCCGCGTTATTTGCCCGCTCTTTAAAAGAGAAATCCGAAATATGCGGTATTAACACTTATTGTTACCAAGACATTCCTTGTCTTTATATTGTTAATTATGAAAAGGGCTGGGTCGTAATACCCTCTGATTCAAGAGTTCAACCTATATTAGGAGAAAGCGAAATCGGTAATCTTGATATTGATAAAGTTGAAAATCCAGGTGTTAGGGTTTGGCTTATGGATCTTGCTGAGGCAATTGTTAGCATTAAAGAAAGTGGCATTGAGGATTACAATCAAGAGTTTGCCAATATGTGGAATGTATTAAGGAGCTTAACCCAAGTTAACAGTCAGTTTCCAAAGCAATTGAGAGATACGAGCTCTGACGAGGGGTGGATCAGGATTACCAACACAACGACCAGCACAAGTACCGATGCTAATGTCGATCATTTACTTCCGACTAAGTGGGGACAACGTTTTCCTTGGAATATTTCTTTGCCAGAAGATCCCAATGCTCAAAATGTCCCTGATACAAGATTCCCTACAGGGTGTGTTCCTACAGCAGTAGCTCAGGTCCTTTATTATTTTCATCAGCAGACTGGATATCCCAACGACTTGTGGCATGATGTGTCAGTAAGCAGCATGTCTGGAAATGATCCTTATACATTGACTCTTGAGAAAAGCAATCATGTCGTAAACAGTCCCAGATGGAATTATATGCCGTTAATTGCCTCAACACTTTCGCCATACCTGGATACAGACTTATTTGATTCGACAGCATATGGTTATGTTTCCGATCTCATGATGGATATTGGGGTTAGAATGGGTGCGAATTATTCCATGCCAGGGACGGGTGCTAACCTCTCGTTTTCATGGAATTTAAACCCTTGTGGAATAACCTGTCAGGCCGGAAGCTATAATTACAACACCGTTAAATCAAATCTTTTGAACGGTAAACCTGTTATTATTACCGCTGAATCAACATCATTGGGTTGCTCTCATGCTTGGGTAATTGATGGTTGCTACGATGCGATTATTACCACAACTGTAACTTCTCATTATTATCATTACCATTCTGGATATTCCTATCCGAGTAATGCGACTTATATTTCTGAAAGCGAAATGCAGGCATTATACCCGGATGCTTATGATGGAATGAGCGTCGTTGAATCTTCCACGCACGATCATATCAGATACTTACTTATGAACTATGGATGGAATGGGGAAGATGATGACGCACACTATGGTATTGTCGGACTCGATTGGTCGATGGGATTTAATAATAGCAAAAGAATCTTCTATAACCTGTCTGCGGGGCAATTGAATTAAATTTTTTAATATTTAGATGCAAGATTTTCAAAAATCGGGATTTAATAAGTAGAAGTCTTTCGTAGACCCTATTAGTTTTTCAGTATTATCCCATTATTGTAATTCGCGGCCATGAAAAAGATCATCGTAGTTATTCTTTGTTTCGTAAGTGTTTCCTCTTGGGCTCAAGGCGGGTATTTCTCCTCTCTGGAAATTGTTGGCGGGGCAGGTTTCGGTAATGGTCCCAAAGTGGTTGCAACACCCCAGTATGTGGGACAATATGTTTTTGGCGGTTTCTGGATAGGTGCGGGTGTCGGGATTCGTTACGCCATGCCATTATATGAAGAGTGGACCAAGGATGATGTGACAAGCCATGAATACAATCAAGAGTTGGGCATTCCCGTTTTTCTCCGTCTCGGTTTTGGAGGATCTAAGATCTATGCCAATGTTGATGCCGGTTATTCATTTGGGCTGATGGCAAAATATGGTAAGGCCATGGACGGTTTCATCTTGGGAGATAAGGTTTATGATGGACCTTTTCTTGACCCACACATCGGATGGAAGATTACTCCGAAGAGCGCCTTTGCCATTGGAATGCTTGTCCAGCAATGTTCAATAGGTAATCGGGTCACCACAATATCCGGTGACAGTGTTCTCACGGAATTTCACCGGGGAAAAGAGTTCGCTCCGGCCCTCACACTCCGCTACGCCCTTTCTTTTTAATTTGAAGATATATTTATTTTAAAGTACAATTAATATTTTTAAGCTATGTTTAAAATACAAAAACTATTGTGGCTCGGCATGCTTATTTTGCCATTAGCTGTCGTCTCTTGCGAGAAAATAGCCAATGATGAAGAGGCCATTGAGCCAGGCATTGAGAATGATGTGATTAAGACCAGGCTTGACTTGTCGGAAACGGAGATGAAAAACATCGCTCCTTCCAATGACTTTGCTTTCCGTTTTTTCCAGAAGTCTTTTGAAGATGGTACCGATATGTTGCTGAGTCCCCTTGGGTTCCAGATGACTATGGCGATGATCGGGAATGCGGTTGAAGACGAGAAAGCCATGTGCGAGAAGCTTGGCTTCGAAGGTGCGGGATTGGATGAGATGAACACCTATTTCGAGCACCTGATCGGATCTCTTTCGGGAGACTCTTTCAACAAGGAACTGAAACTTGCCAATGCTCTAATGGCCGATGTCCGGGCAGCCAAATATCCGGGATTTTTCCTTGACGTTCTTAAATCAAGCTATGCTGCGGATTATAATGAGATCGTGGCCGAATCCCTTCAAGCGCAGCCCATGGGGAACCGTCCGGAAGACATTTGGTGCCAGCAGAAGACAGATGGATTGATCAAGAAAGCTCCATTCCCGATTGAAGAGTTCCAGTCTTCTTTATTGAACGTCTTCCTTTTCAAAGGCGAGTGGCAGGATAAGTTCGATAAGGATTTGACAGACACCAGATTCTTTTATTCTGGCCCTGATAAAGCCGCGTACGCGTCTTTCATGAATAAGCAGGACAAGGTGAATTTCTATGGTTGCGACAACTTCAAGGCTGTCAGCCTCCCTTTTGGCGATGGCACGTTCAATCTCTCAATCATTCTTCCCGATCTTAATGACAGTGTCTCAGGAGTTCTTCAAAAACTTGACTCCAAAACATGGAATGACACGAGGAATGGCTTTAAGAAAAAGGAAGTCAGGTTGTCAATTCCGACCTTCTCGACTTCTTATTCCACAAGGATGTTGATGGATTTCTCTTTCAAGAAAGGTGTCCCTTCGCTAAATCTCATCGGACAGGAAGCCATGTTCCTCATGAATGAAGAAGGCGCTTCAGCCGCTGCGGTGACTCAGGCGAGGGCTCCTATTTCTCCCGGTCCGTCGGGAACCCAGGGCATAGAAGCCTTTGTCGCTGACAGGCCTTTCATTTACACGATTTCAGAAGCCGGCTCAGGATTGATCCTTTTCGTCGGCGTCTATTCCGGAGCTGACAAGGAGCCAATTGAATTCTAATGTCTTTTCCTGTTAACCAGTTAATTAAGGGGCTAATCACAAAGTGGTTAGCCCCTAAAAACAATATAGCCTCTCTAGATGTGGCTGGTCAGGCAGGTCATGAAGCCGTCGGGGAGGAGGCTTACCGCGTTGGAGGTGGCGGGAATGAGGACGGTTTCACCCTGGCGCAGGGCGATTTCATGGGTTGTCCCGTCATTCTCCTTGTCAATCAGTTTACCATTACCCGCGACGCACATTACCACCACGAAAGAGTCGAGTCCTGAAAGGTCCTTTGTGACATTTTGGTCAAGATCGAACAGATCGGTCGTGAAGTACTTGCAGCTGACAAGCCGTGTTTCGGCGTTCTTCTTGAGGGAATATTCCGTCCTGTAGTCCGGGAATACGGAGAAATCTATCGCCTCCTTGGCTTGCTCGAGATGCAGCTCGCGGGGTTTCCCGTCCAGGCCCAGGCGACCATAATCGTAGATCCTGTAGGTGATGTCCGAAGTCTGCTGGATCTCGGCCACGAAAGATCCCGCTCCGATGGCGTGGATGCGGCCGGCCGGGAGGAAGAAGACATCTCCCGGACGTACGTCATAGTGCCCCAGAACATCCGTGATCGAGTTGTCCTTGACCTTTTCCTCGTATTCCTGAGGAGTGATCTTCTCTGTCAGGCCAGAAAGGAGCTTTGCTCCCTTGTCGGCTCCTACGACATACCACATCTCGGTCTTGCCTTTCTGGCCGGGATTGGTCATGGCGGCAAGCTCGTCGGTGGGGTGGACCTGTATCGACAGGTCATCCTTGGCATCAATGAATTTGATCAGGAGCGGGAATTCGGTGCCGGTGTTGGCGAAAACCTCCTTTCCGACAAGCTCGGGGCCGTATTCTTCCATGACTTCGGTCAGGTTCTTGCCGGCGAGGGGGCCGTTTTCCACGATTGATTCATGGCCTTTGACCGCCGAGATCTCCCAGCTTTCGCCGATGCGGCTCATGTCGGTCTTTATTCCCTTGAAAGGCGCGATCTTCTCTCCGCCCCAGACTTTTTCGCAGAGATAGGGCTTGAATTTAAGAGGATACAACATGTCAGTCACCTCCTATTTGTCGAGTTCTGATAGGGCGAACGCATAAGCGCCCAAAGAAATAGCCATGCTTGCTCCGATCTTCGAGCGCATGATGCCTATCCTCTTCTGGGGATCGTAGACCACCTCATCGTCGCTCCCGTAGACCTTCAGCTTTCTGGCCTCGCCGCGTGCGAAAGCCTCGAATTCCTCGGGATCGTCCAGGTTGTAGACCTTCATCTGTACCCTGTTGAGTTCCTCTCCAGTCAGCTGGCGCATCTTGCCTCTCATCGTGCGGAGAATTCCTGGCATCAGGAACTGGTGGTTATTCATGATTCCTCCACCGATCACGACCAGTCCGTCGATCAGCGTCACTGCGGTAGCGATCGCGTCGCCCGCGACCTCTCCCATCTTGTCGAACGCCTTGATCGCGGCTTCCTTATCACCAGGGGCGTCGCCTCTGGCGATCGCTCCTATCTCTTTGGGCTCCAGACCATGGCTGGGATTGCCGGATAGCTCTCCGTAGACTCTTTTGACCGCGCGGATAGCCACACCGTCCTCAACTATGACATCGGGCATGTCCGGGTGCTTCAGGCAGAAAGTCTCGATACAAGAGTTGTCACCCCTGTTCAAACGGCCGTCAATCACTGTCCCTATTCCGAATCCTGTCCCGAAAGTGTAGCCGATGAGGTTATGGTAGCGCTTTGAGCTGCCCGCTTCCTCAAGCCTCCGGTTGATTTCCGGCAGAGCTCCTCCGAGAGCCTCTCCATAGGCGTAAAGGTCTCCGTCGTTGTTGATGAACACGGGGATCCCGAACTTCTTCTGGAGGAATGGCCCCAAAGCCACTCCGTCCCTGAATGAAGGGAAATTGGGAAGGAATCCGCCGATGATTCCGTTTGGATAATCAGCGGGACCGGGGAAGGCGAAGCTTATGGCCACGGGCTTCTCGCCGCCAAGCCTCTCGATGATCGTCGCGAAGCCAAGTACCATGGCCTGAAGGCAAAGATCCAGATTGGAGGAGTTTGAAGGAAGGGTGAGGGTGTTTCCGTAGTATTCGCCGCCTTTCATCGCGCCGAAGACCATGTTGGTGCCTCCGGCGTCCAGGGTAAGGACAATCCTGCTGTCGTTTTTGATGTCTGCCATATCAGTTGTTTTGTTTTTATTGATTCAACCTTGTCTACAAATATAATCATAATTGCTAACTTTGTGGAGTATTTAATAATAAGAGATGAAGAAAGGAAACAAGCGCCAGGGTGGTGCCAAAGGAGGACGGCAGGCTCTCAAGAAAAGCCGTGACAAGCAGTTCGGAGCGAGACGTGCCGGAAAGAAGAAATTCGCTGAAGTGACCGGGAAGGTCCACATGAGCAGGGATGGTTTTGTCTTTGTCGTCCCTGAGGGTGACGAGAAGGACAACGATGTGTTCGTCAGGGCCGCGAAGACACGCGGTGCCCTCAACGGGGACATCGTCAGGTGCGTTGTCACCAAGGAGAAGAAAGCGGTCATAGCTCCCAAGGGCGGGAAGCCCCAGGGGCGTGGAGATGGCCGTCGTAGAGAGGGAGAGATAATAGAGATAATCGAGAGGAGCAAGACCCCGTTCGTGGGGATCCTCCATATTGTCGGAAAGCAGGCCTGGGTGATCATGCAATCCAGGACTATGCCTTATGATATTTCCATTGATTTTGAGTCACTTCCGGAAGGGGCCAAGAAAGGAATGAAGGTGGCTGCCATTATTGACGGTTGGGACAGGAAGGAACCGAATCCCCATGGATATATCTCCGACGTTCTTGGCGAACCTGGAGCGAACGAGACGGAGATGCACGCGATCCTTGCTGAATATGGCCTACCGTACAGGTTTACAACGGAGGTTGAGAACGCCGCGGACCAGATCTCCGAAGAGATCACCGAAAAGGACCTCAAAGGACGCAAGGATTTCCGTAAGACATTGACTTTCACCATAGATCCTACCGACGCGAAGGATTTCGACGACGCTTTGTCGCTCGTTAGGCTGAAGAACGGCAATTATGAGGTGGGTGTCCACATCGCCGATGTGTCGTATTATGTCAAACCGGGGACCCTGATGGATCAGGAGGCCCAGGCAAGAGGCACATCCGTCTATCTTGTGGACAGGACGGTCCCCATGCTTCCCGAGAAGCTTTCCAACAAGCTTTGCTCTCTTCGTCCGAACGAGGACAAACTGACGTTCTCGGCCGTGTTTGAGATGACTCCTGAAGCCAATGTCGTTGACCGCTGGTTCGGCAGGACCGTGATCCGCTCGGATTTCCGTTTCGACTATGAGGGCGCCCAGAAGATCATTGAGACTGAAGGCAAGGAGCCCGAGGATCCGGCTGTGACTCAGGAGATCCGGGACGCTATCCTGGAACTCAATAAATTGGCCGCCATAATGCGCAAGAGGCGTTTCTCGTCCGGGGCCATAAGCTTCGAGCGTCCCGAGATGAAGGTTGAGGTCGATGAGACCGGCAAGCCGATCAGGGTTTATGAGAAGATTTCCAAGGAGGCCAACTGGCTTATCGAGGAATTCATGCTCCTGGCCAATAAGTCTGTCGCTGAATTTATCGCCACTTCCGGGAAGATGAACGGCAAGGAAGACAAGAATGCCAAGACTTTTGTCTATCGTATTCATGATGAGCCGAATATGGAAAAGATAGCCAGCCTCGGGAAGTTCGTTGGCAATTTCGGCTACAAGCTGGGACCGGTCACGACAGGGCGGGATGTCGCCAAGTCGCTGAACAGCCTCCTGGTCGATTCCAAAGACACCCCGGAGCGTGACGCGTTCCAGATGATAGCTCTCCGCTCGATGGCGAAAGCGGTGTATTCCACTGAAAACATCGGCCATTATGGTCTGGCTTTCAAGTTCTACACGCATTTCACCTCTCCGATCCGCCGTTACCCCGACACTATGGTCCACAGGCTGCTCGCCATGTACCTTGACAACCGCGAGAGTCAGAACAAGGAGTATTATGAGGCTCAGTGCCAACATGCTTCGGAGCGGGAGCAGATAGCCGCCAACGCCGAGCGCGACAGCATCAAGTACAAGCTTATCGAGTACATGGTCGACAAAGTCGGGCAGGAGTTTGACGGTGTCGTTTCAGGCCTTACCGAATGGGGAATGTATGTCGAGATCAAGCCCGAGATGATTGAGGGCATGGTCGCTCTCAGGGAAATGCGCTCCGACTTCTATGACTTTGATGAGGATAATTACAGGATAGTCGGGAAGCGCACAAAGAAGATTTTCCGCCTTGGTGATCCGGTCCGGATCCGTGTCAAGTCCGCTAACCTTGAGCAGAGGCTCTTGGATTATGAGTTGATCGAAGAGAGTTGAATAGGGGCCGGAACACCGTTATGAGTGATGAAGAAATAATAGCCCTTATCAAGCGCGAAGTAAAGCCCGCATTGGGTTGTACTGAGCCAATCGCCGTGGCCCTGGCTGTCGCCAAAGCTGCGGAAATCATAAGTGAAAACTGCTCATGTTGTGACAGTTGGCGCATGCTGGCGGATTTCCGGCTGGATATTGCCGTAAGCGGGAATATCCTTAAGAACGGCATGGGAGTGGGGATCCCGGGAACCGGAATGGTAGGCCTTCCTGTCGCGGCTGCCCTTGGCGCCGTGTGCGGGGATTCCTCCCGTGGCCTGGAAGTCCTCAGCGGTCTCACTCCAAAGGCTGTAGAGAGGGCCAAGGAACTTGTCTCAAAGGGCTGTGTGCATATCTCAGTCGCTGACACGGAACATCTTCTGTATGTGAAGGCTACGGTTTCCGTGGAAGGTGGCCTGGAGGCCAGCGCCGAGGTAGATCCTCATGCGTATGCGGTGATTGAGGACGATCACGACCGCATCGTTGAGACCAGCTTCGCCAATCACATCCTGATGAGTTCTGAAAGCGCCGCCGCTGCGGAAGACCATGCCCCGGATTCTTATGACCTTACGGTTAAGGATATTTGGGACTTCGCTCTTTCGGCTCCGTATGAAAGCATATCATTTATTTTAAAAGACCGCGACCTAAATCTTGCCTTGGCCGAAGAAGGGCTCAAGGGGGATTACGGCTTGAAGGTGGGAAAGGCCATCAGGGAAAACCAGAAAGAGGTTTTCGGCGACGATTTCATGAGTTACGCGATGGGGATGACGGCCGCCGCTTCGGACGCCCGCATGGCCGGCAGCACCCTTCCCGCCATGAGCAACAGCGGCAGCGGCAACCAAGGCATTACCGTGAGCATGCCCGTGATCGCTTATGCGTTGAAGTATAATGTGGCCGATGAGCCCCTGGCACGAGCGCTTATCCTAAGTAACCTTGTCGCTATCCACATCAAGCACTACCTTGGGAAGCTCAGCGCCCTGTGCGGCTGCGTGGTGGCATCTACAGGCAGCGCCTGTGGCATAGTATATCTGCGGGGCGGAGACTATAGCCAGGTCTGTTACGCGATCAAGAATATGGCCGGAAATATCACCGGAATGGTCTGCGACGGCGCCAAGGTCGGCTGCGCCATGAAGGTGGCCTCAGGGGTGTCCTGCGCCGTGCAGTCGGCCGTTCTGGCCCTTCGAGGCACCTGTATCCCTTCCACCGACGGCATCGTTGAAGACGATGTGGAAAAGACCATTCAAAACGTGGGCGCCATCGGTTCCGCTGGCATGAAGATAACGGATCGCATGATTCTGGACATCATGCTGTGCAAATAGGAGAATGGATAGGGAGAAGGAAATAACGCGGGTGACGCTTGTTGGCAGCGTGGTCAATGTGGTGCTGACCGCTTTCAAGTTCGTTGCGGGAATTCTCGGGCGAAGCGCCGCCATGACCTCGGACGCCATCCATTCGCTTTCCGACCTGCTGACCGATGCCGTGGTGATCATATTCGTGAAGATCAGCGGCAAGCCTGCCGACAAGAAGTATGAATATGGCCACGGGAAGTTCGAAACCCTCGCGACCGCATTCATCGGGGTCGCGCTTCTCATTGTCGCCGGGGGAATATTATACCAGGCCGGAGTCGCCCTTTTCCATTTTTTTGGCGGACAGATAATTCCCAAACCCGGGATGATTGCCCTCTGGGCGGCGCTGGTGTCCATAATCCTGAAAGAAGGGGCTTATCAGTATACTGTCCATAAAGGCAGGAGCCTGCAGTCTTCCGCCCTTGAGGCCAACGCCTGGCACCACCGCAGCGACGCGCTCTCGTCGGTCGGCACTCTGATCGGCATCGGTGGAGCGATCCTTCTTGGCGACAAGTGGACCATTCTCGACCCCCTGGCCTCTGCCGTAGTCGGAATATTCATAATCAGGACTGCTTGGAAGCTTCTTTCCCAAAGCTTTGGCGAATTGATGGAAGCTTCTCTGCCTAAGGAAGTTGAGAAGGAGATATTGGATATTGTCACCTCGTTCCCCGACGTTGAGGATCCGCACAACTTGAAGACCCGGCGCATCGGCAACCGCTACGCGATCGAGATGCACATCCGGATGGACGGGAGCACTCCTTTGATCGATGCCCATTCCAGGACCCACTACATTGAGAAAGCCCTGAAAGAGAAGTTCGGCGAGGAAACCCATGTCGTCGTCCACGTCGAACCCATCAAGCCATTTGACGAATACTGATTATCCCAGGATCGGGGATATGATTTCCGTGAGGAGGTCGTTCTCGAGAAGGAAGCCGTCGTGGCCGAATTTCGAGGTGATGCCGATGTGCCTGGATCCGGGGATCATGGGCGCCCAACGCTCGATCTCCATAGGAGGGAATATCCCGTCGGTGTCGATGGAAATGACTGTGGTATTGGCTGTTATCCTTCCCAGGGCCGCTTCGACCCCTCCTCTTCCGCGGCCGACATTATGGCTGTCCATGGCGTTGGCGATGGTCCAGTAGGAATATGCGTCGAAATTCCTGTTCACGAGTTTGTCTCCCTGGTGACGCTCGTAAGAGGCCGCCCTGCCGGCGAACAGGCAATCAGGGTCAGGCTCGCTCTGCCTGATCTCGAAGCCCTCGAAACAACGGTAGGAGATAAGGGCCTGGGCCCTCGCGCAACGCAGGCCGTTCGCTCCTCCTGAAAGGTCCTTTGCCTGCCTGAAAGTCTGGTCGGCCTCAAGGGCCATCCTTTGGGCTTCCATCCAGGCGGTCATCCAAGGGGAGATCCTCGGAGCGGTCGCGATGAACAGGGCGTTCCGGAACAGTTCTGGCTCGCTTACCGCCCACTCAATGGCCTGGAACCCTCCGATCGAGCTGCCGATCAGAAGGTCTATCTTCTCGATTCCCAAGTGTTTCCGTACAATCTGGGAGGCCGCGGTCATGTCCCGGAGGGTCAGGGCAGGGAAGTCCAGCATGTAGGGTTTTCCGGTCTTCGGGTTTATCGAGGCCGGCCCTGTGCTGCCGTAAGGTGATCCGGGAATATTGGCGCAGATCACGAAATGTTTATCGGTGTCGATGGCTTTTCCGGGGCCGACCATTCCGGGCCACCAGTCCTCGGGGTCGCTGTTGGCTGTCAGCGCGTGGCAGATCCACACTACCTTGCCGCCGCGGGTTCCGGAGGTGTGATAGACGATCTCCAGCGGCTCAATGGAGCCGCCTGCCTCTAGGTCGAGTCGGTCGATTATCAGGGAATTTCTATTCATGTGCGGCGGCGAGGGCTTGCTCGATGTCGTGGATGATGTCCTCGGGGTCTTCCAGGCCGATGCTAAGGCGCATCAGGTCCGGGGCGATCCCTGCCGCCCTAAGCTGCTCGTCGGTCAACTGGCGATGGGTGTGGGAGGCCGGGTGAAGAATACAGGTGTGGCAGTCGGCCACATGGGTCTCGATCGTGATGAGCTTGAGAGAATCCATGAAGCGGTTGTCAAACTCCCTGCCGCCTTTAAGGCCCACACACATTACTCCGCTGAAAGCCTTCAAATATTTCGTGGCCAGCTCGTGATGAGGGTCGTCCTTAAGTCCGGGATAGCGCACCCAGGCGACGTCCGGATGGTTCACAAGGTACTCGGCCACCTTTTGGGCGCTCTCGCTGTGACGGGCGATCCTGACGTGGAGGCTCTGCAGGCCAAGGTGGAGGTAGAAGGCGTTCTGGGGGCTCTGGATTGAGCCGAGATCCCTCATCAGCTGGCTTGTGGCCTTGGTGATGAAAGCCGCCTTTCCGAAGGCCTTGGTGTAGATCAGACCATGATAGGACGGATCGGGGGAGCAAAGGCCGGGATATTTATCGGCGTGGGCGTCCCAGTCGAAGTTGCCGCTGTCCACCAGCGCTCCTCCAACGGTCACCCCATGACCGTCCATGTACTTCGTGGTTGAGTGAGTGACTATGTCGGCGCCATATTCAAAAGGCCTGCAAAGCACTGGAGTAGCGAAAGTGTTGTCGATCACAAGCGGCACTCCATGGCTGTGGGCGATGCGAGCAAATTTCTCAATATCAAGCATTTCCACACCAGGGTTGGAGAGGGTCTCACCGAAGAGGAGCTTGGTCTGGGGCCTGAAGGCGGCGCTGATCTCTTCCTCGGAAGAGTCCGGGGAAATGAATGTCACCTCGATCCCCATTTTCGCCAGTGAGGTGCCAAGCAGGTTGAAAGTCCCGCCGTAGATGTTCCCGGCGCTGACGATGTGGTCTCCCGCCGAACAGATATTCAGGCAGGCGAAGAGGTTTGCCGCCTGGCCGGAGGAAGTCAGCATCGCAGCTACTCCACCCTCCAGGGCCGCTATCTGGGCAGCGACCATGTCGTTGGTGGGATTCTGCAGCCTGGTGTAGAAATATCCGCTGTCCTCAAGGTCGAAAAGTCGGCCCATCTGGTCGGAAGTCTCGTATTTGAAGGTTGTGCTTTGCACGATGGGAATCTGCCTTGGGTCGCCTTTCCCGGGATTGTAACCGGCTTGCACGCACAGCGTGCCGATACCGGGAGTCCATGTCTCTTTTGCCATTGATGTTATGTTCGTTGTTTTCAGGGGGTCGAAGTTACTCAAGATTTGAGAAAAACACAAATAGGCGATAAATTCTACAATTTTGTTACAAAATACACCGGGATTGATAAAAAATAGTTAAATTGCGCAAGAAGATGATAAAATACGAAAGATTTATCCACATTATAAACCAAATCTATTTATGCGTAAAAATGCCTTTTCAGCACTTAAGCTGCTGTTGACCGGCCTTGTCATGTGCGGGACATGGATCTCCATGTTCGCCCAGAACACGGTCCGGGGAACCGTAAAGGATGATAATGGCGAACCGATCATCGGGGCCAGCATCATGCTTGTTGAAGATGCTACCAAGGGTGCTATCGCTGACGAGAACGGAGCGTTCTCCATCGCGGTACAGCCTGGCAACACACTCCGCGTTTCATCTATCGGTTTCAAGACCAAGGATGTGAAGGTCGGTTCTTCCACTGTCCTGAACATCGTCCTGGACACTGACATCAACCTCCTGGACAATGCCGTGGCCATCGGTTACGGTACCGCCCGCAAGGGAGACCTCACCGGATCCATATCCTCGGTCCGAGGTGAGAATGTCGAGGAGCGTTCCCAGCAGATGCTTTCCAATGCCCTGCAGGGAATGATCGCCGGTCTCCAGGTCACACGTTCTTCCGGTGAGCCCGGCGGATCCGGAACCATCCGTATCCACGGTGTCACCACGATGTCGGACAACGACCCGCTGGTCATTATCGATGGTGTTCCCGGAACGCTGGATGATGTGGCCGCCGAGGATGTGCAGGACATCGCGGTCTTGAAGGACGCCGCCTCCGCTTCGATCTACGGATCAAGGGCCGCCGCCGGTGTTATCCTTATCACCACACGCCGCGCGCAGGAGAACAAGTTCTCCGTTGACTACAACTATTCCTATGCGATTGACAAGCCTACCGCCCGCCCCACGCTCACAAACGCGACGGACTGGATGAGGATAGTCGACGACCTGAAGTACAACGACGGAGCCTCTAGCCCCTTCTCTGAGTACACTGAGGAATATATCAACTCCTATGCGGCAAACAACGCCAAGGATCCTTATCATTATCCGGACACAGACTGGACCAAGATCCTTCTCAAGAACACCACCTCCCACCAGAGGCACAACATGAGCATCACCGGTGGACGCGAGAACTTGAGGACAAAGTTCACGATGAATTACCAGAAGGGTGAGGGTTACTACATGTACCGCGGCCACGAGCGTTATTCCGGTCGTCTGAACAATGACTGGCAGATCTCCAAGTGGTTGAAGGCCAACGTTGACCTCGATTTCTCCCTGAGCGAGTTCACATCTCCCGCCAATAACAGCGTCGTGTACTGGGCTTATATCGCCGCCCCTATATACGGCCCCTACTGGGAAGACGGAAGATATGCTGACGTGAAGGATGGTGCCAACCCTCTCGCCGGTTTCAAGGAAGGTGGAATAAGCAAGGGAAACTACTATAGATTAGGAGGAAAGATCCAGTTTGACATCACTCCTTTCAAGGATTTCTAGATCACCACGATCTTCGCTCCCCGTTTCTCGTTCTACAAGAACAAGAGATTCAACAAGGCTGTCTACGTCGAGAAAGAGGATGGAACCAGGATCCTCAGCGAGGTCAACCGTTCGACAGATTTGAGCGAGACCCGCAACGACAACCACGCCTACACCTATCAGGCCTACGCCAACTACACCAAGAAATTCGGCGACCATTCTTTCAACTTGATGGTCGGTTATGAGGGCTACAAGCGTGAGTGGGAGAACCTGGGAGCCAGCAGGACGAAATACTTGCTCGACAATTATCCTTACCTCAACATCGGTCCTGAGGACTATCAGTTCAACAGCGGTTCCGCCGGTCACAACGCCTACCAGTCCGGTTTCGGCCGTCTGATGTATTCATTCAGGAACAAGTACATGCTCCAGGCCAACTTCCGCGCTGACGGATCTTCTCGTTTCGCGAGTGAGTGCCGCTGGGGTTACTTCCCTTCAGTCTCCGCCGGTTGGGTCATCTCCGAGGAGCCTTGGTTCAAGAACAATGTGGTCTCTTACATGAAGCTCCGCGGCTCTTGGGGTCAGCTTGGTAACGAGCGTATCGGTTCCGAGTTCCCTTACCAGGCCGCCATCAGCTTCGGCAACAGCTACATGATGAACAAGGACGGTAGCGTGACCGCCCTGCAGAACGCCGCTCAGGTTTACTACGCTTTCCGCGATATCACTTGGGAGACAACGACTTCAACGGGTGTTGGTCTCGATGCCAACTTCTTTGACGGCCGCCTGAGGGCTTCCGCGGACTACTACCACAAGAAGACGGAGAACATGCTCCTTACCCTCGGATTCCCTTCATACGCCGGATACTCCGCTCCTTCCCAGAACGCTGGTGACATGTACACCAATGGTTGGGACCTCGAGATTGGCTGGAGTGACCGCAAGGGTGATTTCTCTTACGGCATCTCGGCCAACCTTTCCGACTACCGTTCCAAGATGGGATATGTCGGTGACAAGAGGACCATCAACGGCAACAATATCATTGAGGAAGGATCCTACTATAACGAGTGGTTCATTTACAAGACCGACGGCCTGATCCAGAACCAGGAAGAGCTCGCTCCGGGCGGACAGCGCATCCCGACATATTCAGGAAACGACAAGCCCGGCGACATCAAGTACGTCGATGTGAACGGCGACGGCAAGATCAACGCCGATGACAAGGTCAAGATGGGCAACTCGCTGCCTGAGTACCTTTATGGTGGGAATATCTATATGGGATGGAAGAACTGGGACTTCAACATGTCCTTCCAGGGCATCGGCCACCAGAACGTCCTCTCCCAGTACTGGTGGATCCAGCCTTACAAGAACCAGTGGGGTTCCGCTCCCCAGATTCTTGTCGGAAACTATTGGAGGATCGGCGATGACGAGGCCAACAAGACCGCTAAGTATCCAAGGGTCACCTACACCAACACCGGCAGCCAGAGCGCTGGCTCTGATTACTGGATGTTCAACGGAGCGTATTTCCGCGTGAAGAATATCACCCTCGGATACACTATTCCAAAGCATATCATGGAGAAGACTTTCGTCAAGAGCCTCAGGGTCTACGCGAATGTCACCGACCTTCCGGCCATCAGCAACTTCCCGAAGGGCTGGGATCCTGAAGTCGGGACCACTTCCGATTTCATCTCGACCTCATTCATCTTTGGTGTAAATGTCAAATTCTAAAGGAGGCGCTATCATGAAAAAGATTATAACTATAGCTATATCAATGATTTCGGCGCTGATGATCACTTCCTGCGTCGATCTCAACCTCAATCCTCTCTCCGAGGGTTCCAGCGAGAACTGGTATTCTTCCGCTTCCGAGATCGAGATGAGTCTCAACGACCTGTACCGGACGGCTTTCTTCCCGATCGACGGTACCGACTGGGGAGATGATGTCACCTATCGAAGCAATACCCAGTTCACTTTCAACGGCACTTTGACCGCTGAGAATGGAACCATCGCCACTTATTGGCAGAACTACTATAAAGGCATCGCCCGTTCCCTGAGAATCCTCAAGAACCTGGAGGAAAAAGGAGCGGATCTTGGTATCAATGCCAACACCCTCAGCCAGTACAAGGGCGAGGCTTATTTCTACATCGGCTACGCATACGGTATGCTGGCTTTCCGCTGGGGAGACGTCATCCTGGACAAGACCGGAATGACCCTTGAGGAGGCTTATTCCGCTTCCCGTTCCCCAAAGAGCGAGGTCCTCGCGTTCTCGTACGAATGCTTTGACAAGGCCGCTTCCATGCTCCCTAACGGTTATGGTGGAGTGCAAAGGGCGACCAAGGGCATGGCATACGCTTACAAGGCCCGTATGGCCATCTACAATGGCGATTACGCTACCGCCGCCACCGCCGCCAAGGCCTGCATGGATCTCGGTGTATACTCACTCCATGAGAACTATCAGGATCTTTTCACCGCGGCGACATCCCCTGAGTGGATCTTCGTTTTCAAGGGTGACTATTCCCTGAAGGTCTATTACTGGTTCGACAATGACATCCAGAACATCCTCACTCGTCTGGCTGGTGGCTGGGGCGCCAGGAACCCCGGCCTGGAGCTTGTCTGCGCCTATCCTTGCACCGACGGCCTGCCCATCGACGAGTCCCCTCTGTACAACCCCAAGGCTATCTTCGACAACCGTGACCCCCGTATGGCGATGACCATCGTGCCTTTCGCCCAGCCGGATTCAAAGTGTATGAAGGACGGGACTTACAAGCCTGAGGACTACGCGTTCTTCGGCTTCGAGCACTCTCCTTCCCCTTTGGCCAACAAGGTCCACAGGATCTCTGACGGAGCCCTGGTCAACAACACCGACTCCAAGGCCTGCGCCCTCCACGCCGCCTACAACGGTTTCGTGTTCAAGAAGTTCTCCAATCCGAGCACTTGGATCGCCGCCAATAGCTGGAAGGGTGTCAACGCCTATCAAGACATGCGTTATGGCGATGTCCTCCTGATGTATGCCGAGGCCATGAACGAGCAGGGCAAGTGCGATCAGGCCGTGCTTGACGCCACGATCAACAAGCTCCGCGAGCGTGCCTACAATGGTACCGGTCTTGAATATCCCAAGGTGGTCGCCGGCGACCAGGCCAAACTTCGCACGATCATCCGCACCGAGCGCTTCATCGAGATGGCCGCTGAGGGTCATAGGTACGAGGACCTGATCCGCTGGAGGATCGCTGAGGTCGTTTTCAACCGTCCTATCTATTATCTTGAGAGGACCTGGTCCGGAAACGCCAGCTGGGACGGTAATCTCGCCAACACTCCTCCTGAGTACCAGAAGCTCGCCCAGAACTGGCTTGACGGAAATTATCCGATCGGAGGCACGCCTGAGATTGACGAGAACGGTATCGCTGATGTCCGTTACATGGCAGAGAAGGGATATGTGGTCCAGGCCACTACCCGCCAGTTCAATCCCGCCAGGGATTATCTCTGGCCGATTCCGGCTTCAGACCGTCTGATCAACGAGAACCTGACCCAGAACCCTGGCTATTAGGATATGCGTAACTTATTGAGAATCTTTGCGGTGACGGCGGCCCTGGTGGCCGCCGCCGCTTGCTCCCAGAAGGCTCCGTCGGCGGTTGATGAGACTGGCCACAAGAACTTCAGCGGCATCTATCCGCATCTGGCATATTACAACTCCCAGGGGGAGTGCGGCACAGGTGCTGTCGTGCCGTGGCAGGGCGACCTGTGGGTGGTGAGCTATTCTCCCCACGAGCCGTTCGGCTCAGACGACAAGCTCTACCAGATCACCCCTTCTTTGGAGCAGATAATCCGTCCTGAGAGCATCGGAGGCACTCCCGCCAGCCGAATGATCCACGACGAGAGCGGCCAGCTCTTCATCGGGCCCTACGCCATCGACTCTGAAAAGAATGTCAGGGCGCTCCCGTACGATAAGTTCCCCGGCCGTCCGACCGGATTCGCGCGTCATCTGACCGATCCGGAGAACCGTATTCTCTACGCTTCCATGGAGGCGGGTTTCTATGACATTGATGTCCATAGCCTTGACGGGATCGAGCTCTACAAGGACGGCAACCAGAAGCGCAAGGAAGGCTTCACCGGGCCTCTTTGCGACCTGTTCCCCGGCTATCATGGAAAGGGATTCTACTCTGGCCAGGGAGTGGCCGTATATTCCAACAACGGAGAGGAAGGGGAGCTCGCGCAGAAGCAGTTCGACATCCCTTCCGGAGCCCTTGTGGAGTGGGACGGGAAAGACTGGAAGCTCGTGAGGCGCAACCAGTTCACCGAGATCACCGGCCCCGGAGGAATCCATGGGAACCCTTCTCCGGCGACCGATCCCATCTGGGCCCTTGGCTGGGACTACAAGTCCGTGATCCTGGCCCTGAGGGAGCCTGACAAGGGGTGGACATATTACCGTCTTCCCAAGGCGAGCTTCGCTTACGACGGAGCCCACGGATGGAACACTGAGTGGCCTAGGATCAGGAATATAGCCCCAGAAGGTGCTGATCCTGACTATCTTATGACTATGCACGGAATGTTCTGGCGTTTCCCTGGAACCTTCTCGTCCGCCAATTCCGCCGGTATCAGCCCGAGAGGCGCTTACCTTAAGGTCATCGCTGACTTCGCGGAGTGGAACGGCCGTCTGGTGTTCGGCTGCGACGATTCCGCCCAAAGCGAGTTCCTTAACAAGCGTAAGCAGAAAGGCCGCATCGGAGGCCCCGGCCAGTCCAACTCCAACGTCTGGTTCACCCCTTATGACCAGCCCGACCATGTGGGACCCACCACTGCGGGAGGATCTGTTTGGCTCAAGGAGGATGTCAAGGCCGGAGTTCCTTCAGACCCGTTCCTGATCAAAGGATGGGACAACCGCTGCGCCTGGATCGCCAATCATTCCAAGACTCCTGCCGACATCAAGTTCGAGGTTGACAAGAAGGGAGACGGAAACTGGACGGAGGTTTTCAGGACTATGGTTAAGTCTGGCGACTCGATGTTCTTCCCCTTCGACGAGACTCTTGACGCTGTCTGGATCAGGGCTATCAGCATGAATGACAACAATGTTGACCTTACGTTCGTGCTGGCCCAGAAAGAGACCAGGACGACCGAGCCTGACCCGATCTTCGCAGGCCTCGCGCCTGTCAGGAGCGACAATGATTCCCAAGGCTTCCTGTATGGCCTTCCTGACCAGCGCAGGGCTCTCGGAGTCCTTGCCCGGACCTCTGACGGGGAGAAATATTACGAGATCGACGGTGAGATGAATTTCGTCGCGAAAGAGGATGCCGAGATGGCTGATTATATTCGTGACAAGTTCGAGATTCCGGTCGATGTCGTTGATGTCGAGGAAGGTTCAATCCTGATCGTGGACGCCAAGAATCGCCGCTGGAGGCTTCCTCTGGGCGATGACAAGTACGCTTCCAAGATCGAGGAAGGCGCCTTGAGGCTTTGCCGCGAGGTGGCGACCGAGAGGGATCTCCTTTCCCTTGCCGGCACTTTCTACGAGCTTCCGGCCGAGAACGCCGACGGTTACGCCAAGGTGCGTCCTGTCGCTTCCCACAAGTTCGGTGTCAATGACTACGCCTCGTACCGGGGCATGCTCATCATGACCGGAATAGATCATGACGCGGCCAAGGGCAACCCTCACGTCGTCTTCTCCGAGGATGGCAAGGCCGCGGTCTGGGCTGGAGTTATTGATGATCTCTGGAAGCTTGGCAAGCCTACCGGCCACGGCGGCCCTTGGGTTGAGACCGAGGTCAAGGCCGGGGAATATTCAGACCCGTTCCTGATCGGTTTCTACGACAAGAGGGAGATGGCGATTTCCCACCGCTCGTCCGGTGAAGTGACCTTCACCGTTGAGGTTGATCCGACCGGAGACGGCCAGTGGTTCCGTTACGGGGACTTTACCGTCAAGCCAGGAGACACTCTCGTGCACCGCTTCCCGGAAGCTTTCCAGGCCAGGTGGATCCGCCTGAAGGCAGATCAGCCCACCAAGGCCACAGCATTGTTTGAGTACAGATAATCTATTGATTATGAAAAGATTTTTCCTGATAGTTATTGCTTTTGGCTGGTTGCTGAGCGGAGTCGAAGCATCAGCCCAAGGCATATTCGTCGAGGCCGAATCCTTTGCCGACAAGGGCGGCTGGTCCGTGGACCAGCAGTTCATGGACCTCATGGGCTCGCCCTACCTGATCGCCCACGGTATGGGAAAACCGGTCGCTGACGCTGTGACAACCGTAAATATTCCCGAAGCCGGGACCTGGCACATCTATGTCCGCACCTACAACTGGACCTCTCCCTGGACCACCTCCAAGGATGGCCCCGGGGCCTTCAAAGTCAAGTTGCAGGGGAAAGCGCTCAAGACTGTCCTCGGTACGAAGGGGGACAAGTGGGAGTGGCAATATTCAGGAAGCGTCAAGCTGAAGGCCGGCCAGACCGCCCTTGCGCTTTCCGACCTGGGAGGCTTTGACGGACGCTGCGACGCCATCTGGCTGACGAAGGATCAAGGGACCGTCCCTCCTTCGGAAGTCGCTGATCTTGAGGCTTTCCGCCGTTCTGTCGGTGCTCTGCCGGCTCAGCCTTCCGATGGTGGGGAATACGATTTTGTGGTGATTGGAGGCGGTGTGGCCGGGATGTGCGCGGCCGTCTCCGCCGCCCGATTCGGTTGCAAGGTCGCCCTTGTGAACGACCGTCCTATTGCCGGAGGAAACAATTCCTCGGAGATCAGGGTTCATCTCGGCGGACTCGTCGAGCTTGGGAAATATCCCGCTCTGGGCAGGATGCTCCGGGAGTTCGGCCACTCTAAAGGCGGTAACGCCCAGCCGGCCTCCAATTACGAGGACGACAAGAAAGAGGCTTTCATCAAGGGTCAGGAAGGACTTACCTACCTGCCTTGCTTCAGGGCTGTCAAGGTCAATAAAGATGGCTCCAAGATATCCTCTGTCGTTATCAGGAATATTGAGACCGGAGAGGAACTCTGCCTCAAGGCTCCCATGTTCGCGGATTGTACCGGCGACGGAACCATTGGTTTCCTAGCTGGAGCTGACTGGATGATGGGTCGGGAAGGCCGCGACGAGTTCGGTGAGGCTCTTGCTCCTGAAAAGGGCGACAAGCTGACTATGGGTTCCTCCGTCCAGTGGTACAGCGTCGAGGACGCCAAAAAGTCCACTTTCCCTGAGTTCCAGTACGGGGTTGTCTTCAATGAGGACAACTGCGAGAAGGTCAAGATGGGCGAATGGACCTGGGAGACCGGGATGAACCTGAACCAGATCTACGATTTCGAGCGGATCAGGGACTATGGCCTTCTGGTGGTGTATTCAAACTGGAGCTTCCTCAAGAACCATTTCTCTGGGAAGGCTGAATATGCCAACCGTTCCCTCGGCTGGGTAGCTTACGTGGCTGGCAAGAGGGAGTCCCGCCGTCTGGTCGGGGATTATATTCTCAAACAGGACGATGTGGACAAGCAGGTCTTCCATGAGGATGCCTCCTTCACGATCAACTGGCATTTCGACCTCCATTTCCCGGACCCGGAGAACACCGCCAATTTCCCCGGGACAGAGTTCAAGGCCGCCACGAAGAGTAACCCTATCTATCCTTACTCAGTGCCTTACCGCTGCTTGTATTCCAGGAATGTGGACAACCTCTTCATGGCCGGGCGTGACATCTCGACCACGCATGTTACGCTGGGCTCCACGAGGCTTATGCGCACGGGCGCGATGATGGGTGAGGTTGTCGGTATGGCCGCCAGCATCTGCAAGGACAAGGATACGACTCCGAGGGGAGTGTACCAGCATTATCTTCCTGAGCTTAAGGCCCTTATGACCAAGGGAGCTGCCCGCACCGACATTGACCTGCCGGACAACCAGCACTTCAACACCGGCGGCCACCTCGACAAGCCCAAGGACATTACCTTCTAGGTGGTCAGCTTATTGATAGCAGAGTTTTTTAGTCTCGGTATCCCTTGAATAGTGGCGGAAGAAGTCCCAGATCAGCTTGGCTGCGGGCTTGAAATTCCAGTGACCGTAATTATTGATGACCATAAGACGGATCAGTGGCTTTTCTCCTTTGTAAAGTTGCCCGGACTCTATCGTTATGTCCTCACTCTTGCCGGTATGAATGAGCGTCCTGTCCCGCAGGGCTATCCCGAAAGTCGGATCCACGTTGAAATCCAGATCGCCTGTAACGGGCATTCCGTTGATCGTCTGATAGATACGCCAGACATTGAGGTAAGGATTGCCTTCCCAGTGATCTTTGTCGAAGAAACGGATCGTGTCGTCGTGAGTGCCGACGACGGAACAATACGCGACTTCCACATGACCCCGTTTCTGAATGGCCTCGTTCATCAGCGGTTCGGAGCCGTAGGCATAGTAACCAAGTCCATTTCCGGAGAATATGCCACCTGAATGGCCGGCGACGGCAGCGAAGAGGTGGGATTTACGGACACCGAGCATATTGCTGGTCATCGCTCCGGCCGACAAGCCTTCCGCATAGATCCTGGAACCGTCTATCTGGGGATATTTCTGACGCAGGACGCTGATCACCGCCTCTATTCCGTCAAGTCCCATAGGCACATAACCGTTGCCTCCCTGCCATTCCATTTCCACGACCATAAACCCTTCTTCAGCAGCCAGTTCCGGGAAGCCGGAAGTCTCGCTTTGGGTGCGGGGATCGTTCCCGTGGCCATGTAGGAGCACGACCAAAGGAACCGTACCGGGAGCGGCATCCAGAGCCTGCTTCGGAATATATTCATACCAAAGATACTTGTCCGGATTATCCGGCCTGGACGGGGCGTTCATGTCCACCAAGGGATATTCAACTACATTGCGCTGTATTCCTATCTTGTCGAATACGGGGATTGAGACCAACTCAAAGTTCTTCACGCCTTCCCGATTGTCGATTCCCCGGCTCATGTAAAAAGTGTGGAACAGGTTGTTGTACCGGTAGTTGGCGCTAAGTACCTTGTCCCACGCCTGGGCGAACAACGTCTCCCAAGAGGCTTTTTTATCCGTATTCACTACCACCTTCTGCAGAGGGTCCGCAGGGGCGGAATCACTTGCCGCCTGATATGGTTTCGCGACTTTCGCCGCGTTTTTCCCTCCGATGAACGCCGGAACAGGATACTTGCAGGTTTTTCCTGGCTCGCCGTCGATTGAGACGATCCCGGCTATGGCTCCAGTCAGATCCGTGGCGGACAGTTGACGGTTAACGAATGTTGCCCCGGAACCGAGCCCCACAACCTTGATATTTGTCGGAGCCCCTCCTCTTCCAATCAATCCGGTGAAGGTTTCCAGGTCCTGATCCTGCCACTTGCTTGAAGAGGGGTTGACAATCACTATACGTCCGCCATATTCCTTGATGATTCCGATAAGGTTCAGTCGCTCAACTAGTTCCAGGGCCTGACCGTTATCCAGTTTGCTGTCAGGGAACACATAGAACGCCGGACCGAAGCCGGCTCGGGAATGGATGTCTCTTTCTGGCCGCATGTTGTAATTAAGGACGGAAGTACCCTCAATGACCGAGAACTGATTTATTGGGCCCTGTGGACTCGTACCTGGCTGTGCGGAGACAATAATCCCGGCAAGGGATAACACAACCGCCGTCAACAATCGACTTCCTTTCATATCTCAATCTCGTTTTTGCAAATAGATACAAAATAATCAAAAATACAGATTCTTCGCTTCGCTCAGAATGATAGGGGTTGGGGATTTACCAACTGGGCTATTTTGTGTGGGCTTCGATGAGTAGGCCTTGGCAGGAGGAGATGGCGCATTCGTACCAGCCATCGGCGTCCCTTCTCATCGGGAGATAGGAATCGCCGCACTTGACCGACACTTCACGGCCTGGAGCCTTGAAGCGCAGCTTGTGGGTTTTCGGAGCCTTGTCGAAGGGATCGTCAGCTACGCAGACGAACAAGGCCTTACCATCGCCTCCATCCTTGGCGGTCATTTCGCCGACAACCAGGGGACAACCGGCGGACAAGTCGGTGAAGACCTCGTCCTTGTACACCGACAAGCTCTTCTCGCCTGTCCCTTCCAGCATATCCGTACCCTCAAACCCGATGAAAGAAGTCGATTTTGAGGCGTAACGCATGTAATCCTTCCCGATGGAGTGAAGCTCCGCGTTTATCTTTTTCAGCTTGTCGTACTGCTGCGTCTTGACTCCTTTATCATCCAGCACCTGGTTGGTCCACCAGCCAGCGGTGTAGCAGCCCCAGGTTATGTTCTCCGCTCCGAAGGCCAGTGCGGAATACGCTTGGAAGCGCAGCTCGTTCTCTGTTATCCAAACCTTTGGGTCATAGCTGTTTACCTGAACCGTAACCCACATCCCGCGGCCTGTCTTACGGCAAGCGTCGGAGACAACCCGGAGGTTGGCGTAGTCCTTGGCCACACCCACGTTCTTGTAGTAGAAGTCGTATGAAAGGTAGTCGGCCGGGACGTATTCGCAATATTGCCTGATGTGCTCCTCATAAGTGGGAGTCCCAAGCTGGTTCTTGGTCTGGTCCGCTGAGTTCTGGGACACGGAGGCGTAGTTCGGGTAAAGGTTGAGGAAGGCGAACTGGTTGGGAAAGAGCTGCTCCACCTTTCTCATGACCTCTCCGTAATACGGGAAATCCAAAGCGGAGGGCTCGTCACCGATGTCTATGCCCCAGATCGCCGGATGATCCTGGAAAGAGGCCGCTGCCTCCTCATATTTCGAGATGGGATTGGTCTCGGAGAGTTTCCCCGCATTGTCTCCGTCTCCTCCCCACCATCCGGGGACGACTCCGCTGACAATAGCCCCGACCCCGTACTTGCTGAACAGGTCGAGAGCCGGACGATCGTTCTCCATGCAGATCACGAAATCCACTCCGCACTCAGCCAAGTCCTTGATGTGGGCCTCGGTACGGGCGTACGGACGAAGGTGGTAAACTCCGATGTTCAGCCGGTTTCTGTCCATCCGGCCGGACTTGGTGACATAATCCTGGGCAAAGGCGCCAATTGAAGACGCCAACACAATCAAAACGCAAATCAATCTTTTCATGACCATGAAATCAGGAGCAAATAATATCAGGCTTGAAGCCAGGTGTGCTTCTTCACGCTATAAAGTGGCACGAGGGGGAGTATGATGGGAGTTTTCTTAATATATTCCTGATATTCAGGATCTTCCCCATAAGACTCGTCTTGCCTGATCTCAAGCCTTCTGGCCCCGCTGAACATCACATAGACAATCCCGATGTAACCGATGGCCACGATGACCCATTGCCAGACGCTCAGGGAAGCGCCGATGGCGGAAAGCAAAGCCCCGGTCCAAATCACGAGTTCTCCAAGGTAGTTGGGGCAGCGGACGATCTTGTACAGCCCGGTGTCCACGAAACGTTTGGAATTGATCTTTTTAGCAGCTGATTTCTGAGCGTCCGCACCGGCTTCAAGCATCACTCCGCAAGCCATCATGGCGGCTCCTATCCAAGCCCATAAATCATTGACGGGTAGTCCCTTTGCAGTGTTCGCCAGCCTGAAGGCCACCGGGCTCACCTGGCCCACATAAAGAAGGGCGCAGAAGATCCATACAGAGAGGATCACCCCGATGGGCTTCTTTTTCTGGAGCGAAGGATCGTAAAGGATCTTGCGGTACGCCGCGGCCTTCCTCTCCCTGATGAGGAGATAGGTTCCAAGCCGGCAACCGAAAATGAACATGACCGCGAGCAGAAGAGCGGTCGGGGGAGTCACGGCTCCGGCGAAGATGATGACCAGGGTAAGGGCCAGGGCGGCTATTCCGTAGCCGTACCCGAGGCTGAAGAAGTAGATGAAGTATTTCCAACCGACAGCTGACACCGCCAGCGACACCGCGAGAAGAATCCAGAGATATGTCATGGTTATTATGTTTTTGTAACATCAAAAGTACACAATTATTCGTTATCTTTGTTAACATGAAGAGAATAGTTTCAATCGTGATGGCCTTTCTGGCTATCTCTGTCTTGCTTGGAGCACAGACCAAGGTCATGTCCCACAGAGGTTATTACGCCCATCCCGGCTCGTTTGAGAACACCTTGACCAGCCTGCGGGGCGCGCAGGAGCTGGGGGTTGAGGGTGTCGAGCTGGACGTGCACCTCACCACCGACGACTCCCTCGTGATCCTGCATGGGCCGAAGATCGCAGGCTCGGAGTACAAAGACGTCCAGAAGCTTGATTTCAAGACGGTCCGTTCCTGTGTGCTTCCCAACGGAGACAAGGTTCCGACGCTCAGGGAATATTTCACCCAGGCGAAGAAGACTACCGCCCTGATGCTCTTCCTGGAACTTAAAGCCCATCCTACAAAGGAGAGGGAAACGACTCTGGCTGAAAAGGTTGTCGCTCTTTGCGACGAGATGAACATGTACGACCAAGTCACGTTCATCTCATTCAGCGAGCATCTTTGCGACGAGATCCTGAGGCTCCGGAAGGGCACTAAAGTGATCCCTATTTCCAGCAGCAAGGCTTACACGACCGAGGAACTCCTCAGGCGAGGCTATGCCGGAGTCTCCTACCACATGGGTGTCGTTATGAATCGGACCCACCTCCTGGACGAGGCTCATGAGGCCGGGCTTCAGACCGTTCTATGGCCGGTCAACAGCTATGATCTGGCGGATTTCGCTATGCGCCACCATGTCGATTACGTCAGCTCGGATGAGCCGCAGGCGATGCTGAACCTGATGTCGGCTGTCCGGGAACTCCAGTGGAAGCAGACCAAGAAGCTGATTGTCTTTGACTTGGACGGAACCCTGACGCAGCACAAGCAACCTCTCACGGATGCCAACAGGGCGGTTTTGGACACTCTGAGGCAGCGTTACGAGATCATCATGGCCGGAGGCGGCAACTGCAAGAGGATATATAACCAGATGGGGCAATATCCGATCACCATCCTGGGCAATTACGGGATGGAGGAGAGCCAGGTCATTGACGGGGAGTTCAAGATGGTCCGTGAGGAGACCAGCCCCGTGGACAAGAAATTCTTCGACAAGAAGACAGCTGAGCTCCGCAAGAAATATGGCTACACCGTCTACAAAGGCGACTCGAATGAATATCACCAGTCCGGAATGGTCACTTTCGCCCTGCTCGGTACCAAGGCTGACCAGGCGGACAAGCTCGTGTTCGATCCGGACAAGATCCGCCGTAGGGCTATGTTCCCGGAGATGAGCGAGATATTCAAGGACTACTCGGTCTTCATCGGCGGGACGACCTCTTTCGACATAACCCCCAAGCAGTATAACAAGTACGACGCTGTGATGCGGTATGCCGCCGAGCATGGTTATGTCAAGGATCAGATCCTCTTTGTGGGGGACGATTTCACTGATGGCGGCAACGACAGCCAGATCCGCCTCGGAGGGATGGACTACATCCGGATTGACGATTACACCCGGCTCCCGGAAAAGATGCGTTTCATGTATTAGGAATATCTAAATATCATAATTATGAAAATCAGAACTATCATTATGAGTATCGCATCAATCTTCGCTCTTTTTTCCTGCGGGCAGAAAAAGGAGTCAGCTTCCGACATCGCTGCCAAACTCTTGAAAGACAATGGTATAGACGTTCCTTTCCATCCTTCTGTGGATTTTGATGAACTGCTCAGGCAGTACAAGGCTAACCCTGAACTCTGGGATGCTGCTTTCGCATGCCTTGCGGAGAATGCTCCAAAGATACACGACCTGACGGAATTCGGAACGACGGAGCTTGTTGGGAAAAGATGCTATGCCATGATAAACGAACTCGAGCCGAAGCCGTTCGAGGAAACCAAGCTTGAGGGTCACCGAAAGTACATTGACGTCCAGTTGACCGAGGGCCCCGTCAGGTGGGGAATCTGTCCTGCAGACAGTAAGAATCAGGAAATACTTGAGGAATATGATCCCGGCAAGGACATCGGCTTCTGCCTCTCGGATGATACTGTATATTACATCCAGCCCGTCGATCAGCCTTCCATATTCGTTTTCTTCCCCAAGAACCTGCACAACCCGTCTTTCGCTCCGGATGGAGTGCAGTATGAGAAGCCCCTCCATAAGATCGTCATCAAGGTCGAAAACGCAGAGTGACAGCGGTTTCCGTAATTCAAAAATAAGGGAACAATATACCTGATTACACCGAATGATCTCGTAAATTTGCCGGGTATACTTCCGGATGCGGTAGCAAACCTTCATCAGGATCTGATAAAATGACGAAATGTCCCAGTATTTTCAAATCAGGGAGGGGACCCGATTAGTTAACGGACGTTTAATAAATTACTTCCAATAAGGCTATTCTGCAAGTACCCCCTAAATATGCGGGACTTGCCACAGGAATCCGCCCCTCATCCACGCGCAAGGCCATATGCGCCGTCCCTGGTTTGAAAACCTTCGCAAGAGAAGTTATCCGGGGCATTCGCATTTCCCTTTCGCACACATAGCGCATCCCCATGCCTGGCACCATCAGGGTGTCTTAACCCAAAATACGGAAGGCTTGGCAGGAAGCTTCTTAGCCTTTCCTGAGGCATATCGCCCTGCGGTGCGAGGCAAATTTGCCTCGGAGGGGAGACTGACCATAATCTCAGACGGGTGAGATAAGGTATTGGCTGCCCTCCGAATTTCGGGTTATGTGATACGTTTGGTGTATTCAAGTATATCGTTCCCTATTTTTTTTGTAAAAAAAATTTGGAAATGTTATAACGATATAATAAATTTGTTGCATAACTGTATTAACACGTTATAACCTCAGATTGCCCAATGAACGCCCGTAGAAGAAAAGTGACCATCAAGGATATAGCCAGAGAGGCTGGTGTTTCCCAGGCTTTAGTATCCTTTGTGATGAGCAACAAGAATCGGGGTGAGAAGACCTATAGAGTCAATGAAAATACCGCTAATCATATACTTGAGGTTGCGGAAAAGCTTGATTATCAGCCGAACCTGTCTGCCAGGGCACTTAAGAGAGGCAGGACTGGGACAATAGGTGTCATAGTCTCCGATATCTCTAATCCGTTCTTTGCGGAAGTGGCCAGGGACATGGAGGACGAGGTCTATAGGAAAGGTTATACTGTGTTATTCGGTAGCACCGATGAGGATCCCGCCCAGTTGAGGAGAATTGTCAGGGTATTTGTCGATAAAGGGGTTGACGGGCTGGTGATAGTTCCTTGCCAGCACTCCGAGGATATCATTAATGATGTGTGCAATTCCGGTATTCCCGTTGTTTTAATGGACCGGAGAGTAGAGGGCCTTGACATTCCCTCGGTGACGCTCAACAACAGGAAAGCCAGCTACGACATGACCATGAGGCTGATAGGAAAGGGATATCACTTCATAGAGATGATTTCCTATGACATGGAGTTGACGAATATAAAAGACAGGGAGCAGGGAATGGTGGACGCCATGATCGAGTCTGGCCTGGATGGATATTACAAGATCCACAGGGTCTCTCACCATGAACACAGGCAGGTTGTGGACAACATCGTGAAAGAAGCGGGAGAACGAGGTGGCGAGGCGTTTGTATTTGCAACCAACACATTGGCTGTCAGAGGAATGTCTTCCATGTTCCGGGGAGGATTCCATATCCCGCAGGATTTCGGGATAGCTTGCTTTGACTATAACAGCGCTTTTGATATATATGATACAGACCTGATCTACGCCAGGCAGCCGATAGAAATGTTTGCAGCTAAAACCATGGAGTGTGTTTTGGGATTGGTAGGCCCTGACTATCAAGAAGATATTCCGATGGATACTGTTCTTGAGGCTGAGATCGTGGAGTGAGCGAGATTATGAAATATTTGACTATGATATTAAAAGGTATAATTGTTATAACGATATAACTTATGGATAATAACAAAAAGATCAGAGGTATTATCCCGCCAATGGTCACTCCTTTGCTAGGACATGAGAAGTTGGACAGGGACGGGACGGTGAGGCTGGTTGATCACATAATCGGAGGTGGAGTCAGCAGCCTGTTCATACTTGGAACTACTGGTGAGGCGCAGAGCCTGTCATCCAGGGTGAAAAGGGAATTCGTGGAGATGGTTTGTTCCTCGGTCGGAGGGAGGGTCCCGGTACTGGTCGGGGTGTCCGATACTTCGATACGCGAGAGCCTTGACTTGTCTGCTTTCGCCAAAGCCAACGGTGCTGCCGGGGTCGTGGCGACTTCGCCGTATTATTTCCCGATGTCGCAGGTAGAACTTGTTGAATATTACACTGCACTTGCGGATGAGTCTCCCCTTCCTGTGTACCTCTATAACATGCCCACCCATGTGAAGGCTATACTTGAGGTGCCTACGGTCCTGAAACTTGCCGAACATCCCAATATAGCAGGTCTTAAGGACAGCTCTGCGGACATGCGGTACTTCAGGATCCTGTGCCACCATTTGAGAGGCAGGGACGATTTCGCCCTATATGTGGGTCCTGAGGAACTGACAGGGGAATGCGTGCTTATCGGTGCGGACGGGGGGATCAACGGTGGTGCCAACATTTTCCCCGAGATCTATGTCTCGATGTTCGAAGCTGCTGACAAGGGGGACACGGAGAAAGTCCGGGAACTCCAGAAAAAGATCATGACGGTAAGCTGCTCCCTTTATACAGTAGGGAAATATGCTTCCAGCAACCTTAAGGGCATCAAATGCGCTCTCTCGTTGCTCGGAATATGCGAGGATTATATCGAGTGGCCGTACCGAAAGTTCCTTCCTTCAGAGAGAGTGCTCATAAGGAAGGCCCTGCTCGACATGGGGTGCAAGGATTTGAGATAAATGAGTTGAAATGGAACTGACAATTCTGGACTATATTGTCTTCGTTGTTTTTGTGGGAGGTGTCGCCCTTTTCGGGAGCAGCTTTTTCCGCAAAAGCAAGACCAGCGCATCTGCCTTTACAAGGGCGGAGGGCAACGTGCCGGCATGGGTTGTCGGGATGTCCATATTCGCCACATTCGTCAGTTCCATAAGTTTCCTCGGTCTTCCGGGCGGGTCTTATTCAGGTAACTGGAACCAGTTGATATTCAGTCTTACAATCCCCATTGCCATCTGGCTTGCGGCTAAAGTTTTCATACCTCTTTACCGGGGCATAGGAAGTGTATCTGCATATCAGTTCCTGGAAGATCGTTATGGGTGGTGGGCCAGGTGCTATGTGGCCATTTGCTACCTTTTGACTCAAATATGCCGGGTCGGGTCCATCCTGTTGCTGCTTGCGATACCCATGAACACCATGTTTGGCTGGGATATAAGCGTCATAATCATAGCAACAGGTGCCTTGACTCTCATTTATGCGGTTCTTGGCGGAATATCGGCAGTGGTCTGGACCGATGCCATACAAGGTATCATACTGATTGCAGGGGCGTTGGCCTGTGCCCTTATATTGACGTTCGGGATGCCTGAAGGTCCGGGCCAGCTGTTCAGGATTGCGGCGGCTGACGGCAAGTTCAGCCTGGGAAGCCTGTCCCTCACCTTGAAGGAGCCAACAGTATGGGTAGTATTGATATACGGGATATTCATCAATCTGCAGAACTATGGGATTGACCAGACTTACATCCAACGCTACATGACAGCTAGATCAACATCGGAAGCTGTGAAAGGAACGCTCTTTGGAGGTCTTCTCTATATCCCCGTGTCGCTGGTCTTCGTGTACATAGGCACTGCCTTGTATTCTTACTATACAGCCCAGCCCGGGCTGCTCCCGGAAGGAGTCACCGGAGACAAGGTGTTCCCTTATTTCATTGTTCACGGTCTGCCTACGGGAGTTACCGGATTGGTGATAGCCTCTTTGTTCTCTGCCGGGATGAGTACTGTGGCGACCAGCGTAAACTCCTCTGCAACAATAGTTTTCACTGACTTCTATGCTAAGCTCGGCAAGAAGGGAAAGTCGGATTCCAGAAAGAATCAGATGAAGGTCCTGTACCTTTCCTCTTTCGTGGTAGGAGTAGTCGGAATATTGATGGGCCTGGCGATGCAGAAAATCAATGGGGTGCTGGATGCCTGGTGGAAATTGTCTTCCATATTCAGCGGAGGAATGCTGGGCCTATTCCTTTTGGCCTTGGTGTGCAGGAAGCCTGACAGGGCAGCGGCCATCGTGGCAGTATGCGCGGGACTTCTCGTGATTGCATGGATGAGTCTCCCGGTGTTCGGTAGCCAGCTCCATCAGTATCTTGTGATAGTGTTTGGAACAACGACAATCTTCCTCGTGGGATTCGTCCTGACGAAGATATTTGAAAAACTACATAGATCAAATAACAATGGAACATAATCATTATCAATTTATTAGCTTATGAAACACGTGATTTTCAATCTCAGGATGCTTCTCTCGGTAGCGCTATGTGTCGTTACCGTGGAGACATGGTCTCAGACCAGGTCTGTGTCCGGAAGAATTACGGACCAGTCTGGCGAACCTGTTATCGGGGCGAGCGTGATAGAGAGAGGGACGAATAACGGGGTGGTAACCGACACGGACGGGAATTATTCTTTGAATGTTAAAAACGGGGCTGTCGTTGATGTTTCCTGCATAGGTTACATTTCCCAGTCGATCCCGGTTTCCGGCCGTACGGTCATTAATGTCATCCTTGAAGAGGATTCCATCACTTTGGCAGAGACCGTTGTGACGGCTCTCGGTATAAAGAGAAGTGAAAAGGCCCTCGGCTATTCAGTGGCGAAGATAGGTGATGAATCCCTTTCTGTCTCCAAGTCCGGGAATGTCATGAACAACCTTTCCGGAAAGGTTGCAGGAATGAATGTCCGTGCCGCTTCCGCCGATGCAGGTGCAACGGTCCTCGTGACAATCCGTGGCCAAAGGTCATTGTCCGGGGACAACCAGCCTTTGATCGTACTGGACGGAGTGCCGGTCAACAACACCGTTGCCAACACCACCAACAATTTCGGAGAGTCCAACAGGAAGATTGTCGACTACGGTAATCCTATTTCAGACCTTAACAATGACGATATCGAGTCGATATCCGTCTTGAAAGGTGCCGCTGCTGCAGCCCTTTACGGAAGCCGGGCCGGTAACGGTGTCATTCTCATTACCACCAAGAGCGGATCCGCAAGGAAAGGCATCGGGGTCAGTGTAAACGAGAGCCTTTCATTTGACAGGGCGTATCTCTTCCCGGACATCCAAAATACTTTCGGTTCCGGTTCGTTTACAGAGACTACGGATGTCATCTCCGATGCATCATGGGGACCGAGACTGGACGTCGGAACGAGCTACGTCCAGTGGGACAGCCCAACCGATGCTTTCGGAAACAAGATTGCCACGCCTTGGGTCTCTTACCCGAACCGTCTGAAGGATTTCTTCGAGACGGGTGTGACCAACACTCTCAATGTGGCTGTCACGGGAGCTAATGACAAGGGTAGTTTCCGTCTGTCCTACACCAACATGGACAATACGGGAATAATGCCCAATACTGATCTGAAGAGGAATAACGTCAACCTTAACGCCGGATACAACCTGCGACCGAATCTCAAGGTTACAACCTCCGTGGCCTACACCAACAGCAAGAGTGACAACCGTCCTTCGGCGAACCGTAACAGTGCGCTTTACGTCGTGTATCGCCAACCGGCCAATATCGACATTAGCAAACTGAAGAACTATTGGGTCGAAGGATATGAGGGTGTCCAGCAATCATCTCCTGTCCCCGGAGGAAATGACAATCCCTACTTTATTTGTTATGAAGACATTAACGGTTTCAAGAGAGACAGACTGACAGGCAATGTCCAGGTCACTTGGGATATAACCCCTTGGCTTACCTTTATGGGACGTTCCGGTCTTGACCTGTACAATGAGAGAAGGGAAAGCCGTACTGCATTCAGCGCTGCAAGATTCAAGAATGGAGCATATGCTCTCGGGCTGATCTATTTCAAGGAGAACAATACGGACTTCCTGCTTACTGCAAAGAAGAATCTAGGAGATCTCGCGATGTCCTTCTCTGTTGGAGCCAACCGTATGGACCAGGAGGGAAGCACCAATACCATCGCCACCAACAAGCTCGTCATGCCCGAGGTGTACAATATATCCAATGCGGCTGCCGGCAGCGTTCAGAACAATACTTCCACATACAAATACCAAAAGCGTATCAACAGCGTTTACGCGATGGCCCAGTTTAGTTTCAAGGAACTGGCTTTCCTTGACCTGACCGCCCGCAACGACTGGTCCAGCACCCTTCCTTCCGCGAACAATTCGTATTTTTATCCATCTGCCTCGTTATCCGTGCTTATGAGCGAGATTCTCGGATGGAGCGAGAGGGGGGCTTTGTCTTTCTGGAAGCTTCGTGGGAATATATCCCAGATAGGTTCTGATGCCAGTCCTTACCAGCTATTCAATACAGTGACCCTTTCTACATGGGACAACGCCAGTCAGGTGGAGCAGCAGACCAGCCTGAAGAACAATACTCTCAAGCCTGAAATCAGTACCTCCTACGAGGCCGGAACTGAGATGAGATTCTTCGGGGGCAGACTGGGGTTCGACTTCACGTATTATCTGACCAATACGAAGAACCAGATAATGAATCTCTCTACAGCCATGTCCAGCGGCTACAGTTCGAAGGTAATCAATGCCGGAAAGATACAGAACAAGGGCTTTGAGCTGACCATCAATGCCACACCGGTGAGCGGTCCGTTCACTTGGGACATTTCTGCAAGCATCTCCAGAAACCGCAACAAGGTGCTTGAACTGGCGGAAGGGATCAATGAGATCAATATCGGTGGCGGCGAAGGCGTCAATTACTATGCAAGGGTCGGTGACGAACTCGGCGACATGTACGCCAGGACTTGGGAGAGGGTTCCCAGCGGGCCCTACAAGGGAGAACCCCTTGTTTCCGATGACGGAGAATACAACCGCCTGAACGAGTATGTAAAGATCGGTAACTATAATCCGGATTTCATGCTCGGACTTACGAACACATTTACATTCAAGAACTTTACTCTGAATGCTCTCATTGACTGGAGACAGGGAGGAGACTTCTACTCATATCTTTACAAGAACCTGCAGTCTGACGGTCGTACCATAGACACCACTTTCGGACGTGACACCGAGTCAGGCGGTCTGGCCTGGGTGGATGATAACGGACTATCCAGACATGACGGAATGATCGTTCCTGGTTACCGTGACGACGGGAACGGAAACTATGTTCCGAACGATATCATCACCAATCCGGAGAATTACTATGGTACCATCTATTGGGATTTCAATGAGTTGTCAACCTATGACGCTACTTACGTGAAGTTGAGGGAAGTATCCCTTGATTATTCATTCCCCAGGAAGGCGGTGGAAAAATTCAAGATCGGAGGCCTGACTGTAGGTGTTTGGGGTCACAACCTGCTCACCTGGACAGCCGCCGGCCACGGGATGGATCCGGAAACCGCCATGCTGTTCACTTCCTCCTCGATCACGCCCGGCGTCGGCGGATGGGCCCTCCCCGGAGCGAGAACTTTCGGATTTAAGGTAGGACTTGATTTTTAATTGTTTCGGCCATGAAAACATTATTTAAAATTTCAGTTATATTCGGCATGCTGGCGACATTCGTAGCCTGCACGGAAGGATTCGATGAACTAGGCAAGAATCCCAATGCCGCCGAGTCCGTCAACGCTTCTTATTATTTGACTAAAGTCATAACCAGAACTGCCTATAATTATAACAATTCTGCGTTCAGCGGAAAAATCCCCAATGCCGCACGTTATATCACGAAACTGACCAATTCCGAATCGGATGGTTTCAACTGGAGCGCAGAGTCCTGGGACGATTATTACTACACATTGTCGATCAACAAGTCATTCTATGACGAAGCTATTGCGGAGGGTCAGGAACAGTATGCGGCCATTTCCGAGATCATGGCTGTGTTCAACTTCGACTGCGTTACTTCCCTGTGGGGAGATTGCCCTTACTCGGAGGCTCTGATGTCGAAGGAGGAGGGAATTGTCTATCCTTCATACGACAAGCAGGAAGTGATATACCCTGACCTGCTCAAAAGGCTTGAAGCTGCGAATGAGACGCTCGCTTCAACCTCTCAGTCTATTGACGCTACTGCGGACATCATGTATAAGGGAAGCGCCCTCAAATGGAGGAAACTTGCCAATTCCCTGCGACTCAGGATGTTGCTAAAGGCGAGCAAGTCAATGTCTTCCGCCATTTCTGACATTCAGGCCATAGTAAGTGACCAGACAAGATATCCTATCTTCACTTCCAACGCTGATGCTGCTGAGATCCCTTATGTGGAGCAATACAAATGGCCGATGGGACCGACTCTTGGAGGCGCCATTACGGACCAGTTCAAGGAGTTCATAAAGAGGCGTCCCAGCAAGGAGATCATCGATTACATGTTGCCGAGGAATGACCCCAGGCTTGAAGCTTTGTTCGACAAAGTGGAGGACCCTGCTTCCTGTACGGTAGATTTTAACGATTACGTCGGCGTGCCCATTGCGCTGAAGAGTCCTTATGGATATAACGGAGGCCAAAGCGGAACGTCCAAGACAGTTTCCACTTTCAGCAAGGAGAAATTCTATCAGGATACTGGAGATTACCTGAAGGCCAGCATGATGATTTATCCTGAAGTCTGCTTCATCCTTTCCGAAGTCGCTGCTGTTAACGGTGTATCGGTCCCCGGAGAGACGGCCGAGTCGTTGTACAACAAGGGGATAAAGGCCTCCATGGAGTACTGGGGAGTGGACGATTCTTCGGCTATAAACGAATACCTGTCCAATGATCTGGTCAAGTACGACGGGACGCAGAAACGTATCCTTGAACAGAAATGGCTTGCCCTGATTATCAAGGGACCCGAGTCCTGGTTCGACTACAGGAGGACAGGTGACGCCATCGGCCTGAATGCACAGCTGGTCCCGGACAACCTTAAGCAGAATTATATCCCCTATCGTTTCATTTATCCCGACAATGAGCGTTCATACAACAGGGAAAAGTACGAAGCGGCGATAGCGGTGTTCGGTACAGATGACATCAATACTAAAATGTGGCTTATAAAATAACCTAATAGCTTGATCATGAAAGGTTTGGTGAATTTTTTCTACGTTTTTGTCCTTTTTGTTTCATCCATATCCTGCGTTTCTACGCAGGATGTGGATGTTTCCTCCGTCGAGGATGTCCCTTACCTTTCACCCTATCCTGTCAAATATGAGATTCCGGATAAATGGAAGGGTGCTGAGATGGTCAAACTGGTCATTGACGGTGATGACAACGTTTTTGTCCTGTCTGACCATGGCCTTTACAGGGATTTTCCCGGACATCTTCTCGGGAAGGATCTGATGTATTCTTCCTTGTCGGACAAGAATCCCCTAGACATTACCGTACAGGAAGGTTCCGGCTACCTTTTCTACCTTTATCCTGACAGATATCTTTCAAACAGGGCTTCCGGGGAGATATGCGGCCATCTGCCTCATGAATATAAATTTATTGCAGTAAATACGTCCGGCGAAGTTCTCCTGACCGGAAATGTCGACGCTGTCATATATAAGGATAACGTCAAAATATCCGAGATACCTCTGCCTGAAGGTGCCGTCCGTAAGCTATATGCATTCAAGGACCGTTTTTACTGCCTGACAGACAAGGCTGTCCTGTCACTCGAAGGGAAGGCTTGGAAGACGGTTTACGGAGCAGAAGGAATGACGTCAGTTGCCATTACTGAGGATATTATCGTTATTGGTACAGATAACGGATATCTTGAAGTGGACAAGAATGGCAAGGTCTTGAAGACTGATGATAAAGTCCCTGTTCCGGCCATCAGTGATGTTTTGTCCGTTGATGGGAAACTGTGGTTTGCCAGCAATGACGGGGTGTATATGAGGGACGGTGAAAGATTCCGGTATTATGCCCGGCAAAGATGGCTTGATGAAAATGAAGTCATTGATATAGCTGCAGATAGTTCCGGGAATATTTACATGCTGACACCTTCCGGTCTGGACAAGATTGAATTCAGGCCCGAAACCCTGGAGGGGAAGGCTGAATACCTTCTCACCAATCTCAGGAAATACCACATGAGATTCGGTTTCTCTGAAGAGTATAATCTTTTGGATCCTGCAGACCCGACATCCATTGTATTGCTTGACAGTGACAACGACGGTCTTTGGAGTTCCTTCTATCTGGGTGCCGAGGCTTTCCGGTACGCTGTCACCAAAGATCCGAAAGCCCGTGAAAACGCCTGGGAGACATTCGGAACTTTCGAACGGCTTATTTCCATCCACGATCCCCAGTGGTTCTCAAGCCGCTCTTTCGAGAGAAAAGGATACCGTGTCCATGAGGTGGATGCCTGGAGGCCGTCTCCAGATCCGGATTGGGAGTGGAAAGGCACGACCAGCACTGATGAATTTGTGGGCTACCTGTTTATAACGGCCCTGATGGATGACCTGGTCGCCGAGACCGAAGAGGAGCATGCCCGCATCGCAAAGTATATTTCCACGATCATGGATCATATAATCAAAAACAATCTCTATTTTATAGATGTTGACGGTGAACCGACCCTTTGGGGGCGCTTGAATCCGGATTATGTGAATTCTTTCGCCCACACCCAGTTCGACAGGATCCTCAACAGCGTGCTTACTCTGGCGAGTTTCCAGGAGGCTTATGCCTTGACCGGAGACGAGAAATATAAGGAGCAGGTGAAAAGGGCGATAGATGAGTTCGGTTATCTGGACAATATAGAGTCAGGGATATATGGGATAAAATACACGGAAGGTTTCCGTCATAAAGGGATCCATCTGGGCGAGGACTGGAATCATTCGGACGACGAAATGGCCTTCCTGACCTATTGGGTTTTATGTCGGTATGCCCTTGATGATGAAGTAAAGGAGAAGTATCTCAAGCTTGTTGAAGACCACTGGAATATAGAAAGGCCGGAAGGCGATGCCCTGTGGAACTTGATCGCTTACCATACCTGCGGGAAGATTGACCTTGAACAGACGCTCAAGTATTTGAGAGAATTTCCGATGGATTGCACCAAATACGAGGTCATGAATTCACAGCGTAAAGACCTTCACTTCATACCCTATGATGTTCACACCAATTTCCGGGCGCAGTTCACGGAGGAGCTTCTCCCGAAAAATGAGAGGCCTGTACAGCGTCACAACTCCAATGAGTTCAACCTTGACTCCAACCACAAGGGGGAGGTCCAGCTGGCTGGAGACGAATACCTTCTCCCTTATTGGATGGCAAGGTATCTGGGCGTGATCAAGTAGATTTCTTATTTATGGTTTATTAATGGACAGAAGAGATTTTTTGAAGAATTCGGCCTCGGCGGCACTCGCCGGGGTCGCTATGACGATCCCGGGTGCGGGAGCGATGGCCTCTGTAGTCCCTCAGGACTCCGAAGTTAAAACCCCTGGTGACGGGATTGCATACCGCCTCAAGTACCGTAAGGACGGGAAGATAAAGATACTACAGTTCACGGACACCCACTATATCGAAGGAGATCCGCGGTCGGAGAGGGCTCTTAAGAACGTCATCCAGATGCTGGATACAGAGATGCCGGATTTCGTGATACATACAGGGGATATCGTGTATGGGAAACCGGCTGAGGCCAGCGCAAGGCATATTCTCCAGCCACTTGTGGATAGGAGAATTCCTTTCGCTGTAGCCATGGGCAACCATGACAGCGACTTCGATCTCTCCCGTACGGAGATGTTCAAGGTCCTCCGCTCAATCCCCGGGAATGTCAATACACTTGATGACGAGGGGATTGCGGGATGTTCTAACGACATCATCACCCTTTCTGGCAATAAGGGCGTGGACAGGGTGTTCTATCTTTTTGATTCGGGCAACAGGGCGGAAATAGCAGGTGTCAAGGGGTGGAGCTATATCCATCAGGACCAGATAGCCTGGTACAGGGAACATAGCAGACAGTTCACAGAGGCAAATGGAGGGAACCCTGTGCCGTCCCTGGCGTTTTTCCATATCCCTTTCATCGAATACAAGCAGGCCATCAGGGATGAATCCCGGGTCATGATGGGGAATATCGGGGAGGAACCAGGATCTCCGAAGTTCAATTCCGGTCTCTATCTTGCAATGAGGGAAATGAAAGATATTCAAGGAGTTGTGACCGGCCATGACCATAATAGCGACTATGTGATGCTCTGGCAGGACTTCTTCTTAATATATGGGCGTTTCAGCGGCTGCGACACGGTCTACAACGACCTGAAGCCCAACGGGGCGAGGGTGTTCGAGTTCACGGAAGGGGATGACGGCTTCCGAACATGGGTTCGGCTTTATGGCGGTAAGGTCGAACAGGACCTTTACCTCTATCCCGGGATGGAGAATCTAACGAGTCCAAGAGACGGCACGGCATGAGGTTCTCAGGGAAAGTATTGGCGTTGATGGCAGCCTTGACTTGTTCCTGCATGTCGATGGCTGATACGATAAGTCTTTCCGGCCCTGGTTGGTATATCCGGTCTTCCCGGGACGTACCGGCTACCGGAAGTACATTGTCCGTATCAGGGGCATTTTCAGACTGGATCAACGTGTCTGTCCCTTCCACGGTGATGGGAGGACTGTGCAACGCCGGCATTGTCAATGATGTTTTCTTTGACAACAACCTTTCAAAGGTTGACGGGTCTGATTATTCGGTTCCCTGGTGGTTCTGCAAATCTTTCTCCCTGGATGACTTCAATCCTTCCAATGAAGTGGCCCGGCTGGTGTTCGAGGGTATAAACTACGGGATGGATGCCTGGTTGAACGGAGAACAGATTTTTTCTTCAGATGAAGCCTATGGAGCTTACAGGGTTTTTTCAAAGGATGTGACAGGGATCCTATCTGAAAATAACAATCTCGCCATATTGGTTTATCCTCCCGAAGTCGGAGACTTTTACATGGGTTTTGTAGACTGGGCTCCAGCCCCTCCTGACCATAACATGGGTATATTCCGGCCGGTTCTCTTGAAACGGACCGGCAAGATATCCATGGACAATCCCTTCGTGACCTCCGACCTTGATACGGAGGATTTCAATGAAGCCGGACTTGACGTCAGCGTGGATCTTACAAATCACGATTCCGGGAAGAGATCCGCAGTCCTGAAAGTGAAGGTGAATGGAAAAAAGATCAGGAAAAGGATTATTCTCGCTCCCGGGGAGACCAGGACTGTTTCATTATCTTCTTCCGAATGCCGGAAGTTGCGTATTCATCGCCCAAGGGTATGGTGGCCCAATGGCCTGGGCTCTCCGGAGATGTATTCCCTTGAGATGAGTGTTGCATCAGGAGGGAAAACGAGTGACGCCACGTGTGTTGACTTCGGTATCCGCAAGGTAGAAACTTACATGGACGAGCGGGGAGTCCGTGGATACAAAATAAATGGAAGACCAACCTTGATAAAGGGCGCCGGATATTGCGATGACTTGTTCCTCCGGAATGACAGGGATCGTTATGAAAGCGAGATCAGGTATGTCAAGGAGATGGGCCTTAATTCCTTGCGTCTGGAAGGCTTCTGGGGTACCGGACAGGACCTGTATGATCTATGCGATTCCTCCGGAATCCTTATAATGCCAGGATGGAGTTGCCAGTGGGAATGGCCTGATTATCTGGGATATGACATGACCGTGAAGGAAGAGGACCAGAACATAGCTATCAATGAAGGGATTGAGAAATATGGTGTCCAGATGTCGGAGCGCCAGGAGAAAGATCTTTCAGATTATTTCGAGTGCCAGGTAAAGTGGCTGAGAAACCATCCCTCGATCTTTGTCTGGCTGGTTGGCAGTGACGGCATGCCGAAGGCGTCTCTGGAAGCGAAGTATTCCCGGACCCTGCAGAAGTATGACTCTGGTCGTTCCCTTCTTGTCTCTGCTGGTGATTTCGAGAGTCCCCTCAGTGGAAGGTCGGGAGTAAAGATGAATGGCCCTTATGACTACGTCGCCCCTGTTTACTGGTATGAAGACAAAGCCCTTGGAGGAGCATTCGGATTCAACACGGAAGTTGGACCCGGCCCCCAGGTTCCTTTAAGGGAAAGCCTTGAAAAGATGATACCGGAAGAGAAGCTCTGGCCCTACGGGAATGATTCATGGATATTCCACTCAGGCCAGAAGAATTTTGCTTCCCTCGATGTATATCTTGAAGCCTTGGAAAACAGGTATGGCAAGTCTGGCTCACTTGATGAGTTCGAGATGAAAGCCCAGTGGATCAATTACGAGGCCGTCAAGGCCATGTTCGAAGCCCATATCGTCAACCGGCCTGAGGCAACGGGAGTCATCCAGTGGCAACTCAATTCTCCTTGGCCGGAACTCTACTGGCAGTTGTATGACTGGTATCTAATGCCTACCGGGGCATATTTCGGGACAAAGAAGGCATGTCAGACTTACAACTTGATTTACAATTACTTCGATAGGAAGATATACGCTTGCAACGATGGCTTAGAGACTCTTGGAGGCTGCTTGGCGAAGGTCTTCCTCTATGACTCGCAGTCTAGTCTTGTCTGGTCATTTGAAGATAATATCGACATCACTTCCAATTCCAGCACGCCTGTCGCGACCGTCCCTGCTCTGGGAAATCTTTCAGGCACATATTTTCTCAAGACAGAGATATTTGACTCTGCCGGAGAGCGGTTGTCCGATAACTTCTATTGGCTTTCCGGTCAGGAGGACGAGGTGGATTGGAATCAATATTTCTGGTGTTATTCTCCCACTGGGAAATTCGCGAATTTCAAGGAATTGTCTTATCTTACGGAAGCGGAAGTCACGGTCAGTGTGATTGAAGACACTCCCGGGAAGGTTCGGTTCCTGTTCAGAAATGAGTCGGACAAGATCGCTTTCTGCATGGAATCGGTCATTATGGATAAGAATGGTGACTATTTGACGCCAGTGTATTGGTCTGACAATTATTTATCTCTGACCGGAGGCGATTCCAGGGAAGTGACAGTGGAGTTTCCTGACAAGGTGAAGGACTGGACGCTAGTGGTCACGGGAGTCAACATTGGGCGTAAAGAATTGAAACATAACATAAAATACTGATTAATATGCGGAAAGGTCTTGATCTATTGTCTTTAATCGTCCTAGGTCTCACGCTTGTCTCCTGTGGGAGCAAGGTGAAGGTGTCCCAGGAGTTTCTCTATGAGACGGCTTCATTTCCCCAGTGCCATGCCTCCACTATCGTGGAATATCCCAAAGGGGTGTTGAATGTGGCTTTTTTCGGTGGAGATTACGAGAGCGCCGACAATGTCTGTATCTACATGTGTACCAAAAAGATAGGGGATACTAAGTGGTCGGCTCCACGGAAGGTTGCAGAGGATAGTCTGCATGCGTGTTGGAACCCCGTGCTTTTCTCTCCTGACGAGAGCCGGCTAATGCTTTTCTACAAGACAGGTCCCCATGTTCCCGAATGGGTAGGACACGTAAAGACCTCTTATGACGGAGGCCAGACCTGGCCCGAGGAATATATATTCCCGCAAGGGATGCTCGGCGCCATAAAGGACAAGCCTGTCATGTTGCCTTCCGGTAGGATAATCTGCCCGTCAAGCGAGGAAATCAGGGTTCCTGGCCAGAAGGAAGCGGCCTGGACGGTGCATTTTGAGATTTCTGACGACGGAGCAAGAACTTGGAAAAAGGTAGGACCGGTCGAGAAGGATGACACCGTCAGGGTGATACAGCCGACAATCCTGATTCACGAGGACGGGACTCTGGAAGCCCTTTGCCGCTCTTCCAACGGCAAGCTTGCGGTTACTTACAGCCATGATAACGGGGAGAACTGGTCAAAGCTGGAACTGACTGATTTCCCGAACAATAATTCGGGAATAGATGTACTTACACTGCCGGACGGACGTTTTGTGATGGTAGCAAATCCTGTCGGTACGGATTGGGGAGAGCGTTATCCTCTTTGCGTCTACATTTCAAAGGACGGCTTGAACTGGAAAGAGATCGCGAACCTGGCTTCCGATCCTGTCGAGGAGGGATATTGCTATCCATGCATCATATATGGATCTGATGGAGCCCTACATATAGCCTACACCTGGGACAGGGTGAAAATCCGCTATGCCAGGATTGAATTGTAAGACATCGGCTGGCAAGACTTTGCTGGCCTGCTTCCTCGGGGCTCTTGTCCTCGGTGTCCTTTGGCGTTTCCGGGGTTCCCACGGTTGGGGAGGGGAAGACGGAATCTTGAACGTTGGTTTCATGTTCCTGTGTTTCCTGGTATTCCTCACTGGCGGCAATGAGAAGACTACTCCTTTCCGTATCGCCTTGACTGCGATCATATTCATGCTGTCCACACCGGCCTGGGGGACTTTCCTCAACCAGATAAAAGGCGTCATCTCTGCCGGGCCTCAACCGTTGATCACCGGGATATCTCCTTTGTCAGGAGTGGTGATGATGTTGCTTCTGGGTTTTGGCATATCAGGGCTGTTCGGTATCTTGTTGGGCTCGATGTTCAGTGCGACGAAGTGGAGACTGTATCATTTCATAACCATTATCGTAGCTTTCATTGCAGTCATGTATCTCTCCCGGGTCACCATATGCCATCCTATCTTGAAGGCCATTCAACCCAGGGCGGTCGAGGCTTTTGACCAGGCTCTTGCAGGTTCTGGTGTCACCGGAGGGGCGTTCAATGCCTATATGTCCCATTTCGACGACATGCCCTGGGCAAAGGAATTCATTGGAGGAAGGAATTATGTGGCCTCGTTCAATACCATTTCCAAGGCTATAGCGACATTGGTCTGTATAGTACTTACCCGTTATTGGATAAAAGACAAGACCAGCGCGAGGATAGGGCTCATCTCTGCGCTTTCCTTCGCTTTTGCAATAACATTCTCTGATATCTCATTCGTTCTGTGGGGGCATACCGGAGCCCCTGCGCTGTTTCCTTCCGAGCACATCCATCCATGGGCTTGCTGGGAATATTTCACGGGATTTTTCGCTGGCGGCTTGATAACGTATTCGGTCTTGAAACTAAAGGACTCCGAAGTCAGGAAGGATGGATGCCTTGATTTCATACCATTAAAAGTCAGGGATATACTGGCCTTCCTTGTCACCTTCGGAGTGATGGGCTATAACATGATCAACCCGACAGTCCTGCGTTTCGACGGGTCTGACCTGCGTCCCTATGTTTTCGCCTTGGTCGCAGCCATGTTCGCAGTTATAGTGGTAGTCGCTGCCTTTAAATCACGTTTGGGATCTGTTAAACTGGACAATGCCCGTTTCTCCCAGGAAGTATTCCTCTTCCTGCTGATCCTGCAGTCGTTCGTTTATTTCTTCGGGGCCGGGCATTATGCGAACTTCAGGAATCTTCCGGACATGGAGCATATGATGACCTTGATCTCCATCGGCCTGATCATTATCTACATGGTCGTAATCATTTCAAACCGCAGAAAATCTCAACCAAGCCCAATATGAAGAAAATAACCATCCTGTTGGCATTAATTTTCCTTGCCGCACAATCCTTTGCCCAGACAGCAAGGGAAGAGATTGCCGCCAATCCTGCCAAGGCAGGTGGGGTGATGTATGCCTATCCGGGTCCACAGTCCGTCCAGACCCCGGCACCGAAAGGATATAAACCATTCTATGTCAGCCACTTCGGAAGACATGGTTCGAGATGGAACTGCAGATGGAGTGATTACGATTCCCCTTATACAACGCTTAAGGCAGCGCTCGAAGCAGGCAAGCTTACCCCCAAAGGGAAGGAGGTTTTGTCCAAGGTTGCATTCTTCAGGGAAGACGCGCGGGACAGGATAGGAGAACTCACTTCTTTGGGGATGCGGCAACATCAGGGTATAGCCAAAAGGATGTTTGAGTCGTTCCCTGAAGCATTTAAGGGAACCCCGGAGATAACTGCTAACTCCACGCAGTCCCCAAGGGTGATGATCAGCATGTTCTATTTCTGTGAACAACTGAAATCCCTCAACCCTAAGATTATGATAAATCTCAATTCTAGTGAAAGGGATGCGTCTTTCGTGGCACATAGGACTGAAGAATCGGAATTGTTCAGGGAATCACCTGAACGCGAGGCTGACGAGGTAGAATACCAGAACAAGTGCTATCATCCGGAAAGGTTGATGAGGCTTTTGTTCAACGATGAAGAGTATGTTTCTGCAAATGTCGATACTGCCAACCTCTATGAGTTGCTTTATGAGATTGCGGTAATGGCGCAGAATAATGAGATCTATACTCCGGAACTTTACTCTTTGTTCGAGAAAGAGGAACTGTACGACATATGGCAGAGTTACAACTATGGCTGGTATTCGTCCAGGAGCAGCAATCCCAAGGGTGGTGAGGTGTCCATAGCGGGCGGCCTTCCCATGCTTAAGCATTTCATTGAAAAGGCAGATGAGTATATAGCTTCGGGAAAGAACGGTGCTACACTGCGTTTCTCCCATGACGGGTATCTGATCCCTCTCGCGACTTCGATGCGACTGGATGGCTGTCGGGGAGTAGCGGAGAAACCTGAGGATTGCGCAGATGTATTCGTCAACTACAAGGTATCTCCCATGGGAGGAAATGTCCAATGGGTTTTCTTCCGGAACCGCAAAGGAGATGTGATAGTCAAATTCCTGTTGAACGAGAATGAAGTGGGCATCCCGGTTGAGACAGACATGTATCCCTATTACCTTTGGAGTGACGTGAAACGGTATTATGAAGATTATTACAAGCTTTAGCCATTGTTGCAAGGCGATTGTCCTGGCGGTACCTTTTCTCCTTTTGTTCTCCTGCGTGAAGGATTTTGATCTGCAGGAGTTCAAGTCCCCGTCTTCTGAATACAGGTCGGTCCCATTCTGGTCCTTGAACGACAGTCTTGACTCCGGAGAGATCCGCAGACAGCTGGGACTGATGAAACAGGCCGGACAGGGCGGTGCTTTTCTCCATAGCCGCGTGGGACTCTTGACTCCCTATCTGGGAGACGAGTGGTTCGATATCATGGAGACCGGAGTCAAGACGTGTGATTCCCTGGGCCTACAAGCATGGTTTTATGACGAGGATAAATGGCCAAGCGGGTTCGCTGGCGGAATAGTTCCATTGGCAGACCAGAAGTTCCGTTCCAGGCAGCTGGCTCGTATCCCGGCCGACGCCTTTGTGGATCCGGAAGACAGCGTCCTTTTCAGGGATGAAAGGCATCAGTACATCTGTCATGTGGCCAAGCTCGGCATGAGTGCATACAACGGAACCTGCTGGGTGGACTTGATGAACCCTGACATGGTGGACTTTTTCATTGATTGCAGCTACTCTCCCTACATCCGGAAGTTCAAGGGAAAGCGTTCAGTCAGAGGGATTTTCACGGATGAACCGCAGGTCAAGGCTACCCGGGTTCCCTGCAAGGGAGCGGATGCCCAGATACCATATTCGCCTTATATGGAGGCTAAATTCAAGAACCTTTGGGGATATGATCTCGATCCGGTACTCCCGTCCCTTGTTGACACTGCGGAAGGTTGGCGCGTACACCGCCTTCATTATCATAGGACCGTGGCTGCTTGCCTTGAGGAAGCTTTCAGTGCGAAGATTGGAAACTACTGTGATGCCCATGGGTTTGTCTGGACCGGCCATTACAACGGAGAGGATACTCCTTCTACCAATGTGGTCCATGAAGGGAACCTCATGCAACAGCTCAGGCACATGAGCCAGCCGGGTTGCGATGCCCTGGGCCTCCAGCTGCAGACATTCCACAACGCCAAGGTCACCACGTCAGTGGCAAACCAGTACGGCAAGGACAGAAGACTTGTCGAGATATTCGGGATTAGCGGTCACAATCTTTCTTTCGAGGACCGTATGTGGATCGCAGGCTGGCATACCATCTGCGGGCTCAACTTCATGTGCCCTCATCTGGCATTATACAGCATGAAAGGGGAGCGAAAGAGGGATTACCCTCCCACCCTGAGTTTCCATCAGCCATATTGGAAAGACAATAAGCTGTTTGAGGACTATTCGGCCCGGTTGTGTTATTTCGCTTCCTCCGGTAAAACCGTCGGTGAGGTTTGCGTGGTGTCTCCCCTTGAGTCCGATTTCATTGAACATTCCTTCATGAAGAAAGCGGATAGTGACGATAATGACAATTCACGCTGGGACAGGTCCTTTGAGAATACCATGCGGGCTGTGGCTGAGTCAAACCTTAATTTTGACATTGCAGACGAGCAGATAATGTCGGAAGACGGAAGCGTTTCAGCGTCAGGGTTCAGGATAAGGGAAATGACATATAGTACAGTTATCGTCCCTCCCATGCTCACTATCCGTCCAAGTACAATTGACCTCTTGACGCGTTTCGCCAGCCAGGGGGGCAAGGTGGTGGTCGTGGATTCGTATCCGGAACTTGTTGAGGGAGTGCAGAATGACGCCCTTTTGGAGGGTTTGCGCAGAGTATCGGTGCTGGTTGACATGAAAGGATTGCACAAAGCCTTGGAGGATGTACGGGGCCGGAAATTTACGGTCAGGATGGATAGTTCTGAGATCGTTTATACCCATCTGCGAAGTCTCAGCAAAGGCTATATGGTCCAGATATTCAATCCATCCAGAGAATCTTCAGCCATTCTTGCTTTCAAGCCTTTGGTGAATGGGAAAGTGACGGTCCTCGATCCGGCGAGTGGAGATGCCTTGAACTTGGTTGAGGGCACGGAAGGATTCGAAATCGCTCTTCAACCGGCAGCTTCTTTGGTTTTAATGTTCGGCATTGAAGGCCGCGGTCCCAGAACCGACGGTATTTACAACATAAAGGGAAAGGGAGAGAAGATAGTAGCCATTGAAGGCGAATGGTCGGGTCGGAGATGTGAGGCCAACAGCCTTCCCCTGGACTTTGCCGACTTCTCTTTTGACGGCGGGGCCACTTGGACAGGAGTCGAGCCCGTCCTGGCATTTTACAAGCGCTCTGAAAAGAAGGGCCGGTATGACGGTCCGCTTAAGCTCCGTTATGAGTTCAATGTCAGGGATATACCGGAAGCCTGTTCCCTGGCGGTAGAGCAGCCTCACATGTATGACTTGATAACTGTCAATGGGTCCGTATTGAGTTTTAATGGTGAAGGATGGTTCAAGGATCCCTGCATCAGGATGGCGGACATCTCCGGGTTGCTGCACGAAGGGATCAACAGGGTGGAAATGTCCCTGGACTATTCGTCCCCCGTTGCCGCGGCTCGTGATGCAAGGGAAAGGTACGGCTCGGAAATAGAGACCATCTATGTCGTCGGTAATTTTGCTGTTGACATGGAAATGGCTGAAAACCAACCAACTACCACGTGGAGGAACCAGATGGCCGGGCTTGATCCCAAGCCTGTTCCCATAAGGTTTAAACAGGGAAGTGCTAGGCTTGTCTTGGAATCGCCGGGGATCAATGGAAATATTACGCTGAAAGGTTACCCGTTCTATGCCGGATCTTTTGAGTTGGAGAACATTTTCAAGATGGATTCGGTCGATTCCACTTCGGAATATTTTATCGACTTCTCCGGCGTGGAGGCCATAGTCCTCAAGGTCGGCCTTAACGGTGTCGATATTCCCCCGATATTCTCTTCTCCCTGGGAAGCGGATGTGACGGGATTGCTGAAAGAAGGTCATAATGAGATTAAAGTCACATTGACCGGAAGCCTACGAAACCTGATGGGGCCTTACCACCATGCCGGAGGTGAACTTGCGCGTGTGGGCCCTGGCAGTTTCACAGGGGAGGATGACTGGCTATGCCTGACTCCGGGCAATGACGACTGGTATGACATGCGCAGGACAGGTTCAACTTTGCTTTGGCGCGATGATTATTATTGCATCCCGTTCGGACTGCTTCGGAATCCTGAGATAATCAGACGATAATCAGAAGATTTATCCTATCTTTGCCGATAGACTGAATCATGGTTTAACGGCATGAAAAGAATCCTTGTTTCCTTACTGTTTGTTATAGCTGTTTTATCTTGCAGCAGGAGCGTTCCCGTCGATCTTCCGATGTCAGTCGCCCACAGGGGCTGCTGGCTTAAAGCGGGAGAAGAGTTCTACATCAATGAAAACTGCCCGGCAGGTGTCAAGATGGCCGCCCAGTACGGCTATCCGGCCATCGAGTGCGATGTGAAATATACTCTTGACAGCGTGATGGTGATCATGCATGACGCGACCATCAACCGCACGATGCGAAACGCCTCGGACTATTCCAAGATCGAGCAGCCTGTCAAGGTCACCGAGACGACTTTCGAGGAGTTGAGGACCAAGTACGTCCTGGAGTCCACGGATCCGGCGCTCCGTACCCCGATTCCAACCCTTCAGGAAGAGCTTGACGCCTGCAAGGAATATGGAGTCATGCCGATGCTACACAGTGCCGTGGTCGAGTCCTACAAGTTGGCCCATGAGGTCCTGGGTGACAACTTCGTGGCTTTTGACGTGTCACAAAAAGCCCTTTCCCACGCCCGAGACTATTCGGACTGCCTGATTCTGCTGGATCCCGGTAAGGATCCTGCGGAGAGGACGGTCGAACGCCTGAAGGAACTCGGTGGAAAGTGCGGAATGAGTACCATGGGGTACAAGATGCTCGACGCCAATTATATTCAGACTGTCAAAGATGCCGGGTTCGATGTCCAGGCCTCCATATTCCCCGCCCCGCATGAGCAGAGGGCCGTTTCTGATGGGGTGACGATCCAGCTCTCGGACTTCTGGTGGTACCAGACGGATGACCGGAAGCCGATCGGGACATTCCGGAAAATCTCGATGCGCCTTCCTGAGGGGCAGTCTGTGGAATGGAACCCTGAGGCTCCAGAGTTCGCGGCCGTGACTCTCGCGGTCGACTTTACCGGAACTCTTGAGATTACCATGGCAGGAAAGACCTATGTCCTTACTCATGAAGCCCCCGGCAAGGTTGAGGTCATCGGGACGAGACTCTATAAGGCCGAGCCAGGCATCAAGGTCAGGGCTTTGGTACATTCCCAGGTCAAATCCCTTAAAGTTGATCTGTACGATTGCGGAAAAGCTTGAGCCAGATGAGAAGGGTCGCCGCCATATCGCTTGCCATCGTGTTTTCAGTGGCCTCCTTGTCCGCCCAGGACGATAGGCCGCGCATGCCGGAAGGCATTGTCGGCAGGGTGTTTAGCAGTCTGACAAGGCCCCATCCGAAAAAGGACACGGCTTATATCTTAAGGTCCCCGCTTCCTTGGTCCTTCTCCCTGGACAACACCCTGATCACCACCGGGGCCAAGTTCCAAAGCGACATCTCTGTCACGGAATATCAGGCCATGGGTCAAACTCTCATGGAAGCGTCGACCGTCCGGGCCAATTTTGAGAACCGCCTGCAAAGGCATCTCCACAAAAAGGCCGGTTTGTCTGTCGGATACGGAAGCCTGCGGATCTCAGGAGGTCTTGAGATCGGTGCCAAGAATCCGGGAAAGAACTCGTTTCTCTCCGTCTCGTTACGCAGGCCGACTTTCGGGGCAACGGTTCGTTTCATCCGCCTTCAGGAATATCTGGAAGGCAATCTGGAGGTGGAAGGAGTTCCTCCTCAGACATTTATCTCTGATTATCCCGGCATCATGCGCACCATGACCGGCGACGTGTATTACCTGTTCAACGGACACAGGTTCGACTACAACGCCACCCAGGGCTGCAATGTGGACCAGAGGCGGTCTTCCGGCTCGCTCATGACGCTCGCTAAATATCTCCAGGGCGACCTGTTGATGGACCGGAGGGACCAGTTCATGCTGGCTGTGACCGAAGGACTATACAGCTACACTACCCAGCAAGTCTCTTTGGGTATTGGATATTCATACAATTGGGTGACGTTCCACCGGGACTCTGATGACAGGAAGAACTGGAAGGGATACAGGAACCTGACCTTCAACTTTACCGCCATTCCGATGGCTTCGGTCTATAACCACATGTATTCCCTTGAGGAGCTTGGCGACGGGCAGGTCAACAAGACCAAGCTTAATGGCACGATTGTCCCAACGTACACCTTCCGCTCCGGCTTGAGCTTCTCGTGGAGCCGCTACAGCCTTGTCGGGACTGTGGTTTACAACCGGTTCGGTTTCGACGGCATGCACACCACCATCTGGCGAGACAACAACCATCTCAAGAACGACCTCAAGACAAAGTGCGCCTTCGACGACCTCACCGCCAAGATGCGACTCGTCGTGCGATTATAGGTAACGGATCTTTTTCCGGTTGGTGAGCGGAGTCGAACCATCGGCTAAAGCCCACCGCAGGGCCGCTAAAGGATGACCGGGAGCTTCCAGGGTTCGCGATAAGGCTTGCAGAGGTAGGAATCCGCCTCCGCGTCGTGGAAGGTCTTGCCGTCCCAGCTGAGCTTCTTGCCGGTGCGGTAGGCGATATTCCCGAGATGGGCGAACTTGGCGATGTGGGCTCCGATCTGGATGCTGGCATTGCAGTTGGGATTCCGGCTCTTGATGCACTCCAGATGGTTCTTCACGTGGAGGTTAAGGCCTCCATCGCCATATTGCTTATGTAGCGGAACCGCCTCCATGCGAGCCACATTGTTGACTTTCTCGGGGATCACCTCCCAGCCGCGGCGGTCAACGACAAGCGTTCCGTTCTCACCCACGAATCCGAGACCGTGATTACGCCCGTAGGCGCCGTCATCGATGCCGATGGCGTGGTCCCACATGACCGTGAAGTCCGGGAAGGTATAGATTGTCTGTAAGGTGTCGGGAGTCTCGCAGGCGTCATCCGGGTAACCGAACTTGCCGCCTGAAGCCATGATGCTATCCGGGGCGGTGACATTCATGCCGTATAACGCGTAATCCAGAAGATGAACTCCCCAGTCGGTCATCAGGCCGCCGGCATAGTCCCAGAACCACCTGAAAGTGAAGTGGAAACGATTCGGGTTGAAAGGACGCAGGGGAGCCGGTCCAAGCCACATGTCATAGTCGACTCCGTCGGGGACGGGCTGATCCGGTTGCACGGGGATGGAGGGGCACCAGCCCTGGTAGGAGAAGACACGGACGGTGCGGATCTTGCCGAGCTTGCCGCTATGGACGAAGGCCATGGCATCCTGCCAGTGGGGATCGCTGCGCTGCCACTGGCCCACCTGGACGATCCTATTGTACTTCTCGGCTGCACGGACCATGATGTTGCACTCCTCGATGCTGTTGCCCAATGGCTTCTCGCAATATACGTCTTTCCCGGCCTCGCAGGCAGCCACCAGCTGAAGGCAATGCCAGTGATCTGGAGTGCCGATTATGACTACATCTATGTCTTTGTTGTCGATGAGTTTACGCCAATCCTTATAGAGATGCTTTACCTTCTTTCCCTGAAGCTTCTCCACGTCGGCGGCACGTTGCTCGAGAATCCCATTATCGACATCGCAAAGCGCTATGCAATCCACGTCCGGATTGCCGAGGAACGCATTCAGGTCGCCGAATCCCTGGCTCCGGCAGCCAATCAGGCCGACGTGGATCTTGTCATTCGCTCCCACAGGCTTGGCGGCCATGCGGACCATCAGGGGACTCATAGTTAGCCCGGCGCCAAGAACGGCGCTCTTCTCCAGAAATTCTCTACGTGTCATGGTTACTCGTGTTTATTCTATAGGTCATCTATCGGGTTTCTTCCGATCGAGCCGGTAGATGTGGTTGTGGACGGGTTCGAATACCGCAATATCACATGCCAGGAACTCTGGTTCTTCACATCGGCGTCCAGTGTGATGGTGCCGTTGGGGAGGTTATACACAGCTTTGTTGCTTCCTGGTGCCGTGGAGGGATCGATGCCATATTTCTGTGTGAGAGAGGCCTGGAGCGAGTCGTAGGACTTCTCCAGGGAGTCCCAGTCGGAGATCACCGGGAAATCGATCTGGACTTCCTTGACTTGGTTGTCGCCGATTGGAGTCACCTTGCAACCGCTATAGCCTGCGAAATCGCCGGTATATGTGCCGTTGCCGGCGCTCTTGAACCCCGCTTTGACTAGCTTTGATCCGAAGGCTGAAAAGGTGCCGGTGATCGGGATCCCTTTGAAGGACATGGGGGAAGAGGTTGTCGCCGGGGTGGTAGGTGTGGTCGGTAGGGTGGTGGAAGTCGCTGATCCTTCGTCGTCTCCGATTCCCAGCTGCCGCTCAAGATCTTTGATGTCCTGAGGGACGTCTTTGTCCTGGGTGGTTTTCTTGTCGGTTTGTTTCTTGGGGTTGAGCCAGCCTCCGCCGCCTGTCTCTTCAGTCGTTTCCTTTTCGCTTCCGCCCAGACCCCCGGGGAGCTGGATCACATTACCATAATGGTCCGTACAGTACTTCACGGCGAGATACGCTACCGCGAGAACCACGATAAGTCTGATAAGCCTTTTCATTGTCAATTGGTTTTCAATATTACAAATATAATTATAATTCAGTTACTTTCGCCGTTTGGTTTGCCGGACATTGATTTTGAGAGTTAATGGAGGACCGGAATGACTGATTTTGGGCCCGAATCCAGTTAGAAATAGTGTTTTTGGCCCAGATACCGCATTATTGGGCCCAAAAAAGAAAACGACGGCCATGAAGGCTGTCGTTCTCATTGTGAGCGGAAAACGAGACTCGAACTCGCGACCCCGACCTTGGCAAGGTCGTGCTCTACCAACTGAGCTATTTCCGCGTTATTAATACCCGTCTTGGTGTTTCGGGATAGCAAAGGTACAACATTTTTAATTACGCGCAAATTTTTTTCGCGAAATATTGAGTATATTTGTGAATAGGAGCAATAATCCCTATCATGAAAAAAGTATTTTCCATCATTATTCTGTCCCTGCTCGGGACTTTGGGAATGTGGGCCAAAGTGACCCTTCCATCATTCTTCAGTGACAATATGGTTCTTCAGCGCGAGACAGAAGCCGCCATTTGGGGGTGGACCGACAAGAAGAGCGACATCACCATCACGACCACCTGGACCGGGGTGAAGTTCACCGCCAAACCGGACGAGAACGGCAAGTGGATGACAAGGATACCGACCCCCGAGGCCGGAGGACCTTACATGATAGCCATCTCTGATGGGGCAAAATCGGAAAGAGTTGAGCTTAAGAATGTTATGATAGGCGAGGTCTGGTTCTGCTCAGGCCAGTCCAACATGGAGATGCCCGTGGGAGGATATGGCGGACAGCCTGCGGTCGGTGCCGCCGATGTCATCCTCGGGGCCAAGGTCTCGACTCCGATCCGCATGTGTACGATAAAAAGGACCGCTTCCCTGAAACCTCTACAGGAATGTGAGGGATCATGGAAAGAGAATGAGCCCGAGGCCGTCTCGAACACGAGCGCCACGGCATATTTCTTCGCCAAGAAGCTCCAGGAGATGCTGGACGTCCCGGTCGGGATTCTCGTCTCTTGCTGGGGCGGGGCCACGATCGAGACCTGGATCAATAGGGAGACCCTCTCGGCCAAGTTCGGGAAAGAGTTCGACCTGTCTTTCCTCGATGGGGACAAGATCGTAGGCACGGAATTCCAAACGCCCTGTACGCTTTTCAACGGGCAGGTAGCCCCTCTCGTGCCTTTCACGTTCAAGGGCATGATCTGGTACCAGGGAGAGGCCAACCGTGGCAGGGCTGAGCAATATATCCGCCTCCAGAAGGAATATGTGGCGATGATGAGGGACATTTTCGAGGTCCCCGACGCCCCGTTCTACTTTGTCCAGATCGCCCCTTATCCTTATGGTGATCCGGACGGGTGGACATCGGGCTATTTCACTGAGGCTCAGCGGAAATCACTGGATGTGATCCCCCACAGCGGCATGGCCGCCACATTGGATATCGGAGAATATGGCACCATCCACCCTTGCAAGAAACAGGAAGTCGGCAACCGCCTGGCGTATCAGGCCCTGGTCAAGGACTATGGTTTCAAGGGCATCGATCCTGATGCTCCGTCCTACGAAAGCGCCGTGTTCGAGAATGGGGAGGCCATCATCACCATGAAGGTGGACGGCAGGGGACTTTCTCCGGGAGGAGTCAACCTCGAAGGATTTGAGATCGCTGGTGCCGACAAGGTCTTCCACCCTGCCCAGGCTCATGTCCAGCTCTGGAACAACAAGGTCGTCGTCAGCAGCCCGGACGTTCCGGAGCCGGTGGCCGTACGCTATTGTTTCAGGAATTGGGGAGTCGGAACTCTATTCAACAACTACGGCATTCCCGCCAGTCCATTCCGCACGGATGACTGGAATCTTTAAGAGCCAGAATATTTTGAGAATAACCGGATTATCCGGCAAACGAGTTTGGTGTAGGCTTGCTTTCCCACCGGGACCCTGTACCCGTGCCGATAGTCGGCCTTGATCAAGGCGTCAACCGCGTCCGGATGGGCCGCGAGCATCTTCCAGTCGAAGATTATGGCGCAGTACCACCCGCCTCTCCAGAGAAGGTCGATCCCGCAAACTTCCTTGGGACTGTCCTTTTCCGGAAGGGCGTCGTAAAGGCTCAGCATGTTGAGGGCGGACTGTTTTCTGGACTTGATGATATTGGCGGAGGTAAGGGCTCCCTTTCGCATTCTCCTGTAGTGGTATAGCGGGCGTTCCAGGTGGACACACTTTTTCACCCGGAAAAGGAGCTGGGTCTGGAACACGATGTCCTCATGGTAGCCGCAGACCGGGGCGATCAGTGTGGTGGCGTCGTACAAGGACCTGTGGATCAGCTTGTTCCACATGTAAGCCCTGATCTCGCTGTTATGCAGAGCCTTAAGAGCTCCCGCCCCGTCGTTGGGGCTGAAGTCCTTCTCACGTTCCAACTTCGCTTTCTTTCCGCTGTCATATTCCTTGAGAAAATCACAGTAGACCATGTCGGCCTTCTCTTGGACCGCCATCTCCACCAGGCTCTCCACATAGTCCGGCTCAACCCAGTCGTCGGAGTCCACGTGGATGATCCAGTCGCCGGTAGCGGCGGCTATCCCGGTGATTCTTGCCTGTGGAAGACCCTTGTTGGCCTGGTTTATTATCTTGGACCTGGCCTTGATCTCCGGATGGGCATCCAGCACTTCCTGGAGTATCGGCATGGAGCCGTCGGGGGAGCCGTCGTTGACGAATATGAACTCGATGTCTTGGTAAGTCTGTGAGCATAGTGACTCGGCGCACCGTCTGATGTACTTCTCAACAGAATAGATCGGGACTATCACCGAAACTTTATCGCAGGTAATGCTCATCTGTCACTTTTTTTCGAAGGATGACTTCTTGGGTAATCTTCTCTCGAAAGCCTCAAGGATTCTCTCCCTGCAGGAAAGGTAACGTTTCTGGCTCATGGTCACGTCATTGATGCAGGCGAAATCCCGGGACGGATTGGCAAGGAAAGCGCAAATCCTTGAGATCCGGCTGGCTCCCAGGGAGAAATGACGGACGGAGATCGGTCTGGACACTGCCTTTCCGGTGCAGTACATGTAGTCCAGGAACAGGTACTGGTTGTAGTTCTTCTTGTCCCTGAGCGGGGAGAGAGAGGCCAGGATCCGCGGCTGGACTTTCGAGTACAGCTCCTCGCAGCAGCTTTTGAGCATCGGGGAGCAGATGTGCTGCGGCCTTATGGCGTACCATGTCTCCTTCAACCCCATGGCTGCCCGGGCGAGCCTGTTGGACATGAACACCAGTTTCTTGTAGTCACTCAGCTTGAAGAATACCTTGCAGAACCCGATGGCCGCCTTCCCGTCCTTGAAAAAGGTGCTTTCCGGGACCGGCCTCACAGGAAACATGTCGTCGTTGAAATACACGAAACGCTCGTCCAGGCCCTCGATCCTATGGAGGAACATCTCGATCATGCTGGAGTTGAAAGTCGGAAGGTACTCCTCGGGGATTATGTCCTTGTGGAGAACTATGTTGACCTTGGCGGTGTCTATCCATTCCGGAACTTGGCTTTCCCTGGCGACGACCAGATGGACCTTCCGGATGTAGGGCATATATTCCTCCAAACCGCGGAGCAGGAACTTGAGCGTTCCCCAGTCGCGGTATCTTTTGGAGAGGATTTCTTTATGGGTTATCCTTGAATAGTCATCCCTCCAAAGAGGGTCAAGACCATTCACGTAGGTTATGACAACATCCATCAGCCTAGACCTCGGTGGCTGTCTTGAACTGCGAGAGGAAGCGGAGGTCGTTCTCGAAATAGTGGCGGAGGTCGTTGACCTGCCACTTGAGCATCGCTATGCGCTCAAGACCCATTCCGAAAGCGAATCCACTGTATTTCTTGCTGTCTATTCCCGAAGCCTCCAGGACGTTGGGATCAACCATCCCGCAGCCCAGGATCTCAAGCCAACCAGTGCCCTTGCAGATGTTGCAGCCCTTTCCGTGGCAGATGTTGCAGCTCACATCAACCTCGCTGGAAGGCTCTGTGAACGGGAAATATGAAGGCCTCATGCGGATCGCCGTGTCGGCGCCAAACATCTCCCTCGCGAAGAGCAGGATGGCCTGCTTCAGGTCCGCGAAAGTGACATTCTCGTCAATGTAAAGGCCTTCCACCTGGTGGAATATGCAGTGGGCTCGGGCCGAGATGGCCTCGTTGCGGAACACCCTTCCGGGGCAGATGACCCTGATGGGGAGCTTCATCGTCTCCATCGCGCGGACCTGTACGGAAGATGTGTGGGTCCTGAGGAGAAGCGGATTGATGTGGCCGGCGGACACGAAGAAAGTGTCCTGCATGTCCCTGGCCGGGTGGTTCGGAGGGAAGTTGAGGGCCTCGAACACATGGTAGTCGTCCTCGATCTCAGGACCTTCGGCCACGTCGTAACCGAATTTGCGGAATATGTCCACAATCTCCTGGCGGACGATCGAGACAGGATGCCTTGAGCCGAGCTGGACGGGAGTCCCCGGCATTGAAAGGTCCTGCTTCGGGGCCGAAGCCTCAGCGGCGGCCGAGGTGCACTGCTTCAGTTCCTCGATCTTGGCGCTCGCGGCTTGCTTGAGCTCGTTCAGTTTCTTTCCGAACTCCCTCTTGAGGTCCGGGCCATAAGACCTGAACTCCTCGAACAACTTCGTGATCTCTCCCTTTTTCCCGAGAAGCCTTACCCTGGCTTCCTCCACTTCCTTCTCGTTGGCGGCCTTCAAAGCGGCTACCTGAGCGAGCAACTGATCAATCGCTTCTTTCATTATATTCCTGATAATTAATTACTTCAACTTTGAATTCGCTTCTTCCGTCCGGGCTCTCCTCTTGTCCCTGGCCTTCTTTTCACGAGCCGCGCCTTGCTTGAGGTATTTAGCCCACTGGTCCTCATTGAGGATCTTGTGCATGGCGTCGTAAATTCTGTCGGCCCACTTGTCGCTGGTCTGGGTGTAGAGATCGGTGTTGGACACTTTCGCTTCCTGTAGGGCATCAAGTTCTTCCTGGAGCGCATGGTAGTCATGGGTCAGGATCGAGTCTGCGTAGAAACTCTGCCAGTCCTCCAGCTCGAGGCTTCTCTCAAGCCTCTCAACCTGCTGCTGGATGAACTCGGTCATTTTCTTTTCTTTCTCTTCAGGAGTCATCTGTTGCTGCTGGGCGAGAGCGGTCCCGAAGGAAATGAGGAGGCAAATAGCCGCGAACAATATTTTTTTCATATATTTACAAGTCTTTATATGATATGACAAAAGTAATCAATAATCGAATAATCACAAAATGACAAGGAAATCTATCCTCCTCGCGGTTCTTTCAGTCTCGGCAGTCCTTGCCGGTGGACTCAAGAGCAAAGCTTGTACCAACATCATCGTAACACGGGGCGCGAGCGCCGACAAGTCCAACATCATCTCTTACGCGGCCGACTCCCATGTGCTTTATGGAGAGCTTTATTTCCACCCCGCGGCCACCTGGAAGGCCGGATCGATGCTGGAGGTAATCGACTGGGATTCTTATCGTCCTTTGGGCAGCATCCCGCAGGTGGCCCGCACCTACAAGACTGTCGGCAACATGAACGAGCACCAGCTGATCATCGGTGAGACCACTTGGGGCGGTCGCCCCGAGCTTCATGATCCCGCTGGAATCATGGACTACGGCTCCCTGATCTACATCACCCTCCAGAGGGCGAAGACAGCTCGCGAGGCCATCCAGACGATTATTGATCTGGCCAATGAATATGGCTACGCGTCCTCAGGCGAGTCTTTCTCTATCGCCGACAAGAACGAGGCCTGGGTCATGGATCTCGTCGGGAAGGGTCCTGACAACAAGGGCATCAACTATGTGGCTATCAGGATTCCGGATGGTTACATCTGCTCCCACGCCAACCAGGCTCGTATCCAGACTTTCCCGCAGGACGATCCCGAGAACTGCGTCTTCGCTCCCGGAATGATCGATTTCGCCAGGGAGAAAGGCTGGTTCAGCGGAGAGGACAAGGACTTTGATTTCACTGCCGCTTTCGGCCCTGTCGATTTCGGCGGAGCGAGGGGTTGCGATGCCCGCGCCTGGAGCGCTTTCAATATCCTGACCGGTGGAGAGTTCACCTACGAGAAAGATGGCAAGATGGTCACGGAGCCTGCCTCGGCTTATTATGACTACATCACCGGCAAGAATCTTTCCCACAGGATGCCTCTTTTCGTCAAGCCTTCAAAGAAGATCACGGTCAAGAACGTGGCTGATGCCATGAGGGACCATTTCGAGGGTACCCCTCTGGATATGACCACCGATATCGGTGCCGGCGGAAATGCCCTTCCTTACCGTTGGAGGCCGATGGGCTTCTCCAAGGACGGGTGGAACTACACCAACGAGAGGGCTATAGCCACCCAGCAGACAGGTTTCTGGTTCGTCGCCCAGTCCAGGGCTGAGCTTCCCGACGTTATCGGCGGACTGATCTGGTTCGGAACCGACGACGCCGCGACATCATACGTCACCCCGATATATTCCAACACCAATGAGGTCCCGGAGTGCTTCAGGGAGGGCAACGGCAACATGCTTGAATATTCCAGGACCGCTTCTTTCTGGATCAACAACCGTGTCGCCAACGATTGCTACAAGGCCTATAACATGATGGCTCCCACTGTCCGGGCCGCGATCGACAAGTTCGAGAACGAGCAGCTTCTCACAAAGGTCCCCGAGATGGACGCCAAGGCTCTGGCCGCCTACAATTCCATCCTTGGGAAGATCGGCAAGAAGGATCCCGAGGCCAAGGACTGGTTCGCCCCCGTCAAGAAGATGCTGACCGAATACTCTGTCGGAACAGCCCAGAAGCAGTTTGAGGAGTGGGTGGCCCTTGAGGAGATGATCACCATCAAGTTCATCGACGGAAATGTGAAGGCCCAGAACGAGGACGGATCCTTCAAACATTCTCAGTATAACAAGGGTACACCGGCTGGAATAACCAATCCTGGCTACACGGACAAGTGGAAAGAGGCCGTCATCAAGGATCACGGTGATGTCATCCGAGTGAGGTAATGAGAAGGCTCAGAACTATACTTATTGCCGCTTTGTTCCTTTTGCCGGGGGCGCTCAGAGCTGATGAGGGCCTTTGGCTGGTCCAGGATCTCAACTCCTCGATCGAGAAGAGAATGAGAGAACGCGGGTTGAAGATGCGCGCCAGGGCGATCTATGACATGGATTCTCCTGGTGCCGGAGTGGCGGATGCGGTCGTCTCTTTGGGAGGTCGGTATTCCGGGGTTTTCGTCTCGGACAAAGGACTTTTCCTGACCAGCGGGCGACCTGCGGTCTCTTTCATCGAAAAGCTCGGGGATGCCGGAAAAGATCTTATCCTGGATGGATTCTGGTCGGCGACCGAGCAGCATGAGATCAAAATCCCGGGCGAGAAAGTCTACGCCCTCAAGAGAGTCTATGACGTCACGAGGGAATACAAGGATCTGATCCTTCAACTCAAAGACAAGTCCCAGGCGGTGCAAAAGCTTGAAAAGGCTTATTCCGAGGCGACCAAGCTCACTTGTTTCTTCCATGCCTATTGGGAAGGGGAGGAGGCTTATATCTGCGCCTACAAAGTCTACGACGATGTGCGGCTGGTAGCCGCTCCACCTGCCGCGGCTGTGCTTCCCGGAGGGGAGGGCGGAAAATGGGCCTGGCCTTCTTCCAGATGCGATTTCTCGCTGTATCGGGTCTATGAGAAAGGGCTGCCCGCCCGCATCTCAAACAGCCTGATCGTCTCTGTCGACGGATATTCCAAAGATTCTTTCACTTATGTCGCCGGCTTCCCATCCTCTACCGGCAGGACACTCTCTTCGGAGGAATATCTTTTCCGGGAGAATGTCGCGAGGCCTATGGCCAGCCGTATGGGGGGTGCCCGTCTCGCGATCCTGGAACAATGGATGTCCGAGGAAGCGTCTGTCCGATCAAAGTATTCGGTCAGGGCCAACCGCCTGAAAGAGGTTCTTGACAGGGAGTCCGCCAGCCGGGAAATGGAGAGAAGCGGGAAGCTTCTGGAAAAGAAAACATCTTTCGACGAGCTCATCCAGTCACGTGTGGACAAGGATGCCAAGTTGGGAGGCCGTTGGAGTGGAGTCATGGGTGACCTTAAGGAGTCGTTCGGCCGGATAGTTCCCGGGGAGATGGACAAGACCTTGAGGGAGCAGACCCTGGTCAACGGGACCTTCGTCGGCGAGTATCTTGTCAGGGCCGCTTCCGCCTCCAACCTTGAAGAGGCTTCGGAAATATTATTCACAGCGATCCGCCAGACGGATCCGAGGGTGGAGAAGGATCTTCTTTCCTATGCCATGGCGGAGTACTTCACCAATCTGGACATGAGGTATTTCGGCCCTTATCAGAGGTGGATCCAAGACAGGTTCGGTTATGACTGGGACGCTGCCGCGGAGTATCTCTGGAGCAGGAGCCTGCTTTCCAAGCCGTCGATCACCGCGGCGCTTGAGTCGGTTGATGACATCAAGGATGACTCGCTCTATAAATTCCTGACCGACAGTCCTTTAAGAATATATGACCTGATGGAAGGCCATTCTTCCAAGCTTAATGAGGCCTCGCTTGCCCGCTCCGAATACCTTAAAGCCCGTTATTGGGCAGGTGTGAGGAATAATGATCCGGATTATCCCGACGCTGATGGAACCTTGAGACTCGCTTACGGTACGGCGGACGGGAATTTCACCACCGCTCCAATGCTTCTGGAGGCGATGGGGTCATCGGCCTCCAATCGCTGGAAGTCCGCCCTGGAGAAAGATTTCTGGGGACGTTGGGGTTTCAGGGTCAATGGGAAGAGACACGGCATGGCCACCTGCTTCTCCACAAACATTGATTTCGCCGAAGGTATGGAAGGATCTCCTGTCCTGGATCCTCAAGGGCGGCTTCTCGGGATCGTCTCCGGAGGAACTCCCGCCGGGATTGCCGGCAGGGAGATGTACGTCGAAGGAGGGACCGGCACTGTCTGCGTCGACATCAGGTTCATCCTCTGGACAATTGATCGTTACGCGGGCTATAAGAGGCTTCTTAAGGAATTCGTGATCGATTGATATGAGAAAAGTTATCGGAATAGGGGAGACTGTCTATGACATAGTCTTCAAACTCGGACAGCCGACGGCCGCTGTTCCCGGCGGATCTACCTTTAATTCAATGATTTCCCTGGGAAGGTGTGGCATCGCCGCTGATTTTCTCTCGGAATTCGGAAACGACAAAGTCGGATCCATCATCAAGGATTTCATGGAGAGCAACGGGGTGAATCCGGCTTTCGTCAACATATTGCTGACCAAGACTCCGTTGTCGCTCGCCTTCCTGGACGAGAACAATGACGCCTCGTACACATTCTACCGTGACCAGGCCGTTGAGCGCCCTGATTTCATCTATCCCGAGATCTCACCGGACGATGTTGTCCTTTTCGGGTCGTTCTATGCCCTTAATCCGGATTGCCGTCTGCTCGTGAAGCGTTTCCTCGAGCACGCCAAGTCCAGGGGCGCGATCCTGTACTATGATGTGAATTTCCGTCCGTCCCATGTCAAGGACCTGGGAAATATCGGTAACGCTCTCTGGGAGAACCTGGAGCTTTCGGATGTCGTCCGGGGCAGCAATGAGGATTTCATAACTTTGTTCGGTACGGGGGATGCCGCCGAGGTGTTCAAGGAGAAGATTTCTCCTTACTGTGGCAACTTGATCTGCACTTACGGGGCCAAACCCTTGAAAGTTATTGATTCTCGTGGGCTTTCGCTTGAGTGCCCGGTCGAGCAGGTCGAGACTGTGAGCACCATCGGGGCTGGTGACAGTTTCAACGCCGGGTTCATCTATGGGTTGGTAAAGAACGGGATAACCAGCGGAATGCTTTCCGATGGCCTTCCGGCCGGGGTGTGGAAGGAATTGGTGGGTTGTGCCGGGAGTTTCTCGGCTTCGTGCTGCCAGTCGTCTTTCAACTATGTCACGCCTGAGTTCGCTTCAGCCCACAGATTAGTTTTGTAGCTGGAGAGTGAGGGCGATGAAGTCTTCGACGCTGAGTCTTTCGGGGCGGAGGTCGAAGACCGGCAGGGACCGGTTGGTGAGCGGAGTCGAACCACCGGCCTTCTGCAACAATGGCTTCAAAGAGTTGCGCAAAGTCTTGCGCCTCTGCCCGAAAGCGGTCTTCACCACAGCCTTGAACAGCTTCTCATCGCAGCCAAGCTCGGTCCTGGAATTACGAGTCAAGCGGATCACCGCCGACTGGACCTTGGGCGGAGGATTGAAAGCTCCGGAACCCACAGTGAACAGATATTCAATGTCGTACCATGCCTGGAGAAAGACCGACAGGATGCCGTAGGTCTTCGTCCCTGGCTTCTCGGCGATCCGCTCAGCCACCTCTTTCTGGATCATGCACACAACCTCCGGCACGAGATCCCGGTTGTCGATGATCTTGAAGAATATCTGGGAGGAAATGTTGTACGGGAAATTGCCTATGATCGAGAACTGCCCGGGGAAAAGCCCCTGGAGGTCCATCTTCAGGAAATCCCCCTCGATCAACCCCTCTCCCAGCTCCGGAAAATGCTTCTTCAAATACGCAACACTCTCCTTGTCAATCTCGATGGCTTTCAGCCTTGGTGATACAGTTGGTGACTGCTCTGTCACCTCGAGCGCCTGGCCGGCCAATTGTGGGATAAGGTATTTGGTCAACACACCCATGCCAGGGCCGACCTCAAGGACCGGAGAACCCTGAAGGGCATCGACAATGCGCCGAGCTATGTCCTGGTCTGTCAGGAAATGCTGGCCGAGGGATTTTTTCGCTCTGACTTCCATAGCGCGAAGATAACTCATTTTCTTCTATCAAAGTTGGACATAAATCGCTAAATTTGCAGACTTGACTGAATATTAACAAAAACAGATATGTACAGAGACCACACTTGCGGCGAGCTTCGCATCGCCAACGTCGGACAGAAAGTGACCTTGGCCGGATGGGTCCAGAGGTCCAGGAAACTCGGAGGAATGACTTTCATCGACCTCCGCGACCGCTACGGCATAACCCAGCTCGTAGTCGAGGCCGATGCGGACGCCTCCCTTGTCGAGACCGCGACCTCCCTTGGCCGTGAATTTGTCATTCAGGTTGTCGGGGAAGTAGTTGAGCGCCAGAGCAAAAACCCCAAGATGCCGACCGGCGAGATAGAGATCAAAGTTGAGTCCATCAATATTCTCAACAAGTCCGTCACCCCTCCTTTCACCATTGAGGATGAGAGCGACGGCGGCGAGGACATCCGCGCCAAGTTCCGTTATCTGGATCTTCGAAGGAACCCTCTCCAGCAGGCCCTCGCCCTCAGGCACAGGCTTGCACATGAGGTCCGGAACTATCTCGACTCCAAGAACTTCATGGAGATTGAGACTCCTTATCTCATAAAGTCCACTCCTGAAGGAGCCCGCGACTTCGTGGTCCCTTCAAGGATGAACCCCGGCCAGTTCTACGCCCTTCCGCAGAGCCCCCAGACTTTCAAGCAGCTGCTGATGGTCGCGGGATATGACCGTTATTTCCAGATTGTCAGGTGCTTCCGTGACGAGGACCTCAGGGCTGACCGTCAGCCTGAATTCACCCAGATCGACTGCGAGATGAGTTTCGTCGAGCAGGAGGATGTCCTGAATATGTTTGAAGGCATGATGCGGACCCTGTTCAAGAATGTCCTGGACGTGGATATTCCCAACCCTCTTCCCAGGATGAGCTGGTACGACGCCATGGACAAGTACGGCTCCGACAAGCCGGATGTCCGTTTCGGGATGACCATCCACGAGATCACCGACAAGGTCAAGGGCAACGGGTTCTCCGTACTTGACGACGCTGCCTACGTGGGCGCCATCGCCGTTCCCGGCGGAGCCGAATACACCCGCAAGCAGATCGACGAGATCACAGAGTGGGTCAAGAGGCCTCAAGTTGGAGCCAAGGGCTTGATCTACATAAAGTTAAATGCTGACGGTTCGGTCAAATCTTCCATTGACAAGTTCTACACTCCCGAGCAGCTTCAGGCTATCGCCGAGGCTGTCGAGGCGAAGACCGGTGACATCGTCTTCGTGATGAGCGGACCTGAGAAACGCAAGGTCCAGACCATGCTTGGAGTCCTGCGCCTTGAGATGGGCGGAAGGCTCGGCCTCAGGGATCCCAAGGTGTTCGCGCCGCTGTGGATCGTGGACTTCCCGCTTCTTGAGTGGAGCGAGGAAGACGGCCGTTTCTACGCCATGCACCATCCTTTCACGGCTCCCAAGCCCGAGCACATGGACTGGTTCAACAGCGACAAGAAAGAGGATCTGGAGAGAGTTTGCGCCAACGCCTATGACTTCGTGCTGAACGGCAACGAGCTTGGTGGAGGCTCCATCAGGATCCATAACGCCGATGTGCAGAAGAGGATGTTCGAGGTCCTTGGAATAGGCCCCGAGGAGGCTGAGTACAAGTTCGGCTTCATCATCCACGCCTTCCAGTACGGCGCCCCGCCCCACGGAGGTCTGGCCTTCGGTTTCGACCGTGTCTGCACCCTGTTCGCCGGCAAGGAGAGCATCCGCGACTTCATTGCCTT
>JAEEGL015700258.1_pt1 | contig 81628 bp, 53 predicted proteins | sample 9134231 | NCBI WGS metagenome assembly JAEEGL01 (sample SAMN16246548, study PRJNA631951) | gut metagenome | biome: gut microbiome; feature: rumen; material: fiber-attached | host: Bos | place: Iran: Karaj | collected 2018-10 | reverse complement strand
ATAGCGCCGGGGCACACCTCTTCCCATTCCGAACAGAGAAGTTAAGACCGGCCGCGCCGATGGTACTGCCTGAAGAAGGTGGGAGAGTAGGTCGTCGCCCAATGCCACAAGCCTCCTCATCACGAGGAGGCTTTTTTTTATTAAAGACATTGCAGAAAACTGTACTTCACCCGTTCCTTTTTTCTGATCGTAGCCGATACATCCGCTCTGTGAAGCCACCTTTGCTCATGAAATCTTTGCTTAAACGCTGTAGCTGCCTGAATAACAGGTAGTCAGCTTGTTTGATGAGAACGATGCACATATTGGCTATGGTTTCTGGCGGACGAGTCTGCGCCAAATTCATAAAGTATTCTGCATCATTGTGCTGGCGCCCCAATTCACGCATGGTGAGGAGTTCTACAGAATTTTCTTCCCATTGTCGGTGGTTGCGTGTTTTCAGATAATCCTCATAGTCTTCCAGCAATTCCTGAAGGCTCGCTTTGGCAACGTTTACGAGTTTTATTTCGGTTTTTGCTGATGTCGTGCTCGCTGCACTCCCTTCAATGATGTTCTGCTTGCCTGAGCGCGCTGCCTGAATCATTTGGTCGCATGTGCGATCCTTTTTGTCCAGATAGTTTTGTACAAAGTAATAGGTTAGACAGTAAATCACATTGGATTTTTGATACGAAATCAGTTTTTTGTAATTTCCGTGCTGTGGGATTAGTTCTTCCATTTTTCTACTTTTTATCAGAATTATTGTATAAATTAATATTTTATTATGATATTGTAATTTCTCTTGAGGTGAATATAATTTATTGTTTTGTACTAAATTAGTGTGTTTATATTAAAATTAAATGTATATATTGAATTGTTTTTGCAAATATATAACAATTATAAATAATTAAACGTAAAAATTATAATTATTGTATTTTTGCCACCTTGTTTTTGAACTGTACAAGGTTATGGATATGAAAAAAATCCCTGCTCTCACCTTTTTCACATTGCTTATGCTTTTTGTTGGTTGTGGATCAGATTTTTATGCCGAAAAATATGCCATTCATACCACCCAGAAGGAACTTGTCGATAAAGTGGATTCATTCAAGAAAGAACATCCTGAATACAGACATCTCGCGATAATTGACAGTACAATGGTGCCAAAAGAAACCGATGGACCGAGAGCCCCATTTCAATCCATGGGAGATACCTCTCTTTTGCATTACAGCTTCTTTTTTCGTGTTGCCTCAGAAAATAGGATCTTTTATTGCAACATTATTAATTATGACTCCTTGAGTCTATCGGAACCAACCATCCTCGACTTCGTTTCCGTTACAGATACTGACGTGCGTCAGGGTTATACAATCAATACAAAGGATTTAAGCAGGAAAGACAATTCCCGCTACAAAAGGGTTTTTGAGAAAGAGATTCTTGACAATCTGGGCGTAGCATGGGAAAACAAAGGACGGTGGTAACCACCTCTCAGTTCACTTTTACCTCATCTGTCATGATCCACGTTCCCACGCATGTAGCGGGATGCCATTCGGGCAACCGCTCCACTGGCTGCGCCTCGATACGGATGTACTTCACATTGCGCCCGGAGATTTTGTGGCGCAATAGGCAAACCCGCGGCCTTTCGTTCTCCTGCAACGTCGGGTCGAAGGGCAAAGTTACTTCCTCGGGTTTGCTGTATTTTATGCCGTCGGTGGAGTACGACACCGTCACTTTCTTCGGCAAAAACACCCACTGCGCCGGATGGTGGGCAAAACTCAACGTAACGGTTGGAGAATCGTAAGCGTAATCAACTACTTCATACTGAATGATCATGGGGCGCCCCCATTTGCCTATCCAGCCTTCATGGAAATTGGCCAAATTTCCGATTTTCCCATCCAACAGTATTTTATCCTCATCGCGATCGTATGGCACACTCGGCTTGCTTTTCAACCTGATTTTCTGCAATGGCAGTGTGCGATTCACCAAAGGTATAAATTCAGGGTAGAAATAGTCAAGATGTTTGGATTTGTCCACCATTAAATCGTTAAAGAAAATATTCTCGCCCACCTGTAGGTGCAAATCAAAGTTGAATTCCCTTCGGTTGTTTTCTACCAGATATCTGTCGGCAATGCCCGGACCGCAGGTGGCAGTACCTACTCCCGCCTGTTTAAGGTCAATGTTAAGAGTGTAATAATCAGTATGTTGCAATTCGTTAATGTGCCGTGCTTGCTCAATATTCTCGTCTGAATAGGGATAGATGCTGAACTGCAAGTTGTCGGTGTCTCGCCACCAGTTTGCATTGGTGAAAGAGAGCATTCTCTTTCTGTTCTTGTTGAGCAGCGATACATAACGGATTCCCATGCGGTTGCCCGCCGCCTGCGGACGAACGTAGCAATGGAACAGGTCGTCGGTCGGAGCCTTGTAATATCCTACAAATCCGCACGCCTGCCGGTCAGGATAGGTCTCCTGCGCATCGCCCACCCACTCGGTGGTGACCAGCTCTTTCGACACCTTCATCTGAGCCCCAATCCTGGTGAACGAAGGCACCCACTTCTCCGGGTAAATGGAGTACATGATCAGAATATCCCCGCTGCGTTGGATCAAGTAGTCTTCTACATCCGTTAAAACCAGCTCTTTGTTTTCATTGTAGGCAAGCCTTTTTACCCTAATTTGCACATCAGAAGGACCGTAATGCATCCCCTGCCAAATATCGACGTCTTGATGCTGGATGTTTTGATAAACCTGAACATCTTCCACCTTCCAAGTCAGGTTATCCAGCCCGATTCTGCGCCAGAGCAGCTCGCCATGCCCGTCCACGCGGTCGTTGTCGGTGGGCGGACGCCAGAAGTTGAGCCGCGGACCGTCCACCACCACGGGCTGGCCGTCTTTTTCGATGGAGCGGATGACCCCCTGCACCGTGTCGAATACGATGAGGGTAGTACCGATGGTGATGTTCAAATTTTCACCCACTTGTTGAATTTGAACGGTATCGTCAATGAGCTTGAAATCAGGAGTGCCTCCCTTCCGAACCGGCACCGGCAGCTTGAACTGCTCGTAAGCCGCAACAGGACGGCCATACAGGGAATCGACGGAGTGTAAATCGAGCATCCATTGAGCCTCCTTTCGACTAAACAGCTTGAAGTCCAGCGTCACATCCTGACCGGGCGCCACAGAATCCAGCTTCTGCATTACATCCATTATTCGCGCAGGCAAGGTGAAGTAGCCCGTGTCGTGCGGAGCCAGGTCGATGGGGATGCTCACCAAAGGATCGTGAAGCGGCAATGCCAGGAAATTGTCAGGATGGACGGGTAGGGTGTGCGCAACATCCTGCCGCAGCATGCACGACAGGTTATATTCGTTCAAGTTGCTGAAATCAAAGCGGTTGATGATTCGAAACTCTCCCTTCTTCCAATCCACTGCCTCAATCTTGATGGGCTGGTACACTTTCTTCACTTCGGCGAGCTGCGGGTGCGGTTTCCGGTCGGGATCCACCAAGCCGTTGATGCAGAAGTTGCCGTCGGAGGGCACATTCTCCCCGAAATCGCCGCCGTAAGCGTAATACTCGCGTCCCTGCGCATCGGTGGCCAGCAGGCCCTGATCCGCCCAGTCCCAGATGCAGCCGCCCTGCAGCTGCGGGTACTTGTAGATGGTGTCCCAGTAGTTCTGGAGGCCGCCGCAACTGTTGCCCATGGCGTGCGCGTACTCACACATGATGAACGGGCGGGTTTGCGGCTTGCGGGCGTAGTCGGCGAGGTCGGCGGCCGTGGGGTACATGATGGCCACGATGTCGGTGTTGCGGTCATAGAGGGCACGCTCGTACTGCGCGGGACGGGTGCTGTCCTTGGCTTTCAGCCAGTCGTAGGCGGCCTCGTAGCACACGCCGTTGCCCGACTCGTTGCCCAGCGACCACGTGATGATGCACGTGTGGTTCTTGTCGCGCTCGTACATGTTGCGGGTGCGGGCCACCGTAGCCTCCTTGAAATCCGCGTGTTTCGCCAGCGATGTTTCACCGTAGCCCTGCGCGTGCGACTCGGCGTTGGCCTCGTCAATGACATACATTCCGTAATAATCGCACAGGTTGTAAAACTCGGGGGCATTGGGGTAGTGACTGGTGCGTATCGTGTTGATATTGTTGGCTTTCATCAGGAGGATATCCTGCTTCGTGCGTTCCTCGGAAACCACGTGGCCGGTCTGTGGGTCGTGCTCGTGGCGGTTCACCCCGCGGATGGTCACCGGCACGCCGTTCACCAACAGCTGGCCGTTCTCGATTTTGATGTTGCGGAAACCGATATAAAACGCCACATCATCAATAGTGTTGTCCTTGTTTTCATCCAAAGTTATCCATAGGGTGTACAAATGGGGATGTTCGGCTGTCCATGTTTTTACGTTTGGAATAAACAATCGAAAATTAATGGTTTGTTTGTCGGGGTTTTGGAATAGGATGTTCGTTCCGTCCTGTAGAGACGTTTCATGAAACGTCTCTACAACGTTGTCGTTTTCCAATTCCACGGACAAACGGAATGTTTTGTTCTTTGAAAATTTTTCTAAATTCTCCACCGTCACCTCCACATCCAAAATGCCGTTCTGGTAGTTGGAATCCAAATCGGCCACCACCTTGTAATCGTAGATGTATGTTTTAGGTTGGGTGTAAAGGGTGATGCCGCGTTCGATGCCGCTCAGCCGCCAGAAATCCTGGCATTCGAGGTAGGAACCGTCGCTCCATTTGAAAACCTGCAAGGCAATGAGGTTGCGCTCGCCGAAACGCACAAACTGGGTGATGTCGAACTCGGAGTTGGTCTTGGCATCCTCGCTGTAGCCCACAAACTGCCCGTTTACCCAAAGGTAGAAACAGGATTTCACCCCACCGATGTTGAGGATAACCTGTTGGTTTTCATAATCTTTATCAATCGCCACCCATTTTCGGTAGCTACCCACGGCGTTGCCTTTCACCGGCACTTTTGGCAGTTGGCTGTTGTCGAAATCGTTGGTGGTATTCACATACACGGGCGTGCCGAAGCCGTTCAGTTCACAGTTGCCCGGCACAGGAATTTCATCCCAGCCGCTGTCGTCATAATCGGTGCGGAAGAAGTCGGTCGGACGCTCGTCGGCGTTGGGGACGTAAAGGAACTTCCACATCCCGTCCAAACTTTTAACGTAAGGATTATCAGATGTGAAGCGGTTGTTTTGCGGAATGTGCGCCCTCGGGTAAAGTTTGTTCACCTCGAACACAGCGGGGTCCTGCCACTCGGTAAAGGTCTGCGCCCCAGCGGTGAGGCCGACACAGAACAGCAGGAAGGTGAAAAACAGGCGGGGGTTCATAGTGGGGGATTTTTCTATTTTCCAATCAACATAATTTCCGAAACACAGAGGTCGTTGTATTTGCGCCCCTTCGCCTCGGCGGTGATGATAATGCGAATCTCTTCGTAGTAGGTGCTATTCCATGGGCCATCGCTGAGTCCCAACAACATGGCACTGTCCACAAGTGACTGCCAATCGAATTTTTCTGGTGCATACCCTGCATATTTTTGTGGCAACCGGTTGGCTTTTATGTATTTCACAATCCATTCGTGTTCTCCAAACAGCATAATTTGACGGTTTCGGTTGGTGTCGGTTTTGCCTTCATAGGTGTAAACCTGGAATCGTGATCCGAAAACAATCAGGCTGTCAATGCGTGCGTTGTTGCGGTAGGTTTCGGCATTCTTGGTGTATCCGTTCAGCAGGAGCATTCCCTCCAATGCCGTGGGTTTATGGAATCGGATGGTGATGTAGATGGAGTCGTTTATGTCGGGGCGGAGCACGGTGGCAGTAGCCGGGTCAAGGTCACTGAGGTTGGCGACAGGATACTTTGGATCCACGCCACTGACTTCAATGGTGTATTGGGAGGGTGGAATGCAGTGATTCAGCACCTTATCTAAGGGCTGGTGGGAAGACTGCGTGAGGTAATAGTCTATGGTAAAGGGCTTTGCTGTGGCAAAATTGAACCTTTGTGCTTCATAATGATATGTATTCCCTTTTTGTTTCATAGGTAAGCCATCGATACCGGTGGAGTAGCAAAAGAATGCCCTAAGCCATGTGCTGTCCCTGACGATGCGGATGCCTGTTGTGTCAACGCTCGCACTGAAGTGGCCTGCATGGCCGTCTCCCCAATAGGCGGCGGGGGTGAAATCGTATTGGAAACGCAAGAATCCATAGTAGTGGGAAGTGTACTCCTGTAAGTTGGATTTGCGGTCATAAGCGCCTTGCGACCATGTGCATTCCGCAGTATAGCGGACTTCCAGCACGACGTAACTTTGTGCGGGGATGTCCAAATAGGTGTAATACCAGCGGCGTGAAACGGGTTTGGTATAGGTGTATATGTCTTCACCGTATAGAGTGTACAAGCTGTCGATTGCCCGTTGACTGTAACTGTCTGCGCTGTCAGGTGTTATGTCAAACATCTCCTCGAAAATGACTTTGCGTTTCGGGACGATGATGCTGTCGCGGGAACACTGCCATGGCAATTGTCTTTCACCAAGGGTAAAACAGACGTTACGGATATATCCGTCGCGCCAGCCGGTTTCTTGTTCTGATTCTCCAAAATCATCGAGTGGTTCCCATTTGGCGGACCCGCTTCCGTAATAGTCGATGGGGAAACCGTAGGGGAGTCTGTCGAAGGTGCGGTCGGAATGGTTGTGCAGCAGATAGCGCACGGTCACTTCCATGTACCGGTCGCGCGGGGTGAAGGTGACGACCTCGTCCACCAGTTGCACTTCGGGCACGTGTACTGCCACCGGTGTGGGCGAAAGGGTAAGAGCGGAATGCACCGCCACCGGGTCTCCGTTGCCGTACCCTATGAGGACCGATAGGGTTAAAACAAAGAAGTTCAATAGTTTTTGTTTCATAATAATCAGCAAATTCGTCTGCAAAAGTACAATAATATTATTGTATCTTTGCACGCTTTTAATAAAATGAATAACCAAACCATTTGCAATGAAAAATATCCTTTTTATCGTGGGTTCCTTGCGCAAGCAATCGTTCAATAGACAGTTAGCTGCGATGGCGGAGAAAATGCTGTCGAATCAATTTAAAATAAAATATCTTGATTTTGAAGAAGTTCCTTATATGAATCAGGATTTGGAGTCCGTTGCCCCCGCGCCAGTGATGCATGCACGGAAAGAGGTCCTTGCTGCCGACGGCATCTGGATTTTCACCCCCGAATACAACTACAGCTACCCCGGACTGCTTAAGAACCTGCTGGACTGGCTGTCCCGTCCGATGGACATCAGCGACTACACCAACCCCTCCGCCGTGGTAGGCAAGAAGGTGACGGTGAGCGGCGCCGGCGGCGGCAACCAAACCGCCTCGTGCCGCGCCAAGCTGAACGAACTGCTGGAATTCATGAAGATGCAGGTGCTTACGGAACCGCAAGCCGGCATCGCCCTCGGCGTGGAAGCATGGACCAAAGGCGAATTCAACCTCACCGACGAGCAAACCGCCCTGTTGAAGGCCCAAGCCGACAAATTCGCAGCGTTTGTGAACGAGTAGTAGTGACGCATTGGAATCATTAAAATTCTCATACAATGAAAAAAATCAGTTTCAGTATCCTCTTTTTAAGTGCAATTGCTATGATCACCTCGTGCCATCAGCAGAAAAAGATTGAACCGGTGCAGTATCCGGAAACCAAGAAGTGCGACACCGTGGACAACTATTTCGGCACGGCGGTGCCCGATCCGTACCGCTGGCTTGAAGACGACTACTCCGAAGAAACCGCCAACTGGGTGAAGGCGCAGAACGCTGTGACACAGCAGTTCCTGTCGCAAATTCCCTATCGTGAACAGATGAAAAGCCACCTGATGGATATTATGAACTACCCGAAGGAGGGCGCCCCGTGGAAAAAGGGCGACCGCTACTTCTTCTACCGCAACGACGGTCTGCAGAACCAGAGCGTCCTCTACTACAAGAACACCCTCGACGGCGAGGCGGTGGAACTGCTCGACCCCAACAAGCTCTCCGACGACGGCACCGTGGCGCTTTCTACCCTCGACATTTCCGATGACGGCAACTACCTCGGCTACGCCATCTCCCGCAACGGCAGCGACTGGCAGGAAATTTATGTCAAGAACATCGAGACGGGTGAGGTGCTGAACGACCACCTCGTGTGGGTGAAGTTCTCCGGCATCGCTTGGAAGGACGACGGTTTCTTCTACAGCCGCTTCCCCGAGCCCAAGAACGAACTCTCCGGCGTGAACGAGAACGGCAAGCTCTATTACCATAAAATCGGCACCGAGCAGAGCGCCGACCAACTGGCCTACGAGGATCGCACCAATCCCAACCTCAGCTTCTCCGCCGATGTGGTCAACAAACGCTACCTCGTGATTTACGGCAGCGAGTCAACATCGGGCAACTCTTTGTATTTTAAAGATTTGGATAAAAAGAATGCCCAATTTGTGAAGGTGGTGACCACTTTCGAGGACGACTACGGTGTAGTGGATGAACTCAACGGCAACCTCATCGTGATGACCAACCACGATGCGCCGGAGTACAAGGTGGTCAGCATCCCGATGGACAATCCGGCTCCTGAAAACTGGAAAGACATCATTCCCGCTGCCCAGGAAGTGCTTGCCGGTGTCAGCCATATCGGCCAACGTCTGATTGCCAACTACACCAAGGATGCCCGCTCACTTGTGAAAATTTTCGACGAAAGCGGCAAGTTCCTTGCCAACCTCGACAACGACATGATCGGCTCCATCGGCGGTTTTGCCGGCGAGCCGGAAGAGACCGAAACTTTCTACACAGTAACCTCCTACATCACACCGGCCACCATCTACCGTTACGACATCACCAACAACAAGTCCACGTTGTATAAGAAATCTGAAATCAACTTTAATTCAGATGAATACACAACGGAACAGGTGTTTTACACTTCAAAAGACGGCACCAAGGTCCCGATGTTCATCACCCATAAGAAAGGCATCAAGATGGACGGCAACAACCCGACTTTGCTGTATGGTTACGGCGGTTTCAACATCTCGCTCACGCCCGGTTTCAGCGTGACCCGCATTGCGTGGCTGGAGCAGGGCGGTGTGCTGGCGGTGGCCAACTTGCGCGGCGGCGGCGAATACGGTCGTGCATGGCACGAAGCCGGCACCAAGATGCAGAAACAGAATGTTTTCGACGACTGCATCGCGGCAGCGGAATACCTGATTGCACAGAAATACACAAATCCTGAAAAGCTGGCTTTGCAGGGCGGTTCCAACGGCGGTTTGCTGGTCGGTGCAGTGGTGAACCAGCGTCCCGACCTCTTTGCAGTGGCCATCCCGCAGGTGGGTGTCATGGACATGCTGCGCTACCACAAGTTCACCATCGGCCGCTACTGGGCGGTGGACTACGGCACCAGCGAGGACAGCAAGGAGATGTTCGAATACCTCTACAAGTACTCGCCGCTGCACTCCATCCAGAACGGCAAGGAGTATCCGGCCATTTTGGTGACCACCGCCGACCATGACGACCGCGTGGTGCCGGCGCACTCGTTCAAGTACGCGGCAGCCTTGCAGAACAGCGACATCGGCGACCGTCCGCACCTCATCCGCATTGAAAGCAACGCGGGCCACGGCGGTGGCAAACCCCTCGACAAGACCATTGAAGAGACAGTGGATATTTTCTCCTTCATCTTCTTCAACATGGGGGTAGATGTAAAGTATTAAGCTGGATTTTTTGAAAGATTTTTGTACCTTTGCAGTCCCCCAATCAACAATAATAATTCTTTATAAATCAGTAAGATAAAATGAGTAATCAGATTTCTAAACTTAGAAATATCGGAATTGCCGCCCATATTGATGCCGGTAAGACCACCGTTTCGGAACGTATCCTCTTTTTCACCGGCGTGAAGCGCAAGGTGGGTGAGACCCACGACGGACAGGCCACGATGGACTTCATGAAGCAGGAGCAGGAGCGCGGTATCACCATCGCCTCCGCCGCCATCACCGCCAACTGGAACGACCACCAGATCAACCTCATCGACACTCCCGGCCATGTGGACTTCACCATCGAGGTGGAACGCTCGCTGCGTGTCATCGACGGGATGGTGGCGGTCTTTTGCGCCGTCGGCGGCGTGGAACCCCAGAGCGAAACCGTCTGGAACCAGGCCGACAAGTACCGCGTGCCCCGCATTGCCTTCGTGAACAAGATGGACCGCACCGGCGCCAACTTCGCCGATGTGGTGGCCCAGATGAACAAATACCTCGGCGCCAACGCCATGCCCATCCACCTGCCCATCGGAGCCGAAAACGACTTCCTCGGCATGGTCGATCTTGTCACCATGAAAGCCATCACCTTTGTGGAGAAGGAGCGTATCGTGAGCGACATCCCGGCAGAACTGCTGCCGCAGGCACAGGAGGCCCGCCGTGTGATGATCGAGAAGCTCGCCGATTACGACGACGACATCGCCACCCTTTATCTGGAGGATGCTGAAATTGAGGAACCGATGCTGAAGAAAGCCATCCGTGAAGCCACCATCAAACTGCTGGTGACCCCCGTCCTGTGCGGCGCCGCCTACAAGAACAAGGGCATCCAGTTGCTTCTGGACGCCATCGTGGATTATCTTCCGTCGCCCAACGACCTCGGCGCCGTCATTGCCCACGATCCTGACGATGAGGAACGCACCATCAAGCTGCATCCGTCGGTCAATGAGCCGGTGGCTGCCCTCGCCTTCAAGCTCATCAACGACCCCTACGTCGGCCAGCAGACCTTCATCCGCGTGTTCAGCGGCAAGATCACCAGCGGCATGACCATCTACAACACCAACAAGGGAAAGACGGAGCGTATCGGCCGCATCTTCCGCATCAAGGCCAAAGAGCGTGAGGAAATCACGGAGGCGGGTGCCGGTGAAATCGTGGCCCTTGTCGGCATGAAGTTCACCCGCACGGGCGACACCCTCTGCGACGAGAACCAGGCCGTCCTGTTGGAGAACATCACCGTGCCGCCCGCGGTCATCGAGATGAAGCTGGAACTGGACGACAAGAAGAGCCGCAACAAGCTGGGTGAGGCTTTGGCCAAGCTTACCAACGAAGACCCGTCGTTCCACTCCCACTTCGACGAAGAGACGGAAGAGACCATCATCGCCGGCATGGGCGAACTGCACTTGGAAATCCTCGTGGAGCGTATCCGCGACGAGTTCAAGGTGCCGATTTCAGTGGGTGCCCCGTCGGTGTCGTTCCGCGAGACCATCACCACGGAGAAGGAGTGCAACTACCGCCATGTGAAGCAGACGGGCGGCAAGGGGCAGTTCGCCCACACCGTCATCCGCTTCGAACCGAACCCGGGAAAAGGCTTCGAGTTCGTCGATATCACCAAGGGCGGTGTCATCCCGAAGGAGTTCATGCCCTCCATCCAGAAGGGTCTCATCAAGGCGATGGAGAAGAGTCCGATTGCCGGCTACCCCGTGGTGGATGTGAAGTGCGTGCTGGTGGACGGCAGTTTCCACCCCGTGGATTCAAGCGACATGGCGTTCCAGACCTGCGCCGCGATGTGCTTCAAGCAGGCGTTCCGCCAGGCCAACCCCATCGTGATGGAGCCGGTGATGAAGGTGGAGGTCAACACCCCCGACGATTTCATCGGCAACGTGACCCGCGACCTCAACAAGCGCCGCGGCCGCATCGAGAACATGCGCCGTTTCCGCAAGGGTTCGCAAAAACTCGACGGTTTCATTCCGCTGATGGAGATGTTCGGCTATGCCACCGCGCTGCGCAACATCACCTCCGGCCGCGCCAACTACTCGATGGAATTCTACCAATACATGCAGATGCCCGCCGACAAGCAGGCCGAAGTCATCAAGAAACGGCAGGAAGAGGAGAAGGAACGCTCGGCGAAATAGGCTATGCAAGAAAATCCATTAACATAATTCCCCTTGAAAAAAACAAAGACAGACCAATAATGAAAGATTACAATCTCATAGCAAATTCCGGAATACAACTGCTGACGGTTCCCATGGAAATCAATATGCAGGAAAAATACGCCGTATGGTTTCACGAGTGGCCCACGGCAAAAGGCGATGAGTGGATTTTGGATATCGTGCATGCGATGGAGGACGATAACGGCAGCAGCTACTACAAGAAGAAAGAGCTTTATGACAACGGTTTTTTTGCCGAAAGCCAAAGCGAGTTCACGGAGCGCGATCTTCGGGAAAAAAGCATTTTCCCGCTTCGGAAGGATGATGAGATGATGCCGGGGGTGACTGGCGAAATCTACAAAGTGACTTTTGCGGACAAACGGAACAACACGCTAGAACAGTTTGAGAATGTGTGGCTTCCGCTTCCGTATTTCCAGAAACGGAGTGAAAAGCGGTTCAATTTCGGCCCCTTGAATTGGGCAAGATTCAAGATGGTGCCCCGAGAATCGGATGAAGGGCGCAAGCGCTATGACGTGATTATCGCGTTCGACACCCACACCGCGTATGAAACCGACCCGCATAATGAGCGCCCTGTCTTTCGGGACCAGTTCCAGAAGGAGATGACCTTTATGGTCTGTTCGGATGAGTACAAGACGATGGATTTCTGCCAGCCCAAACAGGACTACAGCTACATTGACAGCTATTTGTTCAGCCTCGTACACCCGGAGCTGCAACAGCCCTCCCAAATCAAGGGGAATGCGCGAAAACTCACCCACATCGCATCCTATGTTTTTCTGATACAGTATATTGCAAAACACGAGTGTTTTCCGAAAATTATCCTGTACAAGGATCAGGATGTGGAATTCAAGAAGATCGACATGGTGGTGGATATCGGAAACTCGCGCACTACGGCGCTTTTGGTGGAGGATGGCTGTGAGGATTTCAACCATGTGACGAAACTTCAGCTCACCGATATGACCGACCCCATCCATGTGAAACCCGACGGGGAGGTGGAGGTCCGTTCCTACAAGGAGTCGTTTGATATGCGGCTGGCCTTCCGCCGCGCTAATTTCGGCAGTTTCGGACCGAAAGACAGCCGTCAGTTTGTGTATCCCAGCCTGGTACGTCTCGGTACGGAGGCCAATTCCTTGATACACAAGTCATCGCAAAGTGAAAGCGCCGAGATGATATCCACCTATTCAAGTCCGAAGCGTTACCTTTGGGACGGGAAGCCCAACAAGGAGGAGTGGCGGTTCCTCACGCTGGAAGGGGAAACCGACTGCGATCCGGTGCTCCACCTCAATGGCATCACCAACCAGTTGAAGTATAACGGCGAACTTGATTTGGAGGGGAATGGAGGGAAAACCTACCACTACTCCAGACGGTCGCTGATGACGTTTGCCTTCCTTGAAATGCTGTCGCAGGCGAAAATGCAGATCAACAGTTATGGATACAGGGATGAAAAAGGCAAGCGGGAGATGCCCCGCCGGTTGAAGCGGCTCATCATCACCTGTCCGACGGCCATGTCGAAACTTGAGAGGGAGAAATTGATCCAGTGTGCCAGAAACGCCGTCATCCTGTCCGAAAATTTCGAGTATCTGGATGTGAGGGACAATCCGTCACCGGGTTCCAGCATTGAGATTGTGCCCGATGTGCAGCGGAAGTCAGCGGACCAGAAGTGGTACTTCGACGAGGCCACCTGCGCCCAGCTGGTCTATATGTTCGGGGAAGTCGGCCACAAATACAAAGGCTGTTGTGACGAGTTCTTCAATCTTTACGGGAAAAAGGAGGGTGAAGGCCGCCAGAACACCCTTACCGTCGGCTCCCTTGACATCGGCGCCGGCACCTCCGACCTTATGATCAACCGCTACTCCTACAGCAAGGGCTCCGTCACCACCATCACCCCGGAACCGTTGTTCTACGACAGTTTCTACTTTGCCGGGGATGACATGCTCAAGGGGCTGATCAACGACCTGATGATGCTGGACGAGGAGAGTGCCTTCTATCGGAAACTGAAACCTATGCCGTACGCCGACTGCCGCCAGAAGCTGCGCAACATGTTCGGCCCGGACTACAACGGACAGAAGGAGTCGGACCGCATCTTCAGGGGCGACTTCAACCTCCAGTATTCAGTTCCTTTGATGTGCCATTTTATGGAACTTGTGAAAAATGGGCGGTCCAACTGCACCGTCCGCTTCCACGATGTGTTTGAGAAACTTCCGCCCAACCAGAGCGTGATGAACCGCTTCAAGGAACTCTTCGGCTTCGGATTGGATACGCTCGAATGGGATTTCGACTATGAGAAGGTGTCCAAAAAGATTTTTGACAAATTCGAACCCTACCTCAAGAAGATAGCGACCATTATGTTCGCCAATGCCTGCGACCTTGTGATCCTTTCCGGACGCCCCGCCTCGCTGCCTCCCATCCGCAACATCTTCCTGAAGTACTACGCCGTTTCTCCCGACCGCCTGATTCTGCTCAACAACTACTATGTGGGCCGCTGGTTCCCCTTCGGCGAGAACACCGGCTACATCACCGACCCCAAGACCATTGTGGCCATCGGCGCCATCATCGGGCACTATTCGTCAAAACTGTCCTCCCTCAACAACTTCGTCATCGACACCAGCAAGCTGGACGGCAAGCTCAAGTCCACCATCAACTTCATTGAGAAATCGCGCGACAGCCAGCAGGTCGCCTACTGCATCACCCCGCATCAGCCTGTGGGCGACATCTTTGTCAACAAACTGCCCGCCTACCTGAATGTCAAGCAGCTGGGTATAAACATCTATCCGTCGCGCTCCCTCTATACCATCGACTTCAACCGGCAGAAGATTGCGAACAAGATTCAGCAGAACCTTATCGTGAAGGGGCTCAGTCCTGCCTCCGACACACGGCTGCAGCAGCTTGTGAACGATGAAATCGACCAGCTCCGCAAACGCGCTCCTTTCAAAATAACCCTGAGCAAGGACGTGGAGGACAATGAAACCCTGACCATCGAAGGCATCACCGACAAGAACGACAACGATTTGTCGGGCAACAATATTGAGGTTCATATCCAAAGTCTCGGTGCAGAAGGGAAATATTGGCTGGATGACGGCGCTTTTGACTTTTAACCCATTACAAAATCGACTTGCAAATCATGGAACAATACACCGATATAAAGAGACAGCAAATGGAAGGCGACATCAAGCGGCAGCTTGAAATCATTGAGAGCTCGTTGGCCTGGGCCGACCAGTTCGGGAAGGAGTCATTCAACCGGGGCGAGCTCAAGGGTTACCGGCGGGCGGTGAAGAAAATCAAGTTCGCCCTTGCGGAAAACTGCTCTGCCGCTGCCTACGGAGAGAGCCAGGTGGGAAAGTCCTACCTTATGGACAGTCTGCTGGGCGATCCGAACCGGCCGTTCGAAATCGTCAACAACGGACAGTCGTACAGCTTCATCAACCAGATCAACTCCAGCGGCGGCAACAACAGCAAAATCGAGACGACCGGCGTGATCACCCGCTTCACACTGAAGTGCGCCAACCCCGTGATGCGGGAGTATGTGCGCATAAGAACCCTCACCGTTCTCGACCTTATTCTTCTCATCACCGACTCCTACTACAAGGATGTCATCCGTTCCGACCATGAGCTGAGCACCGAGGACATCAACAACCAGCTGGTTGCCCAGCTTCCCTATTGGGTGGACCGCTCCTACAGTCAGACCTTCATCACGGAGGATGACATCATGGATATAAAAGAATATATTGACAATCAGCGAATTGCTGATTTTGCCCGAGTGTCCAAGTTCTTTGACAAGGTGGCTCCTGTCATCCAGTATGTTAAGCCGGAGAAGTGGGGCGATGTTTTTGCCCTGCTTTGGAACAACAATCCCAATTTGACACGGTTGTTTCAACATCTTGTTGCGGAGTATCAGAAGATCGGATTTTTGGAGGAGGTCTATGTCCCGTTTGCCGCCGTTCTTCGTGAAAAGGGGACGCTGCTGAAGATAGAGTGGCTGAACCTCGCATGCGGAATGGAGGAGAATGTGGGCAACGACATCACTACCACCGATGTGCTTGACGGCACGCAGCACGTCATCGCAAGGGACTACAGCAAAGCCTCCCTTTCGGCGCTCATCGCCGAGCTGACCTTCACCATCTCGGTTGAAAATGTGAATGAAAAACTTTTCCTTCAGAAGATTGACCTGCTTGACTTTCCGGGAGCCCGTTCAAGGGAGGAACTGAAGGAGGAGAAGATGTCGGAGCCGGCCGTATTGGCCCGAATGTTGCGCCGCGGCAAGGTTGCCTATCTCTTCCAGAAATATTCCCATGCATTGAGAATCAACTCTCTTCTCTTCTGCCATCACAATGACCAGAAGACCGTGAAGGAGTTGGGCACCTCCATCAGCGACTGGATTGACAGCTATATTGGCGACAACGAGCAGAAGCGTACGGAGCGTCTTCGCGGGCTTCAAGGCGTGTCACCCTTCTTTCTGGTCGCCACCAAATTCAACATCGACCTTAGGCGAAACAGGGAGACGGACACACCGACGACGCAGGAGAAACTCAAGGAGCACTGGAAACGCTTCGACACCATCCTGCCGGAAATCATCAAGCCTTACACATGGTTTGACGAGTGGGCCGACGGAAAGCCGTTCAGCGGCATATACCCCCTGAGGGACTTCTACTGGTCGAAGGAAACCGGCATTTTCGAGGGCTACTCGAACAAGCCTCCCTTCTCCGAAGAAACCGGAGTGAAGAAGGATCCCGACTACCCCGACTATTTTGAGAACCTGCGCCGCAGCTTCATCGAATTTCCTTGCATGCAGCAGCATTTTCCCAATCCTGGGCAGATTTGGGACGAGGTGGCCACCCCCAACAACGACGGATCCAAAGCCATCATCCGTGACCTCAACCGGCTCGCCCCGCAGCTGGATGAGTTCCGCACCCGCAACTACCTGGAGGAACTCATCGGCATCAGGAACATCATCCTGAAAATCCTCGCCATGTACTATATTTCTGACTCTGACGAGGAGAAGAATGCGCAAATCAAGAAAATCACGTCCGACATCCGTAGGAAGATCGACATGTCCGTGTTCCGCAAGCCGGAAATCTTCGGCACTATCCTCGACAAGCTGATGGTGCTGCCCGGCGACTTGAGGGAGATTGCCTACGACATCATCATCCGCCAGACGGAAGTGCCGAAGGACTTCTCCAATGTCAGCGGCATCCGTGCCATTGTGGGGATCAACCCCCACGACAGCCGCGACGGCAACATCGCCAAGTTGTGCGATTATTACGGCTGCACCCCTGAAGAGCTTGACGCTGACTTCAGGACGGAGGGATTCACCTTGGAGGATGTGGTGAGCGGCGACTCGGAAACATTGGCCACCGTAGCGGATGTGCTCACGAAGAAAATCATCGAATATTGGACCGCTTACATCAACAAGTCGGTGAAGAACATCGATCAGTATCTCACCCACGCCGATGAAATTGTGGAGTCGTTGCAGACCCTGCTGCGCCTCTTGGGCGTGAAACGCGAGATAACCTCGAAGATCACGGCCTATCAGCAGATTTTCCCGAAAGAAGATTTGCCAAACGCCGTGGCGGCGGTGGTTTCGCTTATACTCAACAACTTCGTCAGCTCTTTCGGACGCAAGTATATGACAGAGGAGAATATCGACGCCATCAAGACGAAGGCCGGGATTTGCAACATCAATGTGGACCTGAGCGACAAGGGGCTGCAGTTCACGCCCAAGCCGCAGTCCATCGAGGATGTCCTCAACACGCTCACCGCCTCGGAGCAGATCGCCCGCGAGGGGACGGGGTCGCCCAGCACCCGTGAAACCTTGCGCAAACTGCCTCTTTACGACAACTTTATGCGGTGGGAGAACTTCCTGATTATCGGAATGCTGCTGTCCAGCGACGTCTCCACTGTGGACCCCGTGGCCAACGGCTCCATCAAAACCATCATCGACAACTGTAAAGGTCTTTACAATTCTGCATCGTTATGAGCGAATACATCATCTATAACAAAAAGAAGATCTGCTTTACGGAAGTAAGCGACTTCACCGATTTCCAGGGAATCGGTTCGGATCCTCTCTACAAGAGGTTTGACAGCGTGAAAGCGGTTTTGCGCACCTGTATTGACGACCGCTACAAGGGTTTTCTTGCACAACCCATCTACGATGTCAGTGAAGATATCATTGAATGGTTTGTGGACGAGTGGCAGGAGCATCCCCGCCGGCTGACCGACCTTTCCGGAGAGGAGCTGGCGCGTTATCAGGCCATACGGGACGAAACGGTGCAGCACTATCGCAATGCTGCGATGAAGCTCGAGAACGAGGATTTGATGATTCTGGGCGGAGTGTTGAAGTTTATCCCCGATGAAACGATCTTCTGCTACGACAACAAGGTGGTGCTGGTGGCATGGGGTATGCGCTACGACGCCAGCAAGCACAAGGATGTCGGCCGCCTGATGCACGCCATCCCGCAGAAGGGTCCTTCTACGGCGAAGTTCCAGATTCGCTTTGTGGCGGGAGCTTTGGGCTCTATCGAGGGCAACACCCTGTTCAATATACCCGAGGGCGAGGTCTTCCCGGAAGGGTCGATCCCGGTCGTGACACCCGTCAGCGGATATCGGTTCGTCGGTTGGGACACCAACCCGGCAGGATTTACGGTTACGGGCGACAAGGTGTTCACGGCGCAGTATGAGTCCGCTCAGGTGAACACGCCGAAGCCCGAAAAAGAGCCGGAGGAGGTTCCCCCGCCATTCCACAATGTGAAGTTTGAAGCCGGTCAGTTTGGCAAGTTGAAGGGGGTCACTGCTTACAGGGTCCCGAACGGAAGTTCTGTCACGGCTGCCATGATTCCCAGGGTGAAGCCAAAATGGAGATACAAGTTTACGGGTTGGAATGTGGATCCTTTGGCCGGTGCTGTTACGGGAGACAGGGTTTTCACGGCGCAATATGAAAAGAAAAAGAACTGGTTTGCCGCCATCTGGCCGTGGCTTTGGAAAATCCTGCTGGCACTTCTGCTGCTGCTCCTGTTGTTGCTTATCCTGCGCAACTGCCACGGCTGTATGCATCATGGAGAAGGCCTCGTAATCCCCGGAATCGGTGACCGTGAGTGGGTCGGTGAGGATCCCAATGTGGGACACGGGGGCGGAATTTACGACCCCGGCAACCCCTATACACCGGTCCCCACACCGCCGGGCTACAGTGACATCCTTCCCCCCGAGCAGGGTGTTTTGCCGCCTATCACCGGTGACGACCCCATCCGTCAGGAGCCTGGACAGCCCCGCATCATCGCCAACCGCCTCAATGTGCTGATGGAAAACCCCGAAAAGTCCATTATGGATTTGGCGCGTGACTTCAAGAACAAATATCCGGACAGCAAGTATCAGGTGGTGTACTATGATGACGTGATTAAGCGGATGCAGATTGTGGTGCCTGAAGAGGAGCGTGTTTCCATCAAGGAACGGCTTCCGCAGGAGTTCGCTCCGGACTACAAACTGTTTGTCTTTGACGAAAGCCTGTTCGAGGGACTTTACAAACCCAGCGATCCCGACATGTCCAGTTCAGACAAGACATGGTACCTGTCCGCTATCGGTGCCTTTGATGCGTGGGAAACGACCACGGGCGTGGAAAGCGTTACCGTGGCGGTCGTGGACAACGGGTTCAATCTGCACCACAAGGAGTTTGAGAACAAGGTGGTCATGCCCTACAACGTATGGCGACACGATGCCGAGGTCTCGGCACAGTCGATTGACCACGGCACCCATGTGGCAGGCACGGCCATCGCTTGCGCCAACAACGGCAGCGGGCTTTGCGGCATCGCCCCCAACTGCAAGTTCATGCCCGTCCAGGTAGCCGATGAGCGTGGCCTGATGACCATCACCTCCGTGCTGGACGGCATCATCTATGCCATCTACCAGGGCGCCGATGTGGTCAACATCTCCTTGGGCGGCTCTTTCTCCGGACTGGACCAATATTCGCCATTCCTTCAGTACATATTGATTCAAAACCATTTCAAGGAAGAGGAACGGGTATGGAACGAGGTGTCGCGGATTGCGGAAACCCACAAGGTGATTCTTGTAGTGGCAGCGGGCAACGACAACGTCCTTGCCGGCATTGAGGCCCTGCAGCGCCCCAAAAACATCATTGTCGTTTCGGCAGTCGATAAGGACAACCACAACCAGAACAAGGCGGAGTTCAGCAACTATGGCGAATATTCCACCGTCTCGGCACCGGGTGTGGACATATACAGTGCCTATGGACGGAGCTATAAAAGCCTTGACGGAACCAGCATGGCTTCTCCCATTGTGGCCGGTTCGGTGGCCCTGATGAAATCCCTCAACAAGGACCTCACTTCCGAGCAGGCCATCTGTGTCTTGCAGTCCACCGGCAAGATTGTGGACGGCAGCATCGGCCCGATGATACAGTTGAACAAGGCCATCCAGAAAGTGAAGAACAATGAGCTGTCCGACTGTGCGCAGGAGGAAACGCCCGAACCTTCGCACGGCGATGTGGAAATCACACTGCAATGGGACAACCTCAACGACTTGGATCTGGTGTGTGTGGACCCCGACGGCGAAACGATTTATTATCAACACAAACAGTCGGGAAGCGGGGGAATGTTGGAGATAGACATGAACGCCAGGCCCACCACCACCCACCCGATAGAGCATATCTACTGGCCTACCGGCGGTGCGCCGGCGGGGACCTATTCTGTCTATGTGAACTACTATGAGCGGCATGACCGCAACATCAATGCAACTCCGTTCACGGTAAAAGTCAAGTACGGCAGAAAAACCGAAACCTTCACCGGAACGCTCTCTTCCACAGACAATACAGCTCCGATTTGCACCTTTACGTTGAACGTCAACGCTAACCGATGAGTTATGGAGAACGAGGCTTTTTTCAACCAAAGGCTGAAATTTTCGTGGGGGCATATCATTGCCGCCATTGCACTGATTGCCATAGCGTATGGCACGTTTGTGGGCACGGTGTACCTTCTCCATGGACAATTCCTGCTGTCGGGCATCATCACGGCGGCCATCACCCTGTTGGTGGGAGGTCTGTTCTTGGTTTCCCAGCAGCTGAAGGCGACCGACCACAATTTCCAGCGGCGTATCCGGTGGGAACGGGCCTTGGTCTTTTCTTCCCCCATTCTCTTCATCGTGCTGATGGTTCCGTTTGCCCACTCGTGGACCGTCCACCATCGGCAGCAGCAAATCGTGGACTCCTTCCACTCCATCCTCGCGTCAGCCGACGAGCTGTTCGACAAATACGAGGTCTATAGCCACATCCGGGAACTCAACTACCGGCACACATTGGGCGTGACCGAGGAGGGTGCTTCCATCAGCGACTCCAACAAACTGGAAGTCCTGCATCTTTCCCTGCGATCTTCCAATTACGATGCGCTCAAAAGTGCCTCCCAGATGTGGATGGACAAGTCGGTCAACAAGGAGGTGTCCACATGGAACGTCTTTCTTTTGGGCAACATCACCGAGATACGGAAAGCCATCCACAACTGGTACGATGACATGAAAACCTTCTCGGCCATCACCCTCAGCGACGAGGACGACGTGCGGTGTTTTGACAGCTCCTCGCATTATATCAATGACATTGACAACCAAATTGACGCGCTTGCCGCCCTCTACTCTGACATAAAAGGCTTCAGCCCCTTGACATTGTTGTGGGTTTTGTTGGGGTATGCCATGCTCTTGCTCCCTTACCTCCTGCAAGACCGCTATTCGAAAACCATCGGTACAACCTGGACACTTTTTGGCTTTTTGAACAGGCAAAAAGGAAAGGAAACGGAAGAGGTTCCGGTCGGGCTGCCCGCAGACGATGCGGAGGCCTCCTCCAAAGGAAACGAATCGTATGAATCATTTAAGCTGTAAAATAATATATGAACAAGAAAGACATATTTGAAAACGTCCGGGATTATTCGCCGCGAGAGATAGCTGCCGCCATCCGGCAGGGTGTGGTCACCTTTTACGAACTCAAGAATGGCACACATGGACAGTTCACCCCGTTGTTGCAAAAGCAGGTACAGGTCGTGCTGGATTCCGGAGAGGAAATAGGGGAGGAGAAAGGCGGAGGTCAGGGAACGGAACAGCAGCCGGAAGATCCCTTGCTCTCCACGCCGCAGCCGGAGAGTTATACGTCCCCCAATGAGGGGGCAACGCCCCTATATACCGATTTGGACCCGAAGCCACTGAATCTTGAAACGCCGGGGAAATCGGATGGAAGAGGGGATTCCCTGATTACCTGTCCGGAGTGCGGGCACAGGGTGTCGTCTATGGAAACGGAATGTCCCGAATGCGGGATGCCGCTCAGGGAGGAACCCAATCGTTCACCTCAACCATCGACGGTTTCTTCAAAAAAACTTGGAAGAACTTTGAAAGACTGGGATGCCCCTGAAAGTGTTAAATCTTTCAGTTGGGGCGGTTTCGTCTTCGGATGGATATGGGGTGTTTTCAATGGCGTTTATTGGAGTTTGCTTTCTCTTGTCCCATACGTGGGCTTAGTGGTACATATCATCCTCGGTTTCAAAGGGAACAGCTGTGCATGGAAATCGGGAAAATTCTTAAGCAAGGAAGATTTTGAGAGAGTGCAAAGAGGCTGGAACACGGCCGGTATTGTCTTTTTCAGCATGTTTGCCTTCCTTGTTTTATTGGTTTTTATTGGATTAACCCTTGATTAGTGATATTTTTTAATTGAATGAATTTGTATGCCAACGAAAGAAGAAATATTTGACAATATCAGCCTCTATACAGCGGAGCAGATTGTCGGCTTTATCAGGCAGGGCATTGTGACCGAAATCGAGCTGGAGGATTCGGACAACACGGGCGGCGAGTATTCGTCCGATATGCGGAAAAAGGTGAACGAGCTCCTTAACGACCAAGAACCCGCTGATTGGAACAAGGCATTGGAAATCAATACGGTTGCAGGTTACCAGTATTATCTGGACACCTATCCCGACGGGGCGCATCGGGAAGAGGCGCGAAACCGCAAAAGGGAGTTGCAGAATGTGGGTGCCGCGCCGGAACCGAAGCAGCCGGAACATCCGTCAGACCGCTGGGAACTGGTGGACAAGGAGAGTCTTGTCGGACTGCAGGCCTTCATCGAGGCACATCCCGACAGCCCGCATGTCCCCGAAGCGAAAAGATTGGTGAACAAAATCATCAACAAACAAAGCCAGGAGGAATTGACGGGCATTGATATGGAGGCGATGATCAAGAGAATCAAGAATATACAAGCAGACAAGAAGGTTCTTGATCCTGTTGAAACCGTTTTCAGTCTTATCGTCACCAACCTGAACAAAGGGCGCATCACCTTGAAAGAGCTGGTTGATGCCATTGCCGAGGACAAAAACCTGCTGGCGGCAAAGGTGATTCACAAATTATATGACGAGGGCTATTTGACCATGGCCGATTTTGGTGCGATGAATGTGGATATGGCCTTTGTCCAACACATGTTGGAGGACGTCCCGCCGCAGAAATTCAATTCGCCCAGACCTATGGCACAAATAAGCAAGCCCTCCACGGAGATTTACTTCTGGGGGATTCCGTCGTCGGGCAAAAGCTGCGCCCTCGGTGGAATCCTGAGCGTGGCCGGCGGCGGCAAAGTGGCCTCCCACATGGACAAGGACCCCCATTGCCAAGGTTACGAGTACATGTCCCGCCTGATGCTGCTGTTCAATGACGACGGTTCGGTTGGAACGCTTCCGGAAGGCACCTCCACAACCTCCACTTACGAAATGGGGTTCAATCTTACCGACAATGCGGGCATGGTACACCCCATCACCTGCATCGATCTTGCTGGTGAGATGATCCGCTGCATGTTCAAGTTCGACAGTGGCATCGACTTGGAGGAAAAGGAACTGATAACCCTCGACACCCTCACCAGAATACTGGTGGACAACCGCACCCAGAACCGCAAGATGCACTTCTTTGTCATTGAATACGGTGCCGACGACCGCTATTACGAGGGACTTCCGCAACGGGTTTACCTTGAGGCCGCCGTGCAGTACATCCGCTCCTACGAAATCTTCAACCGGAACACGGATGCCATTTTTATCCTTGTGTCGAAGGTTGACAAGGTCCCCAAAGGGGTTTCGCGCAATGCCGCCCTGGCGGAATATCTTGACAAGAATTACCGTGGTTTCGTCAATGGACTGAAGTCCATTTGCAAGGAAAACGAAATCAATGGCGGCGATGTCGAGGTGGTCCCGTTCTCTTTAGGAAATGTCTGTTTCCAGAATTATTGCCAGTTTGACGATGCGGCGGCACGGCTGGTGGTGGAGAAAATCATAGAAAGGACACCGGGATTCAAGGCTGACAAAATCAATAAACTCTTAGGAAAATTAAAAGGATGAACAAAATAGGAATAAAAATCACAAAAATCAGTGTCGGGGTCCAGGAACTGGAAACCTTCAACGGCGGGGAGTGGACGCTCAAAGTGGCCGACATCCGGGATGACTTGAAGTTGTTGGAAGGAAAGGCTTTTGACGACGGGACTTCCGTCCTTATGCTGTCTTTTACAGGCAAAGGGGCATTGCTCACCCTCTGCCATGCCATTCCCGGGCGTGCCGGCGACCTGGTCTCCGCATGGATCTTCATCCCTGCGGAAGTCAGCCTTGCAGCCGATGAGGTGTGCGGCATCCTTGAAAGGGTGAACGCTGAAATTTCAAAGCCGCAGGTTGAGGACTGGAAGGCCATTGAGGAACTTTTTGCCAGAGAGTACCCCTTGAAACAGTATCCATTCGCTTACAAGGAGTCTGCTTCCTCCGGCCAGTGCGCCGTGCGCTACTACGGCACAGGCACCGACTTCGGGCTGAAGGAACTTATGGGGGCAGCCCTGTATCAGGACTACTATACAGCCCACCGTTTCGTGTTCTTCCTTGACAAAAAAACGGGCATCACCGCCAGCGACAAGCTGGTTGACTATACGGACCGCCCCTTGCGGGAAATAGTCGCGGTGATTCCCTCCCAGCTTCCGCCTTCTGTAACAGCGAAGCTCAACGACAGGGATTTCTCCAAACCGATGCTGGGCTATAAGGGGGAAAAGGCGACCCTCGTGTTTGAGCGTCCCGGCTTTGCCCCGGTAGCCTACCAGATTACCATTGGCGGCCCCATGCCCAATCCCGCCGAATTCCAGTGGCAGCGGCATATCGTCCCCTCCTTTTTCCATGTGACCGACAACGAGGGGCGCGACCTCAATGCCTCGTGCAGCATCCTTGTCAATGGCCAGCGATTGACCGGTACCGGCATCAATATTCCCGAAGAGGAGAGTAAGTCTGTTCGGGTTGAGGTGCATTGCCCCGATTGTGAATCCTATGGCAACACGCTCAACCTCATGCAGAAACAACCTGTATGTCTGGTTCTTGAAAAAGAGAAAAAAGAGATTGTTTACCTGATTGACGGCATGGTTTGCCAAGGGCTGACAGATTGTCCCAAAGGATATAGCTTCACGGAAACCACACGGGGGAAAAAGGTCTTCCGCAATTGTGTCTATGTCGGGGAAAAGGCTGGCTTCAATTGGAAACTCATTGCCATTATCGGTTCTGCTTGCGCTCTCATTATCGGTCTTACCGCCGGTATGCTGCTGCATAAGATCCTCACCGACAGCGATTCGAAAACCATTGAACAGACCTCCGTGGTCACCGGCAACGGGGAGCCAAAGACGGAGGCTCCGGTCCAAGTCGGCGCCAAGCCGGCAGAAACACCTCAGCCCAAGGGTCAGGAAGATTTGAACAAGGACACGGAAAAGGGAGCGGAAAAGGAAAATGTGCCGGAGCAGAAACCGGCTTCCGGAAGCAAACCCGCCCCCAGTCAAGGCAATCCTGCCAGCCAGGCCGGCAGCAAGGGCAGCAGCCAAAGTGAACTATAACCCCACTTTTTTGACGTATGAAAAAAGCGAACAAGAATTTGCTGAAGGCGACCTTGATTGTGTTGGCAGTGGTGCTGGCGGTCAGTGCCGTGTTGGTCTTCCTGAAGACCCGCGTGCAACCGCCATCCAGACTCTCCTATACCAACCAATACATCGATAACCTCCGGCACTCTTCCGAGCAGGTCGGCAGGATGGACGATTCGAATTTGGAACGTGAGTTTCTGGGTTTCGTTGACCGTATCGACTTTATGAAAAACGAGAACCTGATTACCAATGAGGAGTATATCGGCTGCTTTGAAGAGTTCGTGAACGCTTATATTCCCGCTTTCAGGAAATGGTGCGACCGTCAGTTCGACCAGCCGGTATGGCCGAACAAGACCCTTCAGTTCATGAGGACACGCATCAATGAGGTGCGCCGCTACAACGAAACCGTCGGCTATGGCCCTTTCATCAGTGACGAAAACGAGGCGCATCTCAACGAGGTGGACAAGATATTGAAGGATTACAACGGGGCATGGAAGCTGTCGAAAGTTTCCATACGGAGCAAAGAGGACAGCCGCAAAAATCTGGCCAAAGCCCGGCAGTACAGGCAGGATGCGTACCTTTCAAAATGTACCGCCTTGACAAAAATGCTGGACAACCTGCCGTCGCGGTACCAGAAGTCGCATTATGAGTACGTCAACTCCCTCGTCAAAGGGCTTGACATGGCACATTACCCGTCGGCCACCCAGGTTACGGAATGGGCAACCAACTACAAGAAGGCCAAGGCGGCCATCGCCGACTACAACTCCGCAGCAGAGGATCGGAATCTATATCACACGTCCTCAAGTGATTTTAACCTCAACACGTACTATCAGCGGGCCAAAGAGGGGTTCTGGAATAAAATCTCACCATGGGATCCATACGAAGTGCGTAGCCCTTATGAACAGACATTCGGAGTCAGACTTTAGTAAATGATAAATCGCAGCAAGATGAAAAAACACCGCAAAGTTTGGACCTGCCTTTTCTGCATTCTGCTGTTGCTTTCGGCCAGCTCCTTGTCGGCGCAGGGCAAGAAAGACAAGAAGGTGCAGGTAGCGGACAACTCGGAAGTTTCGCTGTCCGATTCGTGCAAGACCGTCACTGACAGTTTGTTGAGGGTCGTTGACAGTCTGCGGAAAACATTGGAGATGAGGGAACAGCAGAACGGCAAGCTGCTGCTGGCGTTGCATAGCAGCGAGGCCAAGGCCGACAGCCTGAAAAATGTGGCGGATAGCTATTTGACGTTTGTCCTCAACTACGGCAATTCGCTGTTGTACCGTAAGTATTCCGCCCGTGCCGAGGATATAGCCACTCTGCTTGCCGCCGCGCCTGACGACCTGAAGCAGAAAGACTGGGAGTCGATGCTTGCGCTTGCCAAGACGATGATCCAGTCCAGCGATGTGACGGAGGATATGCGTACCCATGTATTCCATCTTCTGGAAAGCGTGCCACGGAACGAACAGTATGCCAACGACATCCGCGAGGTTCTCCAGAATGTCCCGCCCGAAGTCCAGAGCCGGTACAGCCTCAGCCGACAGGCTGTCAGTCTGATTGACGCCATGCCGAAAACGGTCACGGATAGCGACGACCGGTTTTCAATTGTCAGGGGGCTTCTGCTGGAATACAAGACGGCCAACGAGGAGATTAAAAAGGTGTTGAGAGACATACAGAACCATCCGGACAACAGCATCAACATTTCCGATGCGTGGCCCGGTTTCGAGCGGCAAATAAAAAACACTGCGTACTATAAGCGTTATTATGGCGCTGCATGGAGTATCCCGTATCTGAATTCCATTATCGACCAAGCACTTTCGCGCTTGCATGGTGCAACAAAGCGCGTGGATTTCGACGACTTGATAGGCAATCTTTAACCATATAATAGAAAGGTATTCATTATGGCACTCGTTCCCTGTTCTTCGTGCGGACATTTGATTTCCGATAAGGCGTTGCGTTGTCCGAAGTGTAAACAACCAACCGGGAATTACAACCCGCCACAGGAGGATGCTCCGCGCAAACCGCGGACTCCGCCTTCCTTGTTGGCCAAAAAAAGGAGCGGCTCGCAGGCGGGTGTCGTTATTGTGATTGTTTTGCTTGTACTGGCTGCTGTTGGAGGTGGGGTTTACTATAAGAAGGTTTATCTTCCTGAAAAAAAGGATGCAGAAGCGCCCCGCTACTATTCCTTCGCCAATTCACTCAATATGCGGGAAGCCCCCCATGCCGAGTCCGACGTGGTGGAAGTGCTTCCGTATGGTACGGAATTCATTGAGTATGATTTTGCTTGCGGTGACGATTCCGGTTGGAGTCGTGTAAAGGTCTGTTCCACTGCACAGGAGGGCTATGTTTACTCGGATTACATTCTTGATGAGCATGATTTTTTTCTTTTGAACAGCATTTTCGCCGACAGTGAAAGTCAGGATGTAATCAACACTACCCGATGCCGGCGGGCACTGCTTGCTTATTTTATAGACAAGGGTTATAATGGTTCCATGGCGGGCGCAGATGTTGAAGGTGGCCGGTGGGCCGTGTTCTGTTCAAAATCCCCAAATTCCAATTACAGCAACATCTATTATGGACATGTGGTCAATCGAGATTCAAAGTATGAGGATTTTGCTGTAATTATTCGAGATTTGGAAATGGATAAGAAAAAGTTGCTTCTCTTCACCTTCGATGATGCAGCGACACCTACACTTTACTATGAAGAAGATGCAACCAATAAACCGCTCTATATCAAAAGTATCACCAAGACATGGAGCGGGAGGGTAAATGTGTCGTACACATCCTATAGAGGTCCTGTAATATCAATATAGTGTCGGTATCTATTCTTCCCCGTACAGATTCTTGATGTACTCGATTTGCCGGCGGTCGCGTTTGGTGGGACGGCCTTCGCCGCGGTCGCGGTGTTCAAACCGCATGTTGAGCATCTTCACACGCTCGTATTCTTCCGGCGGTGTCAGGTCGGTCATGTACTGCGGCACCAACGGTGCCCCCACGCGGCTTTTGGGACTGTCCACCACCTGCACCGTCTTCTCCAGCTGCCCGATGTGGACCACATAGATTTCGTCTTTCTTCACTGCTTTCGACGGTTTCACGTTGGTGCCGTTCATCTTCACCTTGCCCGCGTTGCAGGCGTCGGTGGCCATCGAGCGGGTCTTGAACAGCCGCACGCTCCACAACCATTTGTCAATCCGGATATTCTCCATAGTCGTGGTTATTTGCGATTCAGTTCTCTGGCGTGCAGGGTGTTGAGAAGCAGACAGGTCATGGTCATCGGACCCACGCCGCCGGGTACGGGCGTGATGGCCTCGCACTTCTTGGCCACTTCGTCGTACTTCACGTCGCCGCAGATACGGTAACCCTTCTCGCTTTTCTCGTCGGGAATGCGGTGGATGCCGATGTCGATGACGGTGGCGCCCTCTTTTACATAGTCGGCGGTGATCATTTCCGGCTGGCCGATGGCCACGAGCAGGATGTCGGCGGTGGCGCAGATCTCCTTGAGGTTCTGTGTGCGGCTATGGCAGATGGTGACGGTGGCGTCGCCCGTGTCCGATTTTTCGGCGAGCAGCAGGGCGAGCGGCTTGCCCACGATGTTGCTGCGGCCAAGCACCACACAGTGCTTCCCTTTCGGGGAGATGCCGCTGCGGCGCATCAGTTCCACCGTGCCGTAGGGCGTGGCGGGCAGGAAGTCGGCGCCGCCCAACAGCAGCTTGCCGTTGTTGGTGGGGTGGAAACAGTCCACATCCTTTTTGGGGTTCACATGTTCCACCACCTTCTCCATACTGATGTGTTTCGGCAGTGGCATTTGGATGATATAGCCGTCGATTTCATCGTCATTGTTCAGGAAATCAAGGTTTTGTAAAAATTCCGCTTCTTTGATTTCCGCAGGATAATGGTAGATGGAGGAGAAGAAACCGACCTCTTTGCAGGCCTTGCAGATGCTGTCCACGTAGGTTTTGGCAGCACCGTCGTCGCCCACGATGATTGCCGCGAGGTGCGGAACGGGCTGTCCCGCTTTCATCATTTCCTGCACTTTGCCCGCGATTTCGTCCTTTACTTTATTTGCAATCTTCTTACCGTCAATTACTTTCATAAAAATAGTCTTTTAAAAACGAGAGGCAAAGGTAGTAATAATTTGAAGATTTTAGGTTGGTTTTTTGTTAGAAAAAAATTTACCAACACTGTAGATATTCTTTCAAAACGACTTATCAACACCCTTTTATCACCCAAAATCTACCACAAATGGGTCAAAAATCGCTGCTTTTTAACCATCTAATAACCAGTAATTTGTCCTCTTGACAAAGGGGATTGTGATGTTGTATTTTTGCCGCCGTTAATTTTTTGTAACATGATGAAGAAAATGAGGAACCCAGCTGTGGCGACAATCGCCAAAAAACGAAAGGAAGACGAACAATCCTTTTACATCAATCCGTTGACCGATTTTGGTTTCAAGAAACTATTCTGTAGCGACCGAAGGGGTGCGGAGCGGCTGCTGGCACTGCTCAAGGCCTACCTTCCCGACAAGATGGAGGGGGTGACAACCATCACCTTCCTGCCGACCGAGTTGCTGGGCGAAACTGAGAACACCAAACGTGTGTCATTTGACATTTATGGTGTCACCAACGACGAAAAGCGTGTCATCGTGGAGATGCAGCGCGGGGAGCAGACATTCTTTGCCAACCGGGTCATCACGTACAACTGTCGGGTTATCAGCCAGAATGTGGAGCGTGGAGACCTTGAGTACAAAATTCCGATGGTAATCTCTTTCAGCATAATGGATTATGTCCCTGAATGGTTCACGGGGAGCGACGATTTCTTCCATATTGTGCAACTGAAGGACGAAAAAAACAAAATTTTTTCACAAAAAACATTCTTCTGCTTTTTGGAATTGCGTAAATTTGCCGCGCCAACCCCTGGCCAGCTTAAGGGTATTGAGTTTCCCGACCTCAGGCGCAAATGGGCCTACATACTGAAGAATATGGGGCAGATGAAGGAGCAGGACCTGGAGCAGGAGGACGAAATATTCCGCGGATTGTTCGAGGATGGCAGATATTCAAAACTCACTGCTATGGAAAAGAAGGAGTATAAAAAGAGCGTTTTGGAATATGCCGATGTGCAGGATGCCATCCGCTGCGCCCAACAAAAATCATTGAAGGCGGGCATAGAACAGGGAAGAGAAGAAGGCAGGGAAGAAGGGATAGAACAAGGGCGCGAAGTGGAAAGGCGTCTCCTCGCCGTAAATATGCTTGCAGAGGGCATTGCTCCTGCCATGGTTGCAAGGATTTCAGGATTGACAGAAGATGAGGTTTTGGCGCTTTCACAGGAATAAGATTCCGAATTTTTATCGGTGGACTGCTTCTCTCCTCTTACTTTATTCACTCTTCATTTTTTACCAGAAAAAAACCACCCTTTCTGCTTGTCCTTTTCACCTTTGCTTTTGGCGGTGAACACCTTTTCGCCTGTGTAGGGATCATATCCCAAAAAGTACATGGCCGTGGAGTACGTCATCGGGGTAGGGGTGAAGTCCTGAACTTGCTCAATATGAAGGTGCTGGTTGGCTGTGGCGTTGTGCAATGCCTTCATGTCGTCCAGCGTGCAGGCGGGGTGTGCGGAGATGAAGTAGGGGACAAGCTGCTGCCGAAGTCCTGCTTTTTTATTGATAATCTGGAATTTGCGGTTGAAAGCGAGGAAGGTGTCGAAGTGGGGCTTCCGCATTTTGTCCAAAACCTTCGGTTGCGTGTGTTCCGGCGCCACCTTGAGCCGTCCGGAGACATGGTGGCAGATCACGTCGGTCAGATAGTCGGTGAGACCGTTCTCGCGGTCGGTTTTTTCGTCACCGATGAGCAGGTCGTAACGGATGCCGCTGCCGATGGTGATATGGCGCACGTTCGGGATCGCCGCCGCCCGCCGGTACAGCTCTATCAGTGGTTTATGGTTGATGATGAGGTTCTTGCAAATATTGGGGTGGATGCACGACGGGCGGCTGCACTGCTGGCACGCTTTCGTATTGCGCCCGTGCATCCGGTACATGTTGGCCGACGGTGCCCCGAGGTCGGAGATGTGCCCCTTGAAGTAGGGCCGTTGTGCCAAGTCCTTGACCTCCTTCAGGATGGACTCTTCGCTGCGGGAGCTGATGAACCTTCCCTGATGGGCCGTGATGGCGCAGAAGCTGCACCCGCCGAAGCACCCCCGGTGGATGGTGATGGAGTTCTTGATCATTTCCCACGCCGGGATGTCGCCGCGTTTGGCGTATTTCGGGTGCGGCGCGTTCATCATCCGGTCGGAGAGGGCGTACCGGTCCATCTCCTCCTCCGTGGCGGGCGGGTACGGCGGCTTGATAACCAGATATTTGCGATTGTAAGGCTGTACTATCGTCCGCTGGAATAGCTTGTTGCTCTCGGTTTCAAACGCCACAAAGTTCTCCCCGTAGAAACGACGGTTGCTCAGTTCCTTTTCAAACGGGTGCAGCATCAGGGTGTCTTCTTTTTGGCAAAATCCTTCCAATGTGTTGGAAAGGAAGGCGATTTGCGAACATTCGTTCAGGTGTTCGCGCCAGTTGTCGGTTTGGAAAATCCGCACGAGGTCGGTGATCGGGCGTTCGCCCATGCCATAGACGAGCAGGTCGGCGGGGCAGTCCATCAGGATGGAGGGCTTGAGCGTGTCGCTCCAGTAGTCGTAGTGGGAGAGGCGGCGCAGGGAGGCTTCGATGCCCCCGATGACGACGGGCGTGTCGGGAAACAGTTTCTTCAGCCACTTGGTATAGACGATGGTGGCGTAGTCGGGCCGGAAGCCGTGCTGGCCGCCGGGCGTGTAGGCGTCGTCGTGCCGCAGCCGTTTGGTGGCGGTGTAGTGGTTCACCATCGAGTCCATGTTGCCGGCGGTGACCCCGAAAAAGAGGCGCGGTTTCCCCAATTTGGCGAAATCGCGGCCGTCGTCCTGCCAGTTGGGCTGCGGCACAATGGCGACCCGCAACCCCATCGTTTCCAGCCATCTTCCGATCACCGCCGGACCGAAAGAGGGATGGTCCACGTAGGCGTCGCCGCTGATGAGGATGACATCGAGCATGTCCCAGCCCAACGCCTCCACCTCTTTTTTCGTTGTCGGAAGAAAATGGTCCATTTTTACGTTTTTTATGAGCCGCCATTTGGAGCCGCCATGCTATGACGGCTCTACAATCGATCCCTTAATTTACCTTTTACCTTCTACCTTTTACCTTCTACATTTGGAGCGGCAAAGGTACGCAAATAGCGGTTGCAAATTGTAAATTATTGTATGAAAAGATTTCTTAATTTTGCACCGCCGAATTTTCAGGTTCCGTTTAGCGGACTTCGCGGGATCCGGAGGGCGGCAGATGTTGAAATAATAGAAGTCCTTTCTGAATATTCGCGATGATACTCCTTCTGGCTTTCCTGTTTGGTGCGATGGCCATTTCTTTTCTCTGTTCCACCCTTGAATCTTCGTTGCTCTCCACGCCGCTTTCGTATATCATTATGAAGGAAGAGGAAGGGGACAAAACCGCCATTTTGTTCAAGAAATACAAGACTTCGACCGAGCGTCCGTTGGCCGCCATCCTGTCGCTCAACACGATTGCCAACACCATCGGGGCCGCCGGCGTGGGCCGGCAGGCCACCCAGGTTTTCGGAAGCCAGTGGTTCGGTTTGGTGTCGGCGGTGATGACACTGCTCATCCTCATTTTTTCCGAAATCATCCCCAAAACCATCGGCACCACCCATTGGAAGAGGCTGATGGGCTTCACCTCCAAGAGCATCCGCGTGCTGATTGTGCTGATGTACCCGTTGGTGAAGTTGGTGGAATGGGTGAGCCGCCTCATCGACCACGGCGAGCCCGAGGCGGTGGTGAGCCGCGAGGAGGTGCTGGCCATGGCCAACGTCGGCGAGGAGGAAGGCGTCATCGAAGAGGACGAGAACAAGGTGATCCAGAACATCATCAAGCTCGACAACGTCACCGCTTCCGACGTGATGACGCCCCGTGTGGTGGCCGCCATCGCGCCCGAGTCAATGACCCTCCGCGAGTATTACGACGACGACCAGTACGACCACTTCTCCCGCATCCCTGTCTATGCTGAATCGCCCGAATACATCACCGGCTATGTGCTCCGCGACGACGCCCTCGAAAACCTTGCCGAGGACAAGTTCGAGATGAAGCTCGGTGAAATCAAGCGCGACCTGCCCTACTTCAACGAGGACAAGTCCATCAGCGACATCTGGGATTCCATGTTGAAGCAGAAGTCGCAGATTGCCCTCATCATCGATGAGTACGGCTGTTTCCAGGGTATCCTCACGATGGAGGACATCATTGAGACGATTTTCGGTTTTGAGATCATAGACGAAAGCGATGAGGTCTCGGATATGCAGCAGTACGCCCGTGAGCGTTGGCAGCAGCGCCAGAAGCGCTTCAAAACCTTGCAGTTGCAGCTGCCGTTGCACGAAATCGAACCCAAGTCCAAAGAATAGTTTCCCGTGGTACGCCTGCACGAGTTGTTCTGGTCTTTTTTCAAAATCGGCACCTTCACCATTGGTGGCGGTTATGCGATGATTCCGCTGATGGAGAAGGAGTTGGTGGACCGGCGCGGGTGGCTCAGCAAGGAGGAGTTTTTGGATATGCTTTCGGTGGCGCAGGCACTGCCGGGCATCTTCGCGGCCAACATGGCCACCGAGGTCGGCAGCCGGCTGCGGGGCACCCGTGGCGCGGTGACGGCGGTGGTCGGCAATGTGCTGATGCCCATCCTGTTCATCCTCGCCCTCGCCATGTTCTTCCGTGAGTTCCGTGACAACCCTGTGGTGGAAAGCATCTTCAAGGGCATCCGTCCCGCGGTGGTGGCGCTCATTGCCGCGCCGGTGTTCAAGATGGCGAAGGTGTCGAAGGTGAGCCGCCGCAATTTCTGGATTCCGCTGCTGGCGGCGGTGCTGATATGGGCGTTCGGGGTTTCGCCGGTGCTGGTGATTGCGGCGGCGGCGGCCGGCGGCTTCCTGTATGGACGATTGGGAAAGGAGGAGCAGCTATGATTTTCCTGGACCTTTTCTATACCTTTTGTAAAATCGGCATCTTCAACTTCGGAGGGGGCTATGCCATGATTGCGTTGATACAGAACGAGGTGGTGGAAAACCACGCCTGGATGACGGCGCAGGAGTTCACCGACATCGTGGCGGTGAGCCAGATGACGCCCGGGCCTCTTGGCATCAACGTGGCGACCTACGCGGGCTACACCTCCGTCATCAACGCGGGCTACGGCGCGGGTTGGGCGGTGTGCGGGGCCTTCCTCGCCTCCTTCGCGGTGCTGCTGCTGCCGTTCCTGTTGCTGCTGGCCGTAAGTCGCTTCCTGCGGCAACACCGTGACAACAAGGATGTTGCCAATGTCTTATCGGTATTGCGAATCGCCATTGTAGGTGTGGTGGCTGCGGCCGCGCTCCTGCTTGTCTCGCCTGAAACCTTCGGCTCGTTTGCCGAAGACCCGATTCAGGTGATTTGCAGCATCGCGATCTTCGGCGCCGTCTTTATCGCCTCCTACCAATATAAAACCAGCCCCATTCTGCTGATTCTGCTGTGCGGATTGGCGGGTTTTATGTTGTATGGCCTGTAGAAACGCGGCACGTTCTGTTCCCACAAACTACATTTTCATCGTTTTTTTTGTTCTTTTTTGCAAAAAAAAAAAATGAAAAAAGTGAAAATCAACAGAAAAAAAACTAAATTTGCAGCCGGATTTTGTAAATTAATATAATACTATATTCACATATAACAACTTAAAATACAATATTATAGCATAAAGGTATAAGCGCACATCATAGTATATCTTGGTAGGGAATCTGCAAAATTTCAAATGCCCAAGAAGAAAAAAGATGGGTTCTCCCTGTGGGAACACACGATTTGCTTCATAAAGAAGGCCGGATTTTCTACCAAGAAAAATCCGGCCTTCGTGCATTATGCTGGAAGAAAAACAACTTAAACCTATACAAGAATAAATTAGTAACTTAAATAAACAATTATGAAAATTTATGACAATCTGAAAAAAATGAGGAATTCCATTTTATTGAAAAGCCTCTTTTTGATGGCCCTTTGGCTCGTATGTCTCGGACAAATGACGGCGCAGAATGTGGCCAAAATAGGCACAACCGAGTACGCCACGTTGCAAGATGCTGTGGACGCCGCATACGAGATGACTGGCGATATTACAATTGATTTGGTGGATAACACATCCGAATCAGTAACCATTACACAAAAGGCAAATTTGAATCTTACTCTTAATGGTAATGAACATATTCTTACAGGAAGAATTATTGTTGATGGTGCTACAAGATTGGGAACTGAAACAGTTCTCATACAAAACTTCAATTTTGTTTACAACACAGGTTACACTGATAATCCAAGAGGTTTAGTCTGTATTGCTCCTTCTAGCAACACAAACGCGCATAACATTACGGTAAGTAATTGTTCCTTTGATGGTGGAGGTGATGAATGGGCTAAATCGAATGTTTCTGGTTTTAGAGCGGGTTCCAGTAATACACATTTTAATACTGTGTTGGAAAATTGCACAGCAACACAATTACATAGTTTGGTGCAGTGTGCAGCAGGAACAAATCTCACAGTTATAGGCTGTACAGCAACTGAAGTGAAGAATGGTATTAACATTTCTGGCGGTAGTGGCAATTTTATTATCACTGATAACACAATTACTACTCTTACAGGTGGAGACCAGTACGCATTTCGTATGAAAGATGGTGCTACAACTTCTAAAGAGGCCACTCTTTCTGGCAATAATTTCACCGCTCCGAGAGCCATTGAAATGAACAACTCTTCAACAGCGTCAACACTGAATATCACGAGTGGTAATTATTACGGAGAAATATACAAAGAATCTGCTGATGTGGCTACCTTCTCCTTCACGGGCGGCACGTTCAGCGAGCCAAAGGCCACGGTGGACGGCTACTGCGCCTACGGCTACGCGGCTGTGGCCAACGATCCCGACGCAGAGCACTGCACGGTCCGCAAGCTGGAGATTGCCCGAATCGGCACGACCACCTATCCGAGCCTTCAGGACGCCTTGGATACCGCTTACACCATGACAGGCGACGTGACCATCGAACTGCTGAAGAACACGGAAGAAGATGTAACCATCCGCCAAAAAGCGGGATTGAATTATATTATTGAAGGTAACAACGACACACTGAACGGCCGTATATTTGTGGATGGCGGCAGAATCTTCCCCAATTCCGTGGGCGAAGTCACCATCACCAACTTGAATTTCACTTATAATGATGCTCTTACTTATAAAAGTAATGGTGACGACAGAGGATTTATTTGCAACTCCCAAAACAATCTTTCATACGCTGCACATGTAACGGTAAGTAACTGTACTTTCGATGGCGGAGATCCTGCAAATGGTATGGCCGCTTATAGAGATCCCTCAAGTGCGCAGTCATGGGACATCACACTTGACCATCTTGTTGCCAAGAACTGCCACAGCTTGGTGCAGGCCACCAGCGTAAGCGGTATGGCCATTACCAACTGCAACGCTACGGACAATGTGAAAAACGGTATTAACATCAGCGGTGGTGGCAGCGACCACATTCCCGGCGTTACGAACATCTATACGATTGCGAATGACACGCTGACTTGTAACACAGATGGTGAATATTCTATCCGAATCCAAGAACATGGACGTGGTACAGACACCTTCAAATTGGCGGACAATATGTTCACGGCACCTAAGGCCATCATTTCAAAACATAATACTGCGTGTGTGATTGCCGCTTCCAGCGGTTTGTACGACGGTGATATTTCATTAGAGAACAGTGATGCGGCTACCTTCTCCTTCACGGGCGGCACGTTCAGCGAGCCGAAGACCACGGTGGACGGCTATTGCGCCTACGGCTACGAGGCCGTAGCCAACGATCCCGATGAAGAGCATTGCACCGTGCGCAAACTTGAGGTGGCTCAAATTGGCACGACCACATACCCGTACCTGCAAGATGCCTTGGATTCCGCTCACACCATGACCGGCAATGTGACCATCGAGCTGCTGAAGGACATCACTGGCTACTCCATTGTTCACCAGAAAGCGGGCTTGAACCTCACCATCGAAGGCAACAACGACACCATTTTCGGACAGATTATCGTGGATGGCGACGGCCGCGCAGCAGGTACGGAAACGCTGACCATCCAAAACCTCAATTTCAAGGGTGACAAAACAAATTTCTGCGCTGGCACGGATGCCTTTGTTTTGGTGCCGAGCACGAAGGATGCAAATAAACCTTATACTACTGGTAAATACAACTATGCACATAACATTACCATTGACCAATGCTCCTTTACCAGCACATCTTCGGCCCTGGAAGTCGTGGGTATCAAAGCTACCTCAGGTGCAACCTGCTACAATCTTGTTGTAAGCAACACTACGGGCGACAACCTGCATAGTTTGGCCCAGTTGACCGCAACAGAGGGCGCAACCATTGACCACTGTTCGGCAACGGCCACTGGAAGCTTTGTCAATATCTCTGGTGGTAGTGCAGCCGACACCATCTCCAATTGTACATTTACAGGAGTGGATCCTAATGATGGCTATGCTGTGCGAGAAAACAGCAACTCATCGGTGGAAATTACACTTATCAACAATACTTTTGAAGCCAAAAACGTTCTTCAATTAGGCAAAAATGGCGGCAGCAATGCCTCCGGTCATATAAATGTGGAGAGTGGAACCTACAAGGGAGTGCTGTTCAACGACCAGTCTGCAACGGGTACTGCCACATTCGTCTTCACGGGTGGCACATTCACCGAGGATTCTGCCACAGTGGCTCAATGGTGCGCTGAAGGTTATTTTGCTGTTCCGAATGACCCGTCCGAGGATCTGTGCACAGTATATAGAATGTATGCTCTTATTTATGACCGCAATGGCGGCAATGGTACTATGGATACTATCCGTGTGAAAAAAGATGTCCCTGAAGCGGATCGCACATTAGTGGTCGCTAATTGTGAATTCACCCCCTTCGATGCCTTCCATACTTTCGCCATCTGGAATACCGTGTCCGACAGTACAGGCATCAGCTTCAACCCGGGCGATCCTATTGTGATGAATTCGGATACTGTTTTGTATGCAATATGGAAAGAAGGTGCTACCATTTACTACGATGCCAATGGCGGTACGGGCACCATTCCTTACCAAAGCAAAGATTTTGGTGTTGACATCACCCTCTCCGATGGTGCTGCCTTCAGCAGAACCGACAGCACCCTCTACCGTTGGAACACTGCCGCTGACGAATCTGGCGACAATTACGATTTGGGTGGAACTTATAGCGCTGATGTCAATGTTACCATGTACGCTGTCTGGCGCCTCAACCTTGATATGACCACTTCCGCTACCGACGTGGTTTGCTACGGTGAGAACAACGGTACCGACACCGTGAAGATAATCGGCGGTGAAGCACCCTACCAGATTGTGCTCTCCGGCGGCGCCCTGACCGATAATGTCGAAGTCACTACCGATCAAAACCCCTACATCTTTACCGACCTGAAACCCAGCCTCAACGCGTATAAGGTGCGGCTGACCGATGTGCTGACAAAAGACACCATCACGGGCACCTTCACCATCAGCCAGCCCGACACCCTCGTCATTTCCTCCATCACCGTTCCCGATGCTCCGTGCCCGCTGATGGGTGAGGGCGAATATGCCGTGAGTATGACCACCACCGGCGGTAACGGCGGCAATGTGATTGCTTGGGGAGGTGACGCCGTGGATGTCAATGACCTGTCCACCATCGTTACTTCTGAAGCCGACGACCGTGACCGTACCTACACCGTGACCGTCACCGTGACCGACAACAAGGGCTGTGTGGCCACCGGCTCCGCCGACTTCTCCGTCGCCCCGGTCATTGCCAATGACGAAACCACCCACAGCAACACCACGATGACCATCGCTGCCATCAATAAGGACATTATGTATGGCTGCGATACCATCATCCGCGATTTCGGCACCCCGAGTTTCGCTTTCACCAATGCCGCTATCACCGAGGCTATTCTGGATACGGTTTACAACAATGTTTCCACCATTGCGCCCGACAGCGTGTTCCCCGTTGGCACGACCACCATCACATGGACGGCCGTTGACACCTGCGGACACATCGTCACCGCCGAACAGGAGGTGGTCATTGGCTACCTGCCCTGTCCCACTGCCATTGACGGAAACGGCAACGAATATTCGACCGTTCGTGTCGGCTGCTACTGCTGGATGGCCGAAAATCTCCGTGCCACGGTTTACAGCGACGGAAGCAACCGTCCGATTCCGAACGTGATGCACTATACCGCTCCCACCCGCGCCATTGACCCGAATGGCAACCTGTACGACTGGAACGCGACAATGGATGTCCCCAACAACTCTATTGCCGACATTGAGGCAGCTTATGCCGCCGGCGAGTCACTCCAGGGCATCTGCCCGCAGGGTTGGCATGTGCCCACCGAAGCGGAGCTGGCGAACCTGATGAGTTCCGCGAGCACGGAAGATCTGATGGCAGTGAACATCTGGCTTCCCGATAACGGAACCAACACCACCGGTTTCAACATGCTGCCCAGTGGTTACTACAACTCGGAACTCGATCGCTACGAACGGAAGTTCGTGAGCGCCTACTTCTGGATTTTCACACCGCCCACCGCCGTTTATCACGCTTGCGAATTCGGTGCCGCGTGCAGCACTATGGAACTGATCCCCGGCAGTCTGAATGCGGGTTTCAGCGTCCGTTGTGTGATTGATGAATAACCGGGATTCTGCTGCATACGCAGCGGAAGAGTGTCCACCATTATAGATAAAGATTCCGTTTGAGGCAAAGTTTCAAACGGAATCTTTTTTGTTGTACCTTTGCATCCGCAATCCGAATGGGTGTTTTTATTTTGATTTTATTCAATATCAATATTTTACAATAATGACAGTTAAAGAGTTAGTAGAAAAAATGAATCTGACCGTCTTCTGCGGCCAGGAGAACTTGGATCGTGAAATCAAGGGCGGTTACACGTCCGACCTGCTGAGTGACGTGATGGGCTTCGCCCGCGAAGGCCAGGTGTGGATCACCCTGCAGACCCACAAGAACGTGCTGGCCATCGCCTCCCTCAAGGAACTCGCCGCCATTCTCCTCGTGAAGGGCAACAAACCCGAAGAGGACATGCTGGAACAGGCCGTGGACGAAGGTATCCCGGTACTCGGCACCGATGCGCAGACTTTTGAAACGACGGGAAAGGTTTACCAACTGATCAACCAGTAACGTGCAGCTATTCAAGACAGACCTACACAACCACACGCTGCTGTCGCCGTGCGGTGACTTGGACATGTCGCCCGATTTCATCATCGAGGAGGCGAAGCGGAAGGGTGTGGACATCATCGGCATCACCGACCACAACTGCACCCGCCACTGCCGCCTGGCCGAGCACTACTCGCACAACCGCGACATCTTCGTGCTATGCGGCGCGGAGGTTACGACCAAGGAGGAGGCGCACTGCCTCGCCTTCTTCGAGACCCATGAAACGCTCGACCTGTTCCAGAAGTTCCTGGACGAGCACCTGCCCGACATCCCCAACGTGCCGGAAGTGTTCGGCGACCAGGTCCAGATCAACGAGGACTATGAAATCGTGTACGAGGAGCCCCGCCTGCTCACCTCCGGCCTCGATGTCCCCATCGAAACCATCGCCGCCAAGGTGAAGGAGCTCAACGGCATCTTCATCCCCGCCCACATCGACAAAACGAAGAACAGCGTCATCTCGCAACTCGGCTTCATTCCCTTCGACCTCCCCTACGACGCCGTGGAACTTTCCAAACGCGGCGACAAGGAGAAGATCCTCCAGCAACATCCCTACCTCAAGGACAAGACCTTCACCCGCGCCTCCGACGCGCACCTGCCCGACGTCATCGCCACCGCCCCCTGCTGGTTCGAACTTGAAACCCGCAGCTTCGACGAAATCCGGAAAGCCCTGCACCAGGAAGAGGGCCGACGGGTACTGCTGGAAGTGTAGAAAATTCCCCTTCTATGTAGAAGGGGTGGCCGTAGGCCGGGGTAGTAGAATAATAATTTTTTTCAATATGAATTTTAATATTTATACAACTACCCTGCACTGCGTGCACCCCTTCTTCAAAAAGAAGGGGAAGTATCAGGAACTAAAAATAATATCATAGTATGAAAGACCTCTCCATGCACATTATGGACATTCTGCAGAACTCCACCCGCGCCGGTGCTTCCGAAGTCACCCTCGAGGTGCTGGAGGATGCGGCCGCCGACACGCTCACCATCCGCTTCATCGACAACGGGTGCGGCATGGACGCGGAGACCGTGCAGAAAGTCATCAACCCCTTCTTCACCACCCGCACCACCCGCAAGGTGGGCCTCGGACTGCCCCTGCTCAAGCAGAACACCGAGCAGACCGGCGGCAGCCTCGACATCCAGTCGGAGAAGGGCAAGGGCACAACCGTCACCGCGGTGTTCGGCCGCAGCCATCTCGACCGCCCGCCCATGGGCGACCTCGCCGGCACCGTCGTCCTCACCGCCTCCGCCTACCCCGACATCCGCTTCATCTTCCACTACAAATCCAATGAAACCGACTACGTGTTCGACACCGACGAGGTGAACGAAGCCCTCGACGGCATCTCCATCCAGGAACCCGAGGTCATCCAGTACCTGAAGGAGATGATCCAGGAGAACATCGGCAACGTTAGTTAACGGAAAACGGAAAACTGAAAATTGGGCAATGAAAAGGAATATTTTTTCAATATGAATTTTCAATATTTATACAACTACCCTGCACTGCGTGCACCCCTTCTTCAAAAAGAAGGGGAAATACTATACCCTATACCCTAACCCCTATTCCCTAAAATGTTACCCCCGAACTACACCACCCGCAGCATCATTTCCCTCGCCGTGCCGATCATGGTGGGGAATTTGGCGCAGACGCTGATCACGTTTGTGGACACGGCGTTCCTCGGCCATTTGGGAGCGGTGGAGCTGGGGGCGGCCATGATGGCGGGACTGTACTACTACGTCTTCTCCACGCTGGCGTGGGGTTTCGCCACCGGCATCCAGATCATTGTGGCGCGGCGGTTCGGCGAGAACAACCAGCTGGAGGTGGGTGCGGTGTTCAAGCACGGCCTTCTGGTGGTGGCGGGCCTGTCGGTGCTGCTGTTCTGTCTGCTGCACTTTTGCACCGATGTCTTGCTGAAGGCCATCATCTCGTCACCCGACATCTTAGCCTATTCAGAAGAGTTCATGAAGTACCGCCACTACGGCATCATCTTTGTCTGCTTCAATTTCCTGTTCCGTTCGCTGTATGTGGGGCTGTCGGATACGAAAATTATCGTCTATACCACGTTTCTGATGGCGTTGGTGAACATCTTTTTCGACTACGGATTCATCTTCGGGAATTGCGGACTGCCCGAGTTGGGCGTGGCGGGCGCGGCGATTGCCTCCGTGTTGGCCGAGGTGTCGGCGTTTCTGTTCTTTATCTTCTATACTCTTTTCCGCATTCCCACCCGCAAGTACGGCATCCTCCCTGTCAGGAAGGTGCGGATACCGTTGGTCGGCTCCATTGTGAAGCTGTCGCTGCCGACGATGGGCCAGCGGCTGGTCTCCTTCGGGGCGTGGTTCGTCTTTTTCGTGATGATCGAGCGTACGGGGGAGTTGGCGGTGGCGGTTTCGGGCATTGTGCGGAGCGCGTACATGGTCATATTGGTGCCGGTGTTTGCGTTTGCCGCCACCGCCAACACGCTCACCAGCCGCATTATCGGCGAAGGGCACAGCGATGAGGTGGGGCATCTGCTCCGCCGGATCCTCAAAATCTGTCTGGTGTTTTTGATCGTGTTGGTCGCGGTGTGCGCCATCATCCCCGACACCATCGCCACCATATACACCGACGATGCGGTGCTGGCGGCGGCTTCGGTGCCCTCGTTGCGGGTGGTCTGTTGCAGCGCCTTGCTGATGAGCGGGGCATGCATTCTGTTCGAGGCGGTGTCGGGCACGGGCCGGACGATGGTAGCCTTCATTCTCGAGTCGGCCATCTTGGTGATTTATATCGGTTATATACTGATGGTTACGAAAGTGTTTCCGATGCCGGTGGAGGTCATCTGGTGCGCCGAAATCCTGTACGCCATCCTGCTCGGCTCGGTATCGTACGGGTACCTGCGGTGGGGCAAGTGGCGGGAAAAACGGATTTGACCCGGTGCGTTTTCTGGACTCGCAAAAATTGTCATTTTATGACAATCATTTTATGACAAAATGTTGTACTTTTGCAACATTAAAAATATTACGCTTCGAGGCGTTACGCTTTAAAGCGTAATAAAATAATATTATTGAACCACATATTAAACTGATAATATATCTGTAACCCGTTTTTCAAGAGATATATTCTTCAGACATTCAATCAGAAGTAATTATACTTGCAAAAAACAATGACCTCAACGAACAAAAAGCGTAATAGAGAAAACTATAACTAAAGTCTCATCAAGAAGAATATGGATATTAAAGAACTTAATGTAAACGTTGCGCAAAAGACGACCCAGAACCATCCTTGGGAGTACGCCCGGGCCAAAGTGGTAATGGACTTGTTGAAAAAACACCTGAAGAATGGAACAATTGAATATGCTATTGATATTGGATGTGGAGATCTTTTTTTCCTACACCACTTCTGCCAAAAACATACGGTTAATCATCCAATTGCTATTGACACTGCTTTTAATGAGGATGTTCTTTCCTCTTTAAAATTCAATTCCAATAATATAGTTTTATACGATAATATCAATAAGATAGATTTGGAGGGCAAAAAGGCAAATATCATTTTTTTAATGGATGTTATTGAACACATAGAACATGATTCTGACTTTTTGAAAGAAATAGCATCCTCTAACTATGTCGGAACAGATACAATATTTATGATTACAGTTCCTGCCTACAATAAATTATTCAGTTCACATGATCGGTTCGTCGGGCATTTTCGAAGATACACTCAAAAAACCTTACAACATTCTATACAATCTTCTGGTTTTCAGTGTGTTGAAAACGGCTACTTTTTTACATCATTGATAATTGCACGATTTTTTCAGAAAATCGCGGAAAAAATCAAAGGAGGACCTTTGTCCACTCCTGTTGGTGCTGGAGGGTGGAATGGCAACAGACTGATATCAAAATTGTACGAGGTATTTCTGCTGTGTGATTACCATTTTTTCAGATTGCTCTACAGAATAGGCATAAAAACACCGGGACTTTCTGCGTATTGTATTTGTAAAATAACAAACAACTAATTGATTTATGCTTCTTTCTATTATTACTCCCTGTTACAATGAAGAGCAGGTGATACAGGAAACTTATAAGCGGCTTACAGAGGTCATGAAAACCATAGAGTATGACTATGAACTTCTGTTTGTCAATGATGGCAGCAAGGACAAAACCTTGTTAATCCTATCTGACTTGGCCGCTCAAGACAAACATGTGAAAATCATCAGTTTTTCACGGAATTTCGGGCACCAGTGCGCAGTCACGGCGGGTATTAACAACTGTAACGGAGACCTTGCCGTGATCATCGACGCCGACCTGCAGGATCCGCCGGAAGTGATTCTTGACATGCTGGAAATCCAACGGAAGGAGAATGCGAGTGTGGTTTATGGCGTCCGCAAAAAACGTGACGGAGAAAGCAAATTCAAACTTCTGACAGCCAAGTATTTTTATCGCATTCTCAATAAATTGTCCGATGTGCAGTTCCCCGTTGACACGGGCGATTTCCGTCTCATTGACCGTAAAATCATCGACGGATTCAATAACCTTCATGAAAAGAACAAATATATCCGCGGACTGGTGAGCTGGATGGGGTACAAGCAAGTCCCTTGTTTTTATGAGCGGAAAGAAAGATTTGCAGGTGAAACGAAATATCCTCTGAAGAAAATGCTCAAATTTGCGGCCACGGGTTTGCTCTCTTTTTCTAAAAAACCATTGAAAATGGCTGTCTGGATGGGCGTTTTATCTGTGCTTATAGGTCTTGTATATGCTCTTACTGTATTGATTTCCAAGATTGTTCATCCTGCTTCTTTTGTGGTGGGTTGGACTTCCATCATTTTCATCATCATCTTCTTTGGCGGGATACAACTCCTTACCATCGGAATATTGGGTGAATATATCGGGAGCTTGTTTGATGAGGCGAAAGATCGTCCCGAATACATCATCGCGGACAAGATCAATCTATAACTTGACAAACTTGCAACTTCGTTGTATATTTGCCCCCCGTTTTTTGAAAGACTAATTGTCTTTTAATGAATGGGAAAGGCTAATTTATTGGGTGAAATATGAAAAAATTTTGGGAAGAGAACAAAAAGAATCTCTGGTTTTGGCTGTTTATAGTCGTGGCTCTGTCAACTGCGGTTGCTTTGCCTTTGATGTCCTTGGATGCCGGCAACTCGGGTGATGAGGACGGCTTCCAGGTGATTCAGGGCAGGAATGTGATTAACTATTTTGAGTCGGACGGTGCCGACACCACCTGCTTCTCTTTCTCCAATTTGAAATATTATGGCTCTTCCCCGGATGTGATTACAGAGTATGTAAACCGCAAGTGCGGAATCGAGGACATCCACATCACCCGCCACGTTTTCAATGCACTGTTGGGATGGCTTGCCATCCTCGCTGTCGGGCTGATTGCCTACATGATAGGCGGCTTCCGCGCCGGTGTGTTTGCCATGCTGCTGCTGTTCCTGTCCCCCCGTTTTCTCGGACATGCGTTCAACAACCCGAAGGATATTCCTTTCGCTTCCGCTGTCATTATGGCAGTATATGGGATGTTTCTCTTTTTCAAGCAATTCCCGAAAGTGAAATGGTACACTTTCGTCATCCTGGTTCTCTCCGTCGCCTTTGCTGTCAGTGTGCGCGTGGGCGGCTTGATTCTTGTGGGGTACTTTGGTCTGTTCGGGTTCGTCTATTTGCTTAAAACATGGATGGAAAGGCGGATGGCGAATCGTTTGCAAGAGGTTCCCGTCAAGCAGCAAGGGAAGAAACCCGTCAAAAAGGTGGTGAAAAAGCAGAAGTTTTCACCCTCTTTGGGGAAACTGTTCGTGCGGATGCTCTGGATGGGCGTGCTGATATGCGTGGTCGCGTTCTTTTTGGGGATTCTTTTATGGCCATACGCCATGAAAGGTCCGGTGAAAAATGTCATTGAATCCTATGGTGCAATGGCGCATTTCGATCAGTTGATCCGTCAGCTTTTCGAGGGCACCTTCATCTATTCCGACGGTCTGCCGTGGTACTACCTGCCCAAGCTGATTCTGCTCACGACCCCCATCGCCGTGTTTATCGGGGCTATCCTGTATTTCTTCTTCGGGATGTTCAAAAAAGAGAAATGGTTCTATGCCGGTTGCCTTTGGTTTGCCTTCCTTTTCCCGGTAGCGTGGATTATCTACACCGATGCCAACGTCTATTGCGGCTGGCGTCATGTGCTGTTCTGCTACCCGCCCCTCGCGGCCCTTGCCGGCCTCGGCTTCAGCGGATTGATTGGCTGGGCGGTGCGGATATTGAAGGCCGGAAAGCCCGAACCGGCAGCCGTTGCCGAGGCCGAAGCCAGCACCCCCGCCCCCGCACCGGAGGAGACGAAACCGCGCCTCATCCGCATCGGGGTCAACGTGCTGGGAACAGCACTGATGCTGGGTCTGTTGGCCAACCCCATCCGCCATATCGTGGTGAACCACCCCTATGAGTACGTCTTCTTCAACAAGACCTTCGGCGGGATGGACAACGCTTACGGAAACTATGAGCTTGACTACTACTACCACACCACCCGCGCCGCCTGCGAGTGGCTGCAGAAAAACGCCCTCCCGCCTGTCACCGTGGAGGCAGACTCGCTACACAAACCGTCGGACAAGATCCTTGTGGCCACATGGCACGTGCCGTCCGTGACCTACTTCCTCCGGAAGGATACCGCCCGCTTCGCCGTCAAGTTCTCCCGCTGGGACAAACTGGCGGAAACGGATTGGGATTACGGCATCTTCCCCATCACCGGCATCGATCCGACCGAGCTGAAAAACAAGGCTTCGTTCCCGCCCGTCAACTGCGTCCACACCATCGAGGTGGACGGCTACCCCATCTGCTTCATCGTGCGCCACGAGAACAAGTCGGACCTGCTGGCCCGCCTCAACTACAACGAACTGGTGCGCTACCGCAAACTCGACGAACACGGCTCCCGGCTGGCAGATCGCACGCAAGCCCTGCTCAACGATGGCTACAGCCACAACCCCTACAACCGCTCCCTCCTTACCAACTATATGGAGTTCTATGAGGCCCTCAACAAGATGGATAGCGTGAAGAAATATGTCGATCTCAAGCTGGAATGCCTCCCCCGCGACGAAATCGCCACCTTCTACAAAGGCTACTATTATCACCGCACCGGCGACGACGACAAGGCCATCCAGGTCTATCGCGACTGTATCAAGCTGAACTGCAAGTATTCCGCCGCCTACAAGGGACTTGCCGAAATATACAAGAGCCGTGAGGATTGGAACAGTCTTGAAAAACTACTCCTCAAACAAGTGGATGAAAATATCTTCAATGCCCTCGGCAACGATGTGGAAGAGATGGTATATATGTACCAGAAGCAGGGAATGACGGCCCCCTATGCATACAAACGCGCCTATAAACAGATCGCCGAACATTACAAGGCTGCCCGGAACAAGCAAGGATATGAGCTCTATAATAAAGCATACCAGCAACTTGATGCACAAATCAAATAAAACTGAAAAAAACTTCATTTTTTTTTGAACAAACTGCATGATTCCATTGTTTAATGGTTGTTTTTTGAAAAAAGAAATTTATTGTTTAACCTTAAAATATTAAAACTATGGCTATTAAATTGAAACCATTAGCAGACAGGGTCGTGATTGAACCTGCTGAAGCTGAACAGAAAACTGCCGGTGGGATCATCATCCCCGATACGGCGAAGGAAAAACCGCAAAAAGGCACTGTCGTGGCCGTCGGCCCCGGCAAGAAAGACGAACCCATGACCCTCAAGGTCGGCGACACCGTCCTCTACGGCAAATATTCCGGCACGGAAATCACCCTCGACGCCAACCACTACCTCATCATGAAGGAAAGCGACGTGTATGCAATCCTGAAGTAAATTGAAAATTGAAAACTGAAAATTTTTAAATCTCAAATGCGAACGCAGTGAGCCGGAATGTTCGCGACAGCGAACCCGAATCTCAGAATGTGAGCGCAGCGAGCAAAATCAAAAAAATAGAATCATGGCAAAAAATATCGTTTATGACTGGGAAGCCCGCGACGGTCTGAAAAAAGGCGTGGACGCTTTGGCAAATGCAGTGAAAGTGACCCTTGGTCCCAAAGGGCGCAATGTGATTATTGACAAGAAGTTCGGTGCTCCGCACATCACCAAGGACGGTGTGACCGTGGCCAAGGAAATCGAACTCAGCGAACCCATCGAGAACATGGGTGCGCAGATGGTGAAGGAAGTGGCCTCCAAGACCAACGACCAGGCCGGCGACGGCACCACCACCGCCACCGTGCTCGCACAGGCCATCTTCAACACCGGCCTCAAGAACGTGACCGCCGGCGCCAACCCGATGGACCTCAAACGCGGCATCGACGCAGCCGTGACCGCAGTCGTGGCTGAACTCAAGAAGATGTCCAGCACCATCGGCGACAACAACGAGAAGATCGCCCAGGTGGCCACCATCTCCGCCAACAACGACGCACACGTCGGCAACATCATCGCCGAAGCGATGCAGAAAGTGAAGAAAGAGGGTGTCATCACCATCGAAGAGGCCAAAGGCACCGAAACCAACGTGAAAGTGGTGGAAGGCATGCAGTTCGACCGTGGATACATCTCCCCCTATTTCGTGACCGACACCGAAAAGATGGAAGCCGTTTACGAAAATCCCTTCATCCTGATTTATGACAAGAAAATCAGCAACATGAAGGAATTCCTCCCCATCCTTGAGAAGGCTGTCCAGAGCGGTCGTCCGCTGCTGGTGATTGCAGAAGATGTGGAGAGCGAGGCACTCGCCACCCTCGTCGTCAACCGTCTGCGCGGCGGTCTGAAGATCGTGGCCGTGAAGGCTCCCGGCTTCGGCGACAGAAGAAAAGAGATGCTGGAAGACATCGCCATCCTGACCGGCGGCTATGTGATTTCCGAAGAGAAGGGCTTCAAACTCGAAGACGCTACCCTCGAAATGCTGGGTACCGCCGAGAAGATCACCGTTGACAAGGAGAACACCACCATCGTCAGCGGCAAGGGCGACAAGACTGCCATCGCCGACCGCGTGGCTCAGATCAAGGCCCAGATTGCCAAGAGCACTTCCGACTACGACAAGGAGAAACTTCAGGAACGTCTGGCCAAGCTGGCCGGCGGTGTGGCCGTCATCTACGTCGGCGCCGCTTCCGAAGTGGAAATGAAGGAGAAGAAAGACCGTTTCGACGACGCTTTGCACGCCACCCGCGCTGCCATCGAAGAGGGTATCATCCCCGGCGGCGGTGTTGGTTACATCCGCGCCATCAAGGCTTTGGACAAAATCAAAGGTGTGAACGACGACGAGAAGATCGGTATCGACATCGTGCGCCGTGCCCTGGAGGAACCCCTCCGCCAGATCGTGGCCAACGCCGGCAAGGAAGGCTCCGTGGTGGTGAACGCCGTCAAGGAAGCCAAGGGCAATGTCGGTTTCAACGCCCGCACCGAGGTGTACGAAGACCTCATCAAGGCGGGTGTCATCGACCCGACCAAGGTGGCCCGCGTGGCCATCGAGAACGCCGGTTCCATCGCCGGTATGCTGCTGACTACCGAGTGCGTGCTCGCCGAAATCAAGGAGGAAACTCCTGCGGCTCCCGCAGCCGGTATGGGCGGCGGAATGCCCGGCATGTACTAACCGAATTTTATTTTGGAAAATCCGAATGGGGTATGGCAACATATCCCATTTTTTTTTGTACAAAAAAATGTCTGTTTTTAAAAAATCATTATTTTTGCCGACCTTATATGAAGATAGTCAAACTATTTATTATCCTTTTACTGTTTTGGGTCGGCGGAATGTATTGTTCTGTTGGACAGATTGTTATAAATACCGAGAACCCTGTTCTTTGTTCCGGAAATTCCACTGTTTTGTCGGTGGGCACGGGAACCCCCTCCTCAGGCAACTGCAACTCGTCGGAGAACATGTGCAACGGCTCCTCCATCGTCACTTGCGGGGAGACCATCTGCTTCTACGACTCGGGCGGTCCCAACAGCAGCTACAGCAACAGCGAAAGCTACGTCCACACCTTCACCTCCAATTCTTCCGAACATGTAACCATCACTTTTATTTCAGCCGAGGGCGAGACCTGTTGTGATTATATCACCGTTTATGACGGAACCAGTACCAGCAGCACGCAGCTGCACTATGGTCTGTTGAGCACGGTGAACGGAAATGTGAGTTTCACCTCCACTGGAACCTCCCTGACCGTGCAGTTCACCTCCGACGGCAGCGTGACCTACGCCGGATGGGAGGCTGTGGTTTCTTGCGGGAACGGCGGCGGGGGCGGCGGAAGCTGCAGCTCATCGGTGAACATGCGCAACGGCTCCACCATCGTGCCCTGCGGGGAAAGCGTCTGTTTCTACGACTCCGGCGGCCCCAACAGCAGCTACGGCAACAGCGAAAGCTACGTCCACACCTTCACCTCCAGCTCTTCCGAACATATCACCATAACCTTCCTATCGGCCAACGGCGAGACCTGTTGTGACTATATCACCATTTATGATGGAACCAGCACCAGCAGCACCCAGCTTCACTACGGTTTGTTGAGTACCGTGAACGGGAATGCGAGCTTCACCTCCAGCGGTACCTCACTGACCGTGCAGTTCACCTCCGACGGCAGCGTGGTTTATGATGGATGGAGTGCCGTGGTCTCCTGCGGGAACGGCGGCGGGGGCGGCGGAAGCTGCAGCTCTTCGGTGAACATGCGGAACGGTTCCACCCTCGTCACTTGCGGCGAAAGCGTCTGCTTCTACGATTCCGGCGGCCCCAGCGGAAGTTACGGCAACAGCGAGAGCTATGTCCATACCTTCACCTCCAGCACGAACACACCCCTCGTCATCACCTTCCTCAGCGCCACGGGAGAGACTTGCTGTGACTACATCTCCATCTATGACGGGACCAGCACCTCCGCCACGCAGTTGCACAACGGCCTGCTGGGCACCGTGAACGGGAATGTGAGTTTTACTTCTACAGGAGGCTCCCTCACCGTGCAGTTCACCTCCGACGGCAGCGTGGTTTATGACGGATGGAGTGCTGTGGTTTCCTGCGACCCAAGTTACAATTACAATTATTCGTGGAGCACCGGTGCCACCACGCCCACCATCACCGTGTCGCCCACCGGCACAACCACGTATACCGTAACGGTTTCCGGCGACGGCATCGCGACCCAGACGGCTTCCATCACCATTAATGTGGTGGACTGCGGCAGCAGCGGATGCCCCAGCGTGTCGCCCGCCGAGCTCGGAACGGGGCTCACCAACATCGTGGTGGACTGCGATGTCACCGAGGTGACATTGGCCGCCAACGCTGTGGCCACGGCCGCCACCGCCAACGACTATACCGTAACCTCCATTCCCTACGCTCCGCCCTACAGTTTTACAGACGGAACCCGTATCTTTGCCGATGCCACCGACGACACATGGGGGCAGGTGGTGAACCTTCCGTTCGCATTCTGCTATTATGGCAATACCTATACGCAAATTGTACCTGGTGCCAACTCCGTTGCGACTTTCAATACGTCTGTGGCTGGAGGGAGCTGCGCATGGAGTTTCAGCGAATCCCTTCCCAGCAGCAGCCTCTTCCCCAACACGATTTTTGCCTGCTACCGTGACATCTACCCCTCCTCCAGCGACTATGTGGCCTCCACGGGTAGCGGGGCCATCTACGAGGGCGTTCTCGGCGCATACCCCTGCCGCAGTTACAAACTGAGTTTCAACAACATCAAGTTGTACTCCTGCACCGATGTCACGACCTTCTCGTCCATGATTGTCCTTTACGAAGGCACCAATATCATTGATATCTACTTGCGTGATGCGCCAACCTGTACGAGTTGGAACAGCGGCAATGGTGTCATCGGCATCCAGAATGGCGATGGAACGGCGGCGGTGGTGCCGCCCAGCCGCAACACCGGTGCATGGACCACCCACAATGAGGCGTGGCGTTTCATCCCGACCGGAGAGCCGGTCTATACCGTCACCTGGTACGAAGGGAACGGCATCGATGGACCGGTCTTGGGCACGGGCGATGTAATCACCGTCAACCCGACCGTGAGCACCGACTACACGGCGCGCCTTCAGTACACCGCCTGCAACGGCAACACCTTCGACATCACCAACACCTGCCATGTGACGGTGAACAACGCCGCTCCGCCTGTCACCGTGACGGCCTCGCCCGACTACCTTTGCGCCAACAGCCCGACTACCCTCACCGCCACCTCCACAGGAGCCACTTCCTTCCAGTGGAGCACGGGAGCCACCGGCGCCACCACTACGGCCTATCCCACTACCAACCCCACCACCTACACTGTGACGGTTGGCTATGCCAATGGCTGCCACAGTCTCGGCACCGTCACCGTCAATCTCGATGTGACTCCGCCGGTCTATAGCGGCAATGTCGGTCCCATCGCCGCCACGGTCAGCGGCTGTGTTTCCACAGTCCCCGACCTCATCGGTCTTGTCCGTCCCTATTGCACCGATGACCTCACGGCCACCGCCGACCTCACCATCACGCAGTCGCCGGCGGCGGGTTCCACCATCACCGGAAATACCACGGTCACCATCACTATCACCGATGCCTGCGGCAACGCCTCCACCGCCACGGTGGAAATCACGGTGCCGGAGCTTCCGCAGCTCCAGTTGGTCAGCTCGCACGACATCCTGTGCTACGGCGCTTCCACGGGCTCCCTGTCGGTAGCAGGCAGCAGCGGCACGCCGCCGTACTCTTTCGCATGGACGACGGGCAGCGCCTCCAATCCCGCCAACGGTGCCACCGGCGCCTCTCTTTCGTCGTTGGCCGCCGATACCTACACTGTGACCCTTACGGACGGGGAGGGATGCACCGCCACAGGCACTTACACGCTTCAGTATCTGAGCGATCCGATGGTGGCGGGCACGTTGTCGGAAGACCAGCTCATCTGTTCGGGCGGCTTACCGCAGCCACTTTCCGTCACCGGGTGCTCGGGCGGGGCCGACAGCTACTATGTGTGGCAGCAGTCCACCGACGGCACCACCTTCACCGACATTGCGGGCGCAGGGAACGGAAATACCTATTCCCCCGGCAGCCTTTCCCAAAACACTTGTTTCAGAGTGGCTTATACCAGTGACAGCTGCGGAGTGGTCTATACCAACTCCGTTTGTATCACCTTCGGTGCCCCCGCCCGCACCGAAATCGAGGACATCATCTGTTACGGTGTCCCCTACACGGCCAACGGCTTCAACATTCCCGCCGCTTCGCTCACTGTGCCGGGTCTTCATACCGACAGTCTTTCCTTGCAGACCGCCGAGGGCTGCGACAGCATCGTGGTGCTGAACCTCACGGTTCTGCCGCCCGTGACCTCCACCGACGAGCAGACCATCGTGGAGAACCAGCTTCCCTACACATGGAACGGGGTCGTCTTTAACTCGGAAGGGACACAGACAGCGACTTTGATCGGCAGCGACGGCTGCGACAGCACCGTGACGATGACCCTGCACGTGATTCCGAACGTGACCAACAGCGTGGACACCACCGTCTGCGCCAACGCCCTGCCTCTTGAGTGGCAAGGGCTCACTTTCACGGAGGCGGGCACCCAGTCGGTGGTCTATACGGCCGCTCTCGGCAACGACAGCACCGTGTCCTACACGGTGAACGTGATACCGCCGGTGTTCGTCACCGTGCGTGACGGGGTGTGCCAGAACGAGCCATACGAGGGTTACGGATTCACCGTATCGGCGGCGGAAACGGCCACGCCGGGCGAAGTGGAGTTCTCGCAACTGTACTATACCGCCCGCGGCTGCGACAGCACCGTGACCCTGAAGCTCACCGTCTATCCGAACTACGACCACCATTTCGATGTGGTGGCCTGCGACAGTCTGATATGGAACGGGCACGTCTATCACCAGTCGGGAAGCTACACCCAGCAGTTCAGCAGTTCCCACGGTTGCGACAGCACCGTGACGAAGGACGTGCAGGTGGTGAACACCTACTTGGAATTGGTGAACCATACGCCCGACTTCTGCGAGAACTTCGAGGCGGACTTGGAGGTGTTTACCGAATTGGATAACATCCGATGGTCATCGGGAGAAACGAATGTACACAACATTGTGGCGCACCATGCGGGTGCGTATGTGGTGACGGCCAATACGGCGCATTGCCAGGCTTTTGCCCGCCTTGTGATTCCCGCGTGTGCCTTCAACCTCTACATCCCCAATGCCATCACCCCGTCGAACGACGATGGCACCAACGACTTCTTCTGTCTGCCGGAGGGTGTCCTTTCGCAGATTGAACTCTTTGAGATCTGCATTTTCGACCGGTGGGGGAGGATGGTGTTCCGGTCGGAGAGCCCCCATTTCCGTTGGGATGGTCGCGAGAAGGGCAAGCTCAAGGTGAACAACACCTACACCTACTACATCAAGCTGTCGGTGTTTGGCGGCGGCGACTACCTCTACAAGGGCGTGGTGACGGTGTTGTAATTATTTCTTTTTTCGTTTTTTTAAGGAAAAGCAGCCGTTTTTTTCAAAAAAATGGTTACTTTTGCCTGCTTTTTATGCAGTAATGTAGAAAATGACAAACAACCTTATTTATTAATCAAAATCAATTTGTTATGAAAAAACTTTTAGCAATTTTCATGTTGTGCTTTGCGGTTTTCGCGGCAAAAGCACAGTACGTCTTCCTGATGCAGGAAGGTTTTGAAAACAATGCCTTGCCGACTGGCTGGGTGGCCATCGATGCAGATGGTGACGGTTTCAACTGGGCTGTCATGACTCAAACAGAGGACCGTATGTCCCCTCATGAGGGTGATGGCCTCGTTGCTTCTGCTTCTTATGACAACGACGCTGGTGAGCCATTGTTCCCTGACAACTGGCTGATTACATCAGGTATTGCAATTCCTGCGGATGCCAACTATCCGACATTGTCATGGTGGGAAAAAGGACAGGATGACAGTTACGCTGAAGAGCATTATGCGGTTTACATTTCCACAACTGGGCAGACCATTGCCGACTTCACCTCCGATGCTGTTTACGAAGGAGATGCCACGGGCGAATATGTCCAACAGACAGTTGACCTGTCCTTATTTGCAGGTCAAACCATCTATGTCGCTTTCCGTCATTATGACATTTCGGACATGTTTTTCCTGAATTTGGACGACATTGAAATCTCCACCATGACTTCCGAACCCATACTGACCGCCGCTCCCACTACGATTGATTTCGGAACAGTAATTACTGGTAACACAAGTGAAAACACGGTTACAGTTAGCGCTTTCAACCTCACAACTGATATTACCATTACTACCGCAGCTCCTTTTGCTGTTTCCCTTGACGGCGAAACATTTGCCACCAACGTCACCATGCCGGCGACCAGCGGCACCCTTTATGTACAGTATGCTCCCACAGACGCTGTCGCCGACAACGGAACCGTCACCCTTACCTCCGGCGATCTGACCGCCACGATTGCAGTGAGCGGCACGGGCTTTGAATGTAATGCACTGACCGTTCCTTTTGTAGAGAATTTTGACTCTTACACGGCACTTCCCGTTTGCTATCAATTTGTATATGCCGACGAAAACCCGGCAGTCAACCCAATCACCCTTTATGAGGATGGAACCAATAAAGTAATTCGTTTCAGTTCTTATAGTTCCACCAGTGTTTATGACCAATATATGATTTCTCCCGTCCTTCAGTTCACGGGCACGAATCCATTGCAGCTTTCGGTGAAAGCAAGAGTTACCAACAATAGTGAAGACTTCAGTTTGGGTTATTCCACTACCACCAGCAACATAGATGATTTTGTATGGAGTGAAGATTTTACCGCTCAAAACGCTGAAGAGTATGAAGACTTTTCAATGGCGATTCCGTCCGACGCAAAGTATGTGGCTGTCCATTACTTTTCTGATTTTGCTTATTACTTGCTCGTTGACTCCCTCGCTGTGGAAGAAGTCACCCTTCCCCAGATTCTTACCAGTGCGACCGATATAAACATGGGCTATGTTGAACTGGGCAACAGTTCCGATGTGGTTACTATCCCTGTCTTGGGTGCTTCGTTGGAGAATGTTATCACCGCCACCACCACGGCTCCGTTTGAGGTTTCCAGCAATGGCACTGACTATGCTGTGACGGCTACTCTTCCCGCCGAAGGTGGTGACCTGTATGTACGTTATACCCCCACCGCTGTCGGTACCGACTCCGCCATCATCACCCTGGCCGTTGATCAAGAACTCGTGGAAGATGTCGTGATCAACCTGGCAGGTGCTGCTTACGAATGCAACAACGCACTTCCGTATCAGACCGACTTCTCCGATGAAGCAAAGAATCTTTGTTGGACGATTGAAAACGCCAACAACGATTCCTACGAATGGACATTCAGCACAAGCAGTGCATACGCCTCTATGCATTGGAACTCTTCTATGGCTGCTGACGACTGGCTGATTTCCCCCACCTTCACCCTCACCGGCAGTGAATTTGTAAAATTTGACTATAAGACGGGTAGCAGCTATGATGAAAAATTCGAGGTGGCCATCATCCAGGGTTCAACCCGTACCATCATTGTCCCCGAAATGACCGTCCGCACTTCTTCCTACTTGACTCTTGATCCTGTTGTTCTGAATGAATATACGGGAGATTATCAGATTGGTATCCACTGCACCTCCGATGCAGATATGTTCTATCTTTATGTTACCAACTTCGTCGTTTCCAGCCTTGATGACCTTGATTCTTCCCTTACTGTCAATCCTGAAGCCATTGACTTCGGCAACTCCTTGTACACCGAAGGTATGACTGCTACTGAAACTGTTACCGTTTCTGCCATTAAGATCCACAATGTTACAGCCAGCGTGGAAGCTCCCTATAGCGTTTCTTTGGACGGCACCACTTTCGCTGCAAGCATCGCGCTTCCCGATGAAGATCCTATTTCCAATACCACTACTATCTACGTACAATTCGCTCCCACCGCAGCCGGCAGCTACCCGGGCGTGGTTACCCTGACCAACGGCACCACCACTGCTACGGTGACCCTTTCCGCTGAAGTTGTTGACTGCAACATTCCTGCTACTCTGCCCTTCATAGAAGACTTTGAAGATGAAATTTCCGCCTGCTGGACCAACACGGATAACGATGGCGATGGCTATACTTGGATGCAGATGACAGGCTACGAAGATTATGCCCATAGCGGTAGCGGCCTCTACACTTCTGCTTCATGGGTTAGCGGCACCGTCCTGACTCCCGACAACTGGTTGATTACTCCGGCCCTTGCCATTCCTGAAGAGGGTGCACACCTTGACTTCTGGGTTGGACCTCAAGATCCTTCTTTTCCGGCAGAACACTATCAGGTGAAAGTTTCCACCACGGGTACCAATGTCAGCGACTTCACCACCACTCTTATTGATGAAACACTTACTGAATCTACATGGGTTGAAAGAGTTGCCAATTTGGACTTTGCTGGCCAGAACGTTTACGTTGCTTTTGTCCACAACCAAAGCTCCGATGTGTTCAGAATCAATATTGATGACATTAACATTTCTGCTGGTATTGTTGACGGTATCGAAGAAGAGACTGCCGAGAACGCCGTTTCCGTCTATCCGAATCCTGCCAGCACGATGCTGAACGTCCATGCCGAGAACTTCGACAACGTCCAGGTCATCAACTTCCTCGGTCAGGTGGTCTATAGCGCCAACGTCACCGAGAACGATTTCCAGATCAACGTTTCCAACCTCAGCAACGGTGTCTATTTCATCCGTCTGAACGGTGAGAACACGGTCACGAAGAAATTCGTCAAGAAATAATCCTTGACCTTCATACAACCAAAAATCCCGCGAGCAATCGCGGGATTTTTTTATGTCTATTATTCCGAAATTGTAGAGACGTGCCATGGCGCGTCTCTACAAGGTGTTACACCTCCAAAAAAATCTCCTTGAATTCGTAGATGCCCTTGTGCCCGACAAGCCACCGCGCCGCCCGCACCGCACCCTGCGCGAAAATGGAACGGTTGAACGCCCGATGGGTGATCTCGATGAGGTCGTTGTCCGACTGGTACCGCACCACATGGGTTCCCGGCTCGTTGCCGATTCGGTGCGCCACCACGTTGATGTCGGAAGGGTTGGAGGCATCGGCCAGCTTCCAGCCCGTTTTCCGGTCCAGATTGTCGATGATGAGGTTGGCGGTGGTGATGGCCGTGCCGCTGGGCGCGTCCTTCTTGGCGGTATGGTGCGTCTCCTCCACCATCACGTCGTATTGCTGCTGGCGGTTCATCATCTGCGCCGTCAGTTCGTTGATGCGGAAAAAGAGGTTGGCCCCGATGGAGAAGTTGGAGCCATAGACGAGGGCGTTGGAGGTTTTCCGGCACTGTTCCAGCACCTCCCCGCTCCGGTCGTACCAGCCGGTGGTGCCGCACACGACCGGCACGCCGGCGTCGAAGCAGCGGCGCAGGTTGCCGATGACGGTGTCGGGTGTGGAGAACTCGATGGCCACGTCGCTGGTGCGGAACGCCTCCGCACGTTCCGCCCACTCCGCCTCGTTGTCGATGGTGGCCGCCAGCTCCAGTCCGACCGACGGCAGCAGTTTCTCTATTTCACGGCCCATCCGGCCGTATCCGATGAGGGTTGCTTTCATTTGTTTTAGATTTTGGTTCGCTGTCGCGAACATTCTTTGATTCTGCTCGCTTGCGCTCGCATTTTCCTCGCTGTCGCGATTCCCCCACACTGCGGCCTGTCGGCCTTGTATGGGGTTGCTCGTTGTCTTGTTCCCCACACTGCAGCCTGTCGGCCTTGTATGGGGTTGTTCGTTGTCTTGTCCCCCACATTGCGGCCTGACGGCCTTATGTGGGTTGCTCGTTGTCTTGTTCCCCACACTGCGGCCTGTCGGCCTTGTATGGGTTGCTCGTTGTCTTGTCCCCCACATTGCGGCCTGACGGCCTTATGTGGGGTTATTAAGGGTCTTGCCTCTTCGAGGCTGCTCAAGGTATAGTTTTCAATTTTCAATTTTCAGTTTTCAGTTCCAGAAGGGCGACGTTCTCCACGTGCTGGGTGTGCGGGAACATGTCCACGGGTTGGACGCGGGCGACGGTGTACTTCTCGGCGAGGAGGGTGAGGTCGCGGGCTTGGGTGGCGGGGTTGCAGCTGACATAGACGATGCGTTTGGGCTGCATCGCGAGCAACTGCTCCACCACATCGGGGTGCATGCCGTTGCGCGGCGGGTCGGTGATGACGATGTCGGGTGTGCCGTGCGCCGCCACGAACTCGGGCGTCAGCACCTTCGCCATGTCGCCGGCGTAGAACTCGGTGTTGGTGATGCCGTTGATTCCGGAATTGACCTTGGCGTCCTCGATGGCGGCCTCCACATACTCGATGCCGACCACTTTTTTGGCGCTGCGGGCCACGAAGTTGGCGATGGTGCCCGTGCCGGTATAGAGGTCGTAAACGGTGTCCTCGCTGCCGATGGCGGCGAACTCCCGCGCCACACAGTAGAGCCGGTGGGCCTGCTGGATGTTGGTCTGGTAGAACGAGAGCGGCCCGACCTTGAACCGCAGGTCTTCCATCCGCTCCATCAGGTAGCCGGTGCCCTTGTAAGTGACGACCTCCAGGTCGGTGTAGCTGTCGTTCAGCTTGGTGTTCACCACATAGTGGAGGGTGGTGATTTGCGGGAAGGTCTCGCCCAGGAAGTCGAGGAGGCTGCCGACCTGCGAGTTGAATTCCGTCACCACGAGGATGACCATCCGTTCGTCGGTGGAGGTGGTGCGGATTACCATGTTGCGGAGGACGCCTTCGTGCGTGCGGAGGTTGTGGAAGGTGATATCGTTGTCCATCGCGAACTGCCGCACGGCGTCGCGGATCTGGTTGCTGAGTTCATCCTGAAGCCAGCACTCGCGGATGTCGAGCACCTTGTCGAACTTCATCGGGATATGGAAGCCGAGGCCGCGCACCTCCACCGTGCCGCCTTCATCGCGCACCTTCATGTCCTCATCGGAAAGCCACCGCTGGTGGGTGAAGGTGTATTCTAATTTGTTGCGATAGAAATACTGCTTTTCGGAAGCGAGGATCGGCTGGGGCTCGGGGTAGTCGAAGTGGCCGAGGTGGCTGAAGTTGTCGGTCACCTGTTTCTGCTTGTAGAAAAGCTGCTTTTCGTAGTCCAGCATCTGCCACTTGCAGCCGCCGCAGAGGCCGAAATGGGCGCATCGCGGTTCCACACGGAAAGGGGAGGGGGTCACCAAACGGGTGCAGCGCGCCTCCGCGTACGTTTTTTTCTTCTTGAAAACCATTACATCGACGATGTCGCCCGGCACCACGCCCGACACGAACACGGTCATTCCGTCGTGTTTGGCCACGGCTTTCCCTTCCGCGCCGGCATCCAGAATCTCCAGATTCTCTATCGGATATTGTTTGTGTCTCATCTTTTTCAAAATTGGGGTGCAAAAATAGTCAATTCATTTTAAAGAATTTTCAATAAAAAAGCCATTGGGAATGAAATAAAAAATGTATTTTTGCCCCCTTGTTTTTAGGAAAAATTTCAATAACATAAAAAGATATGAAAAAGTTTTATCAATTTCTGTCGTTGTGCTTTATTGTAGCGCTAACGACTTGTCTGACTGTGGGTAAGGTCTCTGCCCAGTGCGATCCCGTTGAGGTTACGCAAAGCGAAAGTTACGTTGAGGATTTTGCCGGTTTCCCGGCGATTGACTCGCTGAACGGCGAGGGGGCCATGCCTACCTGCTGGAACAAGATTTACAATGGTAGTTCGGTCGGCTACGATCCGAAGGTGTATAACGGAACCAACGCTGTGGTTTCGGGCGACAACTGCATTGCCATCACCTCGGGAAGATCCACATTCTTGGGCTTTATCGAGCAATACAATGCCGGAGCGTCCAACTATGCCATCCTTCCGTTCATATCCAACGGATTTAACGAACTCCAACTGGTGTTTACCAGCAAGATGTCCTCCGCCACGAACGGGACCCTCTCGGTCGGCTACATCACCGACATCACCGCTGACAGCACATTTGTGGCGCTCACCACCATTACGTCCACCACGGCGGCCACCGGACAGTCAATAGTTCTTGCCAACCTGATTCCGGAGCCCGTGCGCCAAGAGGCCTATCTCGCTTTCTGCTGGACGAACAACAGCACTTCCAACGCCTCCACCTGCTACATCGACAACATCACCATCCGCAAGACCAGCTCATGCGGCGATCCGTCAAACGTCACGGTTTCCAATGTTACCGACATTTCCGCCCTGGTGGGCTGGACTGCCGCGAACAGCAGCCAGAGCGAATGGGAAATCATCTGCAACGGCAACCTCATCCAGAATGTGACCACCAATCCGTATCCGCTCACCGGCCTGACCGCCAATACCGAATACACCGTGGACGTGAGAGCCGTGTGTGGCGATGAAACCTCCTACTGGACCGAACAGCCCGTCACGTTCAGCACCACCTGCCCCGCCATCACCGTCACCGACGACGAACCCTACACCGAGGACTTCTCCGGCACTCCGGCTGTGGATACTTTGGGCACCGCAGGGTCTGTTCCCGACTGCTGGAGCCGTTTCTACACGGGCTCTTCCACCGGCTATGACCCGAAGGTTTACAACGGCGCCAACGCCATCAACACGGGCGACAACTGCCTTGCCTTCACGTCGGGTGTCTCCAGATTCCTTGACTTCATCACCGTCTATACTGCCGGTGCCGACAACTACATCGTCCTTCCGAACATCGCCAACGATCTCAGCGATCTCCAGATGATGTTCACCACCAAGATGTCCACCGACACGGCAGGTGCCCTTGAGTTCGGTTATTTCACGGATTTGGGCAGTACCAGCAACTTTGTGGTGCTCACGGTTGTTCCTTCCACCACGGTTGCTACCAGCCAGATTGTCAATCTCGGCAGTTTTTACGCTACCCACGGGCTGCACGCACGCCTCGCCTTCTGCTGGCGCGACAACCGTACCAGTGGAGCTTCCAACTGCTATATCGACGACATCACCCTGCGTATCGCCCGCGACTGTGCCGAACCGACCGACATCACTGTCGAGCACATTTCGGACGTTTCCGCCGTGGTGGGCTGGACGGCCGGAAGCCCCTCGCAGAACCAGTGGGAAATCCAGCTCAACGACAGCACCATCCAGAATGTGACCACCAACCCCTACACGCTCACCGGCCTGACCGCCGAAACCGAGTATGTGGTCAATGTCCGCGCCGTCTGCACGGATGAAAACTCCTACTGGGCCGCGCAGTCCGTCACCTTCACCACCGCCTGCCCCGCCATCGTGGTGACCGACGAAGAACCCTTCAGAGAGGGCTTCGAAGGTGCCGACCTCGGCTGCTGGGCTGCGGACATCGTCAGCGGCGAAGACAACTGGACCTTGGACTATGGCGCTTTCCACACCGGTAACAAGGGCGTGGCATTCACCAGCTCCGTTTTCGGTGACCTCACCAATATGGGCGGCGACATCTCGTCCATCATCGATATGTTCGGCAATATGATGAACTTCGGCAACGGCTCCGCACGCCTCACATCCCCCATCCTCGACCTCACCGCTGTGACCGGACAGGTGCGCCTCACCTTCTTCCGCAGACAGACCACGATGATGATCCCGCAGACCCTGTACGTCTATTACCGCACCTCCCCCGGTGCAAACTGGATACTGCTGCAACAGTACAGCGCCACCAACGACTGGACCGGTGAAGCCCTCACGCTCCCCAACCCGTCGGCCACCTACCAGATCTCCTTCCTCAGCTTCTGCGACATCCAGAGCATGGGCAATATCGACCCCACTGCCATGATGGATCCCAACGCGGCCACCAACTTCGCCAGCAACATCTACTTGGATGACATCCGCATCGGTTACGCCATCGTGTGCAACAACCCCACCGACCTTTCGGTAAGCAACGTCACCACGACCAGCGCCACCGTCACTTGGGGCGGCACCGCCGACAACTGGTCGGTGGAATATGGCCCGGCGGGCTTCACCACGGGCAACGGCACCACCGTCACCGCACAGAACCCCACCTACACCTTCACGGGCCTCACGCCCGGCACCTCCTACGATGTGCATGTACGCGCCAACTGCCCCGAAAATAGCTTCAGCGACTGGGTACAGACCTACTTCACCACCAATAACGAATCGGGCATCAACGAGAACGGCAGCTTCGCCCTCACCCTTTCGCCCAATCCCACCAGCGGCCTCGTGCGCTGCACCCTGAACATGCTTCCTTCCAACACCCGCCTGCAGGTGCTTGACGTTTACGGCAAGCTGCTGATGGAAAAAGAGGTGTCGGAACAGACCATGGAACTTGACTTCTCCGACAAGGCTGCCGGTCTCTATTTCCTGCGCGTGGTCAGCGGCAACAAGGTCGTCACTACCCAGAAGGTGATCCGCCGGTAATCGGTTCTCACGCATAGAAAATCCCCTTCTTGTCGCAAAGGAGGGGATTTTTTTTATGTTCTACAATGGAAATGGCTGAAAAAAAAGGACAAATTGTCGTTTAACAGGCGCATTGATAAATAATTAATTGTATATTTGCACCCTTGTTTTTAATATTAACAAAACCCCTTTAGTATGAAAAAAGTTTACCAATTTTGCCAGATTCTTTGTGCCGTAGTTCTTGTGTTTTTCTTTGCAAACAGCGCGACGGCACAAATCGTTGTAACCAACGAAAATCCTTACACGGAAAGCTTTGAAAATGGCGGACTTGCCAGCTGGTCCAATTCGGATGTTGTCGGCTCCGATGAATGGGTTGACAGCTATGCTGTTGCTCACACAGGAACCAAATGTGTGGATTATTCCAGTTCCCTTTTCGGCGATTTTCTTGATATTCAGGATAATCCTCTTGCAATTCTTAGCTTTTTTGCCAACATGGCAAATTTCGGGAACGGCTCAGCCCGCTTGGTGTCTCCGACCCTCGATCTCAGTGGCCTGGGCGGACAGGTGACCTTGCGGTTCTATCGTAAACAGAGCACCATGATGATCGCCCAGACGCTGTTCGTTTACTACCGTACTTCCCCTTCGGCACAATGGACATTCTTGCAGCAGTACACCGGCGCTACCGACTGGACAGAAGAAACACTGACGCTTCCCAACATTTCATCCACTTACCAAGTCTCTTTTGTGGGCAATTTCAACGTGGACAACATGGGGTCTGATCCCACCTCTTTGATGAGCATGTTCACCGATCCGAATGCCTCAACGAACATGGCCAGCGACATCTACATTGACGACATCTTCATTGGCGTTACTATTCCCTGCAACGCTCCGCAGAATCTGGCGATGAGCAATGTGACCACCACGAGCGCCACCGCCACTTGGAGCGGCACCGCCACGAACTGGACGGTGGAGATCGGTCCCGCGGGCTTCAGCCACGGCAGCGGCACCACCTATACCGCGCAGAACCCCACCTACACCTTTACCAACCTCACCCCCAACACTTCCTACGACGTGTATGTGCGCGCCAACTGCGCCGGCGATGTCACCAGCAGCTGGGCACAGACCAGTTTCACCGCCACCAACACTAATGGAATCGCTGAAAGCGAATACGGTGTCCTTTCCGTGTCGCCCAACCCCACCACGGGCGTTGTGCGCTGCACGATGGAAAACCTTGTCCCCAACACCCGTTTGCAGGTGCTTGACGTTTACGGTAAACTGTTGATGGAACAGCCTGTCACCGAAGCCACCACCGAACTGGACTTCACCGACAGGGCCGCCGGCATCTACTTCCTGCGCGTGGTCAGCGACAACAAGGTCGTCATCACCCGGAAGGTGATTCGCCGATAGCCGTTTTCACACACCATAAAAAATCCCCTCCCGTATCATAAGGAAGGGGATTTTTCGTTTCAGTTTCTGCACAAATTTCAAGTGATGAAAAAAACGCTTCTTTGGCTCTTTTTGTGGACGTTGGTCCTCCCTTTGATATCGCAGACACCTGAGGAAAACGCGGTCAAGTACCGCTATTTCCGGCAGCGTTTGAATAGCGAGATGATGCTCTTTACGGGCGATGCCTCGGTGAAGGGTTCGCACCTGCCGATGGAGAGGCGCTATCTGTACAGGGGCGAGAGGATGGGGCACTGGGGCGACGCGGTGTGGTGGCAGGGGCACTATCTGGCCGTGCTGGCCACCGAGTACGCCCTGAAGCAGCGGGACGGGGAGAACACGGCAGCCACGCTCCGGGAGCTGCGTCTGGCCCTTGACGTGTACCGTCGCCTCGACCTCAGTGCCGAACGTTGCTTCGGCGACACGACCCCGCAGGAACTCAACGGGTTCTATATCCGTGACGATGTGGGGAGGGAGATGGCCCCCTCCCTGAAAGTCCGCTATGTAAACAGCGACTACACGTATTATTGCGGGCACACCGATGCCCGCCGCAACGCTCCCTCGCAGGATCAGGCGTGGGCCAGCTACCTCGGTTTCGCTCTGATACAGAAGTTGGTGGACGACACATTGCTGCACCGTGAGGTGGCGGAGCTTGCCGGGCGGATGGTGCGTGGGATGCAATATACCGACGGGAACGGGCGGGCCCATTGGCAGATCATGAACCCCGTGACGGGGGCGGTGGTGCAGAAGGAGGGCGACATCCAGTGGCTGCAGTACGCCCACGGCGAGATCGGGACGAGGCTGGCGGGGCGGAACCTGCACGCCGGTCGCTCCGACAAACCGCAGTGGCGGAACACGTGGAACCTGTTGCAGCAGAATGTGCTGATTGACCGCGACGGGCACTTCACATGGTACGGGGTGCTGTCGCTGGCGGCGGTGCTGAACGACGGCGCCGGCCGGCAGGACTGTTACCAGTGGATGGTGGAGACGTGCGACAAGGTGGTGCGCCGCCGCCCCGATATGCAGCAGTCGCTGATATTCCCGCATTTGCCGCTCATCAACCTGGTGCTGCACGGCACCGAGGGGCGTGAGTTGCTTCCGAAGGAGCGGTACGAGGCGTACCTCAATGCCGCGCCTGCGAGCGGGTGCATCACGAGCGAAGTCGGTGGTGAAGAGGTGCGGACGGCGGCGCCGTGGCACTCGCTGTCGCTTTTCTGCCCGTGGCACACTTCCGTAACCGGCGACGCCAACATGCTGGACTACATGCTGTTGTATAATTTGTATCGGCTGGTGTACGAAAATTGAAAACTGAGAATTGAGAACTGAAAATTGGGAAGCGAAAGGTGAAAAGTGAAAGGTTGGACGGACGAAAAACATTTCCACAAAAAGTTGTATCTTTGCCGCTTCAAATTTTAAACGATGATTAGCAGAAGATATTTGAGAATCAAGGTGATGCAGGGCCTGTACGCCCGTACTGCGAACCCCGGCGAAACCATTGCCGACGGATTGAAAAAACTGGGCAAGGCCATCCAAAGCTGCAGCGACCTTTCATACTACTTCTTTTCCCTTCTTCCGGAAGTCAAGGATTATGCCCTCGCCAAGTTGGAAGAGCTGAAAAACAAGAACTTCCCCACCGAAGAAGACCTCAACCCCAACACCCGCTTCGTGGACAATTTGGTCATCAAGCAAATGGAGGAGTGCGCCGCCTTGCAAAGAAAGTGGAACGCCCTCCACGTCAACTGGAGCACGCAGGTGGAGCTGATTTCCAAGATCTACGCCGCCATCACCGAACTGCCGGAATACGCCGCCTGTATGAGCGCCCCCGCGCAATCGTACAAGGCCGACAAGGAGCTTGTCCTCGCCATCATTGAAAAGGTGCTGGCCCAAAGCGAACTGCTCCACTGGTTCCTTGAGGAGAAAAACCTGCATTGGTACGATGACTACAACGATGCCCTTCTCATTGTTTATCAAAACGTTGTATTCTGGAAGGCCAGTCAGGAGCAGGTGCCTGTCTCCCCGCTGTACAAAGATGAGGTGGAGGATGTGAAGTTCTACAAGGAACTTTTCACCAAAACCGTGGAAAACGATGAGAAGTACTACGACATCATCGAGAAGAACCTCCACAACTGGGAAGCCGAGCGCATCATCGGCACCGATATGATCCTGATGAAGATGGCTCTCTGCGAACTGATGGAGTTCCCGAGCATTCCCGTGAAGGTCACGATCAACGAATACATCGAAATCGCCAAAACCTACGGCTCCGAAAAGAGCGGCACCTTCATCAACGGCCTCATCGACAAGATCGCCAACGACCTCCGTCGGGAAGGGAATCTCAACAAAACGGGCCGCGGACTGATTGTGACGTAGGGGATTAGGGGATAGTGGATAGTGATTAGGGGATAGTGAATAGGGGATAGGGATTAGTGATTAGAAAATAATACCGATAGAGAACCCCGCAGGGGTGATATGACTACAAGCAGGGCGCTTCAGCCCCTGCGACTATGACAACAAAGATAACATACCGATAGAGAACCCCGCAGGGGTGATATGACTACAAGCAGGGGGCGCAAGCCCCTGCGACCAACGATACAAGATATGACAAAACGAATCTACACAACACTAATGGCACTGCTGCTGGCGGCGGTAATAAGCGGCTGCGGGTCGAAAGAGCCGGTGGTGCACAACCCCGTGACGGCGGAGGGCGGCAGCGTGTCCGTCAAAGACGACAACGGCCCCAAGATCGAGTTCAAGGAAACGGAGTACGACTTCGGCACGGTGATGCAGGGTGAGCGGCTCAGCCACACCTTCGTCTTCACCAACACGGGCAAGTCGGACCTCATCATCAGCTCGGCGCACGCCTCCTGCGGCTGCACAACCTCCACCCCGCCCAGAGCCCCCATCAAGCCCGGCGAAACCTCCGAAATCAAGGTCACCTTCGACTCCAAGACCAAACTCGGGCCCACCACCAATGTGGTGACCGTGTCCGCAAACACCTATCCCACCCGCACCCTGCTGCGTATCACCGCAGACGTCAAGATCCCGTAGTAGGGGATAGTGAATAGGGGATAGGGTTTAGTGATTAGGGGATAGTGATTAGGGTATAGTAATTTAGAAATAACCGAATAACCGAATAACCGAATAAACATCTTAACATTTTAACATTTTAACATCATAACATTTTAACATCTTAACTATGAACAATTTATTCTTTTTATTAATGGCTCCTCCCGCTGAAGGTCAAACCGGTGGCGGTGGCTGGCAAATGTTGATTTTCTTTGTTGCCATCATTCTTATTTTCTGGCTGTTCATGATCCGTCCGCAGCAGAAACGGCAGAAAAAGGTGCAGGAAGCCCGCGAAGCCCTCAAGAAAGGCGACCATGTGGTCACCATCGGCGGTATCCATGGCGAAATCTGCGAAGTGCAGGACACCACGTTTGTCATCAGAGTGGATGGCGATGTGAAATTGAAAGTTGAAAAAGCGGCTATCGCTGTTGACGAAAATGGAACCAACAAATAACAACGAAAAACAGGAGAAACGGGAGGGCAAACGGATAAAGTTGCCCTCCATAACTTTCATTATCTGCCTTGTTATCAGTGCGTTGATATGGGCTTTTCTCACCTTCTCGCGCGAATACGAGGTAACGATGGACTATGCCATCACCTGCTCCGACCTGCCCGAGGGCAAAACTGCCGCAACCTGCTCCGACCCGTCGCTCGCCCTCACTTTCAAAACCAAAGGGTTCTACTACCTCATGCCCCGTTTCCAGGAGAAGAACCGCACCATAAACCTTGACATCCGCAAGCTGACCGTTCACAAGGGCCTCGGACTCAATACCTACCGCTTCACCAAGAACGAGCTGAAGGACTACATCCGCGACCTTGACGGCCTGAACGAATTCTTTGTGGATGTGGAATCGCCGTACGAGATCACCATTTATCTGGAGAACTGAGGCGTTGCGCTTGCAATCAAATAAACCATAACGATGAAACGATTTCTGCTCATTGCAACCGTTGCCTTGTTGACAACGGTGAATGTCTGGGCGCAGCAGGATGCTGTGCAACCCTATTTCAGCACGCAGGATCTGCCCGACCTGATCAAATGTCTGCCAGCCCCGCCCGCCTTCGACAGCCCGGAGTTCGCCAACGACGTGGTGCGCTACCAATGGGGGAAAACCCAGCGGCTGGATTCCGAACGGGCCGCCATTGCCAAGCGCGATGCGGTATGGTCATACGAGGCACTGTTTGCCGAGTTCAACATTCCGTTCGGACTGACCATTTCGAGAACGGAGACTCCGGAAATCTGGAAACTGCTGGAAACCAGTCTTGTCACCACCGACCAGATGCGGGTGGCGCCCAAGGCGTACTACCACCGGCTCCGTCCGTTCGAGATGTACAACGAGCACCTTCTCTCGCCCGAGACGGAGGCGGAAGTGCGCGGTGAGGGGAGCTATCCGTCGGGGCACACGGCGCGCGGCTGGGTGACCGCCCTTCTGTTGGCGGAAATCAACCCTGCCCGTGCCGACACCATCTTCGCCCGTGGCTGGATGTATGGGGAGAGCCGCGTCATTGAGGGGGCGCACTGGCAGAGCGACGTGGATGCCAGCCGTGTGGCCGCCAGCATCGGTTATGCGGCGTTGCAAGGCAGTCCGGCTTTCCGCGAGCAGATGGAGCGGGCCAAAGCGGAATTTGTACGGAAAAAAGGAATTCCCCAAAAATAAAAACCAAACACTTTAACCCATGGAAAACACCCAAATCATCAACGGTCGCCGCATTGCGTCGGACCGGATTTCCGACCTCGGCGCAAACGAGGTTTTTGTCTTTGGCAGCAACATTCAGGGAGCCCACGGCGGCGGGGCGGCGTGGTATGCGCACAAGAAGTTCGGCGCCGAGTGGGGTGTGGGCGAGGGACTCACCGGCCGCACGTACGCCCTTCCCACCATGGAGGGTGACGCCTCGCTGAAGAAAGCGGTGGAGCACTTCATCGCCTGTGCCAAGGCCCATCCCGAACTCACGTTCCTCGTCACCGCCGTAGGGTGCGGCATTGCGGGCTACACGCCCGGCGAGGTAGCCCCGCTCTTTCGTGAAGCCACCGCGTTGGCGAACGTGTACTTGCCCCAGGTGTTCTGGGAGGTGCTGTAAGGTGGCGGGAGCGGCAGGCTCAACCACCGAGGGCGCTTGAGATCGTAGCGGGTGCCTGAGCCTGTCGAAGGCACCCGCGGCACGGGCGGCGGTGACGGAATGATGGGGTAATAGTTCCCCTTCTATGTAGAAGGGGTGGCCGAAGGCCGGGGTAGTAGATGATGGCAAAAAGTAAGAGGTAGAAGGTAGGAAGTAGAAGGTAACTGTGCTGCCGCGGAAAAGAGGGAGAAACCTGCAAACATCAAAAAATATCAACTAATTGTGAAATATTAAAAAATTAGTTGTATTTTTGCCGCCGATATGACCTCCCACGCTTCCCATTAGAACAGCGCACCAGGGAGGTCTTCGAGTCCTATAGACAATCGTTAATTATGCAGTACACAAAACGTCCTCTCACCATTGAGGAACAAATTGACCGTCTTGAACAAAGGGGTTTGAACTTCTCTGACAAAGTCCATGCAAGCCGCTATTTGCAAAACATAAGCTATTATCGGCTACGGGCATTCACTTACCCGTTTCAGGACAATGGCAAACCTTCTGCTTCTCACTCCAAAAGAGATGGGCTTCCCTGAGAATTGGAAACAAATGCCCGTGTGGGAAGTGTAACTGAAAAACCTTTCAATGGAAGGACGGGGAGGGTGATGACGCGGAAAAGGGGGAGAGAGATACATCGTTGAACAGAAGTATGGCAATACAAAAACAGATAGTTAGAAAGAATTATAGTCTGAAGTATCGAATAATTTTTTACCTTTGCGCCTTTAAAATATCTGATGTAAATTGCGTTAAAGTGCTCAAATATTGGCTTTTGGGATTTCAATTTCGGATTCTGATATGCTACCTATGGAAACAAATAACAACAAATACACATTTTCTGGACACGAATCTTTCCCTTGTAAGACACTGTGGCTTAAAAAGGGATATGACTTCGTGAAGGAAGAAAAAGATTTTAATGCTCCAGAAGCTGTCGTGGATTTGGGTGTCGGTAAAAACATGGTGGCTTCCATTCGGTATTGGTATAAGGCATTTGGTCTTAACACTGCGTCGAAAATGAATTGGCTTTCTGAATATATTTTCGATTCAGAAACTGGAAAAGATCCTTTTGCAGAAGATTTGGGGACATTATGGTTGTTGCATTTTCTTTTGATTTACTCCCAAGAGGCATCATTGTACAAGATGTTTTTTGTTGATCTTCAAAAGGAACGTCGATTATTTGACAGAGAGCAAGTGGCTAATTTTGTGAAACGCAAAATGATGGATGCAGGAAAGGGGAATCTATATAATGACAATACTGTCAAAAAAGATATAGGGGTGTTGTTGCTAAATTATTGTCTGCCTAAAGTTCCTAAATCCAATGAGGATTTTTCAACTTTGTTGATGGATTTGGACTTGCTCCGACAAACTGACAAGAAAGACAAAACTGATGACCTTAATGACAAACGGAACCGCTATTTCTTCAATATAGAAGGCAAACGACAGGTAACACCTCAAGTTTTCCTTTTCGCATTGCTTATGATAAAGGATGAACAGGACAATAGTATTGCATATGACACTTTGCAAGAGGTAGGACTGATTTTCTGTATGACAGATTTGGAGGTGATTGACATGCTGAATCAACTTTCAGAGTTGTATCCCGACTCTTTATCCTATAGTGATGTAGCAGGAATCAGACAATTACAGTTCACCAAACAGATGGACGCTAAACAAGTATTGGATTGGTATTATGAATAAAGGGTTCAATTTATCGGCGAACATAGAAAACGGCTTCCCTTCAGATGCCCAATACATTGTTACCCCTAATGGAAGAAGGGCTGCACAAAGTATTGTCAATGATTTTAAATCTGGCATACATTCGTTTACCATCATTGGAACATACGGCACAGGTAAGTCTTCTTTCCTTTTGGCTCTTGAGGCTGACTTAAATCACGCTTATAAAGAAAAAAAGCTGTTAAATCCTAAAAATCTTTCGGATGCCAAAGATTTTGAAATTCTGAACATTGTCGGGGATTATACAGAATTGCCTGTTTTGCTAGGAAAGAAATTGAATGTTGATGGGCACTCATTGAGCATTCTTGATGAACTGAAGAAGTATTATAACCAGTTAAAAGCACAGAACAAGTTTTTGCTTATTGTGATTGACGAATTCGGGAAAGTGCTTGAACATGCAGCCAACAACAATCCAGAGCAGGAGTTGTATTTCCTTCAAAAATTTGCGGAATTTGTCAATATGCCTTCAAGAGACATATTGTTATTGACAACATTACACCAAAATTTTGGTGCATACGCCAATAAATTGACCGAAACGCAGAAGAATGAATGGACAAAAGTAAAGGGGAGGTTCAAGGAAATCACGTTTGTGGAACCTGTTGAACAGCTTCTATTTTTGGCCGCCAAACAATATCTGAATGATTTGTCACAAAAGGATGGCAGTAATACAGAAAAACTGTATGAGCTTGCATTAGAGACAAAATTTGTTTCGAATTCTTTTTCTGTTGATACAGCCCGTCAATTATATCCTCTTGATGCTTTTTCCGCTTTTGCTGTCACATCAGCCATACAGCGGTATGGCCAAAACGAGCGGTCTCTTTTTTCGTTCCTCGCAGCTCGTGGTTCCAATTCACTTGCGGAATTTCAGGCCAATACAAATCTGACATACAACTTGGCTAAAGTCTATGACTACATCGTCTTCAACTTTTACTCGTATTTGAAGGATGCAAACATGGATTCCATGAACTGGAGTTCAATGCAAGTGTCCATTCAACGGGTTGAGGGTATGAAATGGGATGATTCTGAACAGATGTTGGATGCCATCCAGATTGTCAAATCGATTGGTTTGCTGAATTTGTTTGGTATAGCAAGTTTTGCAATGAATCCTAACCAGATGTCTGAATATGCGCAATTGGCCATGAATATTCCTGATGCGGAATCTATTATTGACAAGTTGCTGAGATTCAAAATTATACGTTATGCTAAATACAAGCAACGTCTTTTGCTTTTTGAAGGTACGGACATCGATTTGGAGCTGGAGATTCAAAAGGCAGGAGCTATTGTAGCTCGCCCCGTATCTTTCATTGATGATTTGCGTCAGTTTATTAGCAGCCGTATTTCACCAGTAAAGGCTCATTATTATCACAAAGGCACGCCTCGCTATTTCGAATATGAGGTTCGAGAAGATGCAGTTGACATGATTCCTAAAGGCGATATCGATGGATATATTGAATTGATTTTCTCCTCTGATAAGAATGCCCTTGATGTAATAAAAGAGACCAGTTCAAATACAGAACATGCGGTAATTTATGCCTATTTCAACAATACAGGTGAAATCGTTGACCACTTGTATAACGTAAAAAAATACGAATACATTCTAACAAAAGTGTTGATTGACAAAGAGGCAGATAGGGTGGCATATAGTGAAATACAGAAATTGAAGGAGTATGAGGAGACTTTGCTAGACAAGTCAATCAGCGACAATCTCTTTGCCTATAAGAGCCGTGTGACATGGTTTTTCAAGGGAGAAAAACAGACGGTATCCTCCCACAAGGATTTCAACAAACTGCTTTCATCTGTTTGTGATGATGTGTATTCTGAGGCGCCTGTCATGCACAATGAATTGTTCAACAGGCATAAGTTGAGCAGTGCTATCGCATTGGCTCGAAAGAATTATCTGACTGCTCTCATTGAACATTACAATGATGATGATTTAGGGTTTGACAGAGACAAGTTTCCTCCTGAAAAAACCATCTATTATTCATTGCTTAAAAATACGGGCTTGCACAGTGGCAGTGGTTTTGCAGATGTTCCAAGCAATGATGGAATTATGACTTTGTGGAACGAAAGCGTGCGGTTTTTGCAAAGTACAATTGGCAGGCAACGTAAAATATCCGATTTGATAAAAATTCTTTCTAATCAGCCATTTAAGCTTAAACAAGGATTTCTTGACTTTTGGATCCCCACTTTTCTCTTCATTAAGAGACAGGATTTCGCTTTATACGATGTGAATAGAGGGGCATACATTCCAAATGTTGATATGCTGTTTTTCGATTTGCTGCAAAAGCATCCATCCGATTATGCCATAAAGGCTTTTGAAGTGGATGGCGTGAAGCTTGACTTTTTCAACCAATACCGTCGTTTTGTCAATTTGGATGACGAGTTCAGTATTACAACGCAAAATTTTATTGAGACCATCAAGCCATTTCTTTTCTTCTATAAAAGGTTGAATGACTACACCAAACATACCCGGAAATTCACGCATAAATCCACCATGCGATTCCGTGATGTGCTTGCAAGTGCGAAAGACCCTGAAAAAACGTTTTTTGAGGACTTGCCGGAAGTCTTGGGATTTACAAAGAAACTCAAACAGAATGCTGATGTTGAGGAATACGGGAATGTTATCCAACAAGCCATTCGCGAGTTGCGTTCCTGCTATACACAACTCATTGACAGACTTGAAATCCGTCTTGTTGACGGTTTGGGACTTGAATCGACTGATTATAGCAAGTATATAGAGGAAATCCGGCAGAGATTGGCAAATGTAAAAACTCATCTGCTGACAGCCAAGCAAAAAGAGTTCTATCATCATGCAACAGCAGAGTATGATAACCGCACACAATGGTATCAGTCAATATGTTATCCTGTATTAGAGCACAGATTGGAATCGTTGCGCGACGAGGAGGAGGACAAGCTGGCGGATGATTTGATATATCTTTTCCGTGAGTGTGAAAAGTATGCCGACATTTCAAAGAAGGCCGTTGCGGACAATGATCTGGCATATTCATTCGATATGGTGACAAACACAGGCTCCAATATTAGAACACAGACCTATGTTTTGTCTGAAAAGGACAAAGATAAGGCATATAAATTAGAGGTAAAAATCAATAAGATACTATCTGGTGACAACAATGTGGATATCTGTACACTTTTAGCAATCTTGAATAAGAAAACAATAAAACAATAATCATTTTTATGATAACTAGTATAAATATAAGGAATTATAAATCGGTGGTGGATGTAAAATTGCCACTTGGAAGATTCAATCTTCTGATAGGGGCAAATGGCTGTGGTAAATCGAACATTCTTGAAGGAATTGCCATAGGGGCTGCTGCCAGTTCTAATAAACTTGACTATGAATATTTTGCAAACCGTGGAATTCGTGTGGTTGAACCTCGGTTTATGCTGCCAGCTTTTGATAGTATTAAGGCGGGAAAAATAAACATATCCGTTTTAGGTGAAAAAGATAATACTTCTAAATTCAATATTTATTACAATAGTGATTCTAAACCGCCTCGTTGGGAAGATGATTCTATTGGTTTTTCACAGTTCATTACTTATGTTAGGAATAATATTCCTAAAGATAAACCTTATTTATCGGAACTGTTGAAAGCAGTGGAGAAAATGGAACAACAAAAGGGGGCGGATGTCGCTGTAAATGTTAGGTTGCAACAAACAAACAAGGGAATTGTATTAATGCCGCCCAATGTGGAACTAAATAGTTTCTTGATTTATTCTCTTGAAGAAAGTGCTCTCCGTAAGGGTGATGATTCCAATCGAATTTACCCCATGGGCCGTCATGGCGAAGGTCTCTTCGCTTATCTGAAAGACTTGTCTCAAAAGCCGGAAGGTGTGGGAATCTTCAATGAAATCAATGAAAACCTGACTGTTCTTGACTGGTTCGATGGTATGCAGATTCCATCTGGCCAGTTGTCCATGGAATTTAATCTGAAACTGAAGGATAGTTACTTGGCAGAAACCATCAACACCTTCGACCAGCGCAGCACAAATGAGGGCTTCTTATATCTACTCTTTTATCTTACGCTGATTATTTCCGACGAGACGCCAAGTTTCTTTGCCATTGAGAATATTGACACTGCTTTCAATCCAAAACTATGCCGTGAAGTAACACGCCGTTTGATAGATTTGGCACGCAAACATGATAAACAGATTATCGCTACTACCCATAATGCAGCTGTGCTTGACGGAATGAATCTCTTTGAGGATGATGTCCGGTTGCACGTTGTTCGCCGTAACATTGACGGATATACCAAAACCAACAGGGTGATTCTGAAAAATGATATGACGATGCCTCTATCTGAAGCATGGCAAAAAGGTTTTATCGGAGGATTGCCGGATAACTTTTAAAAACAAGCGTATGGTTACAATTGGTTTGATTTGTGAAGGTGCGTCTGAGCTAAAGATACTTACTCATGTCATTAACCGTTATTGGGGAGACGATGTAGTAGTAAATCGCATTCAACCACCGACAAGAATGTCTCATGGCATAGAGAAACAGGATGATGGTGGTGGATGGTCACAGGTTCTCAATCATTGCAATGATAACATTATCATGGACAATATGGCCATGAACGATTTCATTGTTATTCAAATTGACACGGATGCATGCATCCAACCCAATTACGATGTGGATATTTATGACGAGAATCATCAGAAAGTTGCTGATGCTGTTCTATATGATAGGGTTTGTGATCGTCTGAAACGAGACATCAGCGAAGATGTTTGGAATAAATATTCCGACAAGATACTGTTTGCGATTTGTTTTGATGAGACCGAGTGCTGGTTACTTCCTCTCTATTACGAGAATGATGCAAAGAAACGTTGTGCAACCACCAACTGTATTTATATTCTGAATCAAAAACTACAAAAGGATGGTATTGGTATTCCTAAAGACAAAAAGAATAATCCCGAGGTTGTCAAAGTGTACCATGAAATCTTGAAGAAGATAAAACGAAAAGATATTCCTCGTATATCCCAATACAACTATGGTTTCCGGAAATTTGTGGAACAAATGGATGCAATCAGCGATGGATTAGAAGAATCAGAACTATGAAAGTTAGGCATATATTGGGAATATCAGGTGGAAAAGACAGTGCGGCACTTTCCATTTATCTGAAACAAAAGTATCCAACACTGAAGATAGAATACTATAATTCAGATACTGGATGTGAACTTGAAGAAACGGAAGCTCTTATCAGTCGATTGGAAACCTTTTTGGGCAAAATTGTAAGATTAAGAGCAGCTGAAGGCACTGCAGAACCCACTCCTTTTCACCATTTCTTAAAGGCTATGGGTGGTTTCCTTCCGTCACCACAAGCACGATGGTGTACTCAAAAGATGAAGTTGGCTGAATTTGAAAAATATGTTGGTGATGATTTTGCGATTTCGTATGTAGGCATTCGTGGCGATGAAGATAGAGATGGTTACATCTCTTCAAAACCCAATATCCAAGCAATTTTCCCCTTTAGAAAAAATATCTGGAGTATAGATGTCATTAACAAAGTGTTGCACAATGATAATTTAGAACAGTTTGTATCATTGTACGATTTGTTGTGCCCTGATAATTATTTGAAGGACGAAATCATGGATACGGCTACGACACCGATTTCAAAGCATTTTTATTATTCAAAGAAGTTGAATGCACTGCTGGACTTTGACATAAGGTTATTCAATGAAGTCGTATTCGCATATTTAAAAACCACAGACTACCCTGTGGGCAAATTGAAAGATTTTCCATTGATAGATAACACGGATGTCCTTGTGAAGGATGACATCTTCCGTTTATTGCGAGAAAGTGGCGTGGGTGTTCCAGCGTATTATGAAGAGATTCCCTTTGAAGTGGATGGCAAGAGAGGCACGTATAGTCGTAGTCGCTCAGGTTGTTATTTTTGTTTTTTTCAGCAAAAAATCGAGTGGATTTGGCTGTACGAACAACATCCAGATCTTTATGCCAAAGCGATGGAGTTTGAGAAAGACGGATACACATGGAATCAGAACGAAAGCCTTGCTGAACTATGCAAGCCAGAGCGTGTGCGACAGATTAAACTCGATATAATAAAACGCCAGGAAGAAAACCGCAAACAAAGCAAAGGAACAACGCTTGTGGATATTCTTGGCGATGAAGTAATGTGTGCTAATTGTTTTATTTGATCTAAACATGTATAGACGAGCATTCATAGACGACGAGAATAAGTTATTTGACATCACTTATTATCATAATCCTAACCGATGGGCTGAATTTGCCATTGATCAAACCAATCCTATTGCCAACGAAACAAATTGGTCAAAAGAGATAAAGTATTTAAATGATGCTAATGATGATGTTTCAGATGAAATCAAGAATATCCCCAATAATACAGGTGGAGTTTATATGTTCTTTATTAAGGGTAAGACTTTGCCTTTTATTGAAAACTATATTGTTTATATCGGACGTTGTCAATATACCGAAGATCAAAATATAAGAAAAAGAGCGAATGAATATTTCAAGGATGAAAGAGATTTTATAAAAGGCATGTTCAGTCACTGGAAAAACTTCGTTTATTATAGATATTTTCCTGATACTGATAATAATAGAATAAAGGCTAATGAAGCTATGTTACTTAATGCTATATGGCCACCATTTAATCCTACAATACCAAACAAAATAGAAGTACAACCTGCAACAAATGCGTTTTGAATATGGAAGCAATAAAAATACCAGCAATTAGAGGGAAAATCGGGAACACAGTTTATTATTGTACTACATTGACATTTAAACAAGTTAGTACAATGGTGAAGAAAGTAGATAGTGAATTACATACGGCTAATTCATTAAAAGAACAAATCCAACGTTCATTGACAGATAATTATATCAAAATCAAGGATTATATACTAAACCGAGATGACCGTTTTTTCGACAGTCTTGTTCTTGCTATTTATGATGGCGATCCTATGTGGAATGAAGTTCGTTTTGAGGTGGACAATGAACCATATTACAATGTCGGATTATTGGAATTAACAGGTCAAGAAAAGATTTTTCCAGTTGACGGTCAGCATAGAGTCGAAGGAATTAGATCTGCTTTATCTGAAAATGAAGAGATAGGAGATGAAAGAATAAGTGTAATGCTTATTGGACATCAAAATACTCCAGAAGGAAGAGAAAAATCCAGAAGAATATTCTCTACTCTTAACAGATATGTAAAACCAGTGCGATTAGGTGATATTATAGCTCTTGATGAAGATGATATTGTCGCCATCGTTACAAGAAATTTACTTGAAACATATCCACTATTTATTGGTGACAGAATAAAAGCAAGTAATAATAAATCAATTCCTATCACAGATAAAACCGCTTTTACCTCTTTGATGACTTTATATGAATGTCATCGGGTTTTGTATAAAACATATATCTGTCAAAAAGACCATAAGAATTACACAAAAAATCAAATAAATGACAAACTAAAATATAGACCAAGCGATGAAATAATAAATGAATTCAATCAATATTTAATTGAGTTTTGGGGTGCTATGGCAAGTTCATTTGAGGAAATAAGGAACTACATCAATAACGATTCTATTAACCCTGCGGTAGAATTACGTCCTGTTGATGATGGGGGGAATTTGTTTTTCCGTCCAATAGGTTTGTTGCCATTTGTGGAAGCTGTTGCACATATTAAACTATGTTCTCAAGAAACATATAATGTAATTATAAGTCATTACGCTAATTTGAATCGAAATGTCCATTCTGATATGTGGGATATGATTCTTTGGAATCCCCGAACTAATAGGATGCTGATGAGAAACCAATCGTTAGTTTATTATTTATTGATAAAAATGGTGGACGTTAACCTTTTGACTGAAAAAGACAGGCTTAAAATGATAAACAAGTATGCCACTGTTTATAATATTGATTATCAGGAAGCAGAACAACGAATAAATACAATTACATTATAATTATGCTCAAAGAAGTCTCATTTCCAGCACATCGCCGATTCAGATCGCGTACAGAGTGGGAGCCGATAGGTTTCTTCTCTGACTGCTTGTGCAATTCAACGCAGTTCGATTTGATGTTGGGATTCTTCTCCTCATCGGCTATCAATGTGTTGGCTGACGGCTTTGCTTCTTTCTTATATAACGGAGGTCGAATGAACTTGGTTGTCAACGATATTCTGACAGAACAGGACAAGGCGGCCATTGCCAATGGAGAACTTGACATCCCCATTCCGTATTTCAACATTGATGACATTGAGGGGCTAAAAAACACTTTGTCGGAACGTGATGCCCATTTTTTCGATTGTCATGCGTGGCTCATTCGAAACAATCGTCTGGGCATAAAGATAATTGCACCCAAAAACGGAATTGGTATTTCGCACACAAAGACGGGCGTTTTCAGTGATGGAGTGAACAGAGTCGGCTTCGATGGCTCTTGCAACTTCTCCCGCTCGGCTTTAATTGACAATATTGAAAGTCTTACAGTGTCTTGCGATTGGGATGGCAACACTGCCACGGCCACAATCAATGAAATTAAGAGCGAGTTTGATTGTGTTTTCAGTGGCAAAGATGAGAATGTCGTTTTTGTTCCTGCTGACAAAGTGAAAACGCACATAACCGATTCGTTTAAAAACAAAGAATTGAAAGATTTGTTAGAAGATGAATATCGGTTCATACAGCAGGATATTGCTGATAAAACGTTACCTAAGTCTGTGATTAAAGCATTGGACAAAGCCAAAAACAAAGTCGAGGTCGAGATTGAAAGACTTAAAGCCAAAGGAGAAGAAGTCACGCCTATTGATTTTGGCAAGCCTCGTTTCCCATACGAATCAGGACCACGTGATTACCAGAAACAAGCGTTCGAGAATTGGAAAAATAATCCTAAACCACATCAGCAACAGGGATTGTTTGCAATGGCTACGGGTACGGGTAAAACAATCACTTCACTGAACTGCTTACTTGAAATATACAACAAGTTGGGCTATTAT
>JAEEGL013643981.1_pt1 | contig 81681 bp, 90 predicted proteins | sample 9134231 | NCBI WGS metagenome assembly JAEEGL01 (sample SAMN16246548, study PRJNA631951) | gut metagenome | biome: gut microbiome; feature: rumen; material: fiber-attached | host: Bos | place: Iran: Karaj | collected 2018-10 | reverse complement strand
TTTTTATTTTTTAAGAAAACAATAATTTTTTAATATATTAAAAATGGATAAGAAAATTAAGATGCTAGTGATTCCTTCCGATAGGACAGGAGTTGGTAAATTTAGGTCAGTTGACCCACACGTATACATTGCAGAACATTATAGTGATGAGTTTGATGTAGATGTCGTTTACAGTATGCCAAACGGAGACCTTGAGAAGTTCCTGAAGCAGTATGACTTGATACATATTCACAAGCAATTGGATAAGCAATGCAAGATTATCGACATGATTAAGTTCTTGGGTATTCCAATCATTGTTGACGTTGATGATAACTTTAAGTTGGGTGAAGACCATCCAATGTCATTGACCGCAAAGAAGGAAAAGTGGCATGAACCAATCATCAATCACTTGAAGAGAGCTGATTACGTGACAACAACCACGCAAATATTTGCTGATGTTATCAAGAAGTATAATAAGAATGTAAAGGTATTTCCAAATGCAATCAATCCAGAGGAAAAACAATACACAGTTCCTAAGACTGAGGGTGATGGCAGACTTAGAGTTGGTATCATCTGTGGTTCATCACACTTGAAGGACTTGCAGTTGCTCGATGGTATTGCAAAACTAGTTGACAAGGATAAGGTACAGTTCGTTCTCTGTGGATTCGATACAAGGGGTAATAGAACCATCTATAACCAACAAACTGGTGAAAAGACAACACGTCCTATTAAACCAGAGGAAAGTGTATGGTGCGATTATGAGAGGATTTTCACAGATAACTATAAAACAATTACACCTGAACATAAAGAATTCCTTATGAAATATCTCAGTGGCGTTGATGACCCATTTACGAATGAACCTTATCGCAGAATGTGGACTAGGGACATCAACCAATATGCAACACACTATGCAAACGTTGACGTTCTTATTGCACCATTGAAGGAAAACGACTTTAACATTGTTAAGTCTGAGTTGAAGGAAATCGAGTGCGGATTCACACACACTGCATTCATTGCCCAGAACTTCGGTGCTTATACCATCAACTTGATTCCAATGATTGAGAAGGGTGGTAAGATTAACGAGAATGGTACTGCTCTCTTGGTTGATTCAAGAAAGAATCACAAGGATTGGGCTAAGTACATCAACAAGCTTGCAAACGACAGAGACATGCTTAAGAAACTCCAATACAACTTGTACGAGTTCGTTAAGGACAGATATTCACTTGATACAATCTGCAAGCAGAGAGTAGAATTCTATAAGAGTCTTGTAAATAAACAATAAACAAAAAAAGAGTGGGGAAAGTTCCTCACTCTTTTATTATGCCTTAAATTCTGATTGGTCAACTGGTGAACACTGTACTGTTCTGTACAATGGCACTGTTCCCCATAGGCTGTGTGCGTTATCGTAATTATTCTTACCATCGTTGTTAACCACGAAGTATTCTGCATGGGTTGGTGAAACTTGCACGCCAATGTAATCACCCTTCTTAATTTCAACATTCAACTCATCAAGTGTCTCTTGATATACACCGATGGTAAGTTTGCCAGTCTTCATATAAGTACCAAGCTGCTTGGTCTTGTCATATGACTTCAATTCTGGCTGTTCAATCTTATATGTACAAGGTATCTCAACTGGAGTCTTGAATACAATGCTGTCTTGGTCGGTCTCACCATATACGGCATCAGTCTGTGTCTTTGAAGCATCAACTTGATACAATATAACAGTCTGGCCCATATCTTGCTCAATATAGTCCTTTCCTATCTCCCTTTCCAATGCAAATGACTCAGCATCGTAGAACAAGCTGTTTCTATTGATTGGAACACGTCTTATATTATTCGTATTAAACCTTAAATTTGCCATTAAAATCAATATTTCCTATAAATATATGCATTTTTTCATTTAAAACACTTGAAATTCTCAAAAATATTTTTATATTTTATCGAGGATAAAATATAAAAATATGGCATTACCATTGACAAAAATTGAAAAGGCATATGATTTGCTTAAGAATTATAAGGGAAATAATTCTTACATAATCAGTCTCAAAAACACAGTAATTGCTTACCAGACGAGAGCAATGAACGATTTTGAGGCTAAATACGTCTTGGCTAATGCTGAAACAGAACCAATCGAGGTGAACAAGTTGGTGGTGATTGCAAAGTGGTACGGAGAGGAATTGAAGGAAAAACTAGAACTAGAATTTGTACCAAAGAAACTGAAAATCACTTGGTATCTAGGAGAAACTGACGGTACATACCACTTCTATTGCATATACAGGAGGTCACAAGAAAAGGCAATACCTTTGTTTGTGCCTAAGAAAGCAATATTGACTGATTTCTTGTCTGAGGATTGGACTTTGAAGGAAATCGATTTCAGACCGTATAACGAGCGATTAGGCTTCAGCCTTTATCCTCACCAAGAGGAGGCTGTAAAGTTCCTTACAAGCAAAAAGAAAGCCATTCTAGCCGATGTTATGGGCTTTGGTAAGACCCTATCAGCAATTGTATCCGCATTGGAGGACAAATACGAGAAGATTCTGATTATATCACCAGCTTCAGTGAAGATGACATGGTTCAAGGAATTGAAGGGTTTGGTTGATGAGGACGAGATAACCATTGTGGAGGGTAGCAAGTGGAAAGAGAACAAGTTCACCATAATAAACTACGACATATTGAAGAACTTCTACGAGATTCCGATGGAAACCGTCAAGACTAGTACCCTTGAGTATGAGGACGGTGAACTAAAGAAGGTTGTGAAGGAAAAGGAAAAGGTCTCAAGAAAGAGTGACATCATTTCTGAGGCTATGGAAAACAGTCAGTTATTCCAATCAAAATTCGACTTAATCATTATTGATGAGGCTCACAGACTGTCAAATACAACTAGTGGTATATACAAGATAGTTTCTGACCTTGTTAAGAGGTCTAATCCAATAGGTATATATGAACTTAGTGGTACTCCTATTACCAACAGACCTATCAATTTCTATAACTTGCTGAAGATAATTGGAAGCCAGCTTGCTGATGATTGGAAATACTACGTTGAAAACTACTGTGACGGTAGGTTCTTCTACAATAGGAAAGAAAGGGATGCACACTGTTACATATATTGTAAGAAAGTGAATAAGAACAGTTGGTATGAACTTTCTGACGATGAGAAGAAGGAACTTGATGAGATTTTGGATAAGAGGTGTAAGAAAATCTGGAAAACAGAAGGTGCTTCAAATCTTGATGAATTGCAAGAGGCTGTCAAGTCTTGTTACATTAGAAGGGACAAGAACGACTTGGAGTTGCCTAAGAAGACTGTTAAGGTCTTGAACTATGATTTAACTAAGGAGGAAAGAAAGGGTTATGAGCGAGTCTGGGAAGAATATCTTGAAGCGCAAGATGGTAAAAATAAGGAAGACCTTGAGAAATATAAGAAGATTACTGAGGGCATTATGATGCGCCAGTGGCTTGCAAATGCCATGACTGAGAAGACGATAGATTTGGCAAGGAAGTGTGTTGACCTTGGTCACAAGGTGGTTATATTCTGTGCCTTTGATGAGGAATTGAACACCATTAAGGAGGCTTTCAAGGACATCTGTGTGGTACATAATGGAAAAATGCTGACAAAGAGAAAGAACAAATCAGTGGAGGAATTTCAGAATAATCCGAATATAAAGGTATTTATAGGCAATATACAGTCAGCTGGTGTTGGTCTTACCCTTGTTGCGAGTGACGTTGCCATCTTCAACAGTTTCAGTTGGGTAAGTGGTGATAACTTGCAAGCGGAGGACAGAATACACAGATTGAACCAAAAAAAGAACGTAACTATTTATTATCAAGTATTTTCCGATACATTTTATAAGGAAATGTTTGACAAAGTTAGGGGAAAACAAGAAATCATAGATAATATTATCGTTAGCGAAAAAAACAAGTGATATGGCAATAAACGGAAATATTTACAAAAATGGAGTTAATGGGTTACTATCCCATTACGAAATAGAGACTCTTCCTAGGGATTACGAGGGATATAAGTCTATGTTCCACGATGCAACCACTAGGAGGGAGAGTAAAAAATAATGTTATAAAATATTTGATTATGGATTTTAAAATTGACATGAGTAAAGTCGTTAAAATAGTCGTAGAGAAAGATGAGAATTCTTTCATTGAGTACATTATTGATAACGGCACTATTATTGACGTAGCAGTCACTAAGAAAGAAAAGAGCATTGAAGACAAAGTAAATGACTTGAAGATGAATAATGAGGACGTGAAGAAAATCAGCAAGCTTATCGACTTCGATAACGCTGGTATTCTTGACAAAATGGTAAAGAGTGGACAAGACTCTGTATTCGGAGCTATCAAGGAATCAATCAAGAACGAGCCACTCCAGCCTACAGTTATTGAGGAGGCAAAGAAAACTGCTCACGAAGTGAATAGAGCTAAGTTGACAAAGGAAGCCTCAGATGCCAAGAAAATCATGAAGCTTGAAAAGAAGATGGACGAGGTGGCAAAGAAGAATAGAGATAACATTGCCGACAAGATTTTCCCTAAGACAGAGTGGGAAACACCAAAGGAAAAGGGAACTTTCGAGGAAGCATTGAAAATCAATGACAGAGGCCAGAGAATTGCTTATCTCAAGAAAATGATTACAGATTTGAACGATACAACAAACAAATAATGGAAGAGGAATTAGAGGAAGTTAGACTAGGTTTTATAAGACTTATTGGAGAGGAAACTGATGGGTATTACAGATACGAATTCATTTTCACTGACAATATAGACGAATTCTGGTGTGAAAACGGTGAATACAAGCCTTGCTGTTTGGTCAATAACCTACAGCCAAAGGAAGAATATATCACTGAGATTCATATCGTTAAGATGAAGTTAAAACTAGACCTCATACAAGACAACTGTTGCTTCGGCTTCCAAGACTGTACTGATGGAATCATCGCATTGGCTTGGGAGAATATGGATGAATATGATGAATACCCTGATGAGGGAAGAATATTCTTCAGATTCGGAGAGACACTTGATGAAGTGGAACGCAAACTTGCAATAAAGAATGTTTTAATGTTGAATTAGTTATGATTGAACCAAAATTTCAGAAAGGAGATTATATAATTAACAGAAGGGATTGTATTGAGAATAGTGACATCGGCATTGTAAAGGGTATTTCCAAAAAGGGATATTACCAGTTCAAGGCATATTATGGTGGCATGTTCCACGAAATGAAGGATGTCAAGAACTTTAACTATGACCTACAGATTAACTACCAAGTATTCTATGACTTCTGCACAGAAGAAGAAAAGAAAAAATTTGACGAAATGATAAAAGAAAAAGGAGGGAAATAAATTCTCTCCTTTTTTTATTTCTTTGTTGGTAAAATTGTTATTAGCAAGGACTCCCTAATAGGCATATTAAGCAATCCACTTGGATAGGTATATTCATCATTCTTGATATTTCCATTGAAATTGATTTCAAATGTTCCCTCATATGAGCCAGCTTCCTTTGTGTCATGTGCCTTCCAATCATAGCATATGACATACTGCTCAGTACAATCATCGTTCTCACGTAGTTTTATATACGCCTTGCCCTTTGCAACCTTCGTAACGTTGGTGTCAATGTTCACCATTGTGAAGGTTATGTCAGCACTCTGGATACATTCATGGAATTTGTGATAAGTATGCTTTCCGTCTTCTATAAGCTCCATGCGTAAAGTAGGAAGAGTTGAACCTTGTTTGATAAAAAAATATTGCATTTTTAACTATTTTTTTCTATATAAATATTTTCAATTACTGATTTTATTTTTTCGTCATTAAAATTGTAATTAATGTATACTAATTTTATATTATGTTCTTTAACTTTATTTCTTTTTTCTTCATCTAGTTTTTTAGTTAACTTAAATTTCTCCTCTCCACCAAAATATTCAATAGGTTTATAATGTTGTATACCTTGACATTCTATTGCTATATTATATTTAGGAAGATAAAAATCCAAATGTTGTAGTCCTAACCAATCAAAATATGTTTTATCACAACGTTGAATATTTTCTATATCAAATCTATCTAATATTAATTTAGTTTTATTTTCTAATCTAGATTGTTGACAATTGGGGCAACCGCATCCACTCAAATGAGAATGTGGTGTTTGCCAAAACTCTCCATGTTTGGGGCATATTATACAAACATCTGTTCGATTGTTGAAATAATTTACCTTTGAATAATCATATTTATCTCCATGAATTTCTTTTGCTTTATTTATGAAATGATTTAAATTTCCTCTGTTCACATTCTCATTCTTTTTAAATGCGCATTTAGGACATCCGTGATTTTTTAAATGATTTGCTGGTGTTTGCCAAAATTCACCATGAATGGGACAAATAATACATACTTTTTTATTTGTATTAACATATTCAACTTTTGAATAATCATATTTACCATTATGAATAATGTTTGCTTCTTTGATAAATTGCTCTTTAGATTTAACGTTTTTAGCAGTTAACATGTCAAACTTACATTTAGGGCATTTTCTACCTTTTAAATGATTTGATGGCGTTTGCCAGAATTCACCATGAATAGGACAAATAATACATACTTTTGTGTGAGCGTTTATATAATTTACTTTTGAATAATTATATTTATTGTTATGAATAATATTTGCTTCTTTAATAAATTGTTCTGTTGTTTTCATACTATAAAGATATTTATATATAAATAAATAGTATTATTTACTGAAAAGTAAAGAGACATTGACGAGTTTTTAAAAATATAATAAAATGCAACAATCACCAAAAGCATATAGAGAAAAATTAAGACTTAGGCATCATGCATATGGAATTGAAAGACGTAGAAACATGTCTAAACTTATCCTTGAGCATGGAACGCCTATACCCAAAAGTATTGAATACTCTGACATAGACGAGGCTATGTATAAGTGGGTAGAAGAACATATAGACTTGGTTTATAACGGTGAGAGAATACCTACCTACAAACTGTATAGCACCCAGAGATTGAGCGAATACATACAAGAATGGGACAAACAAGACGATACAGGTAATCCTAATATCAACTTTAAGACTATTACACGTGAACTTAACCCACAGAAGGGTGAAAACCAAGGAAACTACTTCAATATACCTGGTCATAAGGACTTCGCAATGTTCTACATACCAGTTCTACAAGAGAATGGAACTGAGGCATACGACAAATATACAATGAAGCAGCCATTCTCAGTGAATTTCCTTTACTCAGTGTCAATAGTATCAAACAAGATGGAATTGGTCAATGAAATGAACGAATTGATGCACTATGAGTTTAGCGCAATCAACTGTTACATTTCCCCAAATGACCACCCAATGTCAATGACCTTGGAGGACGTTTCTGATGAGTCAGAATACCAGATAGATGACCGTAAATACTACTCTCAGACCTATAAGATTAAGGTAAGGGGATACATCATCAGGAAAGAAGACTACAAGGTTGAGAGAATACCTTCAAGATTGGTTATGTCATCACATGATTCTGATGCAGCTGGTATAATAAACCGCAAGGGAAAGAACAGACTTGAGGATGAACGAGTGAAGTTCATGGAATACGATAAGGATTCACCTCAGTATGAACAGATGAGAATTGATATAATGAAAAATGATGACCATTGTGAAAAGATACCTATTAATGATAATGACAGACCAATAGAGGTGCCTGAATTAGGTCCTGACACTACAGATTGTTGTCCAAAACCAGATAAATACCGTTATAAGGTAATGAAGGTAATGATGAATTTCGAGGACTGTCTTGAGGAATTGTCATTCCAGATTGACAAGGAAATGGTTCTTACGACTGTGGAGACAACAAATATTGAAAGTTTTGAGGTTATTATCAACGGTGAAACAATGAGTCTTGATAAGAAGATTAGAATCTCAGAAGGTGACGAAATCACAGTGAAGATAACAAGAGACCTTCTATATTCCAATGCAGAAGTAACTTTGGTTGGATATGACCCTAACGTTGCATATGATAATGAAAAGCTTGCAGAATCATCTTTGGATGAACCAATTGATGAAGAGCATATAATGATAAATTATGACGAAAATTAAATAAAATGGTTTATAAGACATACATTTCAAAGTTCGATACAATAGTCAGCAACAGTAAGCTCAATACTGGTATTAACCCTATATCAGAGCTTATCTATGGACGTGATTATATCGTATCTAGGGCTTTAATCTATTTTGACCATAATAAAGTAAAAGGTTTGCTTGACAATGGTATTATGGGTGATATGAGCAAGATGAAACATACTTTACATATCACCAATGCTGGTTCTATTGATTTCATTCAACTCCATCAATGTGAGACAAGTTCAGTCAATGACAACATGAAGATACGTGCCGTATCATTCGACTTGATATTCTTCTTGATTCCAAAGGAATGGGACAGAGGAAAGGGATTCGATTATTCAAAGAGTTTTTATAACACTGGTTTCTATTCCAAAACTGTAGTTGACCCTACAAGACTTTATTCTGAAGATGGTTGTAACTGGTTCCAAAGAATGAATGGGCTTAAATGGGATGATGGAGAATTAGATGTACTTGATGAAGAGACTAGACAAGAAATTATAGATAATTACCTAGAGGAAGTTGGCGTAGATACAATTGATGAACTAACTGAGGAACAAAGGGAAGAACTTGACCAGCTTCTAGAGGATGCTAGAGAACCAAAATACAGTGACGGTATCTACAGCAATGAGAAACTATCACATGAATATGATAAGTTCTCAGCTGGTGAGCCATCAATCGTTATTGGAAGACAGCACTTTGATGTCGGCAATGAAAACATAAACATCGACATCACTGATACCTTCAACAAGTTCTTAACTGGTGAATTGGAAAACTACGGACTTGGTATCGCATACTCTCCATTGCTTGAGACAACGCATAGTCAGTATGAAAACTACCTTGGCTTGCTCACTGACAAGACAAACACCTTCTTCGAGCCATTTGTTGAAACTAGGTACTCAGATGTTGTTTCAGACGATAGGGCAAACTTCGTGTTGAACAAGGACAACAGACTATACCTATACTGTACCATCGGTGACACATTGGAGGATTTGGACTATAACCCAACAGTCAACATCAAGAATAACGATGAAGAGGTGATAATGGAGGGTATTGAGTCAAAAAAACAGTCAAAGGGTATATACTACATCGATTTGAAGCTCTCTAAAAACGATTTCGAGGCTGATACGATGCTTTATGACACTTGGACTAATATCTCCTACCAAGGCACTCTTTTGGACGATGTAGAGCTTGATTTCACACTTAAATCAACTCCTAACTTCTTCAACATAGGAAACTCCCTTGAGGTGAGTAATGTAACCTTTTCTCCAACAATTTCTGGAATTAAGGAAAAGGAGCAGATTAAGCGTGGTGATGTGAGGAAACTCATTATTGCAGCAAGACCTACTTATACGACAAACACCGTTCAATTGGTCGATAATCTTGATATAAGACTATATGTGAGGGATGGAACAAGGGAGATTGACGTAATCGAGTGGGATGGCATCAACAAGGCTTTCTCAGAGAACTTCTATCTCATAGACACCAACATCTTGATTCCACAGAGATACTACGTGGATATAAGGATTAGATACGGAATGAACAGCATCATTCACCATGACGTACTTTCATTCGACATTGTGGATGATTTGAATAACAAATACGCATAAAAAAAAAGGTGGGCTATTTAGCCTACCTTTTTTTCGTTAAGATACCTTGTAGTTCATCTTTTCTTGATTTTGTCAATCGGTGTCTCTTTCAGACTCCTCTTAAAATCTGCCTTTTTCTTGCTTTTGCTTATCAGTTTGCCAAGCGTCAAGGGAATGTAGCAAACCCCAAAGGCGCAAACAAGAGCAATGACGATGGGCCAAGCAACACCGCAAAGTGCTGCAAGCATGGACAATGGGAAGTAAACATCAGTGTCCATTTTTTCTCTCTCTACCTCGTAGCCGACTACAATTAATCCTACGAATGTAACTATACCAGCTACAGTAAAATAAACGTATTCATCCATATCTTATAAACCGTAATATTCGTTACCAATACACTTATGGCAAACCTCAGTGCTATACCCAAAGCACATGATACCGTCCTTTAGGATAATTGACATTGCCAAGATAATCGATGCGAGTATAATATACCCTATTATGAATCTCTTCTTCATAATGCAAAGGTACGAAAAAAAATTGGATTGACCAAGAAAATCAATCCAATTTAACATCTTTTAACCAAGATTATGGTCACTTACCCCACTCCATCTTGCTCATTCGCTCAAGAGTCTGAAGCATCATATTAAAGCCAACTGTCTGCATTGGGTCAATACCACCCCCATTATTGCCATTGACCATAATCTTCGGTACAAGGTCAGTACTTGCATTAGCAAACTCGTGAGCCATACCGATAAGGGTCTCTTTCTTAATCTCAGCAGCACGCTCAGGAGTCAGACCTGCGCTAACCAATGCACGGTTCTTTGCTGCCTCTGCCTCACCTTCTGCCTTGATACGAAGTGCCTCTTGCTGTGCGGTCTCTGCTGCCAACTTAGCAACCTCAAACTCCTGCTGTGCCTTAGTCACCTCAACAGCCTTAATCTTCTCTTGCTCCCACTTAGCTTTCTCAGCCTCAGCCTTACCTTGCTCAGTAATCAGCACGGTCTTCTGAATAGCCTCAAGCGATTTTGTTTTAGCGGTCACAACAGCTAGGTTTGCTTGCTTCTGTGCGTCAATCTGGTCTTGAGTTGCCTTATCGTACTTGATGTCGGTGATTGATACGAGGTTACATGTGATACCATACTGTGAGAACGGTGACAGCTCTTGTCGTTTATAGCCACCAGGAGCCTTGGCATCAAAGATAATCTCTGCCTTTGTAATAACCTCTGGTTCACCAGTCAGCTCATTGACAATCTCAGTCTTGGTACTCTTGGTCTTATACACACCGTTGTTCAACTGGTCAGTAATATACTGAATCAAGTCGGTACGTGTCTCGGACACAGACTCAAGTGATGACATAAGAGGGCCACAAGAGGTCACAACCTTGTACAGTGTAGGCTTAATCAGCGTTGCGATAAGAGACTCCTCAGAGCCAAAGTCAGTCTGAATACGTGTCATATGCTTCTCGTCAGTAGGAAGCACAACACGGAGCGAACCAATGATGTAGCCACGACCTCGGTCATTGAACGTAACAGCAGCACCAGGATTGCTACCGCTAGCAATGTAGCCTTCATCATTCTTCTCAACACCAGTAAACTCTACTTGGTTGGTCTTGTGATACTCGTGGATAGTACCCCACCACTGACCATGAACACCACCATCAGTCCACACAGCGAACTCACCTGTGAGAGGATACTGATTCACGTAAATTTCTGAACGGTCACAGTCCTCAAACGCTGAGTTGGACACGTACAAACCCACAAACACAAGGACAAGGGCAAGAATACCCCAAATCGCCTTCTTTGAAATAGTTGTCGGCATTTTCTCAATTCTCTGATTCATTTTTACTTATTTTAAATGGTTAAACTTGTTTTTACTTGAAAAAGTAATAGAAGGGTATGAGAACCTTTGGGAAGTTAATCGTAGTTTTCTCATTGGTAAACTTGATGAATCCCCATAGCTCAAGGCAACATAACAGCACGTAGAACAAATATATCGTTCCAAATGCAAATCCGAAAATTCTTGCGTAAATCATTGTAATTTTATTCTTTTAAAAATTTCAGCTTCCATGAATTTATTCTTCGAGACCTCATGTGTCTCTTTAGTTCCGTCATCACCTTTTATCTTGATGAAGTATTTGGTGGGGACATGAACCGTATCAGTGTTTGTAATAGGCATAAGTGTCTTTCCCATCAAAATCAAACGAGTATGACACCTTTCCTCATCATGTTCCTCTTCATATTCCTTCCCAACAACAACTCCCTCTGTCAGTTTGTTCTTCTTGGGGAAGAAAATGTCTATAATGATGCCGATTATAAGGACAGCAAGCAAAACTATTGCGATAGTGAGCAGCACTACGATAGTTCCTGCAATCAAATAATCCATAATCTCTGTCATTGTCATTTCATCACATTTTTTGTTTAACGATGCAAAGGTACGAAATTATTTTGGATTGACCAAAAAAAAAGTCTAAGTTTAACTCTTATTAACGTTTCCAAGATATTTATATAAAACAATCTGTTATATTATGGTACGTAAACTATTATATATTACATAATCAAAAGCGCACTAGTTCTATCATGGACTAATGCGCTTTTTTCTTAATTATCATTTTATGGGAAAAAAGAAAAATTTGAAGGGTTTGGATGAACTTGAACTTGAGTTCATCGAAGAAAAGATGAAGGGAGACAGTGCTCTCAATTATCTTACATCTTGTGGCATGGCTACACATCTTAAAGCATTGAGTTTCAAGCTTGAAATCAAATGCAAAAACGAAAGACAGAAAGAATTTCTGAATGTTTTGAAGAACAAAAACCATCAAGTTTGTTTCGGTATGGGCGCACCTGGTACTGGTAAGTCCTACATTTCTCTTGCATACGCTCTAAAAGAGCTTAAAGAGGGTAAGTATTCACACATTGTTATGATTGTTCCTACAGCACCAGCTGGTGGTTTGGACTTAAACCTTGGATACCTCAAAGGTGACTTTGAAGACAAGACAAGACCATTTAAGGAGTGTGATGAAGAGACCATTTCAAAAATCCTAAAGAACAGTGGCAACGGAGACCCACAGTTTATGGCAAAAGCCTTGATAGAAGGGGGATACGTAAGGTATGAGTTCATTAACTACATTCTAGGTAAGACCTTTGATGACACACTGATTCTAGTCAATGAGGCAGAGCAGTACACAAAGGAAAACATGAAACTGTTGCTTACTAGAATAGGTGAAAACAGCAAGGTTGTAATAACTGGTGACTGTGAACAAGTAAATAGACGTGACATAGTATCCAAAAAGGCAGAGTGTGGACTTGAATATGCAGTGGCACATTTGAAGGACTTGCCTGAGATAGGAATAACAGAATTTACAAGGGAGGATATAGTAAGAAATCCATTAATAACAAAGATACTTGACAATTGGGATTAAATAACGAAAGGGTGGGAGTTTTCCTACCCTTTTAATATTTATAGGAAATAAATTGTTATAAAATGGAATGGGACGAATTTACACAGAAACTAAACGATAAAATGGATAAGACTTTTAAGCCAACAGTAGATTGGATGACAGCTAAATACGCTGAAATGAACGACACACTATTCAATGGTGCATTGGGTGAATGTAGCTTTGCCATATTCACAACTGGTAAAGGCTCTGAAGGTGGCGTACTCGGTTGGTTTAAATGCAATGGCAGAAACATCAAGGCAGACAGATATAGCAGAAGGATGTTCGTGAAAGATATGTATGGTGGAAAACCTTAATTGATAGAAAGAATTTTGTTGCACTTTGTAAACCTACTATTGAGTTAAACGGTAACTATACAGGAACTGAGCATGGTTTCCTAGCCACATTGGTACATGAAATGTGCCACTACTACACTTATATGCACGGATATTGCCCAAAACAAGGTCATGGTCCAGAGTTTAGGGAAATAGGTAGCGTTGTTTCATCACGCTCAAATGGAATGTTCACAATACAAAGAATCGCAAGTGCTGAACAAATGACAGAACTTGAGCTAAATGATGAAATGAAAGCAAAAAGGGAAAAGAGACTAGCAAATAAGAAAGCATCAGTCACTGCCGTAATCGTATTCGCAAAGAATGGAAAGGTAAAGTTGACAATCTCTTCTAACCAGTCATTGATAAACATGATTGAAAGTAGCGAAAAAGAACGTGGGGAAAATGTAGCTGTAACCAATGATGCCGAAGTCATAGAATACTTGTTTAGTAAGGGATATAAACAAAACCTCAGAACATGGAGATACTGGCCTCTTGAAGGCAAGCCTTGGTTAGATGAACTGAAGAGTATGTTACCAGAGACAAGTGGTGAAACACTTGGTGTTCAAAGGCCACAAGTTCAAAGACCAATGCAACCACAGCAGCCTAAGATAATATTCTCAATAAAAACAAATAACGGTGTATTCGAGACAGAATGCAATTCATTCATGGAGTTAAGGAATAAACTACAAGAGAGATTCCCTAAAATGAGTTATGACGCAATTACCAAGATAATGAACAATAAAGCCAACTTTAAGAAAATGGAGGAAAATAAAATGAATGCAAACTCAATAATCAAGGAAGTTGTCGATGAATTTATGAGAAATGAATTCAGAGGCGCAAATAACATGGAAGACGATGTAGCAATAGACCCAAATATGAATCTAGGATTACACTCTCCATTGGAAGTTGAATAAAACAATAAAGCGAGACTCGAAAGAATCTCGCTTTTTCTGTTATGATACCCTTACATACTTTGAAAGGATTGAATCAATGTCATATTTCTCAAGCATGTTGATAAAACCTGGCCAATCACCACATTGTTCCATACCAGCCCAAGGATGAACGTGATGCATAATCGCACCCCTCATAATCGTCAATAGCTCAACAAGTTTATCTCCCATTGGAACTTGGTGAAGTTTATCCATCACCTTGTCAGAATCCTCATCCTTGATGAGCATTTCCTTGTCATGTATGCTATCTGACACATTGTTATCCTTATTGCTTATAAGATTGATATTATCAGCAACCATGTTAATCATACTTGATACGCTATGGTCTTGCTTGGTTGCAAGGTTATTCTTGTATTTAAGCTGAATATATGCTGGGTCTATGTCATTAAACATAACATTGCCAAACAAACCATTGAAGCCACTCTTATCTGGCTCTTTTCTTATACCAGCTCGTAAATTAACCTCACTCTTTTTGCTACCTTCATCGAACTTCAGCGTAACGTCCTCAGAACCTCTACCAACCAATGCAACGTCATCGTTATTTGGGAAAGAACCCCTAGTCGCATCGAAATTGGAAATCTTCTCAATAGGATTGTATCTAGTGTTCTTAAATGTTGACAACGCATCGTCCTCATTGTTGTAGTTCATGTATTGTGGCTGTGATATGATTGGGCCAAGATAATACCTCTGGGCTCTTGGGTTGTTCGCCAAATCACTGACAACAACCACAGCCTCACCAACCTTCGGTACTACGTGGAATACTTTAGGTAATAGTGGGACTGCCCAAGGCACATCCTCAAGACTCTGGGCTTTATCGTCAATCAACTCAGCCCTAATCCTTAAACCATCCGCACTGTCCTTGGAATAGACGTTTTCTACCTCCCTGACAGTACCAATCTTCAACACAACCTCATTCATCGTTTAATACACCTCTTTTTTTAAGTTCCTCATTCGCCTTGATATACAACTTATCAAGTTCTTGCAATCTACCAACCATCTTGACAATCTTCTCCTTTGTGACATCATACTCATTGTTATAACCTATAATTTTGAGATTAATCTCAGCGTTGGTCATCTTTGAAAAATCAATATCCTTTTCCATAAAACATTACTTTAATCAGCCTTACCGAATCCCATACCACAATTGATATTTGTGGCTGTACCATAACCAACGATATTCAAGCTAGCTGGTTGGAAACCAACTTGTATTGACATATCATTCTTTATCGCCCTATGGTGTTCCTTAGTTGAAGCGAACATAACTCCAACAGTTAAGTTAGCACTACCATCTGGCATTGGGCCAGTTGGAATGCCCAATCTGTTCAAATCCTTTACAATATTTGATACGGACTGAATAGTAGAAAGTCCTGGTCTGCGTATCATTGAGCAAACCAACAGTATTCTGTTCAATTGTGGAAATGGTTCTCTAATATTTGTAAAGAAATTTTTAATCGTGTTACAAATCTGCTCTAATCCTAACATATCCTTAACAGTTATTATTTGGCTTTTCGTCCTTATTTGTCCTTGAATAATCAATATCAGCGTAGTCAACAGTGTCAAGTCTAGTCTCTTGGTCTGCTGCGCCACCGCCAAGGCTAAACCACAAGAATGGACAATTCTTGATGATTTCATTGATTGCATCAGTGTAATTCTCGATACGCTCCCTAGCAATTGCTGACAACATCATTTCCTTGAGTGGCATGAGTTCCTTCATTATGAACTTCAACAACTCTTGGATAACAAGGTCTCTGACCTCCATTACCAAAGAAACGATTATACTTTTCATCGCAGCTAACAAGTCCTTTATGGTGAACATTCTCCAGTTACCACCCATCAACTGTCTGTTAACCTCCAAAAGCATCAATACCTTCGGTGTCAATACCGCATTAACTAGTGCAAACACTAAATTCTCAATCAAGTCGAACACAAAACCAAACTCAACACCATACTTGTCACTCTCTTCAAGTCCTTCTGTAATGTTGACTGTGGCTTGGGTTATTGCACGGCTCAATATATCAACTCTTCCTTCCAACGTTGCCTCTGCATCGTACTCTCCCAATATCTCAGCAACATTATCAAATGAGCCTACGGTATTGTTGGCGTTTCCGAAATCATACTGTTTTGCTCTTCTCTTTTCACTCTTTCTTAATAATTCATCGTACTTCCTATTATCAAAGGTGAAATAGCAGTCTTCAACAGTAGAATCATCACTGTTTATAATGTTCTTGATGATTTCCTTGATTTCGTCAGTCGCATCTTGATGCTGGTGTACAAGGTCTAGTTTAAGTCCCAACCTAGTGTTTACAAGGGTGTCAAGCAACGTGGTAGCCATGACCTTGGCATCGAAGAGCTTCATACCCATTACGTAGTCATAGTTGAACTCATATACGGTCAATCCCTTATAACACTCAATAAGACCTTTTCTGATGTCACCAATTACTGTAACCTTTCCAGTTCTGACATTAATTCTGATTTTATCATTATCTGTCAACTTATACTCAGCATATCTCTCGTTTTCTTCTCCATCGTAAGTAGGATATATATTCTGGCTTATGGTATATTTACCGTTTAAGTCAAAATTACCATCCTCATCGAATAAGAACAGCTTGAATCCCCAAGGTTTCTCACCCTCTGCTATCTCTGGTATATGCACCTTTGGTTTTGGCAATATCGTTAATCTGAAACTATTGTTGACAAGCCCATTAGCAGGTGATTCATTACTTGTAGCGGTATCGAAGAACTCAAGGTTACAGATAGCCCTCTCCTTTGAGAAGTCCCTAGACTCGAATTTACTCTTTCCAATTCCAAGATTCTTGGTAAGCTGATTTGCACGTCTTATATACCAATTGGCACTGAGTGAATCGCATGACACTGGAACCATTGTATTAGATACTACATTGTTCTCACTATCATATTTTCTGTCAATGCACATAGATATGGTGTTGGCTGATATGTCCTTGTCTTCCTCCTTATATTTAAACGTATTTCCCAACATTATATTTGATGGATTGTCAGATGATGAATACGTATTAAACACACTAAGAAGGCTAGTATCTTGTGGCTCTATAGTCATGTTCTCAAATACACCCTCATTCTTTATTATGCCGCCTTCAGTCTCAACTCCTGATGAATTATAGAATCTAGCCCTATGCATTACGAACCACAAGAATGCGTCAAAGTCCTCTGCCCTAGCAAACTTATACACATCCTCAACGCCATCAAGACCAAAGTAGACTTCCTTTCCGTAGTCACTCAATGGGTTTTCTGATAGTTTGTCAAAGAAATCTATTGACTCAAGGTTTATATCAAAACCATAACCTTCAACATATGGAGTTCCATTATGTAGACCACATATCTTTCTATACTTATCTGGGATTCTAGGGTCAATTGAACAAGAGACCATATTCTTGAGGTTTGTAAGCAACACAGCCTTTACACTCACTTCCATAACTGGTATTACGAATACCAAGAAATTAGCCAACCAATCCCTTAGTTCCTCGTATGTTACGCCCACGTGTTTAAGCAGTTGTAGAAGGAAACCAATTGGATTTGTGGCAAAAGTAAGTGACAACGATGGTGTAGCCGTAAGTATTCCCATGATAGTGAGAACCTTATCGACCATCGCTTTGGCGGTATCAATAGATGCCATTGCCTCAATCTGTGAGTCTCTTATGCTAGCCATTACTTCTTATTAAGTTCAATTGTCTTAGTTTTTCCCTTTTCCTCGTATGACTCATCAATCATCTTCTTGATGTCATCAAAGTTAAAGTCCATATCCTTTGTGTTAGTACCACTTTCCAATGCCTCTTTTACATCGCCATTATGGTGGTATATGTCGGTAAGAATCTTGGCAATGTCAAGTTTCTTTGATATTGCCTTGTCCTTCATGCCTAGGTAGTCATTTATTGCCTTTGCATACTTGCTCTTTGCGTCCATAGCCTCTTGCTCAAGCTGTGTTGATACTGAGAGCTTGTTTATCTCATTCTGGGCTTGAACTATCTGTTCATCGGCTAAATTGTAGGCATTTTGAAGTAAATCTTTTATGTTTTGTATGTCATTTAGTTCTATTTTAAATCTTGGCATTTTTTTATATGTCTTATTAAATTATTTTTAGTTAAAAGATTTTTATTAAATTTTCTTTTTATATACTCAGATGAATAATAAATAATGTTAACATTGTTTGTTTCACATTTCTCTTTTTTATTCTTATCCCTTTTAACAATTTCTATAAATTCTTCTTTTCCACCAAATCTTTCTCTAGGTTCAAAATGCTGTATACCTTGGCACTCAATTGCTATTTTATATTCTGGTAAATAAAAATCTAAATGTTGTCTCTCAAGCCATTTCAATTTAGAACTTGTACATTTACTAATATAATCAATCTTATTTTCTAGGAGTAATTTTTCTACTTCTTTTTCCAAAACACTATCATTGCAATGTGGACATCCTTGACCTTTTAGATGGTGATGGGGTCTTTGCCAGAATTCACCATGAATCGGACAAATAATTTTCATCTTTGTATTCCTATTAACATAAGTCTTAATATCATATGTATATTTAGAGTTATGTTTTTTGAGAGCTTCCTTTACGAATAAAGCATAAGGTTTAGTTTTATCCTTGGATATTTCATCACCCATACATTTAACGCAGCCATGCCCTCTTAAATGGTCAAATGGTATTTGTTCAAACTCACCGTGAATAGGACAAATAATTTTAACTTTATTTCTCCATCCAACATATTCTACTTTGGAATAATCATATTTATCACCATGTATTGCCTTTGCTTTTTCTATAAATTCTTTTGTAGTATATTTATGAGTTCCACCACAATAAGGACATCCTTGCCCACTTAAATGATTATTTGGCCTTTGCCAGAATTCGCCATGAATCGGACAAATAATACATACTTTAGTTTTGTTATCTTTATATTCTACTTTAGAATAATCATATTTATCACCATGTATTGCCTTTGCTTTTTCTATAAATTCTTCTTTCTTCATATATTATCTTTTATAAATAAATATATGTTTCTTGTAAAAAATCAATAAAAAATCTTATAGGTCTCTTGCAAAAGGTCTCTGATATTCTGTATATCGTTTAATTCAATCTTTAGCTTTCCCATTGTTTTTGTAATAAATATTAGAATTTATATTATTCATTGATAAGTTTATACTTAACTTCATAATATCTTTTCTTATACACTTTCAACGCATCCCTAATCTCCTTGGTATTGAGCATTGTGGTCTCCTTCAAGAACAAAAGAATGGAACTCTTATTGAACTTGTTGCTTCCCATCTGTGCGAAGATGTCATCCCAATTGGTCATAAGATTTATAAGTGTCATACCTACCTTAACCTCATTGTCATTGAGCTTGAGTCTGTCCTTTTCCGCAAGAATACGCTTAATATTCTCAACGGTATTACCAGTTAATTCAGCTAGGAATGTTGTTCTTGGGTCAGAATCACTATATGAGAACCTTATGTTGTCATCGATACCACTCTGTGAATCTCCGACTGGATTATCATAAGATTCATTTCTCTTCTGATTCTTGGCAAATTGATTGATTTTGTAAATCAAGTAGTTCTTACAAATTGTACCGCAATATGAATATGCCTTATAATTTGTACTAGGGTCAAAACATGATAGCTTTGTCATAAGGAAGGACATTGTATCGTCAAAAGTCTCTTGGAATTCTTCATCTGGGGGATATAGACTGTATCTCCTTATGATTGACTCTATCATTTTTGTAAATGCTGGCTTAAGTGTAGTGTTGAAGATTCTATTCTTCTCCCTCTCGTCATCTGTTGAGATATAATCCACTACAGCTTGTTCCTCACGCTCATAGAAGTAGCCCTTTCTCTCCTTGGAAGGCTTTCTACCTCTCTTTTTCTTAACTTTTTCTTCAGTTACGCAAATTTCAGACATTTGTTCAGATATTTATATATGGGGAATATCCCTTTGTTAGTTTTCTTTTTAATACTAAATATCCCATCAAAGGCAAATCTGCGTAATTACAACACACTTTCTTTCACATTTCCAACTGGAAATCTCTGTGTGCCTTTTTGATGTTCAAATAAAATGGTGCTAACCATCAACATTAGCACCATTCTTTGTGTTTATTCTAATTTTTTTAAAAGTTCATTAGTCGATTTAATAAGTTGTTCACCTAAAAAGTTCTGATAATCTTCATGAGTAAAATACAGTATTTTAATTCCATGTTCCTCACAAAGAACTTTTTTTGTTTTATCACTTTTCTGTTGTTCTAAAAATCCTTCTTTTCCTCCAAACCAATCAACAACATCAAAATGTTGTCCACCTTGGCATTCAATTGATATTCTTAATTCTGGTATGTAGAAATCTAGTCTTTTTGACCCAAGCCAATTAAATCTTTTTTGTGTTTCAAAATTGAAGTTGTTAGTTTCTAAAAATATCCTTATTTCATCCTCTAACTTACTTTCTTTGCAAATTGGACAAGAATGACCCCTCAAGAAATTGTTTGGTGTTATGTAAAATTCACCGTGTTTAGGACATATAACGCACACCTTTTCTTTACTGTGTGTATAAATTACCTTCGAGTAATCATATGTATCACCATATATCTCTTTTGCTTTCGCAACAAATGAAATTGTATCATGTACTATACCATTACATAAACCACATCCAAAGCCTTGTAAATGCGAATATGGTATTTGCCAAAACTCACCATGTTCTGGACATATAATACATACTTTTGTTCTGTTGTTTATGTATACCACCTTTGAGTAATCATATTTATTACCGTGTATTTGTTTTGCCCTTTTAATGAATTCTTCTTGGCTATCTCTAAAAGAATTTCCCCTAACTATATTAGCACATTTTGGACAATTCTGTCCTTTTAAATGATTATGAGGAGTTTGCCAGAACTCACCATGAATAGGACAAATTATACATACTTTTGTGTGCATTGATACATAATCTACCTTTGAATAATCGTATCTATTACCGTGAATTTTTTTAAACCGTTCTATCAACTCTTGATTACTAATTTTTTTCTTCATATTTATACTTTATATATAAATATTACTTTGTTGGGAAAAACCATTAAAATTACTCTTTATTTTCAAGGTTTTTATTAAAATCTTCATAACTTTTTTTCCTATCCTCTTTGTAATACATTTCTCTCTTTGCGAGGTCGAACCACCACTGTGTTTCCTCTGGTGTCATGCTCTTCTTGTATGTTTCAACAAGTGAACCTTCCCTACCCAATGTGTGATTGTATCCTACCTTTGGAATAACGAATACCTTCTTACTCTTATTGGTTGCACGGAGAAGCCACTCATACCAGAATGTAATCTTGATTGATGGTTTAAGTCCTCCTACCTCACGCCAATCGGCTGTATTGAAGATACTACCTGTTAGATAGAAATCAAAATAGTTCTGAAGACAGTCATTGTCAATGTAACCGATTTCATTTGAGAATGAAGATGCCCAAGCTGCCTCATTTCCGAAACCTACGTATTTTCCGTTATTGAAGTCTGTGATGTCCTCAAGTGTCATGAACACACTCATATCTGGCATAAAGTCAATGTATTTCTTTGCATTGTCAAGCCAATTCTTTGTATATGTATCATCAAACTCAAGGATTGAGAACCACTTTTCCTCAATCTTATCAACTGCTGTGTTGACAAGTTCAGCAAATGAATCACCATCGCTTTCGGCAAAGACAACCACTCTCTCATCCACACCCTTCAACTTTCTGCCATCGATGCCCTTCTTACAAGAGAGGATAACCTTAATTTCCTCTGGGACACTCTCGACAGCCTTGTTCAAAAGTTCTATATTCTCCTTACCGAACTCATGCATCGGTATTATCACTACTAGTTCCTTCATTCTTATTATCTATTTTTTCCTTTATTTTATTAAAATACTCTGCCTTAAGTTCTTCAAAGCTCCTGTCATCGCCATTGAATTTTCTTATTATCATTTCGCAAGCTATAGCACAAGCTTCTGCTTCTAAATCAATCTGGTTCAAATGTGGAATGTTACTAATCTCATCTATTAGCTTAACTGTATCCAATTCCTTGCAATATTTAATGAACTTCTCGAAATCAAATAAATCAAGGTCATTCAATTTCTCTTGATTTCCAACAGAGCCGCAAACTACTCTACGTATCATTGGGAAGCCGATGGTCTCAAAAGGTCCAGTTAAATTATTTTCAGTAGCCTCACATATCAAATAGATAGCTAACTGTTCCATAGCAACAGCGCACCTTTCTCTCACTTCGCCATCAAGTCCTTCAATGAATCCTAAATTACCCCATCTTTCGAGATATTTATCAATCATTTTTTGACCCTTTTCGGTTTTCTTGAAGTCTTTATAGTTGTGTACGCATATTGATTTATCAAGCTCAATTTTTCCAACAATATTACCACTCTCTAGTAATTCCTTCATATTTTACTTCTCTCCTTTTGATTTAACTTGTATGAGCAATTCCTCCATTTCCTTCTTTCTACGTCCTAGAACGTCCTCTACGTACTCTACAATCTCCTTTTTAGTCTGTTCCTCGCTGTAGTTCTCAAGAATCTTCTTAGACTCGTCTGCAAGGATTGTTGGCACGTTATCGGTAATCCAAGAACGGACAACGCTTGCAACTTGCTTGTGAAGGGTGTCATAGTCATTGAACCACACGCAGCAGTTTGGCAATTCCTCACCATTTGCCCAGTCAACGGTTGTATTAGGTACTTTTACCATTGTGATGCTACCACTCTTCATTGCCTCAAGTGCTGAATACATGAAGCTTGCTGTCTCATCCACAACGATTGTGATTGCTCCCTCTCTAAGTTCCTTTGCAAACTCTTCCTTTGAAAGGTTTCTAAGTTCCTTGAATGAAACCCACTTGAAGTATGGGTACTTCCAGTAGAATGGCTTAACAATCTTCTTAATGTCACCTTGGTCTTTTGAAATGACGTTGATAACCATCTTCTTAGGTGCGATTGTAGTACCGAAAATCTTAGAAATGAACGGTGTGACCTTCTTTAGCTTCACATATGGGAAAGCCTCGTTAAGTTCTGCTGCTTGGTAGTCTGAATTGGTAATACCCTCCATAATACCGAAGTCACCCCATTGTGCAGCATATGGCATCTGTTCCACAACATAGTCATAGTTCTGAAGGATTGCAACCCTCTTACAAGGAAGATTCTTTGTCTGGTTCATAACTTGTGAGAAAATCTCAGGTATAAACAACAAGTCACTTGGTGATGTACCAACCTCTCCCTTATTAACGTTGTAGTGTGGAAGGTTAACGTATTCCTCACCCAACCAAGCACCTACACCTACGAACTCTTCCTCTGTATGAAGCATGCTCACATCATATCCCTCGTTCTTTAGCATAAGTGCCAAATTGTAAATGTATTCAAGTGAACCAGAAGGAACACCCTTGGTGTCAATAACGAAGAAGAAAATTCTGTTTTCCTTCTTATCTATCTTTGAAATCTCTTTCTCGATATTTGCAATAACCTTTAAATCTTTCTCACTCATTGTCGTTATCGTTTATGTCTTTTATTAATTCATATGCCTTTAATGTATTAAGTGTAATGTCTTGTCCTAGAGTCAAGACCTTTGGGTCTTCAATTGAGTCTAGAATATCCACGAACATTCTCACCAAGTCGTAACGGATTGTATTTTGTCCAGTATAATCATTAACTTTAACCTCTTTTACGTCCTTTGTGTTGGGAATCATTGCATTAGAATCCTTATCATATACATAATGCTCTGTTATCTCAACTTCATTGGTCTTCTCGTTTGGGTTTCCAAATACAAAATTAGTAATATTCTCTAAATCAAAAATATAAGATGAATTACTCATTCTTTAACTTATTAAAAAAATTATTATCACTGATGACATCACTCAAATTATCATAATTCAAGAACGCCTTATCTTTGTTTCCCTCATTGAACTCACGGTTAATTAGAACTATCTTCTTACCTTCTGGAGTTTCCTTCTCAAAGAACTCATTTCTTGCTGTGATAACTGCATCACATTCCTCCCATACCTCATCAATTGACTTAGGGAATATAACCTTCCTAACCCTAGCACCAATCTTGCTCAAGAAGAAGAAACTTGACTGGATTGTAATTGCATCCTCATCCAAACTGTAGAAGATGATTCTGATGTCCTCATCCTCAATGTTGGTTATCTCTGAAAGCCAGTTTGTAATCTTCACTGCTAACTTCTTCTCAACTGTATTCGCACATCCAAATATCTCATAAGGATAGTCAATGTAAATGAAATTGTTCTTCTCATACTTGCTCTTGAACTTGCAGTACTTTTCAAATACATCAACATTCTCATCTAGTTCCTCCCAGTCCATTGATGGGTCGAACTCCTTCGCATAGTATTTAAGTATCTGCTTGTTGATATTCCTTACAACATGATTTAATTCTACACCTATTGTTAACATATATAAAATATAATGATTCTTACTTATTTTTCAATGCTTTCATCATACATTCTTTGCATATTGGTGCGTTACCATCTGCCTCTTGTACGTCAGCATCATATACGGACATTTCCTTTCCACAGATTGAACAGTATCTCTTTCTCTCTGTGTTCACCATTTCAGGTGCTACGTCCTTCCTTTCCTTCTTCTCGTATTTCTCTGCCATTGTCTTAGAGTAATACTTTGATTCCAAGTCAAGAGGAAGCCTTAGATACTCTCCCCAAGTCAATGTAAGAATATACTCATAGTTCTCTTCCTTGAAATCCTTGAACGTTGCACCATTGATGAAACTGTAGTTAACAAAGTCATCCTCATTGTTTGCCTTGTATGTGGTAAATGACAAATTCAATATATTGGATGCAATCTCATGCTTTGATATGAAATATTCACTGTTATCGCCAAGCAGTTTCTTAATCTCGTTTATAAATGGCATTGAAGTTGCGTCATATGGGTTTGGCTCTGTGCTAAAATGTATTGCTGTCTCAATCTTTCCGATAGCCTCATTGATGTTGACATCAACCCTCTTTGCAAACTTATCAAGCTTAAATCTAGAGAATTCCTTATAATCAAACTGGAGTCTATAGCTATCCATGCCATACTTTCCAACTTGCTTCAATGCATCGGAAACAGACTCGCAAAGCAACTCATTGTCTTGGCTGAACTTGAACTTTGTCTTCTCGCCCTTATTGACTGGTTTTTCCTCCTTAACAGCAACACCGTTACCTAGGTACTTGTAGTTCTTTGACTCATTCTCAACCTTATACATTCTATATCTAAGTTCCTCAACCTCTTGCGTCACTTCACCCTTTAGGAGGTGTTTTGCAACCCTCTGGTCTGTTACTTGTTGGTTAATGGTAGTTCCTTGCGAATCAGCCTCACCGCCACCCATAATCTCATCACCAGCGGCTTTAAGGCCAAATGGCAAGCCATACCAAATGTTTAGTAGTATTTTCTTTAACTTATTCATATTCCAATTCGGTTAACATTCTTCTCTTTAATTCACTAGTTATTCTGTCCTTGATTGAAAAATACATCTGCCTATCCTTGATTGTGTTCTGCATATCAAGCGGTACACTGTGTGTTGGGTCTAACACATTATCACCAGTTGCAAGGACATATCCATCAGTCATCCTTGAATATTCTCTACAAATGTCAGTTGCTATATTGTAAAAGGTAAACAACTGCTCAAGACTCATATCAGTTATTTTCATACTGCAAAAACTGTGCCAAATTATTTTAAAATTTCGTCAATTTTATTTATTTCATTACTATCTACAACATATCTCAACTCAATGTTGTTTTCAATACATAATTTCTTTTTTCTTTTATCTCTTTCAACTTGTTCTTTATAAGCAATTTTTCCTCCAAAATACTCAACTGGTTTAAAATGCTGAATTCCTTGGCATTCAATTGCTATATTATATTTTGGTAAATAAAAATCCAATGATAACTTGCCCAACCACTCAAATTTTTTTTGTTCCTCAAACTCTATATTCTCATTGATTAATTGTTGTCTTAACTGTCGTTCCAATGATGATTTTGTGCAATATTTACATACAATATTCTTTCTATCAACAAAATGATTAAATGTATAAAATATTTGTTCTCCACATTTATTACATTTTAATTCTAAAATTGTTTTATTGTTATGATACTTCCCATCATCTGTCACAAAACGAATAAAAGAAAAATTATGCTTAATACAAGCTTTGTCAATTTTACTTAAAACATCATCATCTTTTAGAACATTTGTTTCATAAAGTCTGTTATGTCTATGACAAACACACTTACATCTTTTATTTATGAAATTATCGTAGTTCTTATGGACTATTTTACCACAATTATTACATTTTAATATCAGCTTACTATCTCTACATTTTTTCCACTCGTTGTCTTCAAATCCAATAAATGTATAATTACATTCTTCACAAGCAGAAAGTATCTTAGGTTTCACCTCATCCAATGAATTATGATAATCTCTATTAATATCACGGCAATATTTACAACCATGATTACCTTTGACCAAAGTATCAAAACTTTTAGTAGAAATCCTATTACATTTTAAACATTTTACTTCAAAAACGTTTTGTCTATTTCTATCATAATCAAAATCTTTATCTATAAGTTCTAATCCAAGCTCTTTACATTTTTCTTCAATCAATAACTTATCACCTTTCATTTCTTTTATCTTTTTCAACATCAATAGGAAAATATCTTTTAAACTTTTCATTTACAATTTCTCTATTTTTATACCAAGAATCCTTGAGCTTTCCTACTGAATTATGCGCTAATCTAATATTGGTTGTAACTCCAATCTTACACTTTTTAGATAAATAGTTTGCAAGGCAAAAATAAACATCATAAAAGTCAAAAAATTCTATTTCTCTACTGAAATTCTCTGAAAGCCTCCTTCTGTGGACTGCCATGAACAATCCATCGATAATACACACTTCTTGCAAGTCCTTATCAAGCAAAGGAGAAAATGCAGTGAGCCAAGACTTACCTTCGCTTCTGTGCAATACTTGACCATATTTCTTGTCATAGTTCCACCAAGCACCCTTTTCATCGAACTCGGCAGAACCAGCTACACCAATGATACCGTAGTCCTCATGCTCGTTGAATAGGCGCAAGACTTCCTTACCCCATCCCTTTCTCAAGAACTCTATATCATCATGTATAAACACAATAACGTCACTGTCTATATCCTTATTCACCACCATGTCGGCATAAATCTTGGATAGAGACAAGCCACTTGGATTGTGTATCATGTAAACGTGAGTATCACACTCACAAGTTTGCTTAATGTGTTCAATGAAATCCTTATTCTCTTCTGTGGTTTTCTTAGAACAAACTACAACTGCTATTTTATTATCCATTTTTTCTTTAAAAAATAATAAAAGCGAACAAGAAACAAACTCTTATTCGCTTTTATTTTTATTTATTAACTGCATTTATTGCATTTATTGAATTTACAATTAAAACAGAGTTGCTCCTAAACTCATCCAATGTCTTAGCACCGACATAAGACATAGCTGAACGAAGGTAGTCAATGAAGTTCTTTGTCCACCCTTCCATCGTGTATTCAACTTGAAGGGTTTTCATAATACCCTCACTTGTTTTTGTCTTAGTACCATTTAACGCAATCTGCCCTTGTCTCGATGCCATACCATAAAATGTTGCACTGCAAGCTCCTAGCCTTATATCTTTATCTCCAAGTTTACCATGCCAATTAAAACCATCATAATGAAAGTCTTTTAAATCCTTAATATCAATTTCAACTTGTTTCAAACCATCTTCATATGAAAATTTCTTAGGTGCAGCAGACTCAAGCATTTTGGCAAACACACTGCCTACCATAACATAGTCAGCACCTAGCGCAATAGCCTTGATAGCATCAGAATAATTTCTTATACCACCATCGGCTATGATATATGGCAATGTCCTATAATCATCCTCTATTTCTTTCCTTAACTTTGCAATATCGTTTATAAGAGTTGCCATTGGCATGTGTATACCAGTATTTGATGTACTAAGACATCCACAACCACTTCCAATACCGCAACGTATATAATTAACACCAGCACTAGCAAGACTCTCATATGCCATTGGATTTGCTATGTTACCAGCCATTATAATCAAATCATTATAATAAATAGACCTAGCCTTCTTAACCAAATCCTTAATCTTCTGCATATGACCATTGGCAATATCTATAAGCGCATATATCTTGTGAGGTGAATCTAGTTTCTTATCTGCGTTACAGAATATTTCCTCAAACTCAGATAACGAATATGCAGCCCATTTCTCGTTCTTCGAGTAGAATATCCTAGTATCCAACGGTGCTGTCCTTGGCAATATCGCATTAATATGGTTCTGTTCAAAAAGTTTAAAGTTCTTCTCTCCTACAACCGTATCCATTGGTGCTGTAAACAATGGCAACTTTCCGAATTCATCCATCACATAGCATTGTGAACGATGTTCAATGTTGCTTACTATTCCTGGAAGTATGGACACGTCCCTATAGGTGTAATATATCTTATTCTGCACTATTTCTCCCATAGTATATCCTCCTATTTCGTTTAATATAGAAATCTAATTCAAAATCAAATACCCCAGTCTCTTTATTGAAAACCTCATTGCCATAGTATGTCCTATGTCGGTTGTCAGCGTAATCCCAGATTACCATGACTCCATCACCAACTTGTAACGTGTCAACTCTTCCTCTGTGAATGGTGTCCATAAGTGCTGGATTATCATCCCATCGTCTCCATGCAGAAAGTTTAAATGTTATTTCATCACCCACTTTTAAGCAATTCTCATTTATACAGATATTATGCATGGCAAAATAACGCCATTTCTTAGCAATATTACGTAAATCCCATTTATCTACGTAGTCATCATATTTCTCCCATCCAATCTTGAATAGAAAGTCGCTCATTATACGCTCGAACAAATTGACAAAATTGCTGTTTCTAAGCTTGATGGCTATATATTCATCATATGTAAGGTACTTGGTTTGTACTCCACCATTGTAGTATGTATTGTAGCTTGGATGAACAGTATGATACATATTCATAATGTTCGCCATTATACCTTGTTCCTTACAAAACCATTTAAAAACTTGTGCTGCTGTCATAATTACTTTCCAGTTGAACCGAAGCCTCTACTTCCCCTATCAGTTTCGGTTAAGTTTTCCACTTCTTTTAGTTTCACATCAGGATAAGGCAATACTACCATTTGAGCAACCCTATCACCTTCCTTATATGGCGCAAACAACATTGGATTCTTAAATGCCTCAAACCACGCATCAACACTCTCCTTTGCTGCTTCCTCCACACTCTTTCCATCTTCAATAGCATTAAAGAACGCAATTGTCCTAGATTCTAACGCAATCTGCCTAAGTGATGTCCTATTCTTGAAGCAAAGCATAATCTCGCCACGATATATTGCTGAATCGGCTATGCCAACGTGATTGCAAAGATATGCCTCCGTCTTTCTGTTTGAACTACGTGGGAATAAGAACATTCCGTAGTGATAATCAGACTCAAACGCAAGACCAGTATGATAGATGTATAAGTCATTGTCTGCATCATATTCAACTGAAATTGCTGTCAAATCCATTCCAACATCACCATCATGCGCATAAAACGGTATTACTGCTCGTTCATCTAACTTCTTGAACTTCACCTCAAGATTAGCCAAGCCTATTGCTTGTCTTGCACGACTCATAAATGCTACTGGATAACCACTCATTACTCCTAAACAATCATCCATTACTTCTTCTTATTAATTTGAACGTAAGTTAATTCATTTGCTTGCCTTACAATGGTTGCCATTGTACTAGCATGCCATCTTGCTTGGTCATCTGACAAGTCCCTATCATTGATGGTCATTGCCTCGATTTCCTCAGTTGTAAGTGGAATACCGCAGTCAAAGCACATTGAAACGGAATGAAGGCCAGTTCTGATTGAAGGTAAGTCACCGTCATACTTATACATAAGCCCACGCTTGTCACGCTCCCATTCATTGTCGTTTGGAATAAGTCTCACAGCCTTTGCAATTTGGTGCAATAGACATACCTTGACCAACGTGTTCTTATCAACTCTCTGCTCCTCTGGAAGCAACTCATTAATCCTTACTGCGTAAGGTGTTAAGACCTTTAACACAATTTCAAGCAATGAACCGTCATATGCATTACCGAATTCATTTGAATTTGTAAATGTTGCGTTAAGAAGTTTGTCATTGTAATTAGAGCCTAAAACACTTGTCTTTATGCCAAGTTTCTCAAGTTTCTCATAATACAATTTTAAATTTTTTTCGTTAAGTTCTGCTCGTGTCATATTTTAATAAATGTTAAGTTTCGTTGCAAAGATATAAAAAATTTGTTAAAATTCCAAAAAAAATAAGAGGAAAATCGCTTTTCCCCTTATGTATACTCAATTGTTTCGATGAATCCATGATGTTTCCCTTCCAACATTTCACGAAGTATTTGAGGCAATTCAAAATTCATTATCATTGGGTCACGCCTTATAGGTTCCCAGACCATTTTTCTTACGTATTCAAGTCTCATAATTCATTTACATCTACTATTTCTGCTAAATCCTCAAGATTCAACGTAATTTGTTCTCCATCGAAATACTCTATGATTAGTCTAGTACCTTCATCATTTACCCTAGCTTCCTTGATGACTGCTTCTTTCGTCCAATCACCGAATCCTAACTCAAGTTTCATTCTTGTCTTTGTTTAATGGTATGGGTAGGGTGAAAAAGAACGGCCATCTTTCCACCTTACCCTTATTAGTCACCACCCAATCAGTATTATTCTTCCGTGTCCTCTTCATTGAATGTGATGTCTGACTCATCAATTCCGCTTGCTCCATTCTCCTCAAGCTTTGCAAGTATCTCCTTCATGTAGGTTTTCTTATACTCATCAAGAGCCTTTGGATTAATCAAGCCGTTGTGAACGCATGACATTTCACCCTCATAGGTTACGTTCCAAGGCGTTGGCAATTGGTTCTTAGTTGTCCTAATCTTGGTTGTGATACCATATACATACTTAGCACCCTTTGCAGTAGCATCAAGCTTCTTTGTAGATGCCTTTCCGATACCTCCAAGGTGAATAATCAACCTTGCGCCATAGAAGAAGGTCTTACCGCCCTTCAACTCGATTGATGGAACACCACCCATTGAGTTCATTGAGTCGTTCCATATCTTGTTAACACAGAAGAAAGTATTGGTATATTCCTCACTTACCTTCTTTGAAGATGGAATCCTATTGTTGATTATATTGCTGAATGACTGTGAAATAGCACCAGCATCGAACATATTATTACCACTCTTGCTCTCAAGAGACTTGAATGACTGAATAGAGCCTATTGAGTCCCAAATGAAGCACAATGGCTGTGTAATCTCACCTCTGTCTTGCGCATCTAGCAAGTCATTGATTGAATATGCAATATCCTCAAGAACGGCTTCCTTACGCTTTACCTTTGACTCCTTACCAGTTGAATAGTCACGATTACCGTACATTTCAGCAAGAATCTTGTTGTCAAAGTACATAAACTCACCGTCATAGTTGATTATTCTCTTCTCTGTATGAGTGGTAATCTCACCAGTTTCCTCGTCAATATCCTCAACCTCAACATCATCATAGATAGGTGTTGCTTTCATACCGCAGTCAATTGCATATTGGAAGTCAAAGTTATTCTCAGTTTCATATATAACTGGTATAATTCCATTGTTTATACAACTTGCGATAAGACAGTTCTTGATGGTTGACTTACCTGTGTTTGACCATCCAGTTACAATTGTTAGATAACCCTTTGGAATACCTGGAAGTTTAATTGCATCTGAGAATGCTTCTGGAAGTGGAATAAAATCCGTTGGTTTATCTGCCACAGACTTTACCAAATCCTTATTTGTCTTCATCGTCAAACCATATTTTTCCTTAAAACTAGCTATACTAGGCTTTTTAAATTCCTTTTTCTTGATTGGTTGCTTCATAATTAAATTCTTTTAAAATATGTTCATTTCTAACTGCGTAAAATCTTTGTTCATGTCCATTATAGACTATTACTTCATCCATAAATGTATTAGAATCGACCACACCTTCAATTATTCTAAATTTATCAGGTCTTTCAAATTCGTCTCTCCAATTATCGTACCATTTGAATCTAAGTAATGTTCCGATTTTATAATCTCGTTTAAGTCTCATTTCCCTTTAACAGTTTATCCCTAACCTTATTCTTCCAACATCTTCTGCAAATGGCTCTATACTTGTCATTGCCGCCAATCTCGACTTGGCTACCTTCAGTGACAATCTCGCCATCCTCATCGAATCTTGCGTTTATTGAGGTCTTCCTTTCTCCGCATTCGCATGTAGACTTGATTTCCTCAATATCATCAGCAAGCTCGAAAAGACGCTTAGAACCTGTAAATAAATGTGATTGGAAATCGGTTCTCAAACCGAAACACATAACATTGACATCAAGGAAATCCACCACGTCTGATAGTTGGTCAACTTGTTCCTCAGTTAAGAACTGACATTCATCTATTATGACCCATTTAAGTGTTTCAAGCTGTGATGCTAATACGTTCTTGTATGCCTTGATTGCCTTATAGAGATTGATTTCCTTGTCAATCATAATACATTTGCGCTCAAGGCCAGTTCTAGAACGTATGATACCTTCACCATCCCTAGTGTCTAGGGATGGCTTTAGTACCATTATTTGTATACCCTTCTCTTCAAAGTCATAGGCTGTTGTTAGCAGCCTTGCACTTTTTGAAGAACCCATTGGGCCATGATAAAAATATAACTTAGAATCCATATTGATTGTAACATTGCCTTTTAGAATGGTAAATCGTCCTCATCGTCATCCTTGACATCATTACCATCGATTATATTCACACCGCTAGATTCGGCTATGTCTGAGAAATCCTTGGTAGGCTCTGTGATTGCTTCCTCAAGTCTCTGCTTCTCAGCCTCTTCCTTAATCTTCAAAAGCTCGTCCTTATCGATGTATTTGTTCTCTTCCTTGCTATAAACTGGAACTCCACCCATAGCAATGATTTCCATATACTCATAAGGTTTTACGGTATATACCTCATTCCACTGCTTGCTATCGTGAATCCACTTCTCACCAAGCTCAAAGTCCTCTGAAAGAGGTGAAGGTATACCTGCGTCAATAATCTGAACTGTGGTCTTGTTGTCGCTTGTCCTAGTCAATGTAACGTCTAGGTCGAGACCATTGTTAAGGTCGAAGATGCTGTACTTATTACCCTTCTTGGCTGCTGCCTCAGCACGTCTTGTTGCAAGGTTCATAATCTTGTCATAAACGCCATCCTTCTTCTTTGAAGAGTTGAAAAGCCAGAACTTAACTCCGTCTTCCTCATGGTCACGCTCGATACAGCGCACAATCCACATTTCCTTAACACGATTAAGGAATTCAACATCACCGTACTTCTTCTTGGTTGGTTCATCAAGTGCTTGGCTCTTAAGCTCACGTGCCTTTGCAGATGTCTCACAGAAAGGACACTTCTCACCCATCACACTACCATCTTTCTTGTTGTGTGTTGGGCATACAAAAGTCTTCCATCCACTAGATGAAACCTCCTTGTTAACCTTTACGGTATGCATAAAAACTTTCTTGAATGGACTGCCACCTTCTGGGGAGAATGGTAACAATCTGATTGTAAGTGTTTTAGAATCCTCGTTTGCTCCTAATCTCGCTTGTAAATAATTCTTTGTGTCAAACTGAGTTTTCTTGACTGGTTGTTTTTGTTCTTGTTCGTACTGATTCTTTACTGCGTCATCATCGATGTTAACGCTAAAATTCTTGTTGCTCATAAATTGATTTGTTATTAAAAAAATTATTTTAGATGCACGCCTAAATACGTGCTTAAATGTATTGCAAAGATATAAAAAAAAATTGAAAAAAACAAATAAATTAAAGATTATTTTCCCAGTTATCTCGCTTAACTGGGAAAATATATAGTATTAAGCATTTATACCATCATCGTATCTGCTCTGCCACTGTCTGAAATCATATTGTCTGAATATGTAAGCAAGGCACTGTGCCAATACTTCATCACCAAGACTTCTTACAATTGCACTGTTAATGGTTTCCTCACCCATTTCTTGAACAGCTAGCTCATAGGCTTCTTGTGCCTCAGATGAATCAACTACCCATCCACCGCTTTCAGCCTCCTTAATAACCCTTTTTGCAGATTCCTCTACAATCTTGCGAAGGTCTTCCTCTGTAAGTCTTATAAGTTTCTTATTCATAGTTCAAATCTCATTTAACGCTCGTCAGATTCCCAATCTGGCTCATAATCATTATCGTATAATTCGAAATCTTCATCAGTTAGCTTCTCAAAAATTCCCTTCAATGTCTGTACTGCCAACTGTGCAACTCTTTGGTCAGGATATTGTGCAACGTATTGCAATGCTTCATCTTCACCAATTGTATTATCAAGCTCTGTTATTGGGAAACCAGCACTTCCATAGCCAGTTGATTCATCATATGATGAACTAATCTCACCTTTAATGACGAATACGTTTGGATTTTGCTCACAATAATTCTTGAAACCTTCCCATTCCTCGTCTGATATATCTGGGATATTCTCAAGCAAATCATCCATGACATCTTTCTCACCACTTATCTCGCTACGTCCATAATATCCACCAACCATTCCGTTTCCGTCATGTGGTACATAGCCACGTCCAGTCCATCCTTCATTAAGGATTCTAGTTACAGACTCTTTTACAATATCGTGTAATTCGGATTCTGTTAGTCTTATAATTTTCTTCATAATTTACCAATTTTTTCTAGTAGATTCTTAACCTCACCAATATGCTTACCTATTTCAACGACATATGGATTAGGTTCTTGATTAAGTCTGTTACACATTGTCATATGGTCTCTTACAACTTGTGATGCGTCACTAATGCTGTATCTTAGTTCGTTGCATAGGTTCTCCAAGTCATCGTTACCATACCCAATTTCATTGATGAGTTTTCTGTATGAATCTTCTCTTAAATTAATCGTTTTCATTAGAAATTGAATAGTTTGTCAATTGTCTGGATGTCATCGTCATCAATCTTGAAGAAGGTCTTTGCGATGTCATCAGTTGGATTATCAACGTCATCATTTGTAATGGTGTATTCCTGAGTTGTAGGTTCTGCATTGTCAGAATAAGCATCATAGCCACCCTCCTTTGCTTTCTCAGCCCAGTACTCGTTTGGTTTCACATTGAATGGGTAAGAGTCCAATGAACGGAGATTAAGCTTCTCTGTCTGGGTTGGATTCCTTTTCTCAAACTCAGCCTTCAATGCCTCGATTTCGCTGTTATTGCTGTCAACCTTCTGCAAAAGATTTGAGATTGAGTCAATCAATGAGCTTATTCTTGTGTCAACCTTTGATAAGTCTCTACCAATATGATTCTGTTTAACATTAAGTTTATCTTGAGCCTTTGTCAAACCATCAATATCAATGGTATCACCATCATCCTCAGACATATCACCACTTGCATCAGCCAATGGGTCTTCACCGCCCATGTCACCGCCACCCATAGGGTCAGCCATAGGGTCTGCTCCTCCCATAGCATTTGGGTCTCCTCCTGCCATAGGGTCAGCACCGCCCATTCCACTAGGGTCTCCACCCATAGCATTTGGGTCGCCTCCCATTGCGTTAGGGTCTTGAGGCATTCCTCCACCCATGCTTGGGTCTCCTCCCATTGCGTTAGGGTCGCCACCACCCATCATTGGGTCAGCACCACCACCCATAGCATTTGGGTCTTGCTGTTGGTTTTCACCAGCCTCATCAACCTCTTCCTCGAATGGTATATAGCCTTCTACGAGACTCATAAAGTGCTTATGTGCCTCGTATAAATTATGTTCCTTAAGATACTTAATGTCAGCCATTTGTATTAATCGTTCAATAGTTCCTTATTGTCTTCAGTTAAAATTGTCTTTGAACTCTCAGTTCTCTCGATAAGACCTTTGTCCCTCTTGACTCTCTTTACTGGTGCTGCTGCAACATCTGTTCCACTAAGCACGCTCTGAGCCATTGCTATCTTCTCGCTTGTAGTCATAACTTCTTTAGTTTCGTTTATGTTAGTTTCAATCCTCTTTTGAGGCTTCATACTGTTAATATGCTTTATAATAAATCTTCCCATAGCTTTTGTGAATTTATTTACTATAAATATCACATTAGTTGAAAAACAACGATTTATCCTCTATTTTGGAGAGATTTGAAATTGAAAGTTCACCATTTGTTATGATTATCAACTTGTCCTTATACTTGTCCCAGTCAACAACATATTCGTTATTTGGAGTGGAATCACCCTTCTCTTGTTCAATAAGCTTATTGAGGGCGTTGATTGAAAACAGACATCCGTTCTTAACATGCATAACCGTAGCGTTGTTAAGATTCTTGATGAATTTCTCTTTGTCAAAAGTCTTGAATGTTACAAGGTACTCACGCTTGTTGGTATCAATTGAATAGATGAAAATCTTCTCATACTTGATGCCGTAGTCGTTTTTAAGTTCCTCAATGAATGTTAGTATTCTGTTCTTCTTTACAAATGTGCCTATTATGATTCCACGTTCCGTTGTCATTTCTCTGTTAACTTGATACAAAGTATGGTATCGCATACTTCTTATTTCCCAATTGCTTCGATAACTTGAAGATAATCTTCTCGTCATCCTCAATAATCCTTATTCCCTTTTCCTTAATTCTATTGATAATCTTCTCTCTAGGTATTTTACAATATTCCAAAACTGAAAGAGACAATCCTAAGACCTTCCCATCGTAAGGAACGTACAAAACACCTCTACTTAAATAAATACTTTTAATTTCCTTAGAATTTAATATAATATTATATAATTTTTTTATATTATTATATTTTAGTTTAAATATATTAATATAATAATAATTTATATTATTTAATATATTATTATATATAATATTATAGAATTTTTTCAAGTCTTCCTCATAGTCGCTCCTGCTTTCCGTTGGGCTGAACGTCCAATACAAGCTCTCATCAAGCTTTTTATCCAAAATACCTTTGTATCTTGGGTCTTCCTTTGCTTTCTTCCAACTAGCAATAAGAATAGGTTTTGCGGAGTCAGCGAGTGAAATATCACCCACTTGCCCCACAAAACCATCAATATTTTTCAGTTTTCTATCCGTAACAATGTAACCTAGAATCATAACACTTTTTATTCAATTTTTGCAAAGATATATAAAAAATGTTAAAAAACCAAATTTTATCCACCTTTACCTTTGCCTGTGTACCTCCAAACAGTGAAATCAGTATTGGCGTTACCGCTTATCCAGTTACCTTCTTGCCAAAAATCTGATACCCACTTCTTTCCGCACCACATGTTGATATGTCCGTGTTTATGTCCCTTACATGCTGCGAATACAGTTATGTCACCAACGCACTTGTTAGGATAGTCAGAGCCACTATGACCGTTTACCTTTCCGCTTACAATCATCTTGAAACCATGAGACTTCAAGAAATTTGCTGCCATGTATGCTGATTCAGAATTAGCAAATGGGAAACCACCAGCTTGCAATGCCCTCTTAACATATCCCCAACACTTACCTACACATGAAGGTGGGTTTCCTAGCTTTGGAGCACCTGGTTTGCAATTGTAATCGTTCCAAGCATTCCTAGAATACTTATTGAACCAGTTTACAGTTGCTTGAACATCCCAATCACCAATCTTGCCATTGACAACATGCTTACATTCTGCGTCATTTGCAATGTTCATAGGTGCTACAGTGCCATTGTCACCGCTTCCTACGTTATTACAGCATGTAGGAGAGTATTTCTCCATTGTAGGTAATTTCTCGTTCTTGTTCTGTCTGAACTCTTCTTTGAACTGTTGAACCAACGTACAGAACACATTAGGCGCAAGTTTTGCATATTTCTTAGACAATGACTTGAGCAATTCCTCATTGAAGGTATCATCAAGGTATGTCTTCTTAGTTGCTTCAATGTTATTTGTTTCAACAACCCATACTCTCTGGTTATTTGGCTCAACTTCCTTTGGAGAAAGCTTGACATCAATATGCTCTGGTGTTCCTTGTGGATTACCTGTACCATATACCCAATAAAGCTCATTTACGTACTTGAAATATTCACCACTATTCAAAATACAGTCAAACACCTTTGATAACTTAGGTTTGTCAGCATCGGAAGCGGCAGTGAGCATCATAACAGCGTTTGCTGCGCCCTTCTTTGGGTAATATGAATGTGACAATGTAAATGCCATTTCACGAGTTGAAGCAACTGTCTTGCTCAACGCATTGAAGAATAATTCGTAGATGTCCTCATTCATCTTGCTATTATCATTTCCTTCATTTTTGTTATCTGACTTAGCCACTGTTGTCTCGCTATATGCCTTGTAGAAGTCATTTGCCTTATTAGCTCTAGTCTGGTTTGTCTTACCATCACTTCTCTCATAAGTTTTCTCGAACTTAATGGCTGCTTCTCCTGCTGAACTACAACCGCTTAAAGCCTTTTTCAAACTATTGCTCATCGTTTCACCCAAGAACTGAACTTGATAGTCCAAACCTATTTCAGCAAGCTTGTTCTTAACTCCGCTAACTCCAAGGTTTGCTGCAATTCTCTTGATACTTCCATCTTTTTCCTTTTGTCCATATCCTTCTGGTCTCCTCTGCAACAAGTGAGTCAAGTTACCATAACGGTCATTCCAAGCGCATAAGCCACCTGCAATATACTTATCACTGTCAACAGATGCACTAGTATGGTCAAAGTGAGGCAATGTTTCTTGCCATATGTTACCAACAAGACCAGCTGCTGCAATCCTAATGGCATCCTCTGAACAATCATCCTTACCATAGATTATCTTTGCAATCTTATCCATTAATTGCTTTGACTTCTGTTTCTCGCTTCCACTCAAATTTCCAGATGAAGTATTAAATATAGGATAAGTCTTGTAATCACAATCATTATCAACGTCAGCAATATATTCATCCCTAGTAGCATTGTTAGCAACTGGTGTTGTTTCATCACCTAATGGGTCAAGGAATACATCTTCAATCATTTTATTTGACACATTTGACATACGACAGCCAGTAAACTTGGTTGTCATATTACCTGGTGTGATGTTGTGACTGACCTTCATAATCATGTAAGAACCTCTGAACAATGGTACATTCAATACCACAAAGTACATCATTGGTTGTACCCATGCACAACCCATCATATCGACTGTGCAAGTGTATGACTGCGTTGTGTAAATATCGAACAAGTCTTGTCCCACAGCAGCATTGCTATCCTTCTTCGTTCTTCCAAGCAATATGGCGTGCTTTGCCCTAATTGCTTGTTCTGTTTGGACATTCTGGCCCATGTTAAACGATACGTTCTTGAAGTAGCTCTGATATTGCTTACCGTATGATACACCAAATGCTGGTATTCTATAATAAGTCTTTCCTACGTTGTCAGCACCTCTAGACCTTACGGCTATCGGAGAATAGAATTCCTCGTTAAGCATGAAGCTATCGTCCTTGAATTCACTTGCGCTATTGTTCAAGTATTTTGATGGCTCGTATGTATAAACTACAACAAAGTCTTGTCCTTTCTTGATGTTAGCCATTGCGGTAGAATATGTCATTGCACTGAACATCTGACTCATGCCACTGTCATTACCCAAATCCATGAAGTTCTGCACACATTTAAGCATACAACGGTTATCTCCATATACCCAACCTAAAAGTGAGTAAACTGATGCATTGACATCAAGAGACTCATAGAAAGCATCAAGTCTTTCGGATAATCTCTGCGGATTTATGATAAGTTTATCTCCAACCCTATTGTAGTATGAGTCTATGAAATAGAACTTATAGCACTTGTCACTATTCTCGCTATTGCAAGGCTGTCCTTCAAAGAAGTTAAGATAGTTCCAATCTGCCATAGTTGATGATGGAATCCACCTGTCATATAGTTGTTTCAAGTATCTATAGAACTCGATTCTCATTTCATCACTTGTATTGTTTGATAGCTTTGCCCTTCTCACCACCTTTCCGCTTTCATCGGTCTCGTAATCAAGTCCGAATAGCACGTTAAGCTGTTTCTTGAATCCATTGATGAAATTCTTGTAGACATCATCTGAAACAACGAAAGAAGACCTAGGAAGAGGCTCTACTCCATCATTACCAATCCTTCCAAAACTATTTACATTTCCATATACAAGCATTACTGGAAGCAACAATTCATTGGTCAATGACCTAATCTTTTCAGAATTCTCGTCAAATAGGTTTCTATATGGTGTATTGTCTGACCTCTTTGACTTGACTGATATGTTCTTTGATAACTCTGTTCTATAAGTCTTGTTGAATTCAACTTCCCAGTTTTCATAGTACTTAATCAATGTCATTCTTGAATAAACACTAAGCTGGTTCAAATACGTATTAATCAAGTCATCCATTCCACTTTGTAACGCCATTTTGGTGGTCAATGAATCCTTGGTAACTTTCGCCTTATACTTCACATATTCTTGCTTCTCATTACCAGTTATGAAGCTCTTTCTCAAGATAGCACCCAACTGCAATGCAACAAGTTTTGGAAGGTATGTGAATGTGTTCTTGCTTGATTTTAATACTTTTGATATATTGGTGTAGTCAATGCACTCTATACCCATCAAGAAATCTGTGGCTGTGTAGTCAGACCTATTCAATAGTGATGAATCATAATCAATTGACCTATTACCTTTTTCATCTACTCTGTAACCAAAGACCTCGCTTAAGAAAATGCCATTGATATTCTTAGCTCTTATTTCACTATCGAAATAAGCATCCAATGGAACTTTATCGTTCTCATCCTTTTCATACAAAGAATACTTGAGTTTAGTATCTGGTTTGTTAGCACCAGCTATCTGTCCGTTCTTGACACAAACCTCAAAGTAGTCGTTGTTTTCAAAGAACGAATATTCTATAGGCTTTTTGCTTGGTGCTTTGAGACCAAGTTTCTTTGCAAATGAAGAATGTCCTCCAGTTTTAAAGAATGACTTATAGTAGCCTATATTGCTTCCATCACCGCCAATGGCGTTATTCAAACTTGAGTCGGCAATCAATAACTTTGATATGGAAGTAGTATTGTTTGCCAATGTGTCACTTGTATAAGGTGTACAGCCATTTGCCGTTGATTCCTCCAAAATCTTCCCAACCTTGAAATAGTCATCCTCTATGATGAGGTTATAGTGGGAATTGATTGATATAGAGTCACTTACCTTATATCTCTCAACCAATGGTGCTGAAATGATTGCATTCGTATTCTCAGAGTTTTCACCACTCTTGAACATGTTATAGTTCTCTTCGATTGTGTCGAATTTAATATTCTGAACTGGGTACATGTAAGAGTATGTGCTTTCCTTGAGACAATATCTTGATAACCAGTTATCCTTCTTGTCAGCACCAATCAAAGGCTTAATCTTCTTACTACCCTTGTCAACAGACCAAGGGAATGTGTCACCGCTTTTCGCTGACTTGATTATCTCCAAGACCTTTTCTGCTGTGAATTGTCCGCTATCTGCTGCAATCCACTTAGGCAAGTCCTTATTTGCCAATATGTCAACAGACTTGAAGAAGTTGTTAGCCTCGATTTCTCCAAGTTTTGATGCATATGTTTTCCAGTCATTGTTTGCAAAGTTGCTGAGAGAAAGGATGTCGAACATTCTTATAGCGACACCGCCAACGAATTTCTCGAATGAAGTGAGAATATCATCACCATACACATTTGAGTCTAGGAAGAAGTCAAACGATGTTATAGGATACCTAACCTTGCAAAGGTATGACTTGTCTTCCTCGTTTTTCTTTTCCTCTCTTACCTTGTCTGCTGCGTCCCTTTGTTTCTTGATTTCCTCGATGGCATTGAAGAAGGTTTCAACCAAGTCCATTTCCCTCCATCCGTCACTGTTGAACGTACCAACCCAAGAGTCCTCTTGCTTGCTTGAACCATCGTCATTTACGACTGTTCTTGTAACACGTGGGAATGGTGGAACGAATGTCTTGCTCGCCACATCTGGACAGTTTGCATCCTCACCAACTGTAACGTTAAGTGCCTCTGGACTTCTCTTCTCAGGACTATTCTTTATCTCGTCACAAGTTGTATGTATCATATACATCAATGTCTCAAGGTGAGCCATGACAATCTTGGTGAAATTCTCCACTGTAGGATTCCAACCAAGCTTATCTATCAAGGCAACGTTTCTCTCGTGTCTTCTCTTCTTTGTTTCCTTCTGAGGATAGTTTGCATTTGCATCAGCATTGAGATAGTCTATTCTCTTCTTGATGTTTGAATAGTCGATTTCGATGTTGAAACAATCAGTATACTGGTCTACGCCATCGTTATATATTATCCTAACAATCTTATCATACTGGTTCTTATTTCCATCCTTATCGGTAAACATGTTCTTCTTAACCTCAGTTGGAGGTATTTTATTGTCAACATGGAATCCACCGAACTTTATCTCCCTAGTATATTTGTCAAGATATGATGGGTAGAATAGTTTATTCCTGTGATATTGAGAGAAATCAGTTGATATGTTGTTAAGTTTGTTGAATGACTTGTATTTCTCGTTATACTTGCCGATTGAAGAATTCAATTCATTTGTAATATTCTTCAACTCTTCTGAGAATTGAACTGCGTCACTAGCAAGAGTATCACCAGTTTTGTTTTTGTTCAACAAGACCACTATTCTTGTATATACGCTTCCACTGTCGCTTGTATTGGCCCTGAATGGATAACAGTAGTCCTTTCCATATTTTCTTAACAAGTCTTGTTCAAGAACCTCATACCATCTATCATATTTGGTCTTAATATTCTCAAGTTCCCTTATTTCCTCTGTATGTTTGTCCTCTTCATGTGAGAGTGTTGTGTTGGCTATCGTAGGGTCTTTTGAGGCTATAATATCCTTTATGGTGTTGTTTAGGTCATAAAGTGTAGGCATACCAACACTTTTACCATAAATGTCGGTTATGACAAAGTGACCGCCATTGACTTGCTCTTGCCAGTATCTCTTACCAAGGTAATCGGTGTGTGGTGCTGCCATAAGAGCCTCAAGAGACACATCAGTCAAGAAAGAATACTTATAGCCGATGAATCTTACGGTTACGTCAAAGTTACCAGTTTCAGCATTGAAATCGGTATTGAACTTATCACAAGTAACCTCATATGTAACTGGTCTGCCATAGAAGCCTTTAACAGTCACGTAGAACTTAGGATATGGGAAATTGAAGAAGCATTGGAAGAATGATTCCTCAATATTCTTCTTTGTAACGGTTGTTGTTGTCCTAGAAAGCTCTGTAGGGGTGAACAATGACATACCCCTAACATCAGTAAACTGGATTGTTATAATTGGTATAACAGCACTTTCATATTCAATGTTTACTGACTTGATACCAAGCATTTCAGGTGTTCCATAATCTTCCAAATCCGTTACATACATGTCAGCATATCTTGTTGTGAGATATGGTCTAGCTGTATTTTCCTTCTCACCATTATAACGGCCTTCAACCATAGAACCACCCATGAAGTTGATATTGGTGCTGCCACTACCCTTCTCAGATGTGAATGTCAGTGTTAGGAAGTCGCTCTTTAGTTCATGTTCACGTTTTGCCTTTTCAACGGTAAGAGAGAAGAAAATACAATAATCTTCTGGGTTAATTATTTTTCCATAATTAAACTCAGAAGTATTAGTAATTTCCCTATCAAAAACCAAATTAGGTTCTACGTAGCATACACTTGAATGTGGGTTTGCCATAAACAATTAATTTAAGCCGTATAATTTTATATATTTGTTAATATCCTCTTCATACCCTTGCAGTACAACGTTAAGTGGGTATGGTATTCTAAGTTTGGAATTATTCTCAATCTTGAACTCCAACGAGCCATATTGAGGATTTGCTTGGAGGATAAGCCAAGCATAGTTTGGGTCGTTATAGTACTGGTAAGACAATAAATCAAGTCTTGTCCTACCTGCTTCGTAATATGTATAACAGTCAGTGCTCCTAACTGGTATGCTGATAAACGGCACTTTTTTGAATGTGCCGTTATCAACAAATGATTTATATCTATTATAATCCATATCAATTAGTTTTTAGTTGGATTAGGATAAATATATCCCTTAAACTTCTTCTCTCTTCCGCTTCCGTTATCCTCATACATAACCATTTCAGCACGGTTGTCATAAACTCCAGTGTTTGCATAATAGTTGAATGAAACAGCATTCTGAAGACGTGCAATTGGACCTGCAAGGTCACTACCGCCAAGGAATGTGAAGTTGATTGTTATGTTTGCGAACATTGGCATTACACCAATACCCTCTGGGTTTAAATCCCATTGAGGATTCTCATAACGTATGTTCAAACCACTTATAATTATCTTGGTGTAGTAGAAATCACCTAGTCTCAATACACATACAGGTGGTCTACCAAATGCCAAGTTATACGCTGATATTGCGTTAGGGTCTCCTTGCTCGATTGTAGCACCTTGTCTTGTACACTGATGCAAGAATGTCAATCTTGCGTTAAATCCTTCAGGAGATATTGAGTGGAAAGCTGGGTCAAAGTATTTAATCTTATCTGTAATCAAGTTATGCATGATTGGTGACTCCCTATCCAATATCTCAAAGAACTCACCCTCATTATCATATCTATTAACGATTGAGTTGGTTTCACCCTTTGTCTTGACTTCTTCATTACTTGAAGAATCTTGTTCCTTCTCAGCAGCCTTTTTGCCAATCTCTATTAAGGCATCACCAACTGTTTTATTTGGGTCTGTCTCTGTTGACATTTTCAAAACATTACCAAAAAGTCTTGTGTACATATTAGATGTTTCCTTATTTGGAACTTCCACCTTGTCGATACCTTGTGCTGCATTTGTGTTTATTGCATTTGTATCCTCTGATTCCTCATATTCAATGACTATTGAGGCACTACGCCATAACTTAACAACCTCGTCACTGTTGTCACCACTGTCAATCTTAGGTGTCTCAGTCTGAACGTTTGTTGTTACCTCGCCTAACACACTTGAATCGAACCATTTTGATGCCCATTTCCTAAGAGTCTCTGCCCTGTTTTTTGAAAGAGCATTGTTGCCACTTACAGTACCTTGCTTTGAAGCATGACCAATGAATGATATATTTGTAACCTTGAATCTTTCCTTATCTTCAAATATTCCTTTCAAGAACTTGAAGTTATCTCCCTTTGTAATGATACCTTTATCACCTTCCAAAGCCAAGAACAAGTCACTAAAACTTACGAGTTTATAAGTATCACTATCATCCTTGAGGCCAAACTCCTTTATGGTGTTACTGTGTCCTCTAACTTTATTAAAACCATTGTGATTCAAAGCATATGACTTTGTATCTAGGTAACTGTCCCTATTCTTTGGGAATCCTTGGTCTGAGTAAGCATAGTCTACCCTATAATAATAACGCCCTTTAAAGAAATCTTTGTTTTCCAATGGTGATGCTTTAGCACCTACGAACTTTGATAATTCATATGTATCATATTCTTCATCACTATATTTTGCTACATATTTTGTCAAACAGTCATAATTCGTAAGCCATTCAGCTTCTCCATCGCTTTTTGTCAACTTTCTAAGTGAAGGTTCATCTGCTGGAAGGTTTGCTGTTGCAAATGAGATACCATAGCTATTATGAGCACCCATTTCATAACCACCTTCAAATGACTCTGTACCACCTTTGATTTTAACGGTTACTTTTTTGTCATCATATGTTGGCATGTCAGCCGACCTATTATTCTTGTCTACGAATGTTTGAGCACCTGCGCCATTAAGAAGATATAATATTGGGTCAACGGTAACACCGTCATTAACACCACTATAGTTATTTGGGAAGTAAAGAATTGCCTCCACGCTCTTAGGAACTGGAGCTGCCTTTTCAGGTTCTTGAACCTCATCAATCTTATCCTTCTTTTCTTCCTCTTCCTTTGGTTCTACTTGACCAATAGGGGCTATCTGCTGTTTTGCCTTAAGTATCTCACAACCAGCGAAGAAACGAAGCAATGTGTTCTCTTGGTTATTGAGTTCATCAACACCACCATCATTACCTTCCTTTAGTTTCTTATCTTCACGTCCAGCCCAATAATCAAGTATTGAAGGATGGTCAATCAATAGGGTAAATGAAAGACTACCAGTTCTTTCAGTATTTGTATATGTGTATATCTGCTCGCCTCTACCAATGAACTTATTTCCGTTCCAATCTACCCTAACATCTTCATTGAAACTCAAGTCATATGGTGGAAACCACATGATACGACCTCCAAGTGGGCCTCTTTGTTCTGCTGACAAGCCATATTCGCTGTATTCCTTATTATAGCTCTTGTCATCCCTCCAAGCAAGGTTTTCGATTGAGAACATACATTTCTTGATTGAAATGGATTTCTCTGTGTCTTGCTTGCTGTCAAAGTAGTCCTTAATCTTTGCAGTTGGCGCAATATTGACGAAACCATTGTTATAGTTTAATACACCATGCTGGTCTAGTCTTGCGCTTCCTCCCTTGAATCCGTCTGATTCCACGTCACCAACGGTTCTGAAGCTTACATTTCCACTTTCTCCAGCTTCTTGGTCTTCGAGACCTTGTGCAGAATCAGACAATCCAAATGGTCTTATAAGTCTTCCAATCTGATTATACTGATGGTGATAAGTCCACACTCTGCAATATGGATTCTCATATCCGTTTGGTTTATCAACGTTTCTCTTCAAAAGGTTTCTACCATGAGACATACCATATTTCTTTGAAATGGCAGTCTGTGTTGAATCACCACCTGCTTTTGTATCATCTGCATTGGTGTGGAATCTTGCAATCAAAGTCCTATATTTACCATGATTGAAGTTATCATTGGTTTTCTTTATAAGGTCACAAGTTGCAACCTCTGGGCCAAAGCTATATATCGAATTGGTATATGTTCCAGGATTACCGCTATCCAAATCACCCTTATAGCCAATTTTCTTGTTCATGGTGTAGCCATCGTCTGACTCTGAATAGTGTATAGACGTACCTCCACCATCACTATACACAGCAGTGTTTTCAAATTTCTTATCAGGTTCCCATTTACCTACCCATGTCATTGGGTCTTGGTATGGGTCTGCGAATCTAACGGTTGGTATTTCCTTATAGAAGGTAAATTTAGGACAATCAGGATGTATCATGTTAGGTATGGAATATCCTTGCTGATAGTTCCTTCTAACATGGTCGAATATAAACGCATAGTCCTTACCCAACAGACTTATAGGTTCACGTCCAAGTGATTGTACAATGAACATGATGTCATCATAAGAGCTTGTCATTCCAATGGTTCTTGAAATGAAATCGCTGTTTGATAATAAATCTGCTGCGCCATTTAATATTGAACTCCCAATATTTTTAAGAGTTGATTTGTTAAGCTCCATAATATAAAATATAAGTTATCCTTGCCTTAACCAAACATTATTTACCATATATATTGGTCTGTGCTAGGTATCCACCCATAACAGCCAAGTCATTCATGTGTCTACCACCGTTAACATCGTTGTTGATTGCTGTCTTAACCACATCCTTCAAAGCATTGACGAAATCTCTGTCATTGAGCAATTCCCTAATGTCTAAGTTCCTTGAAGAAGTACCACCATCAAGTTTCAACGTACCGTTTATGTTGATGTTGAAGTCTTTAACGGTTACAGTGTTTCCGTTTACATTTGATGTTTCACTGCCTCTAGGTATGTAGATATATTCCTTCTCTCCAAGCTGCTGTTTTGGCTTAACTGTGGTCTCATTGTTAGCCATTGCCATGAAGTTCCTCTGTTGTGTAGGATTGAGTATAACCTCACCTCTCTGTGCTGTGTCACCAAATGCAGAAACTGGGTTTTCAGCACCCTTGACACCATTGTTGATAAATCCATCGATAAATCCACCATTCTCGTGTGGCTTGGTTGCTGCTTTAGCACCTGATGCGGCTTGTTCACCAGCTTTGCTTGCGTCCATCCATCCACTGATACCACCCCAAATACCACCGATAGCACCACCAACGGCAGCACCTACAGCGTTACCTATTACTGGAACGAAAGAACCAATCATACCACCAATCATTGCGCCAGTACCACCATATTCAAGTGCCCTAGTACCAGCTGCTGCGGTCTTATGCATTGTGCTTCCTTCCTTAATATCGCCTTTTTCAACCATGCTATCAACTGCCATACCTCCAAGAACACCACCAATAGCGGCAACACCACCGCCTTTAGCCATCTTTGCTCCTGCCTTGGCAAGTTTACCATAACCTCCAGCGTTTCTAACAGCATCAGCATGACTGACTCTGAATGCTTCTCTTCTACTCATACCAAGCTGTCTACCAGCTCTGTAATCGGCTCTTGCAGTCCTTGTAACGTTTTTCATTGATGCTCCACCAGTCTTGGCAGCAGCACCAACTCCACCTTTTCCTCCGAAAAGTGAACCCTTTAACAACTTCCATCCAAGGAATATTCCAATGGCAGTCTTTGTATATTCAGAAACTAGGTCAAATATCTTTGTTAAACCTCCCAATATTCCATCAGCAACGGTCTTAATCTTATCACCGTTTGCCAATATCCAAGACATTGCTTTGCCAATGACTTTACCAGTATCTGCACCCCATTCTTTAGCCCATCCACTTAGATAGTCACCAAGGTCTTGTATCTTCTTACCCAAGTCTGGGAGATACTTGTCAATACCTTCTGCGAATGAAGCTGTGACAGCAGCAGAAGCACCAGTTATATGTTCATCAATTGAGGTAAGTTTTGTTGCTTGTTCACGTAATATTTCCTCATCGGACATATTACCAAGCCTCATCATTTCATCCCAATCCTCACTGCTGATTTTGTCAATTTCCTTTCCTTGTACTTCTAGTTTACCTGTCTTGGTATTTAACTGTGAATTGTTAAGGATATAGTTACGCTTATTCTCGTCACCACCTGCTAGAGCATCTATATCAGCACCGAATGCATTTTCCTTATACTTGACTTCGGCTTGTTTCTTAGCCATCTTAGAAGCCTCTTCAGTACTGATACCCATAGCCTTTGCAATATTTCTTACAAAGTCCATGTTAATACCATTGATGCTTGCATAACCCTTGCTTGCGTCAAATTGAGCATATCCAGCCAAACTATTTGACATTCTCTGTGCAAATGCCTCTGGGTCATAGTTTGCCTCATATGCAGCATCCAATGGATTACCGAAATTAATGGCTGCATTACCGCCAAGCATCTGCATACGTGCAGCATTCTCAATAGCTTGGTCAAGTTCCATGAATTGTCCAGCAGCAGTTTCTACAGACTGCATGTTGATACCAAGTTTCTCAGACAAAGCAGCCATTCTAGTAATACCGTCAATACCATTCTTGAATGATAGGCGGTTAGCCATGCTAAGATTCTGCGCAACCTTATCAGTTAACTTCTTGGCATTCAAACCTTGCTTTGCAGCAGTAGCATATACTTTAGCCATTGCACCTTGAACGGTATCGATTTGACCACCCATACCATTCATGATTTCCTCAGTAAACTTGCTCCTTGCTTGAGCACCCATCATTTTGTCTATCTGGACAAAACCTTCTGCTTGGGCATCGTTAAGCATGAGCTGTTTACCAGTAGCCTCAGACAATCCTCTCTGTACTTGCATGATTGCTTCAGCAGACACACCATACCTATTCGCTAGAACTTGCGTTCTTTGTATAAGAGTGTCTGTATATGCTTGGGCTTGTTTTGCTGACAAACCTACATCACGAGCAAATGCAATACCTTCTTTATGGAACTGTATGGCAGCTTTGAAACCACTCTGCATAGTGCTTGTGAGCATTCCCAAGGCACTATTTAGGCCACCGCCAACCATACTGAGTAAATTAGTCCAAAAATTCATACTTTATTTAAATCTAATATATACTTATAATTTTTTAATAAATAGCAGTATTTAGGTTTTTTTAACAAATATAATTTGGGTAATTCAACATAATTTCGTACCTTTGCAAAAAACAAATAAACATTATGAGATTTTTTCAAGAGTATAACGGATTTATTTTCGAGTTCAACTCGATTGGTGAGTATCTGAGAGCTGTGATGATGAGAATGTTAGGTACGATAGCTGGCATCGCCATTCTTGCCTTGATTTTCTTCTTACTGTATCTCCTTGGTAAATAATAGGCTATGACAATAAGTGAGTTTAACATCTTAGCTGGATTTCAGTCATTCAATCACAAGTATTTCAATGACGAACTTCCAATACCTCAAGTTGTTGTGAAGCATTCATATCGCACATTGGGGTACTTTCATTGTGAATATGATGAATTTGGAAACGTATTGTGTCCGACCATTGAAGTTAGTGATAACTATGACTACACTGAGTCTCAGTTTAGGGATATATTGGTTCACGAAATGATTCATTACTATCTTGTCTTCAACGGAAAGGATAGAAAATGTCATCATGGTAAGGAGTTTAATAGGATGGCTGATGACTTCAACAGACGATACGGCATGAACATCACCCCAACCATCAATCTGACTTCCTACTCAATTAAGAAGGGAAATTCAAACTTTATGTTCAAACTTTGTACATTCTTTTGATATTTATATTGAAAGAATATACAAAGTTTATGGATATTATAAGTAGAGTTATAAAAGAAGAAATCAATAGATATATATTGTCTGAGGCAGTTGACTTCACCAATTTGCAGACTTACGCAAACGAGTTGAACAATACCCTTGGAAACATAAGCACCTTATCAAACGACAATACCGTTGATAAGAACCTAAGAAAGTTTCTTTATGATTTTGTTGTTTACTGCGTACAGATAATTGCTGCAATAAACAGATGTATCAAGGCGAATAGCCTAAACGAGGCACTTGGTGGGTTAAGCAATTATGGTATTAACTTACCTCCAGAGTTAGGTGGTAATCTATGGAGTGATGCCGTAAGGGGATATTACAACACTAAAAATTTCTTACAAAATAGGAGAGGAAATTACAATGGTAACAGTGCTAGTGGCTATGCCAATGGCAGAGTAAACCAGAATACAGTTCCTAGTGTTAAATTATCATTCCTTTTGCAGCAGCTACCAAAGTGGCAGCAAGCATATACGACAAAGGCATCACAATACAACCTTATGAACAACGTTCAGTTGACCAATGATTTTAATAGAATATTAGGTAATAATGGTATCATACCAAATATTCAAGCAGAATACACATTACAACAACAAAATGCTCAAGGAAATCCTTGAGCATTTTTTGTTTATTCTAATTCTTCTGCCAATCCTTGAGACATGTTGGTGAACTTTGAAATGTTCTCAGTCTTGGATGTAACGCCATCCATTGCATCCTTCCTTGCCTCCATGTATTCGTTGTACTTGTGTATATAGTATTTCCTATCCATTATCGGCATTTTCTGTAAAACGTCAAAAGGAATTTTTATATACATGTGACAAGCGAATAACTCGTCTTTAAGATTCCTCTCTGCCATCGGAGATATTGAGGAAAACAGAATCGTCCCAGTTAAGAAAGGTCTTAAATGAGCCACCTCCAAGACTCTCTGGTCTCTCAACCTCAATATCAAAGTTAATACCTGGTCTATTGTCATTTATGTACTTTCTCAACATTAATGAATCCCTTGCTGGCATTTGATTGATGTATTTCCTTATAAACTCCCTATCAGTATTGCCATTGACAGCCATGACTTGCAACTGCATTGCATTGGTCATCATCCTAGTAAACTGTGAATCATTAAGTTTCTTTAGTTTCTTTGACCATGATTCCATAACGGCAGTAGCAGACTTGATTACCTTCTTCTCGTTCTCGCTGATGTTGTTATCACCGATAAGTGATGCAAGAAGTGTTTCCCTCTCAGTGTCAAGCATGTGAGCCTTTGTACCGTAGTTCTCAAGCTCTGTAGCCTTTCTAAGCTGTTTCTCTTGCTTCCTAGTCATATAGCGGAACTTGATGACATCCTTCTTAATAGGAGTTGTATATTCAAACCATCCGTTCTCGTCACCAATCAACTTGAATTCCTTTGGTTTAAGGGTCGTAAGGTCAACGGTTGTGTCGATTTGTTCACCAGTTTCAGGGTCATTAACCACGATTGGGAACTCTGGACCATAGCTAGTTGCCCTTAAGAAAAGAACGATTGCGTCAACGTCACCGCTTACAAGGTCATCAACGTCAATTTCCTTGTTTACAATCTTATTCTTAAGTAAGAAATCAATTACAAGTCCATCCTTATAGAGGTTAGGTGACATGATGATATTCTCGTCATAAGCTGTAAGATAAGCTACTGGAACTCTGTCAATCTTGCTTCTGTAGCATTGACCGTTACTTGGCAACTGGATGACATCATACTGCACAGATGGGTCAATGTCGTTAAACGTTGTCTTCTCTGCAATGGTTGTCTCGCTTGGGGTCATATCAACCTCAGACCAAGGCATTTCTTCCTCAGTTACCTTTGTTGCTGTTTCAATCTCAGCATTGTCTTTCTCATTCTCGTTTAGAATGTCGAATATCGACATGTCGGTGTCAAATAAATTTTCTTGCTTCAATGAAGTCTTTTTCTTTGTTGACAAAGAAGTTGGTTGGGAACTAGAAGGGGTCATTGAAGAGTCAATCATGTGAATATGGTCGATAACCTCTTTCTGGGCTCTTTTAATCTGCTCCACTGAAGCCTTGTTGCCTCTCTCTTCGGCTTCCTTCTTTGACTTCTCAAGCATTTCATTGTTCGCAAGAAGCATCTTAATCTCACTCTCTTGTTCCTTTGTTAATTTCTTTTTAGCCATAAACTATATATTATCAATAAGTGTTATTCTCTCAACAAACAATATAAACGAATTGTCTTCAATAATATCCATTATCTTACAGTCCTCAAGAACAGCGAAAATATCCTCATTCGCATTGTTCTTGAAATGTAACTTGATGTTCCTCTTTGGCTCTTTTGCAAGTACCCAGTCCTCACCAAGCTTGTCAGCATAACTATTGATGTTGTTATGCTCCTTAACCCATAGGGAAATCTCAGTCTCGAACTCTTCCTCTACTGTATCCAAGTCAAACTCTACAATTTCCAAAAACTGTTTTTGGGCTGCGAACTTCTCAATGAAGCCATCAACGGTGTCCTTGCTACCGCCAATGTCATAAAGCGTGCCATTACACTTTGAATAAGCCACTTTATCTTCGCTCTGAGACGTTTTCTGACCAAACTTGTAAGTCTGGCCATCCCCACCTTGAAGAAGGCTTCCTACGCCATTTTTCGCATCCATTACGGAATTGTAGATTATGTCTTTATTCTTGTTGTACTCGCTCGATACAGCATTGATGTATTCATCCTCATCATAGTAGTCATTGTTTACATCGAATGCCCCATCATTGTAGTCATAGTACGGTAAATATAACGTAACTTCCATAAATTTTATTTTTCGCAGAAATAAATATTAAGAATTAAGTTTATTTTTAAAATTTTCTATAAATTCATCAATATCTGGTAATTCTTCCCCTTCTCTAAACATATTATCTGATGGTGCAAAAAAATGTACAGCTTTGTCAACATCAATACCTTCTATGTCAACAGCATAGTATTCAAGTCCGTCATTCCTATGTTTTGTGAAATCTTCCATTAAAGATGTTACCGTTGCATCTGCCCATCTTCTATTCTCAAAAGTTAAAGCGTTAAACATTGCTATCTTAACTTTATCTCCTTCTTTAAATTTTGTCATTATTTTATTTTATTAACATGTCTTTTATTTTTCTTTTCAGTAATGGTAACTTTCTTATCTTGGATGTAAAGTCTTTTCTTCAGTTCTTCCATTACCATCTTGGGATTCTCACGGATGTCTTTCTCCCAGATTCTAATGAGTGGTATTCCGTGCATTAAAGCCCATCTGTCCTTATGTTCGTCAACTCTCTTATTATGTTTCTGCATGGGGTTCAGTTTACCCTCGTCAACCACTCTTGGGTCTGAGTGGTAATATCCACCGTCAATCTCGATGAGTAGTATACTACCAGTAGTCATTTCATCATTGAGTATGACTGCGAAATCGTAGAACCTTCCAATGTCCTTCGCCTCGAATTGATAAATATACTTTACTCCCAATTTATCTAGGAAATCCCTAGCAAAGTCTTCCTCAAGTTTAGACGTGCCAATGCGTACAGCCTTCCTAACTGTCTTAGTTTTCGAGACTGTACGCTTCTTTTTATTTTTAGTTATGGAAGTTCCACGTTTCTTAATGGGCTGTTTCATAAGTCACATCAGTATACTTTACAGTAAATCTAATAGTGTTGAATGAATCCATTTCATATGATAGGCTGTTACCTCTATTAACCTCAACTATTCTGCAACCGTGATAACGCTCTGTGTAGAGAACAACACCAGTTGGGTCAAGATAGTCGATTGAGAGCATGAATGAAGGAGCATAAGGAGTATTCTTACCGTTCAACTCTGAAATGATAGGATACTTCTTACCATCCTCTCCCTCTGCCACATGGTCTTGAATACTGACTGTGAGTCTCTTTATACCAGCTGGTTCGAAATCCACACCCTTTACAAGCCATTCCTTGATGTTCAATCCACCGTTAAATCTAACCAAGAAACAGTTGCTGTTTGTGATGACACCCCTCAAATGCTTCTCGTTTGTCTCGGTTCTCAAGAAAATCAATTTCTTCTCGTTGTTCTTCTCTTCCTCCTTCTTCTTATAAATCTCCTCGTAGTTAAGGTGATTATATGGAGTATCATAAGGTTTAAAATCACTCAAAGAGTTTAAGTCCTTCTTTTCCTCTTTCTTAATGTTGTCGTATAAATTTCCTGTTTTCATATCAATTGTTTTTGCTACTTTCTTAGTGATGTTTCCATATAAGTTAGGTTTGGTAGACCATTCTTCAATCCAGTCTTGCAAAACCTTAACGTTATCAATCGCATCTTTCATTGCGCTCTCGACTTCCCTAATACTGTCCTTGTTTGAATTTCTCTCAAGCATTTCAATGTATGTCTTATTAAGCATTTCATATTCAGACATTCTTGTCTTTAACATTTTCTTAATACCGTCTAATGTATAACTTCTTCCTGTTGGCATAATTTATTTAATATTTTTTCTCTGTTATTTTTATACTATAGCATCTTGCTTTGACGAAGTGTTTGCATATGAAAACACCAGTTAAACGTTCAGCAAGATAACCACCTATTCTATATTGGTATTCAACCGTGTTGTTAGGATAAAATTTTTTCAAATATTTGTCTTTATTGTCTTCTATTCTTTTTTGTATATCAGTTCCTACCACCTTTACATACTCATCTAGTACACCTTTTATGAATTCTATATATTTCAAGAAATCTTCTCTTCTCATTACAAACATGTTACATCGTATGAACATATTTTGTTCCATATATTTCTCAAATACATCAAAATAATCAGAATATTTTTCCTTAATAATGTTTTCAACGATATTCAAATCATCTGCATTATGGTAACATTCATATTCTTTTCTTACTGTTCTAGTACATTTTAAAGGTTTTATGAATATAATATCATTTTTTTCAAAAACGCTATCCATGTCTGGTACGTCATCCATAAATGAAAAATATTGTCTATAGTGACAAAAACCAACATATTTTTTCAAATTGTAATTTTTTGAAAGCCAGTCCAACATATATATCTCAGAATAGAATCTATCGTTTAAAGTGTCTTCATCGTTACCACATTTAATGACATCTAAACTATAGTTGTTTACTAAATTATGTGTTTTACCGACAATGATTTTGTAATCACTATTTGTAACTCTCTCCTTGAAATCCTTATGAGTTCCAATGAAAAAATCTATATTATTATCTTTATCCTTAAACTTTTTTAACTTGACCTTGTTACCAAACAATATGTCTGGGTTTCTTTCTATTGGTACATCATTTTTCCATCGGCTGTTTGTTTTATGTGCATATGATTTGAAATATATTGAATCGCAATATAACTGTCTAGTAAAAAACAAAGTATTCAAGCGACTGATATATTTTGAATAAATACAAGTAAAATAACATTGGTCATTCTTATCCTCAAAATTATTGTATTTTTTCAAAGTTTCATATACCTCATTGATAAAATCTTTTACAATACTATTATTAGTGTAGATTTTAACAGTACACTCAATAAGTCCATTTTTAGCGTATGGACTGAAATTCATACTCTTAGCAAAGTCATTGAAGATATTAGCATATTTACGATTTAATCCTCTACTACCAATCCAACAAGCATATTCACTAGCCCAAGAACTTCTTGCAGGGTGCATTGATAGTCCAATATCATACTTGTTGTTTTTTACATAGTTAGCTATTGGAGTCAATTCATGTGCAATTTCAATAGATGCGTCTATGGTAAAGTAAATCTCATACTCATTTGGTATATACTTTAGGAAGGAGTATTTTGCCATATAAGTTTTCTGTATTCCAGTTAACTTGTCTGTATCGAACTCCTCTACATATATGCAATCCCAATTATTGCTACTTAAATTCTGGTTATCTGTTATGCAATAATAGTCAAAATTTTCATCGCAAACTAACGGTTCTCTCAATAGGTCGTAATCATTAAATAAAAAAGTAATGACACAATATTTTTCCATATCGTTTCTTTAAATAATAAAAAATAAGTGCAAGAAACAAACAGTTTCTCACACTTATTATAAGTTTGATTTCCAAATAGGATTAGTATGCAAGTATTGCGTAGTCGAATCTCAAGGTCATTGTGATTTCTGCAAGGTCATCTTGGCTGTAATCCAAGTCACCGAAGTCAGCATCAACAATCATTACATTCTTAAGAATCCACTTAGAAACAACAACACCAGTTGGGTCAAGCATTTCAAGCTCAACATCACGCTTGTAACCAGCAGCGTATCCTTGACGACCAGTTACAGACTCAGAGTGAAGACGTACCCACTCCATTACTGCTTGTGAAGCAGAAGGGCCGATTGGGTCTCTCAACTTGACTTGAATGTTGTCCCATGTGTAACGACCAACAACCCAAGTAGAAGTGTTGATGAATTGAATCTCCTTTTCGTTCTGCTTTATACTTGGACGCTTTGCACTTGACAACCACCACTCTTGAATACCTAAATCAGCTGGAAATCTTAGCAACCATCTATTTTTACGAAGTGGTTCGTAATTAAGCGGCATTTTCAAAAGTAAATCACTCATTTTTACAAATATTTTAATCTAGATTATTTTATTATTCTTACCCTATTTTTATTAATAAATATAGAATATCTCACTTTTTTATAATATTTTTTGCTTTTCTTAAAAATTTTCCATATATTTGCATTTATAAAGTGTTATATAACCTATGATAAAACTATTGTTATTAATGATTCTCATGCATATTGTAGATGACTATTATCTGCAAGGCATATTAGCTTCGATGAAGCAGAAATCTTGGTGGGAGAAACAAGAAGGCTATACAAGTCTTTATAAGAATGACTATAAGATGGCGTTGCTGATGCATTCAATGTCATGGTCAATTATGCTGCTTGTTCCAGCTATGTTTCTTTTGAATGTCAATGGATATGCATTGTTTGATATATTTGTTGTAAATGCGTTCATACACTACCATGTTGACAACCTAAAAGCAAACAAGAAGGAAATTAACCTTATGCTAGACCAGACTATACACATTATGCAAGTAATTGCCACTTGGATATTGGTTCAGCAATGGATTTGTTAATTAAATGTAATTTTCTTGGTTATTTCAGATTTTTTTAGTACCTTTGCAAAAATATTAATTTAGTAACATTATTAACATGAATAAAGTAAATAAAAAAGCTTGCATTCAGTTACACAAACTGATTAATAGCGGTGATGAGAAGGGTGCAATTAATCTCATTAACTCTGAGAAAGACATTGACGTATCTTATGAATACAAGTGTAATATTCCTATTTTTTCAGCCATTAATAGCCAAATGTACGACTTGTTTGCTTTAATTGTGAACCATCCAACATTTAATCCACTAGTTGAAGATGGATTTGGTGAGTCATTACTTGAGTCATTACTGTACATGTGTACATCAGATGAAAGCACCGAAGACGATAGAGTAGAAATCAAGAAGTACATTGATGCGTTATTGAAGTCAGACAAGACTGATTTTAATTATAAAGACCTCAATGAAGATACGGCTCTTAGTGTTGCTTGTGAATATCCTCAATTGCTTTGGGTTGTTGAATTTCTTGCCTCCAAGGAAGAAGTTAACGTTAATACAATCAACGACATTAATTTCTCACCATTGGGTAATGCCATCAGAAGAAATAACCTTAAGGCGATTGAAATCCTTGCAAAGAGAAAAGATTTGCAAGTTACGGTGCATGATTTAGAAGTGGCTGATGAATATGGTATAGACCTTTCTAAGTATGGTATCGAAGCTGCTATTAAGTTGGAAAAAGCACACGATTATGCTTGCGCAATGGCAGAATAAAACTTACAGCATATGATTGATTTAAGTAATTACAAAGAAGGCGATAACCTCGGTACTATTTATGTAGTATATGATTTTGGCGATTGTGACGAAATTACAACTGAAAAACACGAGGGATGTGTTTTGACAACATTGGAAGTTGGGAAATATATAACAAATTATTGTGTCGAAGATAATTTGGGAAAAACTGTTTGTAGTTGGTATGGTTCAGCACCACATTGGGGAACTAAAGTTGATGAAGTATATTTCTCATTGGATGATGCTTGTAACGCTTATAAGAAAATACTAGAGGGCAGAATTGGCAAACTATCCAAGGAGATAGCAGAATACAAGAAAATAGTCTTGTACGGCTTAAAAGATGCTTTTAAATAAAATAAGTTATGAAAACATTTATTTATTGGAACGTGGAAGCCAAGAAAAGTGAGGCTGAAATTAAAGAAGTGATGAACAAAGAGGCAAGTGGTGAGCCTTATAAGTTCGCAATTGTTAATGGTTAATTTTTCGCCATTATGTGCAAAAAAAAAAGTGGAGGGACTTGAATCTCTCCACTTTTTTATTGTGTTATTTAAATATCATCGAATGAAACTCCTTCTATTTTTTTCTTTAATTGTTCCATATTATTACAAACATTGTCGTTTGTATAAAGTCCATCAAACTTTTTATTTGATTTATATCCAGGAACAGTATTCTTCTTTGGAACGTAGTATAACAATTTAATACCTTTATTTTCGCATAACACACGTTTGTATTTATCTCTAACTAAGTTTTTCTCAAACAACTCATTAGCCCATTCATAACCATTGTTCGCAAAATCAACTAGTTTAAAATGCTGTTCTCCTTGGCATTCTATTGCTACGTTGTATTTCGGTAAATAAAAATCCAATCTATTTTTTTGATTTTCATCATCATACTTATATTGAGTCTCGAATGTAATGCTACTCTCCGTAAGTGTGTCGAACACTATTTTCTCTATTTTACTCTGTTTACAGTGTGGGCATCCTTGGCCACGAAGATGGTCATTTGGGGCTTGATAGAACTCACCGTGTATTGGGCAAACAATACATGCTAGATTATGTATACCACTATATATAACCTTTGAATAATCGTATTTGTCATCGTGAACTTTTTTTGCATCATTAACAAACGATTCAGTTGTCCTCTTTGCATTTCCACTACAATATGGACATCCTTGACCTCTCAATATATGTTTATCAGGAGTCTGCCAAAATTCGCCATGTTCTGGGCATACAATGCAAATCTTCGTTCTGTTATTTACATACTCAACCTTTGAATAATCATATTTTCCATTATGAGTTTCATTAGCTTTTTTTATAAATTCTTCAATTGGTGTTTTATTTTTTTCAGCAGACTTTTCATAACGACAAATTGGACATCCGCATTTCTTCGATAATAAACTATCTGGGGTTATTTCAAACCATATATTATGTTTTTTGCAGAACAATCTAACCTTTGTTTTTGCATTAACATATTTTACTTCTGAATAATCATATATGTTACCATGAATTTCTTTAAGACGTGCAATAAAATCCTCTTGTTTTAATCTTCTCATATTAATATATCCTTTACTATAAATATTAGTATGTCGTAAAAAATAACACCACTTTTATATATTTTTGCAAAGATATATAAAAAATGGGAGAAAATCAAGTTTTCCTCCCATTTTTATTTAAAATTTATGTAACTGTCTGATTATCAATTAGATGTCCTCAAAATTCACCCCCTCTGGTGTGAGGATGAAGTCGATTGTGATATACTCAAGAGCGTTGTAAGGTTTGAAGTAAATCTTAACTGGAAGTTCTCTTCTCTCCCTTGTCTCAATTGTATCATTAATCTCGATTCTGTAATCAGAAATACCTCTGTTGCTTCTGATGCTATCCATGATTGGTGTCACGGTAGAAATGAATGACTGCTTAACTGTTGCATCATTTGGCTCGAAGATAAGACCGATACAAGAGATTGCAATCAACTTTCTCATTCTGAGAAGCAATCTACGTACAGCGATTCTATTAAGCTGTGACTCGTTAATCTGAAGGTTCTTCTGACCCCAAATCTTTGGCCCATCTTGTGCGAAGGTCTTGATTGGGTTGATTCTACCTTCGTAAAGAACGTCCTCGTCTCCAAGCTTAGTGATGAAGTGTGCTCTTACACAGTCTACGTCACCACGATTGATACCTGCTGGTGCGAACCAAGGGTAAGCGGTGTTATCAGTCTGTGCGAAGTTTCTAACTGCATCCTTTGTTGCTGGAAGATAGATGTACTGACTGTTATCCTTATCAAGGTACTTAACCCAAGGATAGTAAGTACAAGTGTAGTTAGAATCAATCTCAGTATCTTCAAGATTTTCTACAGCCTCATCTGGTGTGTACATTTCATCAACGTAGTCACCAGCACCACTTGGCTTATCTGGAGTTGTTACAACGTAGATTGAGTCTGCTCTCTCTTCCTCAATCATTTCGATTGCCTCCTCTACAAGAAGCTTCTGATTTACGTAGTCGATACCTGGAGTTGCAAATACGTTGATGTCTGACTCCTCTGGGTTAGCGAACTGACGGATACCACTTAAGTAAGCATACCAGTCAGAGGTAATACCATTCTGATTCAACTTAAGAAGGTCTGGGTCTTTGATTCTGTTGAATGCATAACCCTCACCACTTCCTTGGTTAACATAACCCTTGTACTGAGACATCTTGTACTCATCAGTATTGGTTCTCTGGTCTCTGTAATCATCCCATCCATCGAAACCACCGTAGAAGTAAACAGTGAACTTACGAAGGTTTACATACTCGAAGATTGAACCATACATTTCGTCTTCAGTTCCTATAATAGGTGCTTCAGAATGTGTTGTTGTTCTTGAGTTAGTTGATACGCACTCGAATGTGTATCCTGTTTCTCCATCAACAGAGAATCTATCTGCTGCAAGACCGCCATGTTCTGTATCAAGTCTTGAGTCAAGGTGGAAACCTGGAGACAAGAAATCAGGATTCTCAATATATGCCTTGTTACCCTTGAAGGTGAAGTTGTCAATGTCAACACCTATCCAAGAAGAAAGACCAAAGTATTGCTTCCTGTTCTTAATATCTGGGTCAAAGAATCTATTATATGCAATTGCAGGTGTGCTAATGTTAGTAGTAGTTGTTGGGTCAACTATCTGAGTTGCGTTGAACTGTGGAATTGGATAACCCAAGAAACCTGCTGGAACTGACATTCTAGCTGCTGTAGAGTCATTCACCTCAACTGTAATATATTTTGATTTAGTCTCATATACGCCATCGAATGAACCAATCTTATATGCGATGTAGTTAGGAGTACCTAGAATCATTGAACATCTTCCAAATCTCTCAAGTGGCATAATCTGCTCGTCACCATCGTTGATGTCACGAACTACAACGTCAAACGTACCCTCATCTGGTCTGATGTTCTCGATAGAAATCTTAACCTCGTAGTTTGCATTGTTACCATCAGTGATTGTATGGAATCTGAACAACTTGTTAATCTCAACGTGGTTATAGTCACCCTTCAAGTTAGATACAATCCAAGGAGTTGAAGCATATCTGTAAGCTGACTTATAATCGTTAAGGTCTAATCCAACTGGTGTTACGTCTGAATGATTCTTATCCATTCTGTAATACAAATTGTCAGAAAGATTCAAAACAAGTGTTGCCCATATGTACTGTGCTTGTATATTAGGATATGTAGATTTGGTAGTGGTGTTCATTCCACCCCAACCGCCATACAAAAGATTACCATACATGTTTGTTGGGTCTAATGTATCTTCTGCGGTATTATACTTAGCACAAACAGCATCAACAGTAGATGGATAATAGAATGAGTAATAATAATTCCTCTTACCATCAGAAGTTGTGTATTGTCTGATTGTGTAAATCTGACCAATCTTCATCTTAAACTGTGCTGGTATTGTGTTAGCAATCTTCTTGTCATCAGCAGAAAGATTAGCAAACTTGTTAAGCTGTACAGAAGAATCAGTAATTGCTGTGTTAGCAACAATGTTTCCATTATCATCCTTCATACCAACCATGATAGGCTTGCCACTTTGATAGTCGTATGCTACGGTAGTATAACCAGTATCAGCAATAGTTACACTATCATTAACATCGATTTTAGCAGCAAGGAATCTCATTCCAACGTGCTTTCTCTTAAGTGACTTCTGTGGCATTGTAACAAGGCTAGCAACTGGCTCATGGTGGCAGTAATCTGCTGTCTCATAAACTTGATATGCTGTAAGACCACTATCGATTGAATCAACGCTACCATTTGCAATTGCTTGGTCAAGAGCAACATCATAAAGTGACTCTACGAAGACGTTAGCATCACCGTCATATGGTTTAGTACCAAGTACATTAAGAATGTATTCCTTATCATAAGGATTAAGGGTAACTGGATACTCAAAATATCCACGTTCAACAGCCCACTTGTGATTAGCTATTATTGTTGCATCATCAGTTGCAACTTGTGTACCATCTTTCTTGAAGTTAGAACCCTTCTCAATTATCTCCTTAGCTTGCTCCGCTGTCTTAGCACCACGAACACCAACAAGCTTGAATCTACCATGATTATACTGTGAAATCTGATAATTACCACTAGCACCCTTCAACTTATATCCGCTACACTCATCACCATCATCAGAGATTGGAATGTAAGGTCTTATCTGAAGTGCATCAAGATTGAATCCAAGTCTTAAACAATCTTCAGTTTCTGTGTCTGGCAATTGCTCACCAACATAGAATCTTAGTTTGTCATATTTTGAAGGCTCACAAATACAGACATCTGTATTACCAGTCTCATATGGTTTGTAAGAACCACGAGAACGTATTACAGCAACAGCTTGTTTATCAGCAGTTACAAGCCAAGCAGGTCCTGCGTTGTAACCACTAAGGCCAAGAACACGAACAACCTTAAGCTGCTCTGACTCGCTCAAGTATGACTTTGCGATATAAGGCAACTCGTATTTAGGATATTGGCTTCCTTTGAACTTTTCTGTACTAGTTCCACCGAAAACATTTTCATACTCACGCCAGTTAGCAATGTCCATCACTTGAAAAGCTGGACCCCTCAAGGTCTCACCAACAACGCCAAGTGTTGTAATTCCAAGACTACGAACTGCGTACTGGATGTCAATTTCACGAGTATAGATACCTGGTGAAACATGTATTCCTCTTGCATTATCTGCCATAATTCTTAAAATATTTTAATTTTATTAGTTATTTTCTTTTATATAAATATTTAGTCAATTTCATTAATTCATATTGGGGGTAAAAAAAGGATACTGTTTTAACAGCATCCTTTATATTAATTTATAGTTTTAGCATATTTCCTAATTTAATCTCATCTTCATGGTTTTTATAACGAAAATAGTTTGCTCCTGGTGTGAACGTGAGTTCTCCTAGATATACAGTCCCATCTATCTCATAAAAGTCAACACGAACGAATTTAAATGACTCTGACAGTTTTTTAGCATACTCTACCATTTCGTTAAACTTTGAAGGCTGTCTAACATTAGTTGTTGGATGCCCTTGAAAATCAGTTCTCATGTATGATAGTTTATTTTGATTCATATCATAAAAATACATCCATTTACTATGTCCGTATCCATCATTTATTGTATAAAACTTAGGTTCTCCATTAAAGCACCAGAATTTGTAATCATACAGAGTGACATTACCATCATCCATAAATGTTTCAACAAAACATTTCCTTTCAATATCATGGTAATGCGCTTCAAAGCCATTTTGAAATGTGAAATCCCTTCCTAGCCAAGTATTAAGCTTGCTTATTATTTCCTTTTTATTTACTTTGCTTTTATCCTTTACGATTATGTTCATTCCACTTCCATGATTGCATTTTGCTACAAACTTGCTTGGCAACTCATCGAAATTAATCTCTTCTGGTTTGTTATATACCTTAATTATAGGTATGCATATATCTTTTCCCAGTTTTTCCTTACAGTATTCGTGTACTTTTATCTTGTCAGCACAAAAGCATTTCATACTGTCAGTATCGTAAATGTTTAACCATGTTAGTTTGTCTTGAATGGTTTTGGGGTTAGTAAGGTCAATATTCAATCCACACCTTTTGCAAGCGTTTAACGCTCTATCCATGTACTTTGTTGTATCAATTGTATATCCCATTGTTAATATTTTTTAACGATTTATAATTTCTTTAATTCATCAACGAGTTTATTTGCATATTCTACAGCAATATCAGCAACTTGTCTCTTGAAAATGAATTGGAATATAAACACCATGATGGAACTACTCAGTATCGCATTCATAATATTAACTGCTGCGTTGACTCTTACTTCTTCCCAATTTATTGTTTCTTTCATAAATTCACATGTTTATGTAAAAATAATAATCAAAATTTTTGTGTTTTAAAGTTTTTTTATATATCTTTGCAAAAATTAGGATTTTTTAAATGAAAACAACATTAATATTTGGAGTTAATTCTTGGAGGCTTGAAAGCGAACCAATTGATAACAAATCAAATCTTAAATTATTTGCTGATAATGAACTTATTTTTAAAGGTTCATATGGAAAACTTATTTCAAAAATTAAACTTAACAATTATGGATAAACCAATACAATTAGCTTTTTTACGAAATGGTGAATTATATTCAACCAAAAATGATGCCATAGAAGGACTTAGGAGAACAATGACAAATTACGGACAAGATGGTACAATGGTACTAGCAAGATATAGGGATAGTGACAGCACTGAGGTAAAAACATTATTTGGACTTCAATACTCAGACCCAAATGGCCATAACAAGTTTATGACTGTATTCAATTCTGACAGTATAATAACTGAGGATGTTAAATCAAGTCATAATCTGCATTATGAGGAATTATATAAGGAAAGTAAAACCACTGTATCATGACATTCGGTTTACGCTTAACAGAAGAAACACTAGAAGCAGTAGAGTACAAAATAAAACAAAGCTAGGATATAACACAAAAAGAAGAAAGATATGAGTAAAGTTATTGATGTTGTTCGAATTATAGGAAGAGGAAACATTGTTGTTTGTAACAACGAAAACAACATGCATGTTGGTAATATGTTAGAAATAAATGGTATGAAATTTGAAATTAGAGGAATTGAGTGTCATTACACGTTAATGACAAATCCTTCACCAAGTAAAAGAATAGGATTAATATTAAACCCTAATACTGCTATTAATTCCAAGTTTATTGGAAAAGAGATAAAGCTATTATGAATAGTTAAACCCAACGAGCATTCGCTGCTCGTTGGGTTTTTTATGAGAAAATATCTAGAAATTTTTTAAAAAATTAACCGAAATTTAAGGTAAATCCGTTTGCGGAAGCATCTTTGATACTACCGTCATTTCCTACGTTGTACAAGTAGAACACTTGGTTATGCTGGCCAAAGTTGTTCTCAGTTACCTTTTTTCCATTATACTTACAGTTCTTGAAATTAAACTTCCAAGTCTTCATTACTATTAGGTCGTTACTCAATCCACTATCAGTACTGTATGGCTGATAGATAATAAGTCCTGCCCAACGCCAATCTTTAGTTGTCAGACTGTTCTCATAAGTCCATTCAATGTTCTCGAAGTTAATGGTAACACCAGTGGCGTTTGCCGTGTTTGACACCCTAAGTACGTTAGAGTTATCAACAGTCAAGTTAAACTTAGAGTCCTTAATGGTGATAACTGCGTCATCCTTTGGCTTATACACGTTGAATACGTTGTGAGAAAGTGATGGGTTGTCCACCGTGATGTTACTTGCTTCAAGACTATCAAGATTCTGATTTGTCTGGTCGCCCTCGAATACGTTATATGCTGTAGAACCGTTTACTATTGACAAGTTACTGATTTCAATATTCTTTGCGCTATAGAGTACGTATCCGTTTGTTGAACCCTTGTCACCAGTTATCTCCATACCGTCTACAACGATATTGTCATTCGCATAAAGGTAAATTTGTTTGTTTGCGCTAACGTCACTGACCTCAATATTCTTGAATGTTTTCTTGTCCGTAAGTGCATTAAGTGCCTCATCACCATTGATGAACACATCAGTTTCACTAGGATTAGATATTGAGTTGATTTCCTCTGCTGTAGAAACAATTGTTGTCACGTCATCGAAAAAACCGCAGTCGAGAAGACTAGCGAACTTTATACCATCCTCGTTTACTGTAATAGGGTTCTTGAGTGCATTTGCTGAGAACTTTGCTGCCACAGCCTTTACCTTGTTGGAAGCAATTGAAATACCGTCGCTACCGTCAAGCCTTGAGTTCTCAATTGCAGTATCGATAGCTAACTGTATACCCTGCACTCCTATACCATTCTGTCCAATGAAGAAGAATGATTCACTATTAGGGTCTCTTACAAGTGATATGGTATTAGTATCGTTATCAATGTTGATGCCATCACCTGCTGTATAATAATCAACCAAGTCTTTCGTATTAATGTAGACTGGCTGTTCTTGATTAGCTATAACCAATTTGATTGCAGCATCAGGTCCATTTGGGTCTTCTGTAAATGTGTCACCATCCCAAGTACCATGAACAAGGCTACCACTTATTACTACGAGGTCTTTAGGAATATCTATACGACCTATTTCCGTTATACCTTGTGATATGATATATGTTTTTAAATAGCCTTCTGTAGGAGTTCCTGCAACTTCTATGGAAATTGTAAGTGCTACAATGAGTTCTGTTCTCAAGTCAGCTAATGCTTTTGCTACAGTATTCTCTGCTGTAAACCCTTCACCTAGTTTAGCATTAACCTCGTTAATTGCATCAGTAAGTGTTGTGTCAGATATACCTTCACCAATAATATCATTAATGTCAGCAATTTCTTGTTTTATCTCTTCAACATCTGCTGCACTTCCTTCGATGTCAAGTATAGTATAGTATGACTGTCCACCACCATTATCCTCCATTTCAGCAGCGTTTGCATAGAAACCTACGAGAGTGCGGATAATAGGGTCTCCACCGAGTGATGAATCAAGGTAACGAGCAAGTTTAGCCACACCGTCATTTGTTGCTGACTGTGTTAAACCTTGCCATGCTAGTTGCTTAGTAGCATACACCTTACCGTTACGTAAGAGTCCCAATGAATATAAATTCTTATTTGTCATAATTTTATCTAAAATATTTTATAAATGTTATTCTTTCCACATTATATAAATATCATGACAATTCCCAATATATTAAATCAAATGAAACTTTTTATATGACCTATAAAAATGGTGCGCACAAACGAGACACTAGGGACTAGTGTCCAAGCCGTGTCTCGTTTGGCTTGTGCCATTATCGTTGTTCGTCAATCATAGATTGCCTCACCGCCACTGCCATTCCTTAGAATGAGATTTGTGGGTGGGCGAAGCCCCCAGCGTAGCGGCCAGAGCTGGCGCTAACCGAGACGTGAGCACGGAGCGTGCGCCCAGCAGCGCCAGCGTTAGCAGCGCAACCCACAACGGAGGCATTAGCATATCTATGGTCATGAGTTGGATAACTATTGCTTGAAGTAGGAGCACCGTATACAGTACCACTCTTCCACATGTATCCGCATTCATATGTGTGCTGAGAATCATTGAACTCAGTGTGAGCAAATAGTGACATATTGTAGTCAGTTTTAGTTGCCCAACCAGCAGGATGCCCATCAGTATGGTATCCTTTGGTAAGACCACTTAATACTCCTGGTATACTTTCAAGATTTGATGCACTATAACCACTTTCTGTTGTAATTTCCTTTGGTACATCATCCCAGTTCTCTGCATAATAGAAATCTTGTGATGTACATGCGGCAGCAGTGCCATCAAGTGCTTTATCGCCTTCTGCATTCATTACCCAATATGCGCCCTCAAGCTGCGTGAACATTCCACTCAACAAGTCAAGTCCACGATACACTGGATGTGAGAATTTCCATATTGCCACATCACCACCGACATTGGTACTAGACCTCATCACGTTTGCAGCGAAAATCTTCTTCATGTAAATATTGACAACACCAGTCATCACACCATCTGCAAGACCTTGGCAACCTGGAACATTTCTTACAGTAAAGTATTTTTTATTATCTACCATACCTTCACCAGTTGTTACATCAACTCCAGTTGCAGTCACAACCTCACCGTTTGAATCATATGTATAAAGTATAGTACCACTTATGCTATGCCCACTCTTTTTTATACCGTCCATTATACGTTGTGCCTCAAGACATTCTGAGAAGTTGTAATAGTCATTTGATGAACAGATACCTGCGTTGTTGTAAGTAGAGCCTGTGTTGCCATTGAGACCATAGATACCTTCCATTAGTCTATCATATAAGTCTCCTCCAGCGTGCTTTATTCTCACCCCACTATTTCCAGGGGTACTATCACTAAACCAATCGCTTGCTGTTGGGTAGTACTTTGTACAACCATTACCAAAATAAGACGAATTAGTAAAATCAAGCGTACCAAGCTCAAGATACATTGCAGTTAGCCATACCTCGTAGAAATCGTAATAAAGACCCATATAGTCACCACCTTTCTTACGTGCATTCTCTGATGACTGAAGACTACTTACATGAGTTGTAGGAAAACCATTACCATTGGTTCTATAATGCGTAGTAAACATACCGTTATCTGCACTATAGTAACCAGCTACATTTGTATTATATATAGAATGTTGCTGAGTCTCACTATCACCATCAAGTTTCGTATTTACTGTGTAATGAGGGGTGAATGCGAATGGTTCAAACTTCTTTGCATTCTTACCAGCTACACTGTGTGACTTAAGACTAAGACCTAGTACGTTGTATGTACTAGCAGTAGTACCAGTACTACCATTTACAGTCATACCCTTCATTGATGAGCGGTCTCTGTATATGTCAATGTCTGTATATAACATTACATCACCCATTGAGCCATCAATAGCAACTTCAACGCCACTCTTATTGACAGTTAACCTACCTGGAGCACATTCGTTAGTTAGTTTACCATCTTTATCAAATGTACCAATCTTGAAATGGTCAAGAACCTTATACAATGCTTCCTTGTTGCCGTAGTAATCGGCAAGTACAGGAGACTCAGTACCAAACAGTCTAGCACATGTCATATCCGCAATTGCTGTTGCACCAGCAGTTTCCAATGGAACTGAGTTTACAAGGTCATCAACATATGACTTCTTTGCATATTCATCTTTATTTGGTATAAGACTTATAATGTCCTCTGCCATTTTGGTTACAGCACTCTGTGACATCACATTAGTAATGGATGTACCACTCTGTTGCACAACGTTGTTGTTGTTTACAACTACACTGTTAATGGCTGTCCAAGTCTCACCACTTTTAATCTTTATTGCTGACATTTTTTATATCATTTTATTTAATATTATTTTATACATCAATTATAATACGTTACAGTAAGCATATTGCAGCAGTTGCAAGAAGCATCACAATCTCTCCAAGGAACATATTCTTGCTTCCGTCCTCCATATACAGTGTATAAAGCACATATGGAATCCACAAGGCAAAATACCAAGGGTTGATGAAATACACCAAGACTTGCGATGCAACACCCATTATAACTGCTGATACGTAGTGTATGATATTCTTCTCATCCTTCACCAATGGGTCAGCACCTACACCAATCAAGCCGACTGACGTGAGGTATGCAAGAAACTCTATGTTGTTTCTAGCAACTTCCATCATCTGCGGAGCAATGAGGAATGCGACTGCAATCATTACCGCAGTGAACGTCCACTTCCATTCGTCATCAAGCGCATATACAATCTGGGATATTGAGTTTGGCAACCCCTTATTGTATATTGTGGCGAATATGCAGTAGCCGAAGATGATGGTGAACCCCACCACACACATTATGTATATCAATTCCGTACCCATTATAACGTATTATAACTTGTTTTACTTTGTTATTCTACTCCTTAATTGATACCTCTTACAACGTCCTCGATTACAATCTTTGGAGGATAGCCTACGGTGTAGTCATAGTTGAAGATGTCCTCAACGTCATTTAGAGCCTCTACAGCAGCAATATGACTAGCTGTATTGTCATAGCAAGCAGATGCATATACTTCGAGCAGTGTGAGCAATTGTAAGCCATCGTCAATACCAATTGTGAAGCTGATAGTACCGAACCAGAGAGTTGTCTCAGTCTTACCCACTGCCTTCTCTGCGTTAAGCCTCATAATCAGACCGTTACGTGTGTCCTTGTCAAGCCACATCTCTACACCATGATAGGTGAATGAGTTAACGTTTGATGAGGTGTCGTATGCATTAATGTCGGCAATCTTCAACTCCTTCATTTTTTCAACAACATATTCCTCAGAAGGGTAATCAACTGTTGTCAAAACAACGTCATACTGGTACTTTGTAACAAGTATTGGTTCTCCACCCTCTTCCATGTGGTCATATTCCTCAACTTGTACCTCTTCCTCGTTTACCCTTACGTAAACTTGCTTCAAGTCACAGTAACTGATAGTTGGCTGTTGAATATCAAATATCTCTTTCATATTTTAAATGTTTATTAAGTTATATTATTTTATACTTTATTTATTGTTCTTTGAGTTCAGCAAGGTCGATGTTCATCTTATCAACTATGATGTCGCATGCTTCCTTGTTTGTCATGTGGTACTCCTTGAAGTAGTAGGACGTACCATCTTTGCATATAGTAACCTTCTGGGGCATTGGTGTGTGTTCCCTCTCCCACTTGCGGCAAGCCTCCTTAATCTCAAAACTACCGTTGTTTGTCCTAAGTAACTCAGCCTCATCAGTACCGTCCTTCAACGCAATCATTTGGAATATGTAATAGTACTTGCTATCTTTTCCGTTTTCGCACTGTTTGAAATCGGTAACAAACACCTTCTTACCTATTAGGTTCAAAAAATTCTCTGGTCTACCCTTGAAAGGTCTTACCTCCATTTTGTCACTTATATTCCTTAGTTTCAATCTCCTCAGATTGGTGTTTATCAGATGTAGCAGATGTTTGCTGTCAGATTTCTCAAGTATGCCGTTGTAACCAGCGAATGACTGAGGTATGTGGGCACTCCTTATCGCCCTTCTCCTCATTTCACCACGAACCCTCACGAAGCCATTGTCATACTGTGTCTTACAAAATGTAACTCCATCACGTACCTTTTTCAACTGATAATCATTCTTCATCTTAAAATGGTAGTGATTTCTGTAGTACTTCTTGGTAAATGACTTTATCTTCTGTAATATATCTTTCCTACCAATGTACAGTCTGTTATCACCGAATGCAGCATAGAACCTTGGTTTAAAATTCCTCAGTATGATATAATCGTAATCATTCATGATGATGTCCGCTATCAATGGACTCAAGCAGCAGCCAATAGGAAGGTCACCAGAGGCTTCGAACGTCTTGTACAGTATATTTCTACTAGTGCGGTCTTTTATCGTCCTGTAGAGGATTTCTATGATAATTTCCCACCTTATGTTCTGATAGAACTTGGTAATGTCAGTGTTCAACGCCCATAAGTCATTATACACTACTGTAGCGTTCCTTATCTGATTCATCATGCAGTACGTCTTATCATTACACAAAATACCTCGTTTCTCTATGTTAGAGTAATTATTCCTTATCACCTTCCTACGCAGTTTCTGCTCAATTATTGTTAGGCAGAGATTCTGCATACACCTGTCATAGAGACTGTATATCTTGGCGTGTCTCGTCTTACTAGTCTTATGCTGTTTTGGTAAATCTACCTCAATGTAACCGTGAACGTAGTAGGCATCCTCCCTTATATCTTTTATCAATAAGTCTGCTATGTATTCACGATGGTTATAGTACCATATCTTAGCCTTCGTATCACGTTTCTTACACGTTCTCTTGACTGCGTAGGCAGCAACTTCCTTGTTGAGGTAGAACTTTCTCAGTCCCTTGAGATTTCGTTTGCTGTTGGCAATTCTAAGCTCATTCCAGACAGCTCCTTGCATATTTGTCGCATCACTTTCCGCAATATCATCCACCATAAATGGTAGTGACTCGTAATCGTCTTGCACATACCCAACATTGCCGATATGCTCTTCATCTGTTTTTAACCTTGGTGGTTGCGATGTAAGGTGTTCTTCTGATGTTTTATCGTTTCTGTGGGCGAAGCCCCCAGCGTAGTTGTCATTGCTGTTGCTTACCGAGTTGTTAGCATTGAGCGTGCGCCCAGCATTGTCATTGTTAGCATTGCAACCCACAACGGAGGCTTCATCCTTACCCTCGCTCTCCTCGTCTGATTCGTCAGTGGTGCTTTTAACACCAGAAGTGGAATGAAGTTCACCACCTTCTTCAGAAGAGTCAACCACCGCATTGTCACAACGTAATATAGCGTGGCTCTCGCAGTTATGACATACGATGGATTTATTTGTATCTTTAGCCATTAATAACCTATGCATCGGAACAGTATGGAATAATTATCTTTAAGCTTTATCTGTTATATCCTGTTATACACCTATAATCTAATCAGATTGTTATTTTACAATTATTTCTTATGATGACATATATGAAATATTATTTACATAATGTCATATTCTCTCTATATTTTTGTGTGCCCCATTCGAGACACTAGGGACTAATGTCCAAGCCGTGTCTCGAATGTGCTTTTGCCTTTGTCACTATCGGATGACTGTCATCATCCTGCCGTTGCCATTACTCTCGCCTTACACAGTGATTTGTGGGTGGGCGAAGCCCCCAGCGTAGCTGACAATGCTGCTGCATACCGAGTCGCAAGCATTGAGCGTGCGCCCAGCATTGTCATAGTTAGCACGGCAACCCACAACGGAGGCATTGGTACTCTTGGCGTTACTAGTTAAGTAGCCATTGCTATCAGCACCTGCGGCTGATGAGTAAGACCTTCCATCATACCAAATGTATCCACACTCATATGTGTGTTGTGATGCGCCTACGCTCTTATGTGCAAACAAGGACATGTTGTAATCAGTCTGTTTACCCCACCCATTTGAGCCAACAGGGAATGAACCACCGTTAACATAGTTAGCAACAAGAGCTGGGTCAGCCGTTAATCCTTCTGCTGTATTAGCTGTTACTATTGAGTTAGCACCTGTATAAAGTGAAGTACTTGTTGGAACATCTTTCCAACTGTTTGCGTAGAACAACTCTTGAGATTGAGCAAGCGATGCTGTAGTACCTGTATGCTTAACTACATAGTGTATTCCCTCCAACTGTGTGAAGAAACCACTGAGTAGGTCAAGACCACGATATACAGGATGTGAGTACTTTCTGATTCTATCAGTGTCCTTCACATAGATGTTTACAATACCAGTCATCACACCATCTGCAAGTCCCTTACAACCCTTCACATTCTTCACAGTGAAGTACTTCTGACCTACTTTCATTCCGCTTGACCTTTCCCAAGTTGATGGGTCTGTATCTGCTGTTACTGCAACAACAGTGTCACCACTGTATGTATACAACTTGTTACCACCAATCTGGTTAGCAAAACCAGCCTTAGTGATACCGTCCATTATGCGTTGTGCTTCAAGCATTTCTGCAAAGTTGTATGAACTTACTGTAGTTGACCAGAACGCACCGAAGGTATTACCTGTGTACATACAACCACCGCCACCTTCTAGTGAGTTTGTATACCAGTTATTCAAGTTTGGAGTACCATTTGTACAACCTCTACCGAATAGTTCTTCGTTGGTAAAGTCAAGTGTGCCAAGCTCAAGATACATTGCCATGAGCCAAATCTCGTAGAATTCATAGTAAAGTCCCATATAGCCGCCACCCTTGTTAAGTGCGTTTACTGATGAGGTGAGTGAGTTAATTGAAGTAGTAACGTTACCACCGTCATAGTACGAGTAAGCAACACCACCGCTATACTTGGCACAGTGAGGGGTGAATGCGAATGGTTCGAATCTCTTAGCTGGTACATTACCTACCGCATGATATGCAAGTCCAAGTCCAAGTACATTAAAGTTTGAAGCTGAACTACCATTGACTGTTATTGCAGTAGTTGTAAGTCTATCCCTATAAATGTCAACATCTGTATACACAAGTAAGTCACATTTCTTACCGCCAACCTCAAGCGTTCCGTCAATTGGAATTTCATTGCCGTTCTTGTCAGCAGAGATTCTACTTGGTGCGCATTCCTTTACGAGATTACCATCGCCATCAAACCATCCTAGTTTGAAGTGTGACAACACATCATCAGCAAGTTTCTCCTTACTTCCAGCATATACTGCGAGAGTAGGAGTACTTTCACCATATCCTCTTGCATCAACGTTAACACCGCCCAATATATTGATATTGGTAAAGTCATTGAGTATTGTATTGATACCGTCAATCTGTGTACGTATAGTACCAGTGTATGAATTATACTCAGACTTATTAACCTTTGCATTAAGGTTTATCTGCAAGCCATTAACCTCTGATATTGGATGTGTGTGTCCTGTGTTTGATTTGTTATCGAGGAGTGAATTAACCTCAGTCTTTGTGTACACATCAAATGCTGTTGGCAAAGCAGACTCGTTGGTATCTATCCACACCTCAACGCTTTCCTTCGTAGGTTCAGCAGTTCCAACGTTCACCTCGTCCATATGCTCTTCAATATAGTCGATAGTATCATCTAATGCGTCAGTCACAGTTAGTCCACTGTTAATACCAGTGAATCCACTACCTAACTTCTGTTCGGTGTAATAGTTGTCTGATGAGAACGTAACCACAGTTCCACTCTCATTCTTAATTGATAATGTCTCCACATCTTCAGCGTAGTTAATAGCTATTTCACCTTCTACCAATGAACCAGCTGATGGCAGTTGTGGTTTGCCATTACTCTTAACCTTGCTCTTCTTATGAGAAACAAAAGGAATATTTTTTGTCATAAATCTATAAATTGTTTATCTTATTATTTTATATTGTTTTTCAGAACTATCGAGTTCAATAAATGGTAAGAATACCAGCAGTATATTATACAATATCTCATATGTTCATAAGATATTTGTTAATAATAAATATTAAAAAAATTATGAAAAGATTTGGAAATACAGAAAAATTTATATATATTTGCATAAATAAATAAACTATGATAGAAATAAGTTTGGGAAGTATAATAACAATCGTTAGTAATATTTTTCCATTTGTGAAAAAATATTATGTCAAGAAGAATATAAACGATTACAATTTTGTGAGAATCGAGGATGCAGGAGATTTTAGATGGGTTGTTTACATCAAAAGTTTCGACCTATTAGATACGCTAATGATTTTAATAGATGGTTTTGGAGAAACACCTGTTTTCAAAAAGATAAACGAAAATAGAATAAATTACAATAACATTATTACATTCGATATACCACCAGATTATTTTTCCGATGGTTTTAATATTGAAGTAGGATATACAATAAAAAAATCAAACAAAAAAATTAATCCTCGTGTTAGAAGAAAAATAAATATGGCATGCGCTAAAAAACAACTAAAACTAGAATTTAAAATATTAGAAGAAAAGGGAAGCTGAGAGCAATCTCTCAGCTTCCCTTTTGTTGTATAAATTGTTAAAGTATATTTGTTATTGAATTAATATGTTCCACAATCAATTCCTTCAAGCTTAAGCGTAACAGCACCTGTTGAGTTATCAGTAACCACTGTGATTGGAGTATCTTCTGCACCAGTTCCAGCAGTAGCACTAATCTGTACATTTACTGCGTTGCTTGTTTCAGTGAGAGCGACATTATTAACCTTAACTTGGTTAACTGTCTCATCACTCAATGACTTCAATGCAGCAGCTAGTTTAACGTCAGCATCATTTAAATCGCTTGCGCCACTGATATATGGAGAACTGGTGTTTTGTGCATAAGTCTGTCCAGACTGACCGTCAACAGCCTTACGAGCAGCTATTTCACTAGCAAGACCTTGTGCAGAAGCCACATCAGTAAGATTAACTGTGAATATCTTATGGCTATCAGCACCAGAGGTTTCAACGATTGACATATTATTACCAGCATCAGTTCCTTCTGCAACAACAGTAGTAGCAGCAGACTTAGCAGTATCTACTTGGTTCTCCAACTTACTAATTGCTGCGTTGATTGAGTCAGAAGATAAAACAGCATTAGAACTACTACCCTTTGCATAATCATTTAAAGGTGCTTTGCTAATGTCTTCACGTCCACCAATAATAATTAAACCATTTTCTTCATTGATGTGAGTAATATATTTACCACTCTGCGCTGTATCTCCAGTTACATCAAGGGCATTAACTGCTGTGTTAATGGCATTTTGCACTCCAGCAAGTTTGAAACCATCCTCACCTACTGTCAAGAAAGACTCAGAACTGCCATCTACTACACCCTTAACCTTACCTGCAGTAGCATCCCAAGTTAATCCGCTTGCAAACTCTTGTTCATTAATGAATGAGCCAACAGGAACAGCAGCTACTACAACAGTTCCTTCTACATTCTCATATGCAAAACATAATGCTTGATTTGCTTCTGTTGGACTTGCAATGTCTGTCCAAGAATCTGTTGCTTTGTCATATGTAGGGAGAACCTGTGGGTTAGCAGTTGTGTTAGCATGGAGTAATGCTACTGAAAGAAGTGAACTGTCTTTGTAAATTTTAATAGTGCTACCTAGTTGAGTTGTACCATCGCTTGCTACAAGAGCAAATGCTTCTTTTACATTGGCCTCTGAAACTGTTACAGCACTAAGTTTAATATTAGTGTAAATTCCTTCATTTCCAAGAGAAATAACTTTCTCACCACTCTTTATATTAACTCCGATAGTTGTACCAGTAGCAGCAGTAGACACATTAATAGAATGGTCAGTATTATTTACTGTTGTTGCGCTCTTAGAAGCATCAATATTGTTCTCAATCTTTGAAAGTGCTACGTTGATAGTATCAGTCCCACTGATTGGTCCAGCCTGCTCGCCCTTTGCATATCCACCAAGTTGCAAGTCCTTAACATTAGCCTTTGTCTCATCCACTACGCCATTAGTCTCAGATATGGTTGTAACAACCTTTCCATCTTCGGCAGAGGCAATTTTATCCATTTCATGAATGGTTTTCTGTAGTTTACCAAGAGCCTCACCAAGAGTATCTGTTGAAGCAACATCACCAGTTGTAGTAGCTTCTTGATAACCATCAAGTTTAACTCCACTCAAGTTAGCAGGATATGCAGTAATTTCTCCCTTATTTTCCGTTACGTCAATTATTACTTTGCTTTCACCACTAACACTTGACTTACTTGGAAGAGTTGCAGTAGTTGCAGCTATGATACCATCTGACTGTGTTACATTTGTAACATAAACGCCATCTCCAGTTGTAACACCAGTATAGTCCATCGCTTCTTTAAGTCCGTCAGCATACCTTTTTGCGCCTTCTACAGATGTTACACCACTTGTATCAGAAGATGTTCCACTCAATGCAACAAGATTAGATGCTATAGTATTAGTCGATGTAAATCCATCACCAATTTTAGCATTAATTGCATCGATAGCTTGTTGTACATCAGTACCAATGTCATCAATATCAAATATTGTTATTGATTTAGAGTCATTAGCAGCGTAGAATACCCAGCCTACAAGAGTTTTAACAGCGTTTCCACTACCATAACGAGCAAGGATGGCACTACCATCTTTCTCAGTTGTAAGGGTCTGTCCGCTTAGTGCAGTTCTTGCTGCTTCACGACTCTCAAACAAAGTACCGTTACGCAAGAATCTAACGTTCTGTACATTATTATTTGCCATAATTTTTAAAAATATTTAATTGAGTTATTATTTTATTGTTTATATTAATTCATCATAAATAAATATATGCTAATTTGCAAAACTATGTTGTGGAAACTAAATTAAATATATGTTCCACAATCAATACTATTTTTCAAATCAGTTACCTTTTCCTCAACACTAGTAAGTCTGTCGTTAATAACAGTTATGTCACCCTCGTATACACTCACATTCAATTTCAATGCTAACTTGCCATCAACCTCATCCTTTGTGTAGTAATTTCTAGCGTCAAAGAAATCTGATATAGGTATATTGATAGGCTGCTTACCACTGTCAGTGTTAAACGTGATAACAAGATATGACTTGCCACTGATAGACTTTATCTCAACATTGTCTACCATTCCATCCTTGATGAACTCAGTAGCATCAATGTAACCCAAAAGATTACCATCCTCAGATGAGTCATAAAAATTAATCTTCTTGCTTTCAGAATCATATGACACGCCACCAAACTTACTAGCATCCAATATGGAAGTCTGGGACTTGAGATTAACAATGTCAGCAGTATTACTGTCAATAGCACCAGATAACTCATTTATCTTTTCCGTAATCGGAATACTACTTCCACTCTCAATCTTCGCCTCAACCTGCTGCTCAGTAATGAATGTGATAACTTGACCACTTGTGTTCTTGAGGAACATCTTCTCCTTACCAGCAGCAAGATTAACTGCAATCTCACCTTCCCTAAGCTGTTCGGCTGTTGGCACTGTATCTGGTACAAGACTCCTTAAATGTTGATACCTAAATGCTTTTGCCATTTTCTAATTTATGTTTTGTTAATTAATTTAGTTTAATATTATGGATAGTAGTATCCACCGTCAAGGCCGTCATCCTCTGGGTCTTCCTCTGGGTATCCGTCTTGCGAACCAGGATAATATGTGTTATCATTATGCAAGTGAACATTCTCTATACAATGAGCCTTGTATATTGTTTCACCACTCTGTGATACATCTTCATATTCCTCATGGTTTTTAAATAATCTAAGATATTTAGCCATGCTGTATATAAATTAATTTATGTTATTTTTATGGATTTGTATCATATACCTCATGCACCAACTGACCAAGTATCTTAGTGATGTCAACATAGTCACCCTCTACCCACGCATAGATAGTACCATCTTTCATCACCTCAAGTGCGTTCTTCCTGTCGTGTGCGCTTGTTCCTATACCCACACTGAATATAGTTTGTCCAGAAGACTCTACGCTAGTGTGGCTTTCGTTCCACTCACCAAATGCAACCTCATGCTGATTCCTTGTCTGCAAGGTATCGTTGTCCTTATAGCCAAGCTTCTCAATAAGGTTATCAAGTGCTTGTGTTGAACCACTAGTAATGTCATCAATTCTCTCATCAAGCTCAAGTTCTTTTTGGATTGCTCTTTCACTTTCAGCCTCAATCTTTAGATTAAGAGTATTTTCAGCACCACTTGCTCTTGTTACCTCATTTTCAATAGAACCTTGTAATTCTGTCTCAGCACTAGTTGCCCTTGACACTTCATTACTTATAGCTGTCTGCAATGCCCTCTCTGCTGTTTCAGCACGATTCTTTTCAGCAGCAACGGCAGAAATCCTGTCATTGGTCTCTGTGGTTATTCTCAAACCCAACGCAGCATCATTAGCCTCACGTATTGATTCTTCTGCATCAAGTTCATCATTAAGAGTATCAACTCTATGATTAAGTCCTTGTTCTGTTTGTGTTGCACGTGTAATCTCATTGTTAAGATTTGTTGTAAGCACTTGTTCAGCAGCTTCAGCACGAGCTTGTTCCTCGTCAACGTCTGCAATTCTATCAGCAATTTCTTGGTCAAGTCTTGCCTCGATTCTCTGTTCCTCGCTTGTTGCACGAGCAATCTCATCGTCTATCCTTCCATCAAGCCTATCAATTTCAGCTTGTATACCAGAAACCTTGACACCATTTGAAGATACTGCCAGCCATCTTTCGCTCTGAGGGTCTCTTAACACTGACACAACACCATCAATAACTTGAAGACCGTCTGCAAACTCATTTTCATCAATAAGTTCTCTAACGTCTACAGTTATTAAATCACCATTGGTAAACTTAACATAAATTTTTCCATCCTCATACCAAGCTTTTTCTACAATTTGGTCTGACTTAATGAAATCGTTAACATTAAGACTTCCAACCTCGTCTCCATCCTTGTTGGTGAAGTGAATCTTGTTATCTTCTCTCTTATATGAAACCCCAGAGAAAAAGCCATCCAAATCATTTTCTGCAATGATTTGAGTACTTTGATAGTTATTCTGGTCTTGATAACCCCAAGGCTCATACATTCTAGTTTTTCTCTTTATAGCCATTGTTAATTATTATTTTTTTTTCTGGAATTATTAACTTTACTTAACTATAAATATTTATTCGATTTAATTAATTTCTTATGGACACAAAAAAAAACCTTGAGTAGTCCCTACCCAAGGTTTTAATGTCATATTTTATTGCTTATTAAATTTAATTTCTATATTCTAATAAGTTAACCCAACCATGCTTTCTAGCACTGTTATATGCGCCACCATATTTTCTAACAGCTCCTTGATAACACCCAGAAGATTTTCTATCTAATTCAAATTTATTTTTATATTTCTTTGCTTCTTCAAAACAATTTTCTTTGATATTCCAATAGCCATAAGGTTTATTATTTAATTCTTCCATAATGCAAATATATGTAAAAATGTTAAAAAAACAAATATTTTAATAAAAAAAAACTTGAGCAGTTATCACCACTCAAGTTTTTATATAGTTTATTGATTTTCAGTCGTTTATCTGAATTCGTTAATGCTCCAATGAACAAGTCCATCAACGCGAACATGACCGTAGTACCTATTATTCACCATCTTCTTAGCGTAACGAGTCATGATACCCTTTACTGGTGCGAAGTTGAATGGATTGTACATAGTAGGAGTCAACTGCATTGGCACATATGGTGCATAGATGTAACCTGTGTCAAGAAGTGACTTACCCTTATGACCAATAATCATTGACCAGTGTGGAGAATATGGGTCACGATATACGGTGTAACGACCACCAAGTGCGCCAATCTTCTCAATGCCCACGTTGTACTGGTCGCTCTCTGCTGAT